>Ga0209125_1000708_pt1 | contig 39404 bp, 35 predicted proteins | sample BarGraIncub1131A_FD_184503 | JGI IMG/M metagenome (GOLD analysis project Ga0209125, IMG submission 184503) | Arctic peat soil microbial communities from Barrow, Alaska - Barrow Graham LP Incubations 11-31A (SPAdes) (version 2) | ecosystem: Environmental > Terrestrial > Soil > Wetlands > Peat... | reverse complement strand
ATCCGGGTCGTGTTTGCCTCCATCAATAATCAACTGATTGATTTGCGCCATCATCTCCGGAGACAGGCGCTTGCGAAAGAGTGTCATCGTGGATGCATCAAAAGGTTCTTTATTGGTAAAGGCAGAAAGTCCTATGAAGAATTGCAGGTATGGGTTTTCCGTGATCATGGCTACCGTATCCTCATCAGAAAGTCGGCACATTTCCTTTATAATCAGCGAGCCAATCGCCATGCGGCAGGACTTGGCCGGATTACCTTTGATCGGGTTATCAAAGGTCAGGCTGTATTTCTCTTCGATCTGATCCCATGAAATCATTCCCGACAGCTTGACCCATCGGTTCTGTGGATCCAGTGACGCTCCTGTAGCAAAACATATCGGATTTCCGTAGAGGCTGACCTGCTTTTCTCTTTTTTGATACATAGACTGTCTCCCACATGCACGGTTTTTGATGGGGTTTTCGTGTTTCCCTTGCATCTAGTATATCATTTATTGCCCCAAAACAACGGCTATATCTACGTTTCAGCCTTGATCAGCAGCCCCTAATTAAATAAAATTCGGGATAGAAATCGGGGGCGGGTCAAAACGAAGGGAAAGCAAAATGGGATTAAAAGAAATTCTTGAGTATATAAAAGCACCTGCAAGAACAGTTGTTACTTTATTGGCTTTTTGTAGCACATTTTTACTGTTTCCGGAGTCTTTTATGAACTGGCTTGGTTTATTGCCCTTCAGAGAAAAATATAAAACATCTATTGGCGCAATCTGGTTATTATCTATTTGCATCTTGTTAATTATAATCATGGAAAAAGGAGTGAAATATTTAACACGGAGGATTAAAAATTCTCTGATGAAAAAAAGTATGATTAAGCAACTCCTAAACTTACAAGATTATGAAAAGGATATTATTCGAAAAATGTATATTTGCGATGCTTATACAACGAGGTTTGATATGATATCCGGAAAGCACACTCGCCTTTCTGAACTAGAAATAATTTTTCAATCTTCAAAAATGACATATCCGGGCGCACGTGGCGAGGTGCTTATTGCGTATACGTTACAACCGTGGGTTACAGAATATTTAAATAATGACAAAGATTACTAAAAATATGACAATAAAGTGAGGTAATTTAAATGGCGGTAAAAAAAAGCGAATTGTATAGCTCCCTTTGGGCAAGCTGTGACTCATTAAGAGGCGGTATGGATGCCTCACAATACAAGGATTATATATTGACACTCCTATTTGTGAAGTATGTTTCGGACAAATTTAAGGGTGTTGCTTACGGCGACATTGATGTTCCCAAAGGCGGTAGTTTTGACGATATGCTCGCGCTGATCGGTAACAAGAACATCGGCGAAGAGATGGACAAAATTATCGCCAAACTTGCCGAAGCAAACGATCTCCGAGGAGTTATTGACAACGCTCACTTCAACGACGAGGACAAACTTGGCAAGGGCAAGGAAATGGTCGATAAACTGAGCGAGTTGCTCGGCATATTCCGCGACCAAATGCCGGACTTCAGCCGAAACCGCGCCGACGGCGATGACATCATTGGTGATGCTTACGAATATCTTATGCGTAACTTTGCCACCGAGAGTGGTAAGAGTAAGGGACAATTTTATACCCCCGCCGAAGTATCGCGCATACTTGCAAAAGTCGTTGGAATTGAGCATGCCAAAGCGGACGAAACCACCCTGTACGATCCGGCCTGCGGTTCCGGCTCCCTGCTAATCCGTGCAGCCGAAGCCGCTCCAGTCAATGTATCCATTTATGGTCAAGAGAAAGAAGGCACCACCGCCGGTCTTGCCCGTATGAACCTCGTTCTGCATAACCGAGCGACCGCTGAAATTAAAGGAGGTTACAGCACGTTCTCCGATCCGCTTTATAAGAATCCTAACGATGATGGCGCATTGCGCCAGTTTGACTTTGCGGTGGTTAATCCCCCTTTCTCCGATAAAAACTGGACGCACGGCTTGAAAGAGTACGGACGATTTGATGGCTACGGTGACCGACCGCCGCAGAAGAAAGGCGATTATGCCTGGCTGCTCCATATTATCAAGTCGTTGAAGCGCAACGGCAAGGCTGCGGTCATACTTCCCCATGGCGTATTGTTCCGTGGTAATGCAGAGGCAACTATACGGCAATCAATAGTTGATATTGGTTTCATCAAAGGCATCATCGGTTTGCCCGCAAATCTTTTTTTTGGGACTGGCATTGCTGCCTGTATTATCATCATCGACAAAGAGAACGCCGACGAGCGGGACGGCATTTTTATGATCGACGCAAGCCGTGACTTCATCAAGGACGGCAACAAGAACCGTCTGCGCGAGTGCGATGTTTATAAAATCACAACAGTATTCAATAGAAGATAATGTTTTTATATCAAATCAACTAGACCTGAGATTACAATAAAGGATATACCTAAAAAGGTTATAGACAATTTTGATAAGTATAAGCATGGAATAATTACAAAAGTAGATTTATGCAAAATGTGTGGGATCAGTAGACCTACTTTAGATAAATACATTGCAATCTTGACAGATAAATAGGTTGATCTGGTCAAGCTTAGGCGGACAAGTCAAACCTCGAAGTGGTGTATAGTGCAGACAAAAGTGCTGGAAATCGCTTAAATCGGAGCATGGTAAACAGACGAACCGCAATCTTTTTGCAAAATTTACTGCAACCCGTCTGGCGGGGAATATAGCATCAGCTGTCTGACCTGGAACGTTATTATTTTTTCTTTAGCAGAGCCGGCTTCAGGTAAACCTCATCAGGTGGAACTGTGACGAGGGAAAGCGATTCCAGCATTTTTTATGTTCTTTGCCGTTGAATAAATCAAAAGGTGTTTTGTTTTGGAATAGTTCCCTGGCCACGCAGTTAATGTGGCATGTGACCAAGTGGATGTCCTTCTGCAACAACAGATTGAAAGATGTTCCCTTTGGAAGAATACGTCGAAAGAGAACATGGTTCTTCTCAACATGAGGCTTTTGCCTGGATGCCTGCGGATCACAATAAAAGACACGGGTACGCTGCGCTCCGTTGGGGGCATGCTCCAAACTGGTTGGATCCTTAAATTCGCCTCCGTTGTCCGTCAGGATAACATGAAAGAGTTTTCTGAATGTGGTTAATCCAAGGATGCTGTACAAATGGTCAAATACAGCTTCCACGCTCTTCCTGGTGTTGTCACTCATAAGAAAGATCAGCATAAAGTTACTCTCTCGGAAAATCATGGTGAGAAGAACTTTCCCTTTACACCGGGTACCCACAACCGTATCCATTTCAAATACCGGGGTATCAGGATGTGCCTCCAGATAGCTCGCAAAGTCTTCGTAGGAGCGTCCCTTGCGGATACCGGTATTCCGTTCTTGTCAGGACATTGTGGTTCCTGCGAGGCTTGTAACGGACCTTCTTAGGCATACGACTATGACTTGTTTATCAAACTGTGGGAATCCTTGAAGACAGCTATGATTGTGAGGGTATGATGGAAGCAGGACAGCATCTTAATGATTTGGTGCAAGCTGTTTCTGCAACATTTTCCGTATTGTCTTTTTCTAAAACCATGAACATTGGCTCAGGCGGCTGCCGTGTATGTGCGGTGTGCAAAGCGAGAAGATGCACCGTGCCGTTTTCCGGACAAAGCCATGTCCTCACTGGAAACATACGATGTCAATGTATCGGATCTTGCTGTTCTATGTGGTATGCAATACAGCAAAGGATATAATACAATCACTTATTTTGGAGCATTATTTGTTTGAATAAATAGAATGATTCTTATTGATACAAAGCACACAATTTGACTCTCAATCATATTCATTCAACATAGGAAATTATTCATTTCTAAATTCTTTTTGTCTGTTGTACTATTTCTCTTTATTCCGGATACAACTGACTTACCATGCGGTCCACCCTCCATCGACGACAACGTTTGAACCTGTCATAAACTTGGAAGCATCAGATGCTAAGTATATAATAGTGCCATTGTATTCATCTTCGTTTGCCATTCTTCCCATAGGAATTCTCTTATTGTAGTTTGCATGGAAATACTCATCCTGTGTGTTACGCCATACGCCGGATAGTGTCAGTGTGTTGACTCGGATATTCTTCTTTGCCCAATAGGTTGCAAGGTACCTGGTAAGATTATAAATACCGGATTTTGCAGCAGAATATGCAACAGGCTTAATAAAGGGAATGCCGGTCATTTCTTTTTTGTATGAATAGATGTCCTGAACGGGAGATACCATGCCATAAATTGAACCAACATTTATTATGGATCCGCCCTTTTCAGCTGCTACCATACGGGCACCAACGGCCTGACATGAGAGGAATGTACCAACTAAATTGACATCAACAACTTCACGGAATACTTCTTCTGGAAAGGTTTCAAACGGACCGGATACTTCGGGGGGGGAACTTGGCTGGGTATCAATACCAGCATTGTTAACCAGGACATCCGGAGCTGCGCCCCACACCTGCTCAATTCCATTCAGAGCCTTTTCAATTTGTTCCTTTTGTGTAATATCTACTTGATAGAACTTCAGGTTTTCATAGTTATATTTTTCGGCCGGAAAAACAGTTTCAATTCGGGCATCAGTAACATGACGGCCGAAGACTGCTACTCTTGCACCTCTTTCATACAAAGCTTTTGAATATTGCGCACCTAGCTGGCCGAATCCGCCTGTAATGATACAAATTTTATTCTTCACATTAAATAATGGATCACTCATGTAATCTCTTCCTTTCGCTGCATGTTCTATGTTCTGTTCTTTCCCTGGATAACTTTCTATAATACTTTACAATTCGGTTATGAACTTCTTATAGTCATCTTTGCTATTCTAGGAAGTAAAGACTCACGCTATTTTCATAATAAATTGAACTAGCATGAGTCTTTACGTTTATCTAATTCAAGATCCGGGTAGCAACGAAGCACTCCACATCGATATAAAATAATTCATTCATCAATGTTCCTAATCGATTCAATTAAGTCTCAATCGCAGAAAGTATTTCTGAGACGCTTTTCAACCTCGTTTGCGATTGTAGTCAAAAGACCAAAATCACCGCCAGCTGAGATGAATTGTATTCCCTTGCTCTTCCAATACTTTATGTCGGACTGATCAATCGCTCCGGTTGATACGCCCACTGGCATACCGGCTGCTTTCGCTTTTTTCATGATAATATCCACAAGTTCTGTGGTCTTTTCACCATATATGTGATTCAATTCTCCAACTGAGCCAGAAAGGTCACAAGGTCCTATGATAAGGCCGTCAATGTATGGTATTTTAAGTATCTCGTCAAGGTTGTCCACTGCAATCTTTTGCTCAATTTGTATGAAACGGCAGAAGCTGTCTGTCATCTCTTCTATATATTCAAAGGCATCCTGTTGACCATAGCGCATGCTTCGCATGGGTCCAAAACCGCGGCTTCCGTTTGGTGGATAAATACACGCATCCATAGCCTTTTTAGCTTCATCTGCTGAATTTATCATTGGGAATATTATGCCATCCGGTCCCATTTCAAGTACACGCTTTGCTAGATATGGCTCGTTCCATGGTATTCTAACGATTGAGGCAATTCCGCTAGCTTTAGCCGCTATGATATGAGTATGCAACGTCTGATAATCAATGGCTGAATGCTCAGTATCTATCCAAATGTAATCGTAACCTGCCATACCCATAATCTCAGTAATGCTGGGATCAGTAAACCCTATGTGACTACCAATGAGAGGTGCGCCTTCTAGTAATTTTTTTTTAAATGCATTCATTGCTCTGAAACCTCCAAAATAAATAAATTTTGATTTATAAACAGTGAACTGAGTAGACTCCTGTACAAAACAGGATTTTCAGATGCCGTATTTGTTGATATACTCCATATTCAGTTCCAGACCAAGACCAGGTTTTTCAGGTATCTCCAGTATTCCGTTTTTTGGAATTGGAGGATCGATAAATGCGTTTTGAGCAGTTTCTCTGAATAAAGTGAGTCCCTCCAATATAAGTCCATTTGGAGCAGCAGCAACCAAATGCATATGAATTAATTCCATGCAATGAGGTGCAAATGACACATTGAACGCCTGCGTCATTCCGATAATCTTTAGCATTTCGGTGTAACCGCCTACGCGACAAGCGTCTGCCTGGACAATATCAACAGCTTCAGCCATTAGCAGATCGCGCACACCAAAACGGGTATATTCATGTTCACCTGTGGCCAACGGAATTTTGATGGAGTGCCTGCAGTGAGCAAGGCCGGGAATGTCGTCAGCTAGTACCGGTTCTTCAAAAAAATCTATATCGTATTCTTCAACGCGGCTGGCAAACTGTATTGCGGTGGCGGCTTTCCATATATTATTGGCATCAATAGCTAGTCTGATGTCGGGACCTATGGCCTTGCGGACTGCGTACACTCGCTTTACATCCTCGCGAAAATTGCTTCCGCCTTCTACACCGACTTTCATTTTTATTGTAGTATAGCCTTCTTCCACCATTTCTAACATTTCATCGCAAAGCACTTCTGTTGAATGTGAGGTCCAGCCTGCTGAAGAATATACAGGAACCTTATTGTTACTTCCACCCAATAGGCGGTACAGAGGCATATCGGCCATCTTTCCTTTTATGTCCCAAAGGGCGATATCCACTGCGCTCAAGGCACAGAATGCTAAACCCTTTCTGCCAACGCAACGGAAGAAGTTGAATATTTTTTCGTAGATGACTTCGTTTTCTAATGGACTCATACCAATTATTTGTGGGGCGATAGTAAATTTAATGAAGTTGCGTATAGCTTCGCTGCCAACCTCATGGTATGTCAAACCGATTCCGTGTATTCCTATATCCGTGCTGATATCAACAATAATATAGCCGATATCTTCGATCTTTCTGGAAGAATCGGCAAGGTTACCCTTAACAGGATTAGCGCAGATATAAACATCTACACCGGTGATTTTTGCGTTTTGCATGTTTGTCTCCTTGTTTTTAGTTGTTTAAAATTTCAGACATGTTTTATTAATAACCGAAGAATGTCGGCAGGAAAGTAGCAGTGCTTGGCACAAAGGTGATTATAAACAACGTTATTATCGCAACTCCCGCGAATGGTAGAATTGACCTGAATAAAGCAGATAACTTTACGTGCCCTACATTTGCTCCGATAAAAAGCTGCATACCAACAGGCGGAGTGATTAGACCGACTGTCAGGTTGAAGCAAACGATTAAACCGAAGTGAATTGGGTCAATACCGAACTTGGTAGCTATGGGCAGCAATATGGGTACAACTAACAGCATCGCGGGGGTCTGGTCAAGTACACAGCCGAGAAATAAAAGAAGTACGTTGACGAACAGCAGGAAAATGTATTGGTTTCCAATCGAAGCTGTTGCCCATTCAATGGCAATCTGTGGTAGGCGTAATACAGTGATTGCATAACCCATTAATGATGCCACGGAGATTATCAGCATGATACTGGCAGTATTCTTCGCTGCTCGAACGCAACATCTGTAAAGCACCTTAAAGTTCAGTTTTTTACGCGCAATCGCAATAATTATTGCATATACTACAGCCACTGCGGCAGATTCGGTAGCGGTAAAAATTCCGGATATAATGCCTCCAAGTATGATAATTGGCAGCACTAAAATAGGGAGGGCTTCCTTAGTCGCATACATCTTTTCTTTAAATGTGGTCTTGGGGCTGACAGGATGGTTATACTTCACAGCATAATAATAGCAGAGAGCCATTTCTATGAGTCCAAGCATTACACCAGGAATTATCCCTGCCAAGAACATAGCAGCTATAGATACTGAGCCAGAGATAGCTGCGTATATTACAAACGCGTTTGAAGGGGGGATAATAGGTCCGAGTATAGCGGATGCTACCGTTACCGTAGTGGCATAGGTAGGATCATAGCCAGCTTTTTTCATCATCTCTATCTCAACGCGCCCCAGTCCGGTAGTATCGGCGGAAGCTGAACCGGAAACACCCGCGAAGAGCATGCTGCCCAGCACGTTTACCAAAGCAAGGCCGCCCTTTACGTGGCCTATAAAGGCGTTGCAGACTTTAACTAGCGCTTCCATTAAGTCGCATTGTGTCATGATTTCACTGGCAAGTATGAATAGTGGTATACAAATATACGTAAAGTTATCTAACGAGCTAAACAATTTTTGACCTATAATCAACATTGAGTTGCCCTGTCCGACAAACACTGCCATGGAGAGTAAGCCCATTGAGAACATGATTGGGAGTCCTATGAATATCAAAACAAAAAACATTCCTAACAACCATATAATCTTCATCTCTTGTTCACTCCTATTCTTCCCGTTTTGCTTTCGGCGGCAATTGAATCAATTGTGGGCACAAATTCGTCAATGTCTTGATATTCGTCGACCGCTCTGCCTATGAATGGCTCGAGAACACCGCAAATTACACCTAATGTTTCCACGATCAGTTCGAAAAGCATAAACACGGATGCCAGTATAGGCAATGTATAGAGAAAAAGGCCGGAAAGTCCCAGTATAGGGGACTTGAAGTTTGCAGCATTGGGGATAAAGATTATACAATACTTTATGATTGCCCCCAGAAAAAGTGCCATCATCGCGCGGGTGATATAATAAAGTATTACTTTTGCAATTCTTGGTAATCTATCATATAACAGATTCAGAGAAACAAGAGAACCTTCCTTCAAGCATATGCTGGCGCAAATATATGTTAGCCATACGATGGTATATCTCGCATATTCTTCTGTAAATGGGAATGAGAAGGAAAAGAATTTTACTATTATATAGCGGTAAATCACCTGAAAAAATACCGCAAGCATCCCTGTAAATATACAAAACGCAGATATAGCCTCGAATGGCTTTTGAATGAGATCTGAAATCTTATTTACAAATTCATAGATTTTTTTCATTATATGTCCTTCCTATCGGATATCCGAATTAGAATATGATAATTTTAATAATGGTGGCAGAGCCCGATCACATTCATTTGTTTATCTGATGGTATGATTGATAAAATGCGAAAGAGCCCTGCCTGATTAATTAAGAATCATGGCATTATTTTTCACTGCAGTTAACCCCTGTATTCCGCAACAGCAGCAGTTAGTTCATCAGGAACTGTATCACCTAGTTCACTTCGAATGAATTCATTACAGGCTTTGATGATCGGGGCATGCCAAGCTTCCAGTTCTTCAGCGGTTGGTACGTATATTATCATTCCTTTTTCCGCCAACATGTCTAAACCACGCGAATTGATATCTGCGGTAGCAGCGGATGCCAACTTGCCGGAAATATCAGCTGCTTCGAGAACAATTGTTTGCAAATCCGTGGGCAGGCTTTTAAAAAACTCATAGCTCATGGTATAGCAGACAATGGACGCCATGTGTTTGTCGAGAACCATATACTTTTGCACTTCATATGTTCTGTCATTCAATATCGGGGCAATAGGATTTTCCTGACCGTCAATTGTGCCATTTTGCATAGCAGTATACATTTCGGCCCCTGCCATGGGGACAGCGTTGGCGCCTAAAGCTTCAACCATTTTGACACAAAGGGGACTTTCCATAACACGAAAGGTAACACCCTTGGCGGTATCAACAGTGGTCAGCTCTTTGTTGCTGGTTGTAAAGCTGCGCATGCCATTGGAGCGGGCTGATAACACATAACAGTTCGTTGCTTCGGCCATGCTAAGAAAAAATTCCTTGCCAAATGTCGATTCCATAACACTGTCAATTTCTTCTTCCGATGCGAAAACGCCGGGGCTGGAGAGCGCCATGCTATCAGGATAAATTGAGGCAAAGGAATTGCTGTTAGTAGTGCTCATCTCGATTGTATTGGCGGCAACACCAGTCATCATTTCGGCAGCAGTACCCAGTTGTTTGTTGGGATAAAGGTCGACGATGATAGCCCCCTTAGACTTATCTTCAACGTATTTCTTGAAAGCCAAAGCATATGTTGCTTCGCAGTCGTTTGTAGGATCGTCAAAACCATTGCTCAGACCAAACTTGATAGTGTAAACCTTTTCGGGCTTTGTTTCGCTTGCGGCGGCGGTTGATGTTGCTGCCACTGCAGTCGAGGCTGCTACAATCTCGGTCGTGCCTGCGACGGTCTTGGTCGTTGCTACTGAAGTAGTTGCACAACCTGTCAGCAAAATCGAAGCCATCATTGCGAGCGTGAGTGTGAGTGTGAGTGTGAGTGCTTTCTTGTACATGAACTTTCCTCCTTGAAAATTTATCTATCTCATAACTCTTCTGGAGTTGAGAACAAAGTGAAACTTTCCTCACGGGGAACTAATTTTTTCAGTCTGGGCTCTATATATTTAAATTGCGTTTAGATATCATTTGCGAAAATGGTATATATATTTCTTTCTACCAGATTTGTTGATTTTTTGTTGATGACACTGCAACTTTGAATCTGACATCTGCAAAATGCTCTTTCATTTGTTCCGTGAGGAGTTGAAGATCCTGCTTTGCAAATGATTCTAGTATGTTTTTATGTTGCCTTGCGACTTTCATGTAATCCTGACAACTTGTGTCCAGATTAGCCTTAATAAACAGGTCATTAAATGCAACTAAAAGTTGCTCTAAAAGTCGATTTCCTGTGCTACGGAACATGATCTCATGGAACCCGTAGTCGGCTTTTCTGAATGCTTCGTGATCATCGACCATTTTCATCATGGTATCGACCATTGTGTTCATATATGTGAGCTGTTCAACGCTGCAACGCTCGATTGCCTTACCGAGTGAGTTCAGCTCAAGTATGCTACGTATCTCCAATAAATCCAGAAGCATGGATGTATCTGCACGCAAAACGATAGACCATGTATCCACTATGGGTTTACTGAGATCCGGCATCTGAACATATCGGCCGCTACCCTGTTGAGAAGTGATGAGGCCACTGGCTTCAAAACCACTCAATACCTCTCGAAGGGTTGTTCTGCTGACACCAAATTCCTTCATTAATTGTTTTTCAGGGGGAATTTTTTCTCCAGTTGTAAGGCGCTCGGCTATCATATCTTTGATCTCGTCTTCCAGGTTCTTTCCCAGTAATATATTCTGCTCGCGAATTGGTATACATGCATTATTCATATATTTAACTCCCTAGACTATTCAGTGATTTATTGTTGATTGGATTTTATTATTTGTATGACGACTTGTCAATATATAATTTGTAATTATTTAAATTTTATATAATTACAACATATTAGTTGACTAATTAAAGCATAAATTGTAAAATTACTCAACTTCTATCGAAAATGCTGAACATAATAATTTTCATCTCTACTTGGAGGGAAGGTAATGACTTTTGAACATTGTAGAGTGTGATACATGGAATTCAGCAAATAGTCTCTATGTATAAGGAGGAAACAAATTGAGTATGAAAATTGCTAAACTAACGAAAAATGGTATGGAAATTGTTGAAAAAGAGATCCCCGTAATGGGTTCGGGTGAAGTATTAATAAAGAGTGCTGCTTGTGGTATATGTGAGGGTGATGTGTACCATTATAAAAGGGTGACCAAATCCGGCAGCAATGAGGAACTGTTCTTGGGGCACGAGGGTACCGGTACAATAGTTGCAATGGGTGAAGGCGTCACTGGCTTTGTGGAGGGAGATATGGTCACCACTTCGCTTGGTGGTGCCTATGGAGAATACTTTGTGACACTAGCCGAGCGTCTCACTAAAGTGCCCGAAGGTTTCTCGCCAGAACATATAGTAGGTGAAGCTGTCTCCTGCTGTGCATATTCGGCACGCAATGCACGCGTACGCAACGGCGACCGCGTGGCTGTAATCGGCTGTGGATTCATGGGGATTTTGATAATTGCTTTCGTGAAAAAAATATATGGTGCAGGTGAGGTTCTGGCGGTAGACCCCATCGGATGGCGAAGAGAATTAGCGGAATGTTATGGTGCTGACCGCTCGACCTCACCGGAAGATATCAATCTTCAAAAGGACTATTTTGACGTGGTGATAGAAGCCACGGGAGTATCCTCTGCACTGAATACAGCCGCTGAAATGGTTATAACGCAAGGTAGACTGACGATAGTAGGATTTCATCAGAGTGAAGGCGGACAACGGTGTGTAGATATGAAATTGTGGAATCTTAAAGCGCTTGAAGTTACTAGCGGACATTGCAAACGTCCTTTATGGAAAAAAGATGCGCTCCAAAAAGCGCTTCCGTATATCGTTTCAGGAGAAATAGATCTCAAGGGATTAGTAACAATCTATAAGTTTGACGATATAGATAAAGCCTTTAAGGAAATTGCCGATGGAAGGAAAGGCTTGTTGAAGGCATCACTTGTATTTTGAGAAAAACTGTTTTTAAACATTGCAATTCTCATGCATAAAATCCCTCTTTGATTCAATGTATCAATGGTTAGTTTGTTGATAAATAATAAATACACATTGAATTACAATAAAGGAAATATCTATTTGAATGGTAAATGTGTAAGAATATTACACCAATACCAAATATTTATTACATTATATATCCGTTAACTAATAAATATCTGGAAAAATTGTCCAAGGTCCACTTTCCTTGATTATATGAACGCTCCCGGTCATTTTGCTTAGGATTGAATACGTTTTAGTCTCTTCATCACCATAAAGAGAGGAATTGTGTCAGTAGCAGGTTCTCTCTGAAAGATAATAAGATATACAGAAATTCACAGTCATTTTTGAAGAAATTCTGATTTTAATACGCTTTCGATTTCTTTTCATCAACTTGTTGCTGAAGCGAGTAGATGAATCATAAAATGAATAAATTGTTAAGACAAACAGTAATTTTGTAAATTAAGTTGAGGTTTAAGAAGCATGATTGGAATGTTAACTTGTATTCAAACTGATGAGGTTGGTAATGCTGCTGCGGAACTCCTTAATCAGGATATAGATCAATTTGATGATTTTTGGAAAGCATATTATGCTGCTATTATTGTTACTGAAGGAAGAGCAATTGCACAAATATAGCTTGTGTCTGTAAAAATTCTATTGATACAGATAACATAAAAGAATAGCGATTCCATAAATATGGAATGCAAATCGCTTTTCGATAAGAGTTGCCGTTATTCCTCCTTTTGATGGTAGCTTAGAATTTTTTTCAAATGGTGTTGCGTTGAATGTCAGTAAGTAAGCGTCAAAATAACTGCCACATGTACAGCACAGGTTTCTGTTGTGGAATTATCATGTAAACAAAGCTTGCGTACAGGACGCTCGAATGTGTCAACTTGATCCGCATTAGAGAAAGCAATTATAGCATACAGTTTATCCTCATATCTTTCTGAGAATTGTTTGGAAGAACCTTCAAAATGTCCCCACTTTGTCCCCACTTATAGTAATTGTAGGGTTAATCGTAGTAACCATAGGATTAACTTTCTACCCGAAAAGGCCTTAAAACAGGCACTTTAGCAACGAAAGTTAATTGTACTGTTACTTTGGAAACCGCCTCCTAAGCGGTAGGCCGACGGTTCAATTCCGCCCGGGCGCACCACATTTAGAGCTTAGAGCCGTAACGGTTTTGAGCTCTATTTTTTTTATATATGAGTTTATTTAAATTCAAAATGGACTCAAAAATGGACTCAATATTTTAATTACAATTCAATTTCTTTCGAAAAGATGATTTTTTAACTTTGTGTTTTCGGGGTCTTTTTTGTTTTTAAATTGGGCTGTAACTATTGATATATTGCCAGTTACAAACTGAAAATAAAACATTATTTTAAATTGGTCCTATTACTATTGAAAAACACTAGTTATGTGCCAAAATTAAAATCAATATTGAGGTGGTTGTATGAAATATTATGAGCAACTTGTACAGCTTGGATGCTTTACAAAAAATGACAGATAAAGCGTCCGTTATTTTTATCGCGGAATCGATTGACAGATATCCTGCAATTCTTTGAGGGCGATTCGCTTCTTTTCTATTCGTTGGCGTTAAAAGGAGGAACGGCCATCAACCTGACTATCTTCAAACTTCCGCGCTTATCCGCACATATTAATTTAGATTACTGTTGCCAGACTTCCCGGGAATGAAGACTGACGGTCAAGCAGATCGATGGTGAATGGGAAGAGATTAAGAAACAATCCGAGACAGGATGGCGTATACTGAGTGCAGCTAATGAATTGATGAATTAGCACAATTCATTTTTGAAAATCACGAAAAATCGGATGGGAAGGGATTCAGCAAGGTGGAGGCTATAGTATAAAAACAGAGATTTTCCGGGACTCAATTTGATCCTGAAATTGTGGACGTGTTTGTAAATAAAGTCCTGCCATATGCCAGTGATTCTTAATGTTAACTGGAATTCAAGCAAAGCAACAAAGTACGAGGAGGTTATAACATGTCTCTTGAATTGGGAACAAAAGAAAATCCTTGGGTCTTGAAAACTCCGCCCTTATCATCGGAATATACCCTATATAAACATGTACAGGATGATAAAGAAATACTGGTGTGCACGGTAGGCAGTACTGTTCTGTATTATGATTTCCGCTGCATAAATGATCTTAGTGAGATGTTGAAAAAGAACGGGGATTGGGTGGAATTGGGAAGTGCGGATGAACAAAAACCTGCCAAGGACGGCACTGTAGAAGCATGGGGCCGATCGGAAAGCAATCCGGTGGGAGGATGGTATGGCTTGAAAAAAGGCTTGCGCGGACGGTTTGGAATGTATATCCCCCCCACTCCTGGAAAAACTTGGTCTTGCAGAACTGACACATGAGGCCAGAGGAAATAAAATGCGGACAAAATAAAATACTCCTGTCTGACCATTCATAGCGCCGGATGTCATCCGTGCTGCGAAAAGGCCGCTGCAGTATTTGAATCTATCGTTCAAAATGTCCCCACTTTGTCCCCACATATAGTAAACGTAGGATTAACCGAAGTAACCATAGAATTAACTATATACCTGAAAAAGCCTCAAAACAGGCACTTTTACCATTAAAATTAATTGTATTCACATTTTTGTACCACTTGAAGATTCATTATTTTATAGTGTTATAAAAGCAAATCTTCAGGTTGATGAGCGACATCCTCATTCCTGGCCGAGAACCCCGTGGCGATTCACGTGTAATATTATGACCATGAAGTAACTGTGCAATAACAGAGAAGATCAGTGTTGGCGTTCTTGCTCCTGACGGAACGATCTGCGCGATGTATCCTCTCACGAGTGCTGTAAATCAACCCGCAATAAGCCCAATTACCTGATAATTGATTTACTTGACATTGGATCAAATATGAAATAGAATATGACCGTTCAGTCATGTGACCGATCGGTCACATTGTTGCCGGGAGAATCATATGGAGGTTATTATGCCGAAAAGTACTTTTTACAACCTGGAAGAGAGTAAGCAGAATAAAATTGCCAGGGAATCCATAAGAGAGTTTGCACACAAGGGCTATGACAAAGGGAATATGGAAGGGATCGCAAAGAACAGCAATGTGGCTAAAGGCAGCATGTATCAATATTTTGAGGGGAAGAGAGATCTTTATATATATAGTGTAGAGAAAGCTCTGGATATATCGCTCCGTGGTATTCAATATGTATTTGATGATCACAAGCAGGACGATATATTTGATTTCATTTACAAGGGTTTTGAGGCTGCCTGGCCATTACTTGAAAAAGAGCGGGATGTTTTTCTGCTTCTTAGAAATGTTAATTTTGATGCTGATTTGACAATAAAAAATAGAGTAATCGATATTGTTAACAAATCATCAGAGGAAATATTTCTGAAAATCATAGAGGATAACAAGATGCGCGGATTAATTAGAAAAGATATCGATAGCAAAATCATATTAATATATATTGATGGAATTTCCGTTAAATTTAAATCCTGCATGCTGGAACTTGCTATGAATAAGGGCAAGGATATTCTGGATACTGATTTTGCTGAGAATGAGAAACTTATTACCGGAATGATAGATTTGATGAAAAACGGGATTGCAGCAAAAAACGTAAGGAGCAATTAATATGGAACTATATTGCAAGGAGACAGGAAATCTCAATGCCCCAATTATAGTGTTTCTCCATGGCGGCGGAGTGAGCGGATGGATGTGGAACAAACAAATCGAATTTTTCAGCAATTACCATGTACTGGTACCGGATATAGAAAGCCATGGCAACAGCCACAACGAACATTTTGTATCAATACAGGAGAGTGCCAGGAAAATAATCCGACTCATTGGATCCAAGGCTTATGGCAAAAAAGTAACCATTGTAGGACTTTCACTTGGCGCGCAGATTCTGGTTGAAATATTAAGCGAAGCACCTGAAATCGTGGAGTGTGCTGTAATCAACAGTGCACTGGTAAGACCCATGAAATTTACGAAGAAAATGATACGGCCTATGTTCAGGATGAGTTACGGGTTGATCAAAAACAGAAGATTTGCCAAACTTCAGGCAGCACAGCTATATATCAGCGATGAGAATTTTGAAATATACTTTGAGGAATCCAAAAATACTTTGCTGGAGGATTTGATTCAGGTTCTCGAATCAAACATGTCTTACTCCCTGCCGCCGGAATTTGAAAATGCAAAGGTAAAAATCATGGTGCTCGTCGGAGCCAAAGAAAAAGGCGTTATGATAAAATCCGCACATGATATGCTGCAGAGTAATCATTACTGCAAAGGCTATTCGGTGCCTGGAATTGGACACGGAGTATCTCTGGCAGATCCCCAATTATTTAATGAACTTACAAAAGCATGGATTGAAGATGGAATCATACCGACGAGATTGACGGCAATATCGTAAGGTTGTCATAACAAAGATGTGTTGGATTATATCAGCATGCCCCATGATCCCGATTATTTGGGATAAAGAAGATATAAAAGGTATAAAAAGAGTAAATAGCAATGGAAGGAAACATGTTGTTCGATTGATGTAAAGGGTATACCATACGTATATTAAGCATCAGGGTGGGCGACAATTTATGCCAAGAAAAACATATACCGATTATTGCTCTATTTCCGAAGATCAGAGAACAATTACCATTCAGGTTATGGATCTCCCCTTTGCAACAGATCCTTCTTCAAAAATATTGAAGCTTAACTTCGAATGTGACAAATATCTTTATGGATATTGTCCAAGCGCAAAAGTGTGCCCACTATTCGAAAAAGCGTAAAATTTTTGTCCAATTTAGGTTGACCTCTCCAGTCTTGTGTCAATGAGTATTGAAGAAAACAGGCAGCAGATCAGCAGTATTTCCTATCAGCAGAGGGAAACAAAAGACGGTATCGTCCTCTTTATTGTTAATCACAGCCAGAATAGCGGGTATCATGCGTTTTGAATTCCGTGTGGATATGAACCTGTCCGGCAACCGGGAATTCTATGCTGTTGTGGAAGATGCGGGACTGTACGAAATTCAGGTAAACGGATCATCGATACCGAATATGGATATTGGCTTCTGGAAGGATAAGAGATTCCGTAAAATTGACATCAGGAAGTTTCTGGTAAGCGAATGGAGCTGGGTCGAACGCACATCCGAAGCAGATGCAACGGAGATTTTTGACCGGTCCAAAAATTATTGGACCGATTCATATAGCTTTGTATCTTTTGGATTACAGGCCGACAGGTGTCAGGACAGTGCACGATGTTTTTATACTTACTGACTGGTCTATAGCAAATATTCGAATTGCTTTGCCGGAATTGAGAAATTATACTTCCTGCTTATTTTGAATTGGATTAGTAATATATTATATATCATATCTTGTATAGAATATCAAAATTATTGTATTATTACGATTGGAGTAATATAATATTAAGCAATCATAATAATTGCGAGGTGTATTCTATGCGACACGGATTAATTGGGATCTTATCTGCCATTACCGGGAGAAGCAAAAAGATTTTGGATGCCGGATGTATTCTTTTCTGCTTTATGATGCTCTTTTCGATGGCCGGATGCGGGATGGGAAAAGATAAAATTGAGGCGACCATTAAGACCGGCGGCAACAGCTATTCCGTAAAAAATCTCGATTTCTGTAAGATATCTGATAAGGAGTCTTGCCGGCTTATCTCCATTGACTCAGCCTATAACACCATAGCCGTAAGCGTGTTCATCTATAGCCTTCCGATTTTGGCGGACACGAGTAGGGAATTAGCACTTTTATATGATATGGATGGTACACTCCGATCACAAATCGATGTACGTGATGCGATTGGCTCTGATAAAGTAATTGTTGATCAGGCAATTGATACATCAGGCAACCTGGCGGTACTGGCTAGGACGCAGGGCGAAGACAAAGTATTACACAATTACCTGTATTCATTTGATTCAGCAGGCAAATTAGCGGGGGATCCTATTGAGTTAGCCTTCGGAGAATCGTTTCTTCCCACGAATTTTGTTATTGGAACGGATGGCAATTTGTTCTTTGGCAAGAATGCAGGAATTGGGATGTCTGTCGGTCATCAGATAGATGTTCTTGACAGCAAGGGGAATATGCTGTTTGTGGTTTCTGATTCACGGATTGTGGGGAATCTGTATCAGACGGGCGATATGATTTATACGGACGGCAACATAGGCGGTACGGATAGCGGAAATAGCGCAAAGTTACTGCCGATTGACACAAAGAGCCAGAAACTTGGAGATTCCATTGATATTTCTAAGGTTACTTCGTCCGGAGGGGCTGTTTGTGCCGGATCTGACGGATTTTATCTGATTACCGTTGATGGTATTTATTCGGTTAATCTAGATTCACAGGATACAAAGAAACTGATTCTTTGGAAGGACACAGATACGGATTTGAACGAAGGAACGTTCAATGTATTTCCTTCCGCTGTCATTTCATCAGATAAAATCTTCCTTTTTTCTTCTAAATCGTCTGCGGCCGATGGATCTGCAGCTATCACAGTATCTTTACTAATGCGTAAATGACAGAGTTTATGTCCGGGTTTTCGTAAAACAGACCGGTGGCGGTTATAAAGGAATTCATAAAAAAGAGAACATATCTTTCAGCAGAGATGCTCTCTTTCATATTGCATTCAAGTCAGATCAATCGGTGGATTAGGCGAAGTAACGCTCAAGAAGTCCCTTGAAAGCTTTGCCGTGACGGGCTTCGTCGCGTGCCATCTCATGTACGGTGTCGTGGATTGCATCATATCCAAGCTGTTTGGCAAGGGTTGCGATTTCAACTTTACCCTGCGTTGCGCCGTATTCGGCAGACATGCGCACAGTAAGGTTCTCTTTGGTATCGGCGGATACGACTTCGCCAAGCATTTCTGCGAAACGGGCAGCGTGTTCTGCTTCCTCAAAAGCAATGCGTTTGTATGCTTCGGCCACTTCAGGATAACCCTGGCGGTCCGCAGCACGGGACATAGCAAGATACATGCCGACTTCTGTACACTCACCGGCGAAGTTCATCCTGAGTCCTTCGATGATCCGGGGATCAACGTCTTTGGCAACACCGATAATGTGCTCAGCTGCCCATACTATAGCCTCTTCTTCTTCGATCCTGACAAACTTCTCGCCCGGGGCACCGCACTGCGGACATTTTTCCGGTGCTGATTTACCTTCGTGAATATAACCGCAAACATGACATCTGTATTTCATATAAATACCTCCGATAAATTAAGATTTATGAGCATTATAGCAATAGGGAACGAGTTTGTAAAGAGTGTTACGTTGGAAAGATAACAAATATCCGCGTTTGTGTTTGTGTCATGGTTGAAGGTTGAAACGAAATCAAATGCCGGGTATGACAAAACTATGATATATTGGAGATAATTATTTCAGAAATTTATCTTTTCGTCCGCAATATGGCGGCAGCCGAGACGGTATATTTAGTATGCAGGTTCTACTAAGGACAAGGGGACGGGCTTTTTTAAAAAAGTTTATGCCGCAGGTAGAATAGTCTTAAGAAGGAAGGTTATTGATGAATAACGAAGCAAATGCAAACACCGCAAATGTGCAGGCGGGTCTCAGACTTCTCACGGTAGACCCATGGCTGGCACCCTATCAGCAGGACATAGAATTACGCATGAAATGCTATAAGGAAGTGAAAGCGTCTCTTCTCGGCGAAACCGAAAGCTTTACTGAGTTTGCCAACGGTCATGAATACTTCGGGTTTCACCGGACCGAAGATGGTTGGGTGTATCGTGAGTGGGCTCCTGCTGCAGATGCACTGTCACTTGTAGGTGATTTCAACAACTGGGACCGGACATCCCATCCGCTCAGCAGACTGGAAGGCGGAGTCTGGGAATTGTTCATTCCCGGTAAAGATACAATTGCACACGAATCACGTGTCAAGGTACATGTAAGAAGCAGAGGCTCTGAACGCGATCGTATTCCCCTCTTCATCAGAAAAGTCGTCCAAGATCCCAATACCAATGATTTTTCAGGACAGATCTGGGAGCCGGAGTATCCTTTTGACTGGACAGACGAGCACTATCATATTAATCATGCACTGTCGCCGTTCATTTATGAGACGCATATTGGTATGGCTCAGGAAACGTATGACATAGGTACATACAAGGAGTTTGAAGAGAATATTCTCCCGAGAGTGAAAGCGCTGGGCTACAATACCATCCAGATCATGGCGATCATGGAGCATCCGTATTACGCTTCCTTCGGTTATCACGTGTCCAACTATTTTGCCGCATCCTCATGGTTTGGCACGCCGGATGAACTTAAGTCATTAATCAATAAAGCGCATGAAATGGGAATAGCCATCCTGATGGATATCGTACAGTCCCACGCAGTTAAAAATCTTGCAGAGGGCATAAATGAGTTTGATGGTACGGATTATCAGTTTTTCCATATCGGTGCGCGCGGTAATCACAGCGCATGGGACTCAAAGCTGTTCAACTACGGCAAGCATGAAGTCATTCACTTTTTGCTTTCCAGTCTCAAATTCTGGATGGAAGAGTACCATCTGGACGGATTCCGGTTTGACGGCGTTACATCCATGATCTATCAGGACCATGGCCTCGGAACCGCCTTCGACAATTACGGAAAATACTTCAGCATGAATACTGACCTTGAGGCTCTCACATACTTGCAGTTTGCCAATGACCTGATAAGGGAAATCAAGCCGGATGCACTGACCATTGCAGAGGATATGAGCGGCATGCCGGGGATGTGCCTGCCTGTGAAGGATGGAGGAATAGGTTTTGACTACCGGCTGTCAATGGGCGTGCCGGATCTTTGGGTCAACACCTTTAAACTAAGCGATGAAGACTGGAACATGCAGACACTCTGGCATGAACTGACAACGGGGCGCCCCGGTGAAAAGCGCATTACCTATGTGGAATCACATGACCAGGCCCTTGTAGGTGACAAGACCCTTATTTTCAGAATGGCTGATAAGGAAATGTACTGGCATATGGACAAAGATGATCCGAGTATTATTATTGACCGTGCAATTGCGCTCCATAAGATGGTTCGCCTGATTACCATTTCGGCCGGTGCGGAGGGTTATCTGAATTTTATGGGCAATGAATTCGGGCATCCTGAATGGATTGATTTTCCGCGGGTTGGTAATGGATGGAGCTTCGATCACTGCCGCAGACAGTGGAGCCTTGCGGATAACCCTGAACTCAAATATCAGGATCTGAATAATTTTGACAGTGCCATGATCAGGCTGATGTCAGCGGAAGGGCTCATGGGGGGCGGCGTTCCTGAGTCTCTCTGGATTGATCAGGACAGAAAAATCATTGCTTTCAAAAAAAAGGACTTTGTGTTCCTGTTCAATTTTCACCCGTCGGAATCGTATTCTGCATTTGAACTGCCCATTCACTCCGATGGCAGCTTTCAGGTTGTCCTGAACACGGACGAAGAGCGTTTTGGAGGACATAAAAGAATTTCCCATGAAATCACCTATGAGACAGACGCCCTCGCGATGAACAATGATTACACCGGGATAGTAATCTATGTACCCTGCCGAACGGCAATCATTCTTAAAAAAATCGGGAAAAAAGAAAAGTATTATGAATAAAGGCGGCAGCGCCCCCATGTAAACATGTGCCGTATAGAATGTTATTGCTTGCTGTGATAGAATTGCTGCATAACAAATGAAATACATTGAACTTCCTATTTCAGCCAAAAAGGGGAGGTGCCCAACATGGTTTTGCAGCGCTTTGGCCGCACAGGCCTTATGATAAGCCCCGTCATATTCGGCGGCATTATCAATATGAACGAGACACTTGAGAATGCTCAGTATTATGTGGACTACGCTATTGCAGCCGGCATTAATTATTTTGATGTCGCGCCGTCCTATGGTGATGCCGAATCCCGTCTTGGTCCTGCCCTAAGGAAATACAGGTCAGATGTATTTCTTGCGTGCAAAACAACACAAAGGTCTGCAGCAGGTGCGAAGAAGGAACTGCTTGACTCACTTAAATTGCTGCAGACGGATCACTTCGACGTTTATCAGATGCATGCACTTACAACCAGGGAAGAACTCGATCAAACTTTTGGACCCGACGGCGCTTTCGAGGTTTTCCAATGGGCCAAAAAAGAAGGGCTGATCCGCAATATCGGCTTTTCGGCACACAGTGAAGAAATCGCACTTCAGGCCTGCGGATTATATGATTTTGATACGGTCCTTTTTCCTATGAACTGGGCACTGGGTATTCAAACCGGATGGGGAGACCGTATTGCTGAAGAAGTCAAAAAAACGGATAAAGGACTGCTGAGCATGAAGACGCTGGTTTCCCGGAAATGGCGTGCCGGTGAACCGAAAGTATATCCTAAGTCCTGGTGCCGTCCGGTTTACGATAATGACCGTCTGGCTATTGCCGGAATGAAGTACGGTCTGGCCAAAGGCGGCGCCGCCCTGGTCCCTCCGGGCAATTTTGAACATTTCCTTTTTATGCTTAAACATATTGACGAATGCCTGGCTAATCCGCTTACTGATGAAGATCTCGCCTACCTGAAGGAAGAGGCCGCCAAAGTTAAGGATGAGTTGATTTTTTAGTCTGGAGAATCCGTTAAATGCATTTGGGCTGCACTTCTATATTGATGAATTATTATAAAAATGGTAAAGTTTATTTAGCAGCATTGTATTGACAAAAGACTTCATAAAACACTGTGTACCGCTCTGTCAAAGGTATTCGTCTTTATAGAGAGTTCTTCAACAGATCATCGACTGAAGGTCATGCATTTTTTCGTTGATGCATGTTTTTTGAAAAAAGACAGCTGCTGAAACTGGTTTAAGGCAGAGGTAGATCGATGAAGAAAAAAATATTTTCGCTCGTTCTGGCAATTTTACTTATGGTATCCTGCTTCTCATGGTCTTCCTTGTCTGCAAATTCCCTGCATGTCAGGAAAGTTGTATCCGTTGTTTATGATGATTCCGGAAGCATGAGTTCGAATAATTCCATGAACTGGTCTTATGCGAATTATGCTGTACAGACTTTGTGCGGATTGCTCAATGCACAAGATGAACTCAATATCACATATATGAGTAATCCCGGTACGGCAGTCATTCCTGCAGACTTTTCTTCAAACCGGCAGAATGCGGTGGACAATATCCGTTCATCCCTCAACAGTGGAAATACTCCTCAATCGGCGATTACTACCGCTCAGAATAAACTCGTTGAAAGTTATAGCAATAACCGTTCGAGCGGCATAAAAACAGAGTACTGGTTAGTTGTGCTTTCGGATGGGGAATTTAATGAACAAGGGGTCTTTGGCAAAGCCGAGCTTGATACTGCACTTCAGGATTTCTCGCAGGCTCAAATAGCTGACGGGATGGATCTGCACACTATTTACCTCGCAATCGGAAGCAATGCAATAGAAGCGACAAGCGAGCCTGCACTTAGTATAATTTCCAGAAAATGTGACGACGGCAAAGCAATCGTATCGGTTCTGTCCGAGCTGTCAAATGATATTTCAGGACGATACCGTATCAGCAAGGATTTCATTACACTCGTTGATGACAGGACAGTAGAGCTGACTTCGGAAATCCCGTTGGTGAATATTGCCATTCTGATGCAGAACTCATCAGCATCGCTTGATAGTATTGTTAGCGACCAGGGAACAACGCTGCGTGTTGTGCAGCAAGTATCGCTGAAATATCCGGAAAAAACCGGATGGACTTCGGATACAAACCTCAATGGTAAAGCATTCCTGGTTGAAAATGCGGGACAGAGTATCTCTGCAGGTAAATATACGCTGAAATTTTCGGACAGCGTTGATATTAATGCACTGGACATTATGGTTGAGCCGGCGTTTGAACTTCACCTTTCGATACTTAAAAATGGCAGCGAAGTAACGGATATATCATCCTTACAGGAGAAAGATACAATTGATCTTCAAATGAAGCTGTATGAATCCGGCACAAATAATGAAGTGGATATCGGGCTCCTGCAAGGTGATATTACATCCAGTCTTGGGTATAAGGAAAATGACGTTGATATAGCATCCTCCGATACTATGCTTCTGCAGGGAATCACTTTGAAGAGTCTTAAGACAGCGGTCTATGGTACGCTTACTTTCGGTAATTTCCTTCCGTTGACAGTTTTAATTGAATTTACCCCTCCTGTGCGTGAATCTGCACCTCTGACAGTATCAGTAACATTCAATCCAAGCAGTCAGGACATTCCGGTCACCACAGTCAATCCGGAAAATCCACTCAACCCGTCCGACAAAACAGTCTATAGGCTTATTATTGTTCCGGAAGGGTTTACATTGGATCGCGATGATCTGCCCGATAACACTGCGCTGATCCGGTTTGTAATAACGGGAGATGGACTTCTGCTGACAAAGGAAGAAAGCAAAGGTCTTTCGTTTCAAATATCCCTTGACAGGAATATCCCGTATTCTCTTCAGCAGGAAGACGATGGAAGTTATACCTTCCGGCCTAAAGCCCAGTGGCCGCCATTATTATATCCCACGGGGAAATTTACGGTTACCGGAATACTGAACAATACAATTACAAATTCGACAGTCTTTGAGATTACATCAGTGCATCTGTTCAAAGACGTCATAACTCTGATATGGCCGCTATTTATCCTGGCGTATTTGATTTTTTATCTGACTAAAAAACGGTTTATCAAATCCTTTATCACGAGGAAGATATATTTTATTGCCGATGCTGCGATTCGTGAGGGATCAAAGAGCCAGGTGTTTGTCAAACCATCAACGGGATGGCAGCAGTTCTTTAATCATGCATGCACACAGAAATATGCCTATTTAATTTTTGTTGCGTCACGTGACGGGGCGGTTGCTGTCAGATATCTTTTACAGAAGCCTATAGATTATCAGGTTGCTTCCCTTACAGATAATATAGAAGAAATTGAAAAAATATTCACTGGTGATTTCTGGAAGATCGACATTAAATTAGATAAAAATATCCGAATTTCTGAAACAACGGCCCTATATATCCGGACGAAAAATAATATTTCTGTATATTATATTAGAAAATGGAAGAAACGTGCCAGCAAGAGATCGAAAGAAGAGGCATCATCTTCAAACAATGATGATGATGTCATGTACATGTATGAGCAGGGCGATAACATAGTAGAATATGATTCCGTTGCAGAATTAAAAAAGGATGCCGTTGGCATTGTGACAGGTACTGTCATATCTGCAAAACCGATTTTCAGGTCCAACATTCTGCATACGCTTACGGAGGTATCCGTTGAGGCTGTTTACAGCGGGCCGTTCTCAAAGGGGGACGCGATATTTATTGAAGAACATGGCGGTCAGGTAACGATGCAAGACTATATTAGAGGCACGGAACTCGAGAATGAAGCAGTTGAGGAAATAACAACATCAACTGAAAAAACATCTGTTGTTGTAGGAATAGACGGGTACTACCCAATGCCCATGGGTAGGCATGTGCTGCTGTTTATGCAGGATTCCGGTTTGAAGACCGAAGAAATGGATCAGAAGATTTACTCCTGCCTGGGTGGATATAGCGGTATATTCTATCAGCAAAGTGATAAATATACATATGTTAATCCGAAGCCGGATACGTCCGGAATACACGCATCGCTGGACGTCCTGTGCACAAACGGAGGCCGCCTGTCGGTGACAGTCGGCGAGCTGTATAAAAAGAAGCATGAGTAATCAGTAAACCAATGACCGTAATCCTTTAGCTTTACGAAAAACAGAGCCTGCAAGTGTATGCAGAAATCATTGAAATTCCATCATTGAAATTTCTAGAAATACATCTGGAAATTCGATCGATAATTAGATATAATGCATTTAACTTATACGAATAAGTGATTTTCTCCATAAGACTTTGTTTTCTCTCCAGACGATTAGCAATGACAAAATTATATTGATTCCCTTTGGATTTCATAATTGAGGAGGTATATCATGAAGATTGGCATTAATCTGCTGCTATGGACAGCAACCCCGAATTTTTCCGAACATGGCTATATTCTGGACAACTTGAAGGAATGGGGTTTTGATACATTTGAAATTGGCGTAGGAGGATTGAGCTTGTCGGAAATTGACAAGTTTGCGAAAAGAGCTGATACGCTAGGTCTTTCCAGGTGTGCTCTGGATGTATATGTCGCATCTGAAATGGACATAATTAGTTCTGATGCATCAATGCGAAGAAAAGCGATTGATTTTTTAAAAAGCTGTATATCAAAAACAAGTGACCTGGGCGGCGGCGTTTTCAGCGGACCGATGTTTCAGGGGTTATGTAATACAACACAGACCGGACCAACAGCTGACGAGAGGAAGTATGCGGTAGAGGGGCTCAGGGAGTGTGCGCTGTTTGCTCAGGAAAAGGGAATCAAACTTGCGGCGGAACCATTAAACCGGTTTGAGATGTATCTGCTGAACTCGGTTGAGCAGGCATATGATTTTTGTAAGGAAGTTGGTGTCGACAGTTTTGGCATACTTGCCGATACCCATCATTCCAATATCGAGGAATACGACACAGCAGCGTCATGGGCTCGCGTTATGGATAAAATACATAGTGTACACATTTCTGAAAACAACAGAGGGATTCCCGGGTATGGTCATGCAATTCCACCGGCTGTATTTGAAGCACTTAAGAAGGGCGGTTATGATGGGAACTTGATTATTGAGGCATTTAATGCAAATGTGCCGGCAATTCTTCCTCTCCTGAGACTTTGGAGACCGTTTGTTGAGAATACCGATGAGATTGCCATCAAGGGCCTGTCCTTTATCCAGAAAAATATTAAATAATTATACTTTTTCAAAAAACAAAGCAAATGAACCTTGATCCAGCCGGGGCGGGAAGTTATATAAGTATAACTTCCCGCTCTTCTTGCCCATTCTACTTATACCTATAAGTAGAATGGGCAAGATAAAGTTCGAATTATTACTTTTAGCACTAAAAATGGTGTTGACATCAGACTTGTTATGTGGAATAATCCAGATATACAAGTTATTCGTATAAACCAAGCACCAATTTGATGATTTATTAAACGGAGATAAGGAGTATGCGTTATGAAAAAGGTTTCGATTGGCAGTTGGGCATACATTTTCGGTGAATACGCAAAAAATCCAATACCTTTGCGCGAGCTTTGTGAAGGTCTTCATAAACTCGGATTTGATGGGATCAGCCTTGGCGGGTTTAGACCGCACGCTCATCCGGACGACTGGGGCACCCCGGAAAAAATGGCCGAACTTAAGAGCATACTCAGTGACAACAAGCTTGAAGTTGCGGATTACGCCGCTGATATGTGGAGCGTGAATGCAATCAACCAGCGGGATGAATACATCAAAATATTTACAAACAACGTCAATTTCTGCGATAAAATGGGTTTTTCTATGATTCGTGTTGATACAGACGCCCCGCCAGTTCTGCCGGATGGTATGACATATCGGCAGGTGAAGGAATTCTACATAAAATTATTCAAGGAATGTGCAGCGATTGCAGACGAAAAAGGATTGTTTGTATTATGGGAATTTGAGCCTGGCTTTATCATCAATGAACCCGTCAGTGTTGCTGAAGTAGTAAAGGCCGTTGATGCTGCGAATTTTAAAATACTGTTTGATACATGCCATGCATATATGGGTGCTGTTGTGGGTGCGAACCATATAGAAGAAAATGCCATCCTGAAAGATGGCGTAGCTGAGTACTGCATGCTGCTTAAAGATATGATCGGACTTGTCCATGTAATTGATTCAGATGGAACACTCAACTCACAGAACACAAGTACACATGCACCTTTCGGCATTGGCAGGATCAATTTTGATGAAGTTATTCCGGCGCTCCTTGATAAAGCAAATTATCAGGGAGACTGGTGGGCGATTGACCTCTGCGAATGGGGCGATGCATGGGAAGTTACCGCACAGTGTAAAGATTTTGTAGATAAAGAGATCAACGAAAAATTCTGCAAATAATGTGATAGGGAGGAGCGTATTTTATGGAAGGCAAAATGCGGGCACAGGTTTTCTATGAGCCTGAAGTGATGAAAATGGAAATGATCGATATCCCTCAAATTTCTGCGAACGAAGTTTTGGTTAAAGTCAAGGCGACAGGCATCTGTGGATCCGATCTGTCATACTATTACGGTCACAGTCCTCTGGGTACTTCGGACGGCAAAGGTCCGCTGGTTTTAGGACATGAATTCAGCGGAGAAGTGGCAGAAGTGGGCGCTCTCCCTCAATCACTGGGACTTTTCAAAGTCGGCGACAGAGTGACCTGCAATCCGGTGATGCAATGCAACGCCTGTCCGGCATGTGCAGAAGGTAAGTTTAATATCTGCCCGAATTCAGTAGTTCCCGGCGTTACGGTCAATGGAGCCTTTGCGGAATATTGCAAACTTAACTATACACACGTCTATAAAATTGACGATTCAATGTCATTTGAGGACGCAGCTATCATTGAACCACTCGCATGCGGAACGTATGGCGTAAAAAAGCTTGATGTCAAACCGGGTGAATTCGTTGTCGTATTCGGACCGGGACCGATCGGTATTATGATGACACAACTGATCAAAGCAAGCGGAGCCGGCAAAGTAGTGGTAGTTGGCACACGGGACTACCCGCTGAACATGGCAAAAGAGCTGGGCGCCGATTATGTCATCAATGTAAAAGATACGTCCTCCGAGTACTATGCCGAGGATATTGTTAAACGCATATCTGAACTGACAAAAGGAAAATTGGCTGACAAAGTAATAGTGCCTACCAGTTCGAAAAAGGCTCTTCAGGACGCACTTGTTGTTTCAGGGGCAGGAGCTACGATTGTGTATTTTGGACTGCCGGGCGCAGATGACAAAATTGAGATACCGGCACTTGCCACGATACAGTCTGATAAAACAATAAAATTTGCCTGGTTGGCGCCTCTTGTCTGGCCGACAGCGATCAGCGCAGTCGCAAACGGGCTTGTACGGCTTGACAAACTGATTACTCACAGATTTTCTCTGGAGGATACGGAGAAGGGCATTCAATTTATGAAAAATGGCAAAGGTGACAAATTAAAAGGAATAATAATAATTTGACACGTAGGCTGCTGCGCTCTAACCTTTTATTTAAAATTTTAGTGACAAATCAAAAAAAGCTGAAAGCGAAGCAAAATGAAAAAGAAAGTAAACAGACCTCCCACAATGAATGATGTGGCAAAAGCATCCGGTGTATCTCAGGCAACGGTTTCATATGTACTCAATAATACCGGGGATATATCTGAACCCGTCAAAAAACGTGTACTCGAAGAAGCGGACCTGTTGGGTTATATTCGAAATAGCATGGCCCGCAGCTTGAAAATGAAGAGGGGGAATACAATCGGTATTATAGTGCCGGATGTAACGAATAGTTTTTACAGCGATATCATCAAACATACCGAGAAGATCATGCGGGAATGGGGATATTTCACTTTTATATGTATCACCATGCATAATCCCCAAATTGAAGATTGGTACATTACTTCACTGATAGAACAGAAGGTAGCGGGTGTAATTGTTTGTTACGGTTTAGCAAATGAATCTGCTTTATCGAAATTTATAAACTACTGTGTACCGTTTGTTGTTCTTGACGACGATCTGCAGAAGGATCTTGCAGATGCACCCTGTGTCCTGATTAATAACATCAAAGGAAGTTTTCTGGCAGTACAGCAATTTGTTTCACTGGGAATTTCGAAAATAGCGTATTGCACAGAACCGATCTACAACAAGTCTTTACAGGATCGGTACGATGGCTTCATGCAGGCAATTGATCAGTTCGGTCTGCAGCAGAGTCTGCAGCATGTATTTATTGGGGACGAGAATGCAGACATAAGTGACATGATCGGACTGGGATACACCGCCGCTGAAGAAATACTTTCAAAATCAAGACCTGAAGGAATTTTCGCTGTGAATGATGAAATGGCAATTGGGGTAATCAAAAAGCTCAAAGAAAATCATATACGGGTTCCACAGGATATTGCAGTAATCGGATATGATAATGTGCCGCTTTCAAGTATCATCTCGCCAACCTTGACAACGATCAACCAGCCGGTCCTGACGATGTGTCTGCAGGGGACGAATATGCTCCAGAATATGATCACTGGAAATGAAGATTCAAGAAGAAGAATAATGCTTGAACCAAGCATTATTATACGGGAGTCAGCACCGCAGGAAACATAGCAGTCGGATTAAACCTACCAAGTGATGTGAAGTGTATGGTCAGTTTACATCCGTTACTCGGTCATAAGGATTATATAAGCATTAACTTCGGGCAGGACAGTCTTATCGCTGTTTCTATTAATTATGCTCGTCAAGGAGGTAACGATGGGTACTCAACACATCAATGATCTGGTAAAGAATGAAATCCGGCGTTCGAAAGGTATACTTCGGCTCGCTCCGGCGTGGGTTGGAAGGACAATACTGCTTCCGGGCAAACGATTGAAACTCGATAGAAGAGATATGTATCCTTTTGGCGCAGGGAACGGTGCAATAACGGAGAGATGGATGGCGTCGACAGGTATGGTGGATAACGGGCCGACGACAACTGAAAATGAAGGGATGAGCTTTATTGCTGTTCAAACAGTTTCAGGAATAGAAAAGATAATGCTTAAAGACGCAATCGATATAGCCGGAGATATGATCCTCGGTGACCGGATTATGGAGAAATTCGGAGGATTGATGGCCTTTGCAAAATTTTATGATTTTCAAACACCGATAGCGCACCACGTACACCTCAAAAAGAAGGAAGCTGAAAGTGTTGGTGCTTCACAGAAACCGGAGTCGTATTATTTTCCCGTTGAACTTAACAGCATTGACTACAACGGTGCGTATACATATTTTGGATTGGAACCGGGGACGACAAAAGCGGATTTGAAAAAACGTCTTGAGAATTGGGGTATGGGGGGAGACAACGGGATTCTGGAACTTTCCCGTGCTTACAAACTGAAACTCGGAACGGGATGGAACGTCCCGGCGGGTATACTGCATGCACCGGGTTCACTTGTTACATACGAGCCGCAGCATGTAAGCGATACATCACTTTTCTTTCAGTCAATGGTGCAGGATAAATTTTTTGAAAGGGAACTGCTTGTGAAATTTGTTCCGGATGAAAAGAAGTTTGATCTGGATTACATTGTTGACTGCCTTGACTGGGAAGCAAACCTTGATCCGGATTTTAGGAAGAATCATTATCATGAACCTGTTCCTGCTGAGCCGTTTGATGAAACACGCGAAAAAGGATATGAAGAGGAATGGATTTCGTACGGATCCGAAAATTTTTCAGCCAAGCGGTTGACCGTGCTGCCGAATGCCGAGGTGGTCATCAGGGACAGCGAAGCCTACGGATTTATTATGATGCAGGGAGTGGGATATATTGAAGAGGAACTTATGGAAACCCCTTCGATTATTCGATATGAACAAATTACCAGAGATGAATTTTTTGTAACCAAAGACAGGGCCAATCAAGGCGTAAAGATTAGAAATATCAGTGATAACCAGAACATTGTCATGTTAAAGCACTTCGGACCAGATAATAAAGAATCCAATAAATTTATTATAGATAAGCTATAGATGGGAGGTTCTATTATGCCCCATGATTTGATTCTCGAGATGCAGGGAATAAATAAATCATTTCCGGGAGTTGAAGTATTCAATAACTTCAACTTTGACTTGCGAAGAGGCGAAATTCACTGCATTTGCGGAGAAAACGGAGCAGGCAAATCCACCCTGATCAAAATATTGTCGGGAGCATACACGCAGGATAAGGGAAGTATCAGTATTGACGGAAAAACGATAGAAAATATGACTCCGCGTCTGGCAATGAAACTCGGTGTCCAAACAATCTATCAGGAACACAATTTGTACCCCCTATTAAATGTGGTGGAAAATCTGTTTTCCGGAAATGAACTGGCAAATGGAATAATACTGAACAAACTTAAAATGATTGAAAAAACGAAAGAAGTGCTTGCCTTCTTAAACTCAACTATTTCACCGTATGACATCGTAGGCCAGCTGGGCAGCGGTGAACAAAAAACAGTGGAAGTTGCAAGGGCATTTATTAATAAATCCAAAATAATGATACTTGATGAGCCAACCGCTTCGTTCAGTAAGAAAGAAATAGATCATCTTCTTGATGTAATCAAGACACTGGCAAAAGAGGGCATCAGCATCATCTACATTTCCCACCATCTCGAAGAGGTTTTCAGAATCGCAGACCGGGTTACCGTGATTCGTGACGGCAAAAAAATCAACACATATGATATCCAGGACCTCAATGAGCAAACATTAATAACGGATATGGTCGGAAGGGATGTTTCCGCCTTTTATCATCGTGGAAAAGCAAAAATCGGTGATGAGATGTTCAGGATCAGCAACATGTCAGGTATAGGGGTCAGGAATGCTTCTTTCTATGTTCGTGAAGGTGAATTGATTGGAATTGCGGGTATGGTCGGCTCAGGAAGAACGGAGTTGGCTGAGCTGATATTCGGGTACAGAAAGTCTTTTTCCGGAGAGATATGGATACGTGGTAATAAGGTCAGGATTAATACTCCATTTGACGCAATCTCACATAAGATGTGCTTCATTACTGAAGACAGACAGAACAGCGGGCTTTTTCTTGATCATACCATCGTTAGAAATGCGGTGCTTGCAAGTTATGCAAAATCCCGAAAACCTATTGCCCTCCCGGCAGATGACATAAGAATTGCCCGGAAGTATATCAAACAAATGAATATTATTACCCCGAGTATATTTCAAAGAGTAAAGTTCTTATCAGGCGGAAATCAGCAGAAAGTTGTCCTTGCCAAGTGGTTTGCAACAAACGGGGATATTTTCATTTTTGATGAGCCGACAAGAGGCATAGATGTAGGTGCCAAAGAAGAGATTTATAAGATTATGACGCAGTTATTGGCTGACGGCAAATGCATTATCATGATCTCTTCCGATATGCCGGAACTTATTGCTATGAGCGATCGAATTATGGTAATGCGGGACGGTTCAATGGTTGCGGAAATAAACGAAAATGAAGTGAATGAGCAAAATATTTTGAGACTATCGATTGGAGGCAGTAATTAATGAATTACGAAAAATCAGTCCCCAAAAAAGCAAATCGGGAAGGCCTGTTAAAACGGGCGCTGCATCATGAAAATTTTACTATGCTGTTTGTTTTAGTGATTATTATTTTTATGGTAATTGCAGTTGAGTTCATCTTCACCAGACAAATGCGGTTCGAAGATGTTGCGTTTATAAAAGGAATGAATATCTCCAATGTTTTAATGCAGGTTGCCGTTACAGGTATTCTCGCAATTGGAATGACACTAGTTATGCTTATGGGCGGAATTGACCTTTCCATTGGCCAGATGATGAGTTTTATCGGTGTCGGTATGGCTTATCTTCTAAAGACGGCAGGATGGTCGGAATGGTCAGTGGTTATTGCCGGTGTTGCGGCTGCAGTTTTTTGCCAGCTTGTCATGGGCTTTATAATATCCCGGACAAAACTGGAACCATTTATTGTATCCTTAGGTTTTATGACTATTTATCAGGGTTTTGTGTATCTTATAACAAACGGCAGGGAAATAACACTGATGGGCAAATTCACATTCCTGGGAAAAACATATATTCAGGTTACAGATACGTTTCGGTTATATGCGACAGTATTACTGTTCATTTTGCTGGTTGTTATCGTTTGGCTGGTTATGAAATATACGAAATTCGGACGGCGGGTATATGCAGTTGGAGGGAATGAGAATGCCGCATACCTTTCCGGTGTTAACGTTAAAAATTTCAAACTACTGATTTATGCATTGAACGGAATTTTTGTAGCCCTTGCAGCCATGGCACAGATGTCAAGGCTGGGTACGGGTAATCCTCTTATGGGATCGGGAAAGGAAATTGACGTTATAGCCGCGGTAGTAGTAGGCGGTACAGCGCTTTCGGGAGGAAAAGGAAACATCTGGGGAACAGTCATTGGTGTAATTTTGTTGGGAATTATTTCCAATGCACTGAACATTCTGGGTGTATCCCCACATTATCAATACATTATGAAAGGAGTTTTGATTATAGTAGCGGTACTCATTGGGTATTATAGCGGAATGAAAACAAAGGCTGTTAAGAAAGCAGCCCATTGATTGTTGTCATACGCTTTAATAAATATCCATCCGGTCACATCCTGACACGTTCTGTTACATCCCTATCACATCCTGGTACATTCTGTTTAAAGCGGGCACCAAAAGAGAAGGAGGAAGAAAATGAAAAAACTATTAGGTATTCTATTGGCAATGGCCATGTTGTTATCTGTAACAGCATGTAAAACGGAAGGCGGAGCAACAGTAACAACAAAAGCCGCAACCACGGCAGCCGCAACCACAGCAGCCGCAACCACAGCAGCCGCAACCACAGCAGCCGCAACCACAGCAGCTGCAACCACAGCAGCCGCAACCACAGTAGATCCGGCAAATGATCCGGCGGTAAAAGGGAAAACGATTGGCTTTATCAATGCAGGTCCGGATGACTATTATGCACAATTCGGAGATGCATTCAAAGCAATCGCCGGCCTCTATGGTATGAAGATCGTAGAGCTGAACTCTGACTACAAGCCTGAAAAAGAACTATCCAATGTGCAGGACATGATTGCTCAGGGTGTTGATGCTATTGCTGTTATTACTGCCGGCGCGGCAGGAAGTGCAGCGTCGATTGCAGCAGCGCAGGAGGCTGGTGTGCCGATATTCTTTATTGCAGGCAAGCCGGAACTTGAGCCTGGAACAGACCTGACAGGACACGTTACGGATAACTTCGTAATGATGGGTTACATGATTGGACAATGGGTAGCACAGAACTATCCCAAAGCAATATGTGTTAACATGCCTGGTTTCCTTGGACAAGGCCCTGCAGAAGGCGAAATCGTAGGATTCCAGATGGCTCTTGATGAAGCTAAAATGGGTAAAGCTGAACTGCTGAAGAGCGGTGAGTGGCAGAGAACACTTGCTATTCCCATTACACAGGATCTGATCGCTTCCGGTAAAGAATTTAATGTAATCTTTGCAGCAAATGAAGAAGAAGCCTTCGGAATTCTGCAGGTTTTCCAGGAGCTTGGTGTCAAAGACAAGATTATAGTATCCAACAACGGTAAAGATTCTGTCTGGCCATTCCTTTTGGATGGTACCATCGCAGCAACCGTACCGAATCCGCCTTCACTGAATGCGGACCTTTGCGTACAGCAGATTGTCAGACATTTTAAGGGCGAACCGTTCATTCAGTATCTGCAGATCAAGCCGCCGTTTGTGCTGACAAAAGACAACATCGACCAGGCAATTCCGTGGACCGTATCCGATTATCTTGCAAAACGTGCAGCGAATACAATCAAGTGGGATCTGTCTTATTATGAAGAAGAATACACGAAGAACAAAGATCAGTTTGCAGCATTTGATGCCGCAGTAACAGCATATCTAGCTCAATAATCATTTGATTTCGCCAAGTAGGGGCCTGCACCGGCGGGCCCCTATACGACAATCATTTCATGAAAAATCATTAGTAAGCAGGCTGTAGTACTTTAGGACCTGGGAAAAATCTCAGGTCCTAAAGTATCATGATTTTGACTTTCAATTTTTATGAATAATATTTTATTAAACATTATGTATGTTATATATTTATATAACATAAGGAGGTTTTGTTATGAGACCAGTTACACTGTTCACTGGACAATGGGCAGACTTACCCTTTGATGAAATGTGTGCAAAAGCATCGGAAATGGGATACGACGGTCTTGAACTCGCAACCTGGGGAAATCATGTCAGTGCGAAGCGGGCAGCCGTAGATATGGAATACGTAAATAGTCTTAAGGCATCGTTGGAAAAGCACAATTTGAAAGCCTGGGCTATCAGCGCTCATCTTTCTGGTCAGCTGGTCGGGGATGTTCTCGACAGCAGGCATAATGGGTTTGCGCCTTCTTCTGTCGCGGACCAGCCGGAGAAAATGAGGGAGTGGGCGATTCAAGAGGTTAAGGATACCATTCTGGCCGCAAAAAATCTTGGTATCAAGACCATTACAGGATTTATGGGTTCCCCGATCTGGCCCTACTGGTATTCTTTCCCGCAGACGTCTCAGACGATGGTTGACGAGGGTTATGCGACGATCGTTGAGAGATGGACGCCACTTTTTGATGAAATGGATAAATATGGCATCTTATTCGCACTTGAAGTGCATCCTACTGAGATAGCGTTCGATTATTATTCATTTGTAAAACTGCTTAAGGCATTTGATTATCGAAAAACATTGGGTATGAATTTTGATCCGAGCCATTTGTTATGGCAGGGAATCAAGCCCCACCTGATGATACGTGAACTGCCAGACAGGATATATCATGTTCATATGAAAGATGCCAGAGTAACGCTTGACGGGTTGAACGGTATTTTAGGATCTCACCTCGAATTTGGAGATCCCAAAAGAGGCTGGAATTTCTGCTCCCTTGGAAGAGGACATGTTGATTTCGAAGCAATTATTCGTGAACTCAACAGCATCGGTTATGAAGGTCCTTTGTCAGTGGAATGGGAAGATTCGGGAATGGAAAGGTTCAGAGGCGGAACGGAATCTTGTGTTTATGCAAAGAGCGTAAATATAAACGCAAATGCCGGAGCTTTTGACGCTGCTATGAAAAATGATTAAGGAGGTGTGAAGGTATGGATATTGGTGTTTTCCTTTTGATTACCCCTTTTGCCAGCGTAGAAGTGCAGCTGCAGGAAGCTCAAAAAATGGGTTTTACATGCTGCGACATTACGGATACAAACAGCGGCGCAACCATGCTTGGTACTGCCGGGTTCTCACCTGTTGTAAGCCTTGATGACAATCCGTATGACGTAAAACGCCTGTTCGATAAATACGGCATGAAAATTGCTACAGTTTGTGCTCATGCCAATCTTCTCGATCCGACAAAACCCAGCAGGTTCGGAACAGGAGAGATCATGAAGGCTGTACAATTTGCAGCAGCGATCGGAGTAAGGGAAGTTGTTACAACGGATAGTGAGCCGCATTCAGAGTGGGCGGAAAAAACCACAATTGACCAGAAAATATTCACCTGCGCTGAAAAACTTCTTGAGCCGGTAAGAATGGCGGAAGATTATGGCGTGCGTATCGTACTTGAACCCCATGGCCCGGTAACAGATACCATCGAAGGATTGAAAGGAATCATGGATCTTCTTGGCAATCCGAAATCCCTCGGTGTAAATCTTGATACCGGTAATTCATGGCTGGGCGGTACGGATCCCATTGAGATGGCAAGAGTTTTCAAAGACAAAATCTATCATATTCACTGGAAGGACCTTGGTGAAGAATGGATTGCTAAGAGAGGCACACAATATGGCTGCGGGTTCTCAACGATTGCGGTTGGGGACGGTGTAATCGATATCAAGGGTGTCTGTGATGTTTTAAGGGATGCAAACATTAAAACTTCTACGCTTGAGATTGTCGGCGGCGCTGATGTCTTACTGAAAAGTGTGAAATATCTCAGGTCTTGCGGGATGTAGCAACTCTGCAACTGGCAGACGAGTCCCGCCCTCCCTTTTCTCTCAGCGGGGCTCGTTTGCAGTTACTACGGTTTGCTGGCTGCGTCCTGAATGCTTTGGAATTATCCGACACCAAATTGGGTGAAACAGTTGTCATTATCGGAGCAGGCCCGATCGGATGCATGATTATCGGCGTGGCAAGAAAAATGGGCAGATGCCGATCCATCATTTGAAAGCTCTGAATCTCATTGCATCCGGTGCAATAGATGCTAAACAATATATTTCGCATTCCTTCAAACTGGAAGAGATCAATGATACTTTTGCGACAGCGGAAGGACATACCGGTATGCGGGTTGTTATTCATCCATAAAGGAGTTCCTATGAAAAGCATGATTTCACCGTCCATGATGTGTGTGGATTTCAAACATTTGGAAGATAATGTCAAACTCCTTACTCAACTGGAGGTCGAATATTTGCATTTTGACATTATGGACGGAGAGTTTGTTCCTAATTATACATTGGGACCGGATTTTATGAGGGTTGTAAGGAGTATTTCCGACATTCCCTTCGACATTCACCTGATGGTTCAGCGGCCGGAGGACAAGCTGTCCTATTTTGACATAAGGCCGGGCGATCTGGTATGTGTTCATCAGGAGTCGACGGTTAATCTGCAGCGGGTTCTCCAGCGGATCAGGGATTTGGGTGCCAAAGTCGGTGTTGCGCTGAATCCTGCGACATCGATAAACAGTATCGAAGATGTTCTTGATGATGTAGATGTTATCCTGATTATGACTGTCAACCCCGGCTATACCGGTCAGAAACTGATTCCCTCAACAATTGGAAAAATAGGCCGTCTCAGGGAATACCTGCATGTGCATGGATATGATCGGATTGCTATTGAGGTAGACGGAAATGTCAGTTTTGAAAATGCTGCGCTCATGAAGGCGGCCGGCGCAGATATATTTGTGGCAGGAACATCAAGCTTGTTTATACCTGGCTCAGACATATATGCAGCCGGTCAAAAGCTGCGGGAAATCATTACCTGAAAACAAGGAGACAATATGGCATACATCGGATTGGATGTCGGTACTGCAGGCTGCAAGGCTTCTGTTATGGATGTTAACGGAATAATTTCGGCTTACAAATATCAGGAATATAAACTTTCTGCTTCGAAACCGGGGTATGCCGAAATTGACGCAAATCTTGTTTGGGCGGCAGTTAAAAACGTGCTGCAGCAAATCGCAATTGATCACAAGGATATACGTGCTCTTGCGATTGCTTCCTTTGGCGAAGCTGTTGTACTTCTCGACAAGTATGACCGTGTGCTTGATAAAAGCATTTTTTACTCAGACATTAGAGGAACAGATGAAGTATCCGATATTCTGTCTCTTTTCGAAAGAGAAAAGGTGCAGGAACTGACAGGCATGCCGATTAACCCCATGTACTCGGCAAATAAACTTATGTGGATCAAAAAACATAATCGGGATACTTATGACAAAGCTGCAAAAATCATGCTTTTTGGTGATTACATTGCGTATATGCTCACGGGAGAGGCGGCAATTGATTTTTCACTGGCTTCCCGAACAATGCTCTTGGATATCAAAAAAGAAATATGGGCCGGAGAATTTGCCGATGCTTTGGGTCTGGATACATC
>Ga0209125_1000707_pt1 | contig 39421 bp, 36 predicted proteins | sample BarGraIncub1131A_FD_184503 | JGI IMG/M metagenome (GOLD analysis project Ga0209125, IMG submission 184503) | Arctic peat soil microbial communities from Barrow, Alaska - Barrow Graham LP Incubations 11-31A (SPAdes) (version 2) | ecosystem: Environmental > Terrestrial > Soil > Wetlands > Peat... | reverse complement strand
AAAACGGATAGCCAATCCTGCTGTGTTTTTACCTAAATCCCACACCGGTGGACGGCAGGTGTTTTTCAGATAAGCAGGTAATCGTTCATATCGGGTTTCCGTGTCGTTTGTTATTTTCCCGATAAGCGGAAATTGAGCGGCATCATAATACTTCGTTTGTCCGCATAAAAGTACTGTTGAAAAAAGCATGACCAACAGCAAAATCAATCTGTATTGTTTCATTTTTTTAATTAATGCGAATCAAGGGTTAAAATATCAGATAGATGAACGCAGCGGCGATTCTTCCAAAGATATGCAGAAGCAATCCCTTTGTTGAACGTACCTTTTGCGCATTTTGAATCTTGGTTTTTTCGTTCAGCCAGTTGAAGAATGATTCAATGGGTTGACGGACAGTGGAAACGGCTTTTGAGAACAGGTCATTTGATGCTTGTTCTCTCATCCTGATCACATCGCTTTCCCCGTTTACATTCTTATGAGGGGTGAACATGGTCAGATTGATTGTCGCTTCCTTTTCCTGGAAATAGTCCTTGTCGAGGTAACTTTTGTCACCAAAAACAACTCTGTCATTAAGGCTGTCTCCGAAAGCCAACTTGAATGCTTCCAGGTCGTTGACGCTGGCGGGCGTGCACGTGAGGTAGTCAGGGAACGGGATGCCACCTTTCCTTTTAAAAGCAAGCGCATGGAGTTTCATACCGTGGTAGTACATATTCTTGGTGAAACAATAGCTTTTGTCAGCAAGTTCTAGGGCAACCTTGCCTGATCTGTTTCTGCCCTTGCAGGTGACAATCGGTAGGGAATCGACCAAAGAAACACCTTGGTCGCAACCTTCTGGAATAAAGGGGCTTGTAAGGTTTGAAGCGACCCTTTGAATGGCGCCTTCAAGCCTGTTCAGTCTGTAGTTGAATTGTTGATAGGAAGGCAACTTGGGAAACCATGATTGGAGATATTCCTTGGCGAAGGTATGTATCTCCTTGATGGTGAAATACCGTTGTTGGCTTGTTGTGAACAAGTATATGGTCATTATTTCCTGGTCAGTGAATTCGGGTTTTGCATTATTTGAGTATCTTTGACAGACATGTTTCCATTCGGAATCGTGTAAGTTGCAGATATACAGATATATAGATACGAACTTTATTTTATTATTTTATTCACTCTTATTCTGGTCAATTCAGCATTTATTATCTGCATAATTGGTCAGTTTCAACCCTTGATTCGCATTAATACCAAAAAACTTCATTTTTTTTATATAAAAATAATCTGGACCCAGGGACATTGTTTCTGTCAGGATGTTTTAATAAGAATAATGCTCCTTTTGGTACCTTATGGAAAACAATGTGTCTTTTTGAACCCATTTGTTTTCCAAAGGATTTCCATCCATTATTCCAGTAAAATAACTCAAATTTAGTATCTTTATCTAATCCTGCATATAAATAAGGCGCATATTGTACGGATGAGATATTATATTCTGCACCCAAATCCATATCAACATATTTCTTTTTTAAGTCTTTCTCATAACCTGTGGAAATGTAATCGTCGAAAATATATTCTGTTTTTTCTCCGTTCAAAGTAGAGTCTAACGGCTCTAATAATCTTACGCTCTTTATTTTTTCTTCTTTCTTTGTAGCCGATGTGTAATAAAATGAGAGATCGCTAAAAGCAAAGCTTCCATGAGGTAATGCTATACGTATATATCTTACTGAATGACTGGATCTTGAAGATGTTTTTTGACTATATATTTCTATTGAATCCGGTAATGTACAAATAGTATCATGTTTGTTAAAATTCGAATTTTTGCTTCCTATTATCACGGTATGGCTAATTATGGCATTCTTATACATATTACCGTAATGTAACGGAGCTCCAACATAATTTTTAATATAAAGATTTTCAGTATTTTTAACTTGATATTTTAACGATTCTATTTTCCCGGATTTGTTTAGAAGGAAAGGCTCATCTGCATAAATAATAGATCCATCTTTATAATAACACGGAAGATAAATAACATCCTTTCCCATCCCTTTAAATTGTACTTTATTTTTTTCTATTTTTCCATATTGCACAGGTTGCCACTCATTATAATTCAATACGCATAAATAGGCATAGTAAGTTTTTTTTGGAACTTTTTTTAAGTCTAAAATTACATTTACTGTATCAAAATATTCCTGAGAAACATCTTTCTTTTTTGAGCCTGAGAAAAAGACAGGAATATCTTCTTTTTTTACTCTTTTATCAAAAACCGGACCTTCAAAAAAGTTTTTATAGGTATATCTGTAAACTTTAGCCAACCTAAATCTTCCCCAATCACAATCAAAAGTCGTATTGTTGTAAATCTTTTTATATTTCCAGCGATCTTTATCCCAAAACGGTTCAAATGCATATGACTTTCCATCTTTTATTAATACGTTCCAGGAATGAGCATTGTTCCTGTTTCCCCATGCAGGAACAAAATCTATAGCTACAGCCATACCAAGAGAAGAAAATAGGAGTGAATTATACCAACAACGATCTTCACATAATCCGTATTTTAAAGATTCAAATGTGGATGCATTTAAAATGGGAATTTTTGTACCCCAGAACTGAGAATGATTTAAATATTTATATTGAGATAATAAAGAATCTGCTTCTTCAATCATATCTTTATTCCTGTTAGTAAAAAAAACTCCTTTATGTCTATTGTAAAACACCTTTCTTGAATTGTCAGCAACAAGTCCATTCATTCTCCGATATGGCAATATATATTCACAAAATTCTTCAAAAGAACAGTTTTTGGTATAAACATTTTCTTTCCAAGCCTTAAAAGCCAGTTCAATTTCTGAAATCAGGTATTTTGCTGTAATGTTCTGTATATCATACTGATTTGACAATTCATACACCGGAGCGTTACAAGAGGAAAATCTATTCCACATATCATCAATATTTTTCCCTCTATCGGTAGTCATTTTATAATTATATAACTTAGCTAAAGAGTCGTATTGATCGTAAAAGGGTTTACATATTTTGACAATGCTATCGTTCTCTGAAAAAGAGCCGGGCATGTTTGCTATTAAGAACCTGGCAGCCTCTAATTTTAATGAATCATCTTTATAATATTCCAATACTTTTTCTAATTCTTTTTTATTGTTGCCTGCCAGAGAAAGTGCAGAATCTAAATCCGTATTTTTTGTGTTGCAATAAGTTAATATTAATAAAATAGTAGCGACTGCTATCAGTAAATTTAGTTTATTCATTTAGATGTTATTAAAGTTGTTCACTTATCATTTTTTACTGACAATAAAGAGAGAAATATAAATAATCCCGACATTGACATTATTAATTTCCCACAGTACCATATAATGCTTGCCAATCTTTAGACAGCCACCCCCCCCATTAAGGGGGTGCTCCTTAGCAACAAAGATATGTTTTTTTCTTGATTATTTATTTTTTAGTATCATTTTTTTGATCTGATAAATAGTTTTACTCCGCTGCATGATAGACTGATAGACTTTTGACGGTGTTTTTGTGTTGTCTAAATTTAGGCGGGGATAATACATTCTGGTATAATAGGAAAAGATGGTATTCTGCTCTCGGAAACCTGACCACTATTAGAATCCCGGGATCAATATATTGTGAGTAAAAATTTATTAATGAATGTAGCTTAATGAATGTAGCTTAACATTCTATCCGGAAAAAGTTTGCAAGCCCAATCCTCTTCTTTTAAAAAATGTATACCTTTGATAGACTCTTACAAATTGCTAATTTGATAATATGTCAAAATATACGTTGCTATTGGTTGAAGATGATTCTGTGCTTTCCTCGGTTCTGAAAGATTTTTTTGAAATAAACGGATTGAAGGTTGTGCAGGCAATGGATGGAGAAGAGGCGATGCGCCTGTATGCAAAGGTGTATCCGGATATTGTCCTGATGGATATTGAAATGCCTGAGAAAAATGGTTTTGAAGTGATTGAAGAAATTCGTTCATCTGACTATACGACCCCCATCATCTTGATGACAGGATCCAGGATGGATGATGCCAGTATGATCAGAGGATATGAGCTTGGCGCCATTAATTATCAGAAAAAGCCTGTGTCCCCTCCTGTCATTTTATCAATCATATTATCAAAGCTTCATCCTACTATCGTTGTTAAGCAGCTAAAGATAGGGGAAAAACTTCTTATTCTTCAAAATCAAAGCGTTACCATGGACGATTTCACTATAAACCTTAGGGAACGTGAAGCTTTGGTATTGCAAACTTTGTTGGATAATGTCAATGTGCCCGTTTCCAGAAAGAAGCTAGTAGACATTATTTGGAGAAACGACCTTCCTGCGAACTATAATATGCTGGATGGCATCATGTATTCACTCAGAAAAGCGCTCCATATAATACCTGAGTTGGAGATACAGACTATTTATGGAAGAGGTATTGCGCTAAAAAAAATATAAAGTCATTGCTTTGTGTCTTTTAGTGGTCATGTTTTGCCTTTCTTGACCAATCTTAACAGCACAGGTACAAAAATAAAAATCCCCAGTAACGACATGGCCAAACCTCCTATAACGCCAGAGGCCAAAGGAAACCAAAAACCTTTTTGCTCTCCGACCAGAAAAGGGATAAAGCCAAGCATCGTGGAAAGGATGGTCAACAGCACGGGTATGATTTTTGAGTTCCAGGCCCTGATATAGGCACGAAGCGGTGTAACATGACGTTTCCTGCTGATGTTGTTGAACTCATTGATGAAATAAATGCTGGCATTGACAGTGAGGCTGCATAAAAGGACAAAAGCAGCAAAACCTCCCTGATCGAACTTTAGATTAAAGCCATAGAAGGTTAGGAAAATTCCGATGAAGGCTACCGGAATGACGGATAAAAGGACAAACGGTTGCCTGAGAGAGTTGAACAAAATGCTCGTTGTAAAAAAAATGATAACCATGATGATCAACAGCAACCAATAGGGGCTATCTTCCCCATCTCCAAACTTCCAGTCATCTTTGTCGTTATTCTCGATGGTATAACCGAGCGGCAGTTTATCAGAAAAATTGGCTACATTCTTTCCCAATACCCGTTTCCCCTGTTCGTAGGCCCCGATATATTCGTATTGCAAACATAGCCTGAATTGTTGATTTTCCCTGACCAGACTCATGGGAGCCTGCGATTTCTGAATATGGGCAATCTCTGAAATGCGGTAAGTCCGTTTCTGCAATATTCCCGGATGGTTATTCAGCATCCAGATGTCATCCTCTTTGGATTGCTTTGAGAAAAGCCTGATGTTTTCGCTTGAACCGTTTGGACTCATCCATAATCCGGCATATTTGTTTTTTCCAAATGTTGCGTCCAAATCAGAAAAGAGATCCATGGGTAAAATGTCCATACCGGCCAAACGCTCTTTTTGCAAGTCAAACGAGAATTCCTGATAGTCGTTTTTGAACCAGCTGAAATCAGAATCTATCGTAACCTCCTTGATGCGTCTGTGCTGAAGCAGTGTGTCCCTCACTTTTTCAGCAAGTGCATATAATTCATCGTAATTGAATCCATACATCTTGATTCGATAAGAGCCGGCACTTTCGCGCAAGTCGTTGCTAAACCCGTCACCAAGGCCGAAAACGCCCCAACTCCCTCCTCCCAGTCCAATGGCTTTGTTGATAAGCTCCGATTTTAATTGATAGGGGAATCCGCTATTTTGATAGGCTTTGGTAAACCGGATATTGATGGAGGCCTGCAGGGCGTTGTTTACATTTGTTTGAAAAATCTTGATTTCTTTGAATTGTTTGAGATAATTTTCCATCTGTTGGACCAGATAATTGGTTTGGCCAATGGTGGAACCATTCGGCATGGATAAGGAGACAAAAAGAGACGTTTCTTCTTTGTCATTCCAGTAGGAACCCTCATATACTTTCTGGACGAACAGGCGTAAGGTGCCACCAAGCGCCACATCAGTGACCGGCTTTATTTTCTCTTGATAAAGTGCAGAGCCAATGGTCTTGTTATAAATAACGGCCGGTTTGCTCAGAGGCTTGTCATCTTTAGGTATGATTTCATTAGGAAGCAGAAATATTGGCAAGCCAAAAAGCAGAATCAACAGCGTGATGGGTATAAATTTGTGTTTGGAATTCCAATTAATAAAGCCACAATAGAAACGGTTAAAATAAATCACTTTCCGCTTTCCGCTCCATTTCGGAAACCTGGATTTTTTCCGACGACGTTTTCTGGGTTTGAACGTCAGCTGCATCCGCTCGATTAGTGCGGGAATCAGAAACAGGCATACAAACAACGAAACTCCAAGGTTAATAATGATAATCAGGGCAAAATCTTGTAAATTTTCGCGGATTTTTTCATCGAGGAAGAATATGATGACAAGTGATGCCATGGTAGTGCAGGTTGCTGCCAGGATGGCCAGAAAAGCCAGTTTGTTTTTTCTTCGAATGATTTGGTCGGACATGATAATCATGGTGTCGAGAATCAAAGATAGTGAGATGGTCACTCCCATCAGCGAATATAACTGCAGCTCGATGCCGGAAAGGTAGTATAGGATAGATGCCACTGACAGTGTACACAGTAAGGATGTTGCAATCATCAAAAGATACCTGATGCTTCGGTAAACCAACAGGACAAAACAAAGCAGAATCAATACGGTAAGCCCTGAACGAAAATAAATGTTTTTCAACTCTTCCCGAATGTAGTCGGTCGCATTGTACGCCTCATGCATTTCATAATTGACCGGAAAGTGTTGGCTCAACTCTTCCAGTTCCTTTTTGATGGCTGAACATAGTTTTAATTGATTGGCATCTTCTTTGGCTGTCAGGGCAAGGTAGAGTGAGTTTAATCCATTGATGCGGCTGTAGGAGGATGGCTCTTCTTCCACATGGGTAGCCTTGACCAATTCATTCAGATACAGCATTTTTCCGTTAATCTTCTTTACCGGTATTTTTGAAGCATCAAACTGTTCAGGCAAGGCACCGGGTTCCAATACCAAACCGACCTGAAGCATGGTGCCTTTTTCGGATTTGTAAAAACCGGTACCAAGGTCTTCCTTATTTAGGTAACCTTGAATGGATTCCTGCAGATCTTGAACAGTCAGTTTGTATTGACGGAGTTGTTGATAATCGTATTCAAGTCGCCAAATCATTGGAGAAGCGCCATTGATACTGATATTGTCGATTCCTTCTATCTGCAACAAGGCTGGTTTGATGTGCTTTTCTGCGTAAGCCTCCATCTGAATGGAAGAAACCGGAGCGTTAATGGTATAGGTCAGAAATGGCCCTGCAGATTTGTTTTCGGAGCGGCTCATCCAGACGGATGGGTAAGAGACACCATCGGGCAGAGAAGGGTATAACTGTCTGACTATGGTCGAAACCTCAAAACGGGCTGCATTCTTGTTGATGTTTTTGTTCAGTTCAATGGTGACACTTCCGGATCCATTACCCGATTTGGAATAGATATTCTTAACCCCTGAAACCCTTCCCAACATAGATTCCATTCTGGAGGTTACTTCCGTTTCGACCACCCTTGAGGTCATTCCAGGCATGGAGTAGGAGACAGTGATCTGTGGCAATTCGTTGGAAGGAGAAAGTTTAACCGGTAGCATGGGAATAAAGGCCAGCCCGACCAACGTCAAACAGACAAATCCCAGGATGATTGAAAAACTGGAGGCGCTATGTTTTTTGGTATCGGACATCTTACAGCTTTTCGTAGTTGCTGTTTAGCGGTTGGTTTTTATCAAAGTCAAACAAAGTCAATTTGCGAATTTTGTAATAACTTATCCAATAATTCTGTAAAGCCGATATATAATTTTTATGGGCACTTTCTTGTCTGTTCAGAGCCAAGGTCAGGCTACTGACATCCGCTTTACCGATCAGAAAACGTTGTTTGGTTGCTTCAAAAGCCATGTTGGCCAATCCCATGGCTTCTTCGGCGCTTTGAATCAGGTCCTGTTGCACATTGAAATCGTTGACGGTCATCAAAATATCTTCCTGTAAGCTCAGTTCATCTTGCTTGACTGAAATACGTGTAACATTGAGATTGTTCCTGGCCATGTTGACTTTTCCCTTACGGACGCCCCAATCAACCAGTGGTATTTGAACGCCTACCGTTATGATGTCCTGCTGCAATGGATCTTTGTAACTTCCTCCTATAGTCGAGGCTACTTGATTGAAGCCAACGCTGGCGTATAGGCTGGCATCAAAATTGGCACTCTTTTTTGTCTTTTCCACAACTTGTTCCGCTTCGAGCAATTCTTGTCTGTTCTCAAGCAAATCCGGATTGTTTTTTCTGACCTGTTCCAAAGCCTTTTCCGGTGACAACTCCATACGGGTCGGTTTTTCAGGCAGCAGAAGCCTTATTTTCGTATTCCCGTCGAGATTCAAATAAGATACGAAGCTAAACATCGCTTTCTTAAGGCTTATTTCTGCATTTTTAAGCGAGTTGCCTGCATTGATGACATCCAGTTTTAAGGTTAACAGATCTGCTTGCGAAATGGATGCGATTTTTTGTCGTTCCATACCCATGTGGTAAAGTGAATCACTGGAGGAAATGTTGTTTTTTGCCAGGTCATATTCGGCTTGAGCCATGGCCAAACTAAAAAAATACTGTGCGGCAGTTTCTGATACCTGTTCAACGGTGTAGAGGTATTTTTTTTTGGCTTTCTCGTATTTAATGGGTTCGATTTTTTTCTCCCATTTGAAGCTGTTGAAGCCGAAAAGGTTCTGTGAATAGCCAATTCTGAGGGGTACTGAAGAAAACTGATTGGTTGTGTTTTCACCAAAGTTGCGCACATATCCCAATTCTGAATCGATGAAAAAAGTTCCGCCCGTCAGGTCAAAATTCTGCTTAATGGACATGTTTCCTGAGGTATAGATGGATTGTTGACGACGATATACATCCGTATTGGTTTCTGAATCATAGCGACTGATAAAACTGCGGTTATATTCGATCGGAGTCATGGTCAGCATTAAGGAAGGTAACCTGGCAGCCCGATATGATCGATATTCCCAGTAGCTTGATAAATAAGCATTTTTGGCACTATAGGCCTGAAGAGAACTGTCACAGGCAATCGAAGTAGTTCTGTCGAGGTCAAGAACAAGTTCTTGAGGCTGGCTATTGGCTCTGCAAATGGATAGAAGTAAGGTTATGATGATGAAAGAAATGGTATGTGTGTTCATAGGGCCAAGTATAAAATAAATCATTTTTCTTCTTTACGGTATATCCACCAGTAAACCAATGGTACCACGAAAAGGGTCACCGGTGTTCCTGCCAACATACCTCCGATGGTGGCCAATGCCAAAGGCTTTTCAAGTTCCGAACCCATATCAAAACTGAACAATAATGGCACCATGCAAACAATGGAGGTAATACTTGTCATCAGGATGGCATTCAGCCTTCGTCTCCCTGCTTCGTGAATGGCATCCATCAGCTTGTATCCTTCGCTTCTTAACTGGTTCATGATGTCTACTTTCAGGATGGAGTCATTGACGATGATACCGCATGTCACCACGATACCGATGGCTGACATCAGGTTGAGACTGTGCCCGAGGACATAAAGCAAACCAAGCGAAGCGGTGATATCGATGGGTATTTCAAACATCACGATGAGCGGCTGTACAAAACTTTCGAATTGAGCTGTCAGGATAAAATACATCAATAACACCGAAATGAGAAGAATGATCATCAGTTCTCCAATCATTTTTTTGTTGGAGAACCAAATTCCTGAAAAGCCAACATCCCAGGTTCCATCTTTAGCCGCTTCTTCTTTGGCTGCTGTGATGATCTTTTCAGGCTTTTTCGTTTCACTGAACGTGAATGGTACGTATTCCCCTGCATCTCCTGCTACAATCACTTTCATGTCTTCTGTCGGGATTATCTGAACAAATTGGTCAAGTGCCAGTCTATTATGGGTGCCGTTTGGGTTGTCGCTACCTTTTATCAGGCTCTGTTTCAGGATTTCATCGACCGTCTTATCTTCACTACCCAGAACGATGGGTAAGTATTGCTGATAAGAACGCAGCGTTGCAAATTGATTTTCCTTGAAGGCTGTCTTTAAGGTTTGATAGACCTCGTTGTATGAAATATTATAATATAGCAGCTTTTCTCGATCGATTTTAAGACTCAGTTGCTTCTGGAAAGATATTTCATTCGGCTTCTCGCCGGTTTTTTCGTATAATTTCCGGTTTACTTGCCGCAGTTGGGTTGGTTCTGGTGTTTCGGCTGTGTTTTTGGCATAATACTCCACTACCAGGTCGGGCTCTCCCGTACGGAATATCTTCTCAAAAAGTGTACCGGCCGGAGTGAATGAAACAATGGCACCGGAATAGTTTTTCTCTATAAAACCATTGATCTTTTTTTTGATGTCAGGTATTCTGTCTGTATCTTCAACTTTCAGGTATATCTCCGTTTCGGAAGCCGTCAATTCCTGGTCACGACTTAGTAGAAACTGCTGTTGCCCGCTCAGCGCAGATTGTACTGCTACATCAGGTTTTATGAACCGGAGTACTTTTTCTGTCTTTTCATAGTTGTCCTGAATGTGCAGGTTTTCGTTCCAGTCTATATGTACCATCAGTTCATTCTGATTGATATCCGGCATTTTTTCTTTTGGCATGACGATAAAAATCAGCAGGCCCAAGGGAATGGTGAGCATCATGGATACGATGGTTAACACCTTATGACGGAACACCCATCCAATGCCCTTGTCATACATTCTCAGCATGAGAGAGTCGGGCACGGCCTCTTCTGTAGCGGTGGCTTTTTGGAATGGCTTGTTCTTCTTTCTCTTTTGAAGCCATTGGATCAGGCGCAGTTTGCTCCATTTTGTTTCCTGGAATAGTTTGTATAAAACAGGCAACAGCATGATGCCAATGATATACGAAACCAAAAGTCCTGCAGTTACCGAAAATGCCTGGTCAAAAAACAAGGCTCCGGCTATGCCGCTCATGAAGACAAGCGGCACAAAAACGGAAACATTGGTCAGCGAGGAACTCAACATGGGTGTGATAACCTCGTTCGTCCCACGGATGCAGGCCTCTTCCGTGCTGTATCCCTTGTTTCTGTACTGGGTGATGTTGTCCGTAACAATGATGGAATTGTCGATGATGTTGCCCGATGCAAGGACCAAACCGGTCAACGAGATGATATTGAGCGATATTCCAAATAAATAGAAAAGCAGCAGGCTGCTCACCAAAGCGACAATCATGCAAATCCCGATGATGAGCGGAGACTTGAAGTCTTTCATGAATACCACCGATATCAACCAGACAAACAAAAAAGCCAGGAGGATATTTTGCTTCAGGTTCATGAGGGTATAATCAAGTAAGGCGGTCTGGTTTTCAGACACATCAAACGAAATATCTGGATAACCATTCCGGAAACCCTTTATCAGTTTGTCGAGCGATTCCTGCATGTCTGCCATCTTTACGCCAGACTGCTTGATGATGGACATTTTGATGCAACGCTTGTCACCGAACATGGCCATCCCTTTCTCTTTTTCAGGAGCATAGTTTACTTGTGCCAGATCACTCAGTTTATATATCCGGTCATTCTTTCGAATATAGATGTTTCGAATATCGTCCAGAGTCCGTATGACGGATGAAAAACGGATGTTGTACTCATAGTGCCCGTCCCGTACGGACATGCTGCCCGGTTCCACATTGTTGCTGTTCAATGCAGTCTCTATCTCAGTCAACGTGATGTCCCCAACTTCCATCAACCGACTGTCAGGTACAATGACTATCTGTTTGCTGACGAGTCCGGTTATATCGACCATGGATATTTCCGGTAACTGTTCGATGCGTCTCTTAATCACGTTCTCCACAAATTCACTGAGCTCAATGAAGTCCTCTTCATTTTGGGCTGTAGCCTGATGACTTTTTTTGAGGCTGATGTTCAGGTATTGTACCGGAATATCGGTTGCGCTGGCTTTGATTACCCTTGGCCGCTCGGTGCCTTTAGGTATGGAATTCATGGCCGCATCAATCTTTTCATTGACTTCAACGAATGCCAGTTCCGTATCTGTCCCGTATTCGAAACTCAGTCGCAGAATCGCATTACCATTTCTGGTTTCCGTCCGGATGTCCCGCAGTTCGCTTGTCTGCAAAAGGTATTGCCGGATAGGGGAGACTACCGTATTTTCCAATTCTCTGGAGGATTGATTGCTTCCCTGTACTTGCACCGTGATTTCCGGAATGGCGATATCGGGCAACAGCGATACCGGAATATTCAGGTAAGTGATAATGCCTAAAATGAAGATGGCCGTGAAAGCCATTATGACGGCGATTGGACGGTTTATGAGAAACTTGACCATTAAAGTACGGATTGAAATTGGGTTTTGCCCTGGATTTAATGCTTTTGTTTGTTTATGACCACAATGGAGGTCTCATGTGCCAAATTGACATTCGTGCTATTTTCATGACGTCCTCCGGAATAGCGGCTTTGTTGTTCAGGGAATAACCCTGTACGATCAACACATCCTGCAATTCGAGCTCGGCTCTTGCCAGATTGTCCTTGGCTTGCTCAAAAGCATTTTCCAGTTTAAACTGTTCCAGAGATGCGATTTTCTGACTTTTCGATACATAATCTCCGTTTTTGACATAAATGTTGGCAACGTTTTCGGAGCTCTGAAACTTTAAATCAGCCTTTCGAAGAGCGGAGACTATGCCGTTAGAAACCAACTCGTAACTGAATGTGCTGAATTTTAGTTTGAAGGTTTTAACCTCGGCAGGTTTATTCTGGGCTATTTTCGAAGTTGTTTCCTTTTCTTCTTTGCTTTTCTTGGAGTTGGTACAGGAGAATACCATGAGGATCAGGAGGCAATAGAGCAAGGTTCTTTTTCGTGGCATAGTTATATTTTATGTAAAATGGCCGTTTTTCAGAAATTTCGTTTAATAAAAACAGGAAAATACAAACTAAATGATAAATAAATTTGATTCGAAACGATCCATAATTATCACGATCTATGACAAAATATGGATCATTTCTATCTTTTTAACCTGCATTTATAAATCACTCCGCTACAAAGAGACTAAAACGATTTGGAAATGTAATTCTTGAATCCTTAATCAATTCTTTATTTCTTTAATGTCGAGCTCTTGTCATACATTTACGCTTAATTCTGTGTCCGCGCTGAGTTAGCAACTCCACAATACTATCTCTAAAATTTTCAATTTCTTTTATAATAATTTCAACACAACTATTGCAGTTTAGCTCTGAATAGTAAAAGATCAATTTAGATCCTCTGTGTGTGGCTTGTTCAATTCCTTTTTGATTAATTACATCTACCAAAGTAGGATGGAATAATTTACCTTCTGTGGACAACGCAGTTAAATATAACAAATCTTTATTATGAATAATTTCAGGTATCTGTTCATTTTCTATCGCTTCATAATAATGTAGCTGAATTGCATTTTTATTGTTCATCACAAAGAAATACGCAGTACTACATGCAAAAAGAAATACAAATAACACTAAAGGTAAGACGATTTTCTTCATTTCTTTAAGTGATAAAAAAGAAGTATGGGGTTATCACCTTCACTCATTTGCTCCGCTATTCGAGTGTATTTTTCGCCAATTTTTCTTACCCATAATTTTCTGTCTGTAGATTTAAAACCATTCACAATATCTGCTGGTTGTAAATAACCAATTAATGTATTTTTTTGACCAGTTAAAACATTTTGAATATTAAAAATCGGAGCAACATCGTTCATTATTGCATTACCTATTGCGGTTCTTCCTGTTGATTTCGAATAAATGCCATGATATACACTATGTCTTTTAGAAAACGTGAAATATAAAAAATCATCTAAAACTACATAATTGTTTCCCGAAAAAATAATATAATAATTCTCATCGCAAGCAGAACGAAGTTCTTTGGTCATTTCGGATAATGTATAGTTTTTAGGTAGTTTCCTTTTTCCAAAATCAAAAATGAACTCATTCTTGATCAACCCATTATCTGCTATTGAAAATATTGTATCACTATATGTTGGATGATAAAATACCTTATTTCCTACATTTGAAAAATTATTTTCAATAAAAAAACTATTGTACATATTTTTAATTCGATGAAACCCTCTGTATTTTAACGAAAAATTTGAATCACATTCAAAAATTGAATTATTCACTATAGATTGTAAATGATCATTATCTTGATCTAAAGAATAAAATATGTATTTATTTGAAGAGAATCGATGAAATTTGAGAAACAAAAATGGAACTTTCATATCTCTTTTATAGTTTCCTATGTGGTCATAAAAAATCATCCTCTGTTTAAATTGGTCATATACAATAACATCATTATCAGTAATTGCATAATCAGTAGGTTCTACATACTCATGGGGGCCTTCTCCATGGCTCCCAATTTGACAAATAAATTCACCTGTCAAAGTAAATTTTTTCAATGATTTGGTTTTGTACCGATCTAAAATATAAATTCCATCGCTCATGAATTCAATTTTATTTATTTCACCAATAGTAGCTCTAGGATCATTACTTAATTTTATATAACTAATAGAATCTATAATGGTTGATAATTTCAAAATTTCCTGATCTGCTGGATTAGATATGTTTATTTTTACACCTTTTCCATTTGACATGACATAATCTTGAATGTCTTTTTCAATTATTTCTGGGTTTACATTTCTGAATACTTCCAGTGTTTTGTGATTAGTTCTACTACACGAAGAAAAAATGGCTATTAATAAGCAAAAACTAATTAGTTTAATCTTGTCGATCATATTTAGTCAATATTATGTTATTATAATTAAGAGAGGCTATAATAAGCCTCTCTCGATAATTACTTTCAGCAACCAGCTGGTGCAAGGCACCAACCTGAACCATATCCACAACCGTCTTTCATATAAGTTGTTGAAGTTGTATACACTAAAATATAATCAAAACCAACTGTACGAGTACATTCAAATTCCATTTTCTTCCAGTTTGTAAGTATAGGACCAATCTCCCCCTGAGCCGATGCTTCCACATTCGCCAATGCTAAATCACCTTTATTACTTACTTTATTTAAATTCACATTAATCATTGCACTTACAGCAATAGCTACTACTGTTCAAGACTTTATGTAAACGTGATTTTATTTTCATTGATTATTACCCGCCGGTAGGCGGAAATTTAAATTAGCACTCGTTGGTACGATTTTGTAAACCATGACATTTTAATTCTTTTAGCACAGATTGTAAATCTGCGCGGTCAGGAGAATTGGACGGTTTATGAGAAACTTGACCATTAAAGTACGGATTGAAATTGGGTTTTGCCCTGGATTTAATGCTTTTGTTTGTTTATGACCACAATGGGGGTCTCATGTGCCAAATTGACATTCCCGTCATAGATGACGCTGTCTCCTTCCTGTAGCCCCTCTGTTACCACATAACTTTCAGAATTCTCCATGCCGGTTTCCACATAGACCCATTGAGCCTTGTCTTCTTTGGCTGTAAAAACAACTTTTCGGTTGTTGCGCAACACCAATGCCGATTTTGGGATTAACAGTTGTTTGCCCTGTTCCCGTTGTACCCGCACTTTGACATTCATGCCGTCAATAAGCCGGTGCTGTGTGTTTTCAGCGGAGGCACAGATACGTACCATGCCGTTTTTATCGACGCTTGGGTTTATTTCTGTTACGCTTCCTATTACTGTAAAATCATTCATGGAGAATGGGCTGATCAAAACTTTGTCAGCTTTTTTGATCATGGGCAGTTCGTTTTCGAGAACCATAAAGACCACTTCGGGATGTTGTATGTCGATGATGGTACAAAAAGCGGAAGAAGCGTCCGGGATGTTGTGCTGTTTGGTTATTATATTGGCTACCACGCCCGAAAATGGGGCATGCAGGGTCGCTGTTTTCAGGTTGTATTCGGCCATCTGATAACTGATGAGACTTTGGTCGTAGTTGCTTTTTACGCGTGCTATTTTCATGACGTCCTCCGGAATGGCGGCTTTGTTGTTCAGGGAATAACCCTGTCCGATCAACACATCCTGCAATTCGAGCTCGGCTCTTGCCAGGTTGTCCTTGGCTTGCTCAAAAGCATTTTCCAGTTTAAACTGTTCCAAAGATGCGATTTTCTGACCTTTCGATACATAATCCCCGTTTTTGACATAAATGTTGGCAATGTTTTCGGAGTTCTGAAACTTTAAATCAGCTTTTCGAAGAGCGGAGACTGTACCGTTAGAAACCAACTCGTAACTGAATGTGCTGAATTTTAGCCTGAAGGTTTTCACCTCAGCAAGTTTATCCTGGGCTATCGCTGAGCCTGTTTCTTTTTCCTTGTCTCCGCTTTTGGGGGTGGTACAGGAGATTGCCGTGAGGATTAGGAGGCAATAGAGTATGGTGCTTTTTCGTGGCATAGTGATATTCTATATAAGATGGTCGTTTTTTCAGAAATTTCGTTTTAAAGAAAAAACAGGGAAATATAAACTAAAAAATAACAATAATAAAATAAATTTGATTCGAAACGATCCATAATTGTCACGATTTATGAAAAAATATGGATCATTTCTATCTTTTTAACCTGCATTTATAAATCACTCCGCCACAAAGGAACTAATACGATTTGGAAATGAAATTTTTGAATCCTTAATCAATTCTTTATTTCTATAATGTCTTACTGAACTTGACTTCTAAAATTGTGGATTATGCACCAATGTTGAAATATATTATTTCTGGATCGGGATTATTCCGGATAGCATAAATGCGACTGCCATCCTCGTTAATCTCAATGGTTTTGACTTCACAATCTAACTGGTACTTTTTGATGGGCTTGCCTTTCCAATCAAAAACCAAAATGCAATCTCCCTTGCATTTTTCGAAGATGGAGGCATCGTCTTCTTTTTGGACATACAGTATATATACATAATTTTTAGTATATGTTAGAGACATAAAGTGTTTTCCAGGGCAGAATGAAGCGATATGTCTTGTTCCTCCTTCTTCAACAAATTTATAAACAGGTATACTGGTATAGTAACCTTTCAATAAGTTCATCCTGTCATTCTTACAATCATAGAATTCTAGCATCTCACTTGTGTTTGATATGAAAACAAGCTTTTGACTGTACTCATTATATTTAATAGCACCCTGATATGCTGACCCTTTAAAGTCTAAAGACACCTCGGATTTATCAGGAAAATCTCCGAAATAAGTATATTTATTGTTATACCTGTTGAAAATGGTAAAACGCTTTCCGGTATAACCTCCCATGCCTATAAATATCGAGTCATTAATTTGTTGGATACCATGAAAAAATAATTGTGCAGCTTTGTTCGGTGATTGCTGAAAAATATTTTTCGGTTTGACATTTTTGATCTTTAAAAGACTGTCAATTGAGTATTGGTACATTCTTTTTAATGTAGCTTCCGGTGCGTTAATACATTGTTTGGATTTGACTTTGTCAATCTGAATATTTATTAAGAATTCACCCGGACCTTCTCCAGAATTACCAAAATGCCGTATCAATTTTTCTTGATTAATATTGATTAGTGAAAAGAACTGGGGACTTCTTAAATTTTGAACAAATAACAACGAATCATAAGTCATCAAGCCAACAGGATTGAGTATTTCTTCCGAGTTGGAAAAATGAAAAACCTTATGATTCAGCTTTTCAGAGGATTCTGAAAAGTAATCCGTTATATGTTCTTTATTTTTATCACATCCTATACATGAAATAACAATAAATAATAGTAGAACATAGTAGTGTTTATTGGTTTTCATATTTTAAATTATATTGAGAATTCGTAACAAGTTAATTGAATTGATGAGACCAATATCTATCATGAGAAATATTTCATCATTAAGATATTAGTCTCATGTTTATTAGCTAAACGTTACCTATCATAAAACAGTGGATATCATTAAAAACTCCTAATCACTTAGCCAATAAGAGTAGACTGTCGGAATGTTTTTGTATATTTAAATTCAAATTAAAGGCTGCCACAGCTACAATTGATACAACTGCTACAGAAACTAAGATTTTTTTCATATTAGAATTGATTTTAGATTAATATTAATAGTTTTTACCGCAACCGCTCCTGGAAATAATGCCCAGTTTTTTTATTTCAGCTTTGCCAAAATGTCACCAATATCATATTTATACAATTCATCGGAATGAGCATCAAAAGTATAGAGGTCTCCATTCTTTAGGTCAATATCAAAAGAGGTGATGAAATGCTTTAGTTTTAATTCTGCTAAAGGTGTTCCTTGCCAATCAAGCAGTAAAATGGAGGGCAATTTCTTCCTTCCGGTTTGATAGGTTTTTTCATCTTCGTTTATAGATACCACTCCCCAGAAATCAGGAAATACTCGCAAGTCAGCATAAGTATAGATTCTATTCCACCTTTTCTTGTCTTGAATTTTATCAATATTATCCAATTCTTTGCCTATACAAATAGTTTTTCCAAAAGAGCCATCTAACGAATAAAGATTCATATAATTTAATCCTATAGGCATTTCCACAATTAAACTATTGTCGTAATTCATTTTTGTATTTGTCGATAATATATTGAAGTCCTCATCTTTTCTTATTGAAGCCTGATTTAATTTTTGTAAAACAGCCGGGATTGTTCTCTTTTTATTTTCAACAATATATCTTAACTGTTGCGTTTGATGATTACTTATTTCTTTACAAAAGAAATCGGTACTGTCAATAATTACAAGGTTGAACAAAAATGGAGGCATGGAATCAGTTACTACGGAAATATCTAATTCTTTAGTTTTTAATGATTTATCTATATTCAATCTAAATATTCTCCCTTTTTGGAAATCATATATGTATGCCAACAGTTGATTATTTTCTTTTAATAATTTCATTTTCCCACCTACACTTGGCAGTTGAACAAATTCAAATGGCCCATTTCCTTTTGTGAGCAAACTGCCCAAAAGATTATAATCAGGCAAGGAAACAAAAGACCATAATCCGTCTTTATCATTTGTAGATACAATCATGATGGAGTCATAAATAACAAAATTCTGGATCCCTATAATATCAATCTTGGGCATCATTCCATTTCCAAGAGAAAATGTTTGAGGAAACTTTTTGACATATTCGACTTCATCCAATATCATATAATTGGATGAAGATTTGGGTTCCTGACGGCAATTAACCAAAATAATTGCTGCAAATAACACGACTGGAAGAAAGAATAATCTTTTCATTTTTTTAATTTATTATAGTTGTCTGCTCCAGAAAGATAGAGCAGACAACTTGTTTATTTAAAATACTATCAACATGTTATGCCCTTAAGGACACCCAACTATATTATTTGTGTTTTTTAACGAATATCTTTAATATTGTACCGGATAAGATTTTCTTCATTATTAATTCCATACAAAAGAGACTTTGTCTGATCAATAAATATTTGGATCAGCCTTTCTTGTAATCTGAAATAGTGTAGCAAATTTCCTTCCCAATCAAGAACCATAATTTGACTGGGCTCTTTGGTATTAGAAAGTTCAATATCACTTCTTGTAGATCCTTGATACAAAAGCCAAATCTGATTATTCGTTACGGCAACGCTTGTGAAATATTCAACTTTGTTTCTTTTTGAAGTTTTATCAACTTTATCCTTTGATACAGGTGGGCCAATGGATACAGAAAATCGATCTTTCCCGTCCATTGAGGTAATCAGAACCTGATTCAGGTATATCATAGCATATGCGATTTTTGATTTGTCGGATTTAATGCCGGAGTTTCCACTTACATAAAAAAGATCGTCACCCTTTAAATCTTGATTAAAGAAATTAAAAAAATCCGTTCGCTTTTGATTGACGGGATTGAATGCACAAAAGCTCATATTATTTCCAAAATAAGATTTTGCAACAATACAAGTATCGTTAATGTAGTAAGGACTAAAGAAATCACCTTTGAAACTATATTCAAGTTCCTGAGTGACCTTTTTTTCCTGTAATGATCTTGTTAAATTAATCTTCCTTATTTTCTTTAGTTGATTATCGGATACCCACAGTTTAATTCCTTCAGATGTTTTCTCGTATTGACCGTTAGTTACCAGATTGATATATTCACCCGGACCTTTTCCGGTTTTGAACAATTCTCCACAAAATTCCAATGTATTGCAATTGTATAATTTTATACCATTACGAGTTTCAAGACTTCTGAATAGAAATAATGAATCAGCGCAGAATCCTTTGCATAAACCCATAATTTCAAGGTCAACTTTTTCACCTTTCAAAACAGAGGCTTCGTTCAGTTGTATGATTTTGTTTGTAACGGTCAAAAAACTTTCTTCTTTTGATTCTTTGCAAGATGAAAGTAATGCTATCAGTAAAAAAGTAAGTATATGTATTTTTTCCATGGCTTTATAATTATTATTGAGGATGAATAATCATTCAAAACTTCGTTCAAAACTAAAAAATCGGCTATATATCAGCTATTTAAAATATATAAATAATGGAGAAATATCGATTTTAAACAGTTTATACAAGCCACCAAAGAAAGTTTATTACAAGGATTGACTCTTTTAGTATCAGATTGAAAAATCAACTCCTTACAACTTGTGCACTATAGCGAAAAAAGTGAACAACACTTCCACAGACTGAAATTGCAAACAAAACCCGGACAAAAAGTTATTTTTATTTTTCAATTGAAATAATGTCAAAAGACATCATATCCGTTTCAAGATCAATTGTTTTCGGATTTATTTGAGGTCTTGTATATATGTAAATGCCATGTTTTAAGGATCCCCAAGCATTTATTAGGCTGTAACGATTGTCATTCAACATCGTTTCATTAATGATTCTGAATTTATTGTCAAAAATCATCAGGTACAGGTGTTTTTTTTGATATAGATCGAAGAAATCAACACCATTTTGATATTCTGCTGCACCAACATGAAACCGATAGTAAATATCCAGAGATTTATTGTAATTTATCTCGAAAAAATGGATATTCTCGATTTTGTGTCTTTCTGCACTATTATAACCTGATTTCCTATCCATTTTTTTGCATAAATTTTCTGTAAATCTGCTTTTCCCTCCAAATGATAGATCTTTTTTTGTTTCCAGATCTATTCTATGTATATTTGATTCGATCGGATAATTGTATATGATGTAATCATCAGTAAATGTAATATTTGGAAGTTGTTTCCAACCAAAGTAAGAAGGCTTTTTAAAATCGACGGACGGATATCTTAATTCATATTGAGAAATTTTATTGTTTTTGATAGAAAGTTCATTTACATAAAATTTTGGAGAATCTGGAGATACATTAGTAGCATAGAATAGTGAATTCCTTTTTTTATTGTAAAAAAGGTTTATTGTTGAACATGAATAGTTTGTGTTTGTTATGATATATCCTGTCTGAAAGTTATTGATAACTTTTTTTTCCATTCGAACACCTTTGCTGTCCAATAGAAAAATTGAACCATTGCTGTATAACCATATTGAGTCAATTGTAGATGCATACAAACCTGACACATCTGTTGGAACTGCATCCTTTCCTTCTGTATTTAAAAAAAGATGCGTAACGTTTCTTGACTCTAAATCAAAAATGTCAAGCGCATGTGTTTTATAATTATATGAGATTATTTTTTCATTTCCAACGTTGTCAATAACGGTAGTGTTTAAATAATAGCTGTTTAGTGTTTTTTCATCAGCTTTGATTTGAAACTCATTCGTTTTTATTTCCCTTTTTTCGGCATATTTATTATCAATGATTCCTCGTTCTTTGTTGTTGCATGACGTCGAAAATATCAGTGCAATAGCTGCAAGGAGATAGTATTTTCTCATTTATTTGTAGTTTATAGAAACCCTGTCTTAGTAATGAAATAATCTCGTTTTTTGTCATTAAGGTAATCATTTGGTCCGAGCGTTGGTTTGGCTCGGAAGTTAATAATAAAGAGTCCTTGGTGGAGCCGGCAGGTCAGCCCTGCTCTTTTTCTTCGATTACCTATACAGTTTTGAATTAAATTTTACAGATGTAAGCTAGTTTTGATAAATGGGTTTATTCAATTGCACTTAATTGGTGAAAACATTCAAATACAAAAATCTGAACATTGATAACTTGATAATCAAAAATTAAAACTTAGCACGAATGATTATTCGTGCTAAGAAGAATTATACTATCTATATCTTTATTGATATAACATTCAAATTACGAATAGAAATAGATTTAATATCCTTTCATATTCACAAAATTTCAACACATGTAAAATTGTGTAATATTTTAGAAATCATCATTTATATAAATGATACAATATAATAATTCGAGCGTTAATATCTTTAGTTAAGTATCATTTAACTGCATTCACAACCAAATGAATTACATTTAGGATCTTTTCCTGTAGGACAGCATGCTGTACATTTGTTTCCAAAACTATCAGTATAATCACAATAGCCTCCAGGACAATCTTTCGTATTATTACCACCAGTCTCACCATCTGCTAAAGCTTCAATATTCTTCATTGCTAAAGCCAATTGAGTCCCATTGTCGCCTTTCAAATTTACATTTACTGTTGCAACAATCACAATCACAAGCGTAAATAACGCTAATAAAAAATTCTTTTTCATGTTCTTCATTTTTAAATTAATATTTTATTTTATAAATATAGATAGGTACATCTGTAATAATCTAACTATTAATTTCATCTCGAACGAAACAATATATTAATATTAGGTTATGATTTTCAGCAATTCAAAAGTTGATCAGCCGCATTTACATCCAAAACTGTTACAACGCTGATTTTTACCTGGACAGCACACAGAACATTTACCTCCAGTCGAATCAGTATATTCACAATAGCAATCTTCTGGACAGGAACTTTCAACATCTGCCAAAACTTCAATATTCTTCAATGTTAAACTCAACTGGGTACCATCGCTGCCTTTCAAATTAACATTTACTGTTGCAACAATTACAATCACAAGCGTAAATAAGGCTAATAAAAAATTCTTTTTCATTTTTTTCATTTTCGATTTTTTAAATGTTTAAATTATTAGTTTATTGATTTTATAATAGATATAGATAGTCGAACTTCAAAATGACTAATACTACTTCTTTTTCAATTTCATCATTACAACTATTGGATTATCATACGCTGTAATTTCTCCGATTCCGTCCACAAATATTTTGTCATTTTCACTTTTAGAAAAATAGTGACTAGGGATTATAACATCTATGAGATAATCTTCATACCAGACTTCATGGGCGCAATTAAAAAAATATGAGCTTATATAAACATGACTTGGAAAACTTGTTATATCATTTTTGATTGTTTTTACATGATAAACTTTATCATTATTCTTAATTTTGAAATACTGACGAAAATCCTCCTCTCTAAACATTCTGTTTCCTTCTTTCTTAAAATAATATGAAAATGCCATAATATCCGAATTGCATACATTGAGAACAGGAAAAGAAGCTAAACCACTCATTTCTTCTATATATTTCAACTGTTCTCCCATTGATTTCAAACCGATAAAATTATCCATACCATATTTCCCAAAGTTCACTGTCAATATTGGTAACGCTTCTTTTGCCACAAGTTTATAAAACGTATTATCATACATAAGAGACATAAAAAGTTCATTGTTATTATTAATGGTGAAACTTTCAATATTCGGCGAGAATGAAGAATGATCTGTCTTAATATTTTTATCAAACAAAGTCTTTTCGTTTTTTTTACTATCGGTAATTAACAACCCAGCATTTGTTTTTTTTCCGCCAATTATATTATCTAATTGCTGTGTTGCAAAATAATAATTACCTTCATTTCTTTTACATGAATTACAATTCACACTAGGAAAAGGTTCTTTTCCAATAAATTTAAAAGATATATTAGAATATTTCAATTTAGATGATTTATCACCTTTAAAATCAATTAATTCAATGAATTCCTCATTGTCATCTATAAAAACAGGACCCATAAATACATACTCGTCAGGTCCATCACCTCTCTTATTAAGTTTTGAAACATACTTTCCAGTTTTATCAAAAACAAAAATAATTTGTTGAGAAACATCAAATGCATAAATGTATTTTTTCCTAACAATTATTTCTCGGACTCTTCCCATTATGTTATTTGAGTCAGTTTGCAGCCTTATACATTTTACAGAATCTGCTATTTCCGATAAATTAACACTATCTTCAGACTCATATGGGTTGATATTTATAACTTCAGAAGAAGCAGTTTTAGATGTATGCTTTACACAACCACTAAAAAAAATTGCAACAATAATAATAACAAGAACTTGTCTTAAATAAATAATAATAGAATCCATTTCATTTTTAATTTAAAAGTTATTTTATAGAAATTAAAATTGCCATAAAGCTATTTCTAGAATTGATAATCGTTCATTTATATTCACAATAAAAGTATCTGCCACATTAATTGCCAGTATAGCGATTCCATTAAATATTATATCTTGTTTTAAATTTGCTTGATAAGCACAAAATTTAAAACTCTGTATCAGTCCTTTTTACAACGATCCCTCTAACAGAGGTCTATTTCTTTGTATTTCTGCCGGGCAATACTCCTTTCAATTTTTATTAGCTTGGAGAAGCGTAGTGACAGATACACATTTTCATTTATTTTGAGATCTACCAATAGTGGCACCCCTTCGATTAATTAATTAACTTATTTTATTTTACAATTCCTTTTATTAGAAGGGTTAGAGGGCTTTGCTTCGAATTGCAGTAAACTAAAAGACTTTTACAAAAATAACCAGGTTGGTCGATTTTGATCCGAGCTTTTATCTGCGTACTCAGACCACTACCTACAGGTTGCTTCTCCCACTCAGCAAGAGTACAACCGCAAGAAGTTTTTACATCTATTACAATCAAGGGAGTTTTTCCAGTATTTTTTAGGTTAAAAATAAGTTCTTGTTTTTCTCCAACTTTTACATTTGCTAGCTGAATAACCCTTTGTTCAATCTCGATAGAAGTGTTTGAACTCTGTTTATCGGATATTTTCCCCGTTATAAGTTGCTTGAACAAATCCCATATTTTGGGATTTATGGTTGGATTGCCTACCAGTAACACTTTATTTTCATTATCTAGTAAAAAACACTGATAGACAGAATTAACGGGAAGCTTATTTGCCTTGTTAAAACTTTCAGATTCATCAATAATAACAGGGAATCGGAACCTGTCACCCCTGAGTTCAAATATTAGGTTTTTTTTGTTTTTAGGTTGGAAACAAAATATAAATGAAACTTTATCAGCTAGGTTTGTCGAATCAACTTCAGCAATTATCTGTTTCCAACTGGATAGTTTTAACTTACAGCTTGTGCAGCCCATAGAATCGGAATAAAACAGGATTCTGTAGGGAGTATTATGAGCACTGTATGATGTGTCTTTTCCATAAACACTAAATCTGAGATCATCCGGGAATTGTATGGTTTTGCCTACCCATTCTGTCATTATTTTTTCAGCCATAGCATGTCGTTCGTTCCTTTTATTGCAGGCAAATAAGGTTATTACCACTAATAGTAAAAATAGAATATGTTTAGTCATAAGAATAGTGTAAATAGATTTTCTAAAAGAAGTTGAATAAACAGATTTAAGGTTTTTATGTATCAAAGGTTAATTTGTATTATTTTAATTGCAACATGATAAATGAGATAATCTCTTTGGCGTTACTAACTTAGCGCGGGCACAGAGTTAAGTTAGCAACTCAACCATTAATATAGTAAACAAATAAACATAAATATAATTTATTAGAAGAATTGAATCCTTAATCAATTCTGTATTTCTTAATATCTTCAGTTTTGTTGATAATCCGCTCCATCTCTTTTCTCATTTCTTTTTCCGCTATTGATGGTATTTTCGCTTTTTGTTGCAGCAAACTTTGGGCTGTTTGAGCAGCCTTTTCACGATTTCCTGTTTCTTCATAAAACAGTGCAAGCAAATACAGCGGATATATTCGGTTCGGTACCAGATGATAAGCTTTTTTGAATGCAGATTCTGCAAGCGAGTATTCTTTCATCGCCTGATGGTTTTTACCACAGATGTTGTAGAGCATCGGATCACAGCTTATTTGCATAGCCTTTGACAAAACCTCGTTACTTTTTTCGTAATGCCCGGTCTTGGAAAGAGATTTGGCGTATTCAAAGAGAAAACTGATCTGGTCATTTAGATAAGGATAAAGTTTGGCATAGTTCGGAAGGATGTCCTCATATATGTTGGTATTGTAATATTGACGACTTTGGTTCCAGTTTCGGAAAGCAGAGTATGTCGGATAACGATTGACAAGACATCCTGCGCACAGAAGCAGACAAACAAGACTAATACGCAGGTTTCTTAAAGAAATGGGATACGACTTTTCTGCAAAGTGAATGGTGTTGCACCAAGCCAATAGAAAGATTAGGACAATCAATATCGGCAATATGCTGAAAGGATAGGAAAACATGGCAAAGCCAAGCAAGGCAATCAAGGAACCGATGGCTCCGATATTTTTACGTTTCAGACCATTCCGAAGCGTAAGCACGATGACAAGAAGAAATAGAACTAAAGCGATGATGCCGGACTCGATTCCTATTTGCAGGTACTCGTTAAAGCCATATTCTGGAGCATCTGCCACATGTTTTTCCGTCTCAGTTCCCAGTCCCTTTTCAAAATAATTAAATTGAGCCTCACCATAAGCCTTGCCAAAATGTCCAAGTCCAACACCCAAAGGATGATCTGATATTGCTTGAATGGAAGTTTTCCAGATAAAGGCCCTTCCGTCGGCTGAGTCCTTTTTTAGAAAATACATCCCGACAAGAAGTCCTGTCAGAATGAGTACGGAGATGATACTTGTTGAAACGATTTTTTTCTGGTATTGATGCATAAAAGCTTTTATTTGGGGTTTATCCTTATAATGGAAGAACAGCACAAACATGCTTCCTGCCAACAGTCCAATCCAGGATGCCCTGCTCATCGCTGCCGGAATGACCAGTATGGTTGCGATGATGGTTGCAATGGAAAGATATCCGTATAGGTTGTATCCTAAGAACCTTAACACTCTGACATATCCTGATTTCTTGTTCTTTCTCCATGTCTGAATACTTTTAAGCAACAATATCCTTGACCGGCTTGCTTTATTGTAAAAGAGCAAGCCTTGGTACAAAGCGAGAGGAAACACGATGCAGAGATATCCTGCATATGGTCCAGGATTAAAAAACGTGCCGGTGAGCCGGAAGATACCATGGTTTGATGCTTCAAATCCATACAATTGCCTTAATCCTATAACAGATTCAATAAGGCCTGTTGTTATCAGGAAGAAACAAAGTGTTGATCCAGCCTTTTTGTATTGGCTGAATAGCAAACGAAACTGAAAGTATAGGAGTATGAGCAAAACCAACATCACCAGTTTTGTCGAGACTGCTTGATTATTAAAAATCAACGTTGTTACAAGGGTGGAGGTGCCAAACAATAAAACCAACCAGTCTGAAGAGACCATTTGCATCGGAGACTTTCTGGTCAATGCCAAAAGAATCGTGACAATACTTGTCAACCCCATCGATAGGTAGAACCAAAAGTATTTCGCAGAAACGACCCCGTTCGCCAGCCCGTCGCTTTCTGCAAAAACGCAGAACATTATCAGAATAAATGGTATAACCTCGATGCAGTACAGAATGAAATTAATATTTTTTCTCGAATCCCCCATATTTATTCCACTGCTTTAAAAAAACGTTTAAACCGAAACTTTCCTGTAACTGCGTCTTTTGACTTCCAAATAATGGAAGCTTTACCTACGATATGGTCTTCAGGAAGTAATCCCCAATAGCGTGAATCCTTTGAATCAAAAACATAGTCACCGGCCATAAAATAGTAATTCAACTTGAATGTGTAAATCTTGAGTATTTTACCATCAAGAAAGATGGTATTGCCTTTTACAGAAATGATTTTATCAGTTTCATACTGAATCAGGTTCTTGTATAAGGCAATATTTTCTCCGGTAATGGTTAGGTGGTCATTGGCCTTTGGCACATAAAGAGGCCCGAAGTTGAGCATATTCCAATGATGTATTTCATCAGAAGGAAAGCAGTTGAATGTTGAGGATGGAAAATATTCTTTGCCATGAAGAGAAATTTCTTTCTGATATTTTAGACACCCCAAAATTTCAGTGATACCTTTTACCTTATAAATGCCATTCTCGATGTAAAAACTGTCGCCGGGTGTTGCAACGCATCGTTTGACGTAAAACACGTTCGGATCCATTTTAAGGACGTTCCAATCAGAGTAAGGGAAGTTGAAGACCAAGACATCGTTACGTTTTACCTTTCTTAATCCGTGAAAACGCTTGGTCTCCATTTTCTCTCCATCCATAAATTTGAGGTTTTTGAAAATTCTTGGTCCAAGTGTCAGTTTGTTGACCAGAATATATTCCCCTGGAAGAATAGCAGGCTCCATAGAGGGAGACGGTATCTTGTAGGAGGCAAAGACAAAGACCCTCAGGCTTATTGCCAGTAATATTGCCAAAATGACTAATGCCAGGCCTTGTAATATTGATTTGATGAAACTGATTGTTTTTGCTTTTGTTTTTTCTTTCACTATTACAGGTTGTTATTGAGGATGAATAATCATTAGTTTTGAGTCTTTATAATGATACGAACTATGTTTCATTGTTTTCAATTTTAAAATGATCTTTGCATGGATTGCCAAAATCAATATTAATGCAACTATCACTATAGTTACTCTCTTTTCCTTTTTTTGAATTGTATTGACAAAAAAGAAAAAGGCAAAAACATAAAATAAGATAATGGAGCCTTTTCATAAATATTTCTTTTATAATGAGCCAAGGATAGTCTTTATTTTTTCACTAATTCAAAACAACTGAAACTCAATACATCCTCATTAAAGCCTGCTTCCATCGGATGATTATCACATATATACAAACCATCTTTATGTATAAATAATACTGTAGGGCAATATTGATATTCTGGAAATAAGGTTTCTCCGATGATGTTAAAATGCTCATCCACGACGATAATGGAGAATTTCTTTCGTCCCGAACTTGTTAATCGGACATAATTGACATTTTTGTCATTATCAAGATTGGTTTCGGGATAAGCCATCCGGTAATATACTTTTCGATATTTGTCATAATACATGTTGCCATAGCAGGCTATCTCAAAATCTCTTTTTGCTCCGGTAAACATATCCTCTTCTTTCTTTTCAACTTTGATATGGGGAATATATTTGCTTTTAACAGGAATTTTCCTGATTTTCTTGTGATCCAAAGAGGCTACATAGATATTCTCATTAAAATAAAACGAATAGACAAATTCTTTCCCATTAAAATCACGGCTGAAAGCATCTGAAGCTCCGGCAACCTTACCCAGTTCGTCATCCTTGAAAAGAGGAGGAAATGAAAATGGGAGATCTTTCGATATCTGTTTTAGTGTATCGATCACAATACTTACCGGTGTTTTTGACATAGGATGAAAAAAGGTGGGCATTTGTGTGATATAAATCTGACCGTCAACAAAAACCATGGGTGTATTAAGAAATGAAGAGGAAGTGAACGTTGGTGTTACGTTATAGCCACTTTCCGTAGTTCCATACTTGATCTTTTTGATAATTGTACCGGTGGTATCTATTTGAGCGATAAAAGGCTGGATACTGGAAGTAAGATAAATATGGTTCATATCCTCGATATGGTAACCACTAAAACCATAGAATCCATTTGGGCCATCTTGTTCAATCTCTGTTTTGAACAACAAGTCGCCTTTTTTTAAGTCGTAAAACAGAATTGCACTGTTGCTGGCAAAAGTCAAGTATTCCTTGTTTTTGTCCTTATAAGGGAATAATGCTGAAAATTGATACTTGATATTACTATCCAGCATATAAGAGAGTTTCTGTTGTATCTCTTTCAGTTCATAGTTGTATTTTGGTGCATGAGAACTGCTTTTCTTACAACCAACAATCAATACACATATACAGACAAGAGCAATATTTTTTTTCATATTGATTTTCATTAGTGGACAAAATAAAGGTTAAAGTACAGAAGCAATGCCGTTTGAAATCAGTTCATACTATATATAAACTAGTTTTGATTTTTCGAATCAATATCAAAATAGATTATTTCCGGATCCGGATTGTCCCATAGGGCATAGATTCGGCTGCCATCTTCGTTGATTGTAATTGTTTTGACTTCACAATCCAGTTGATACCTTTTGATGGGTTTACCTTTCCAGTCAAAGACCAAGATACAATCACCTTTGCTTTTTTCCAATAATGAAGCATCGTCTTCTTTTTGGACATACAATACATACACATAATTCTTTGTGTATGTCAACTCTTTAATATTTCTTCCGTGTAATGATGAAATTATATGATTTTCTCCTCCTTTATTAACCAAGGAATAATTTGGTATGCTTGTGTAATATCCTTTTTGTAGCTGCATTTTATTTTTTTCAAAATGATAGAACTCTAACAACTCACTACTGGATTCGGCAAATACAATGTTTTGATTGTATTCATTATATATCAAATTGCCTTGATAGGCTTCGCTTTTGAGCCCATTGGATAATGAAACTTCATCTGGATACTTTCCAAATGAATAAAAGTCTTTGTTGTATCTATTGAAAATGGTAAAGCGCCCTCCGTAAAGCCCCCCCATACCTACAAATATGGAATCATTAATTTGCAGAATTCGATTATAACGATATTTGGCTAATTTGTTTGAAGAACCGGAGAAAAGGTCAACAGGCAAGGGGCTCTTGCTGAATAAAATACTATCAATAGAATATTGATACATTCTTATTAGTCCCCCATCCGGTGCGTTAATACTTTTCAGAGATTTCATTTTGTCGATTTGCAGGTTTATTATAAACTCACCGGGGCCTTCTCCTGCATCGCCGAAATGCTTTATCAATTTTTTTTGATTGATATTAATTACTGAAAAAAAGGATGGACTATGTAAATTTCGTACAATCAATAATGAATCGCATATCATCATCTCAACTGGATTAAGGACTTTTTCCGAGTTGGAAAAATGGAAAGCCTCATGTCTTAACTTTTCGGAGGATTGAGGAAAGTAATCGGTAAGATGTTCCTTTTTTTTATTGCCACAACTCACAAATGCAAGATGGACAATAATAAGTATTATAAAATTGTATTTATATATGTTCATGTTTTTGTATATTAAAAAAGATATAAACGAAATACTACAACGATGGGGTTGCTATTTAAATTCAACGTTCCCATCTAACATAAATATTAATAAATGGGGCTAATAAATAATTGAAATCATCTATTGACTAAATATTAGCCCCAAGTAAATATCTCTACATTAATAGAAATTTAGTCAAAATATAAACGGCCATATAGTACATAACCATCGGGATAAAAACAAAAACCGTCATACATCTCACAACATGGACGCTCTACTATAATTTCTCCTCCTGCCAGCGCTTCGGTGTTAGCCAATGTGAGAAGATTTTCTGTGCCTTTCTGCGTATTTAGGTTCAGATTAAAAGCTGTTATAGCCATGATTGATATAGCTGCTACTGAAACAATAATTTTTTTCATAATATAATGAATTTTAATTTATAATAAAGTTACTTATAACTGCATGTATTTTTTCAGCAGTCAAACTCCTTAGTGGAGCCAATACTAATTTTTTACTATCTTTGCCTGATACCTCCTTTCTTTTTTGAAGGAAGGTCGGGGGCAGTTGGTATTGTCGGTGTTTTGCAGATCAGACAATTGGCTGCCCCTTTTCTTCCTTAGATAATATGAATTATTCAGCTATTCCTTTAATGGATAACTGTGTTGGTGAATTGTTCGTATTTGAGTATATGTCTACCGTTTTGTAAAAATATCCTTTGTTGTCAGGTATAATGGAGACAGTGATGTTTGTGCTCTTACCCGATTTGATAGGCTCTTTTTTGAAGTCCACGTTTGTGCATCCGCAGGAGGCTTTTACAAAATAAATGATCTATGGATTATTTCCTGTATTTGTTAGCTTAATACGGATTGTACTTTTTTTATTAACTTTAATTTTTCCAAAATCCAAGTCGGTTGAACTTGTCTGAATGGAGGTCAAAAGGCGTTTTTCTTTATTGGATTTACCTGTAATCTGAGCTTTATACAGATCCCATATTTGTGGATTATGTACCGGATTTCCAACCATCAAGACCTTATTGTTTCCATCCAACAAAAAGCACTGATAAAGGAGTTCATTGGGAAAATGATTTTCTTTGTTAATTATATCGGTCGGATCAATAATGACAGGGTAGTTTAATAGGTTTTGACGTAAAAGTAATTGCAATTCTTTTTTTCTTTTCGGCTGGAATATGTATATGAAACCGACTTTTCGTGGAGCAATTGAATCGACTTCTTTCATCAATAATTTCCAATCTAGTAGCTTTAAACGACAACTAAGGCAACCAATGGAGTCGACGTATAACAAAATCTTGTAAGGCTTTTTCAACAAATCTGGGCAAGTGGTGTCTTTTCCAAAGACCGAGAACTGGATGTTTTCAGGAATCTGTATCTTTTTTCCAACCCATTCTGTGACAATCTTTTTGGCTTCTCTTTTTTCTTTGTTTTGACAAGAAGATGCTAATAATAAAATTGTTAAAGATAAAATAAGTACGATTTTTGTTTTCATGCTTTTTTAATTTGATATTATAGCTTTGGTATGGAAGATTCAATAAACTGGAGTCACTAACTTAGCGCGGGCAAAGAGTTAAGTTAGCAACTCCAACTCTACCATTAATATAGTAAACAAATAAACTTAAATATAAGTTATTGGGAAAATTGAATCCTTAATCAATTCTGTATTTCTTTAATGTCTTACAGAACTGGACTTGCAAATAAATTCCGATAAAATGTAAAGCTACGTTCATAATTGATATTTACTTTTTTTTAATTCAAATCATAATAGATGATTTGAGGTTCCTCATTGTTTACTAGTGCATATAAACGTTTGGAATCTTTTGTTACAGAAATAGAGGTGACTTTATTATCTAACTTATAATGTATCACAGGCTTGCCATCCCAGTTAAATACTAATACATCCTTTGCTGAATTAACCCTTCTCTTGTCTTTTTGAGTATTTGAAACTTTTGCCCGAGGCTGACATAAAATGAAAATGTAGTTGTCAGAAACAGCAATTCCGATATTTCTGCCTCTGTCTTTCTCTTCTGTCTTTTGCTCACCTATTGGTACAGTTGAATAATTGCCATAAATAAGTTCAAGACCAGAGTCTTTTACATCAAAAAGTTCTATCATTTCACTTTCCCTTGATATAAACACAATCCGATTTTTCTTTTTGTTATATCGTATTGTTCCATTGTAAGCAATTGTATTAACAATTGGATCTGTTTTTGCAGATAGTTTTTGCTTGGGATAGTCACCTGTATAAAAAACTTTATTTGTCTTTGTATTTATTAGAGAAAATCGTTTATTTCCGCTGTTCCCTATTCCTAAGTAAAGAGATTCATTTAGTTGAAGAACATTTAGAAAAAAATTATTTAACAGATTTTTGTTTTTTACCTTCTCAAAAATGTTTATTCCACATTTATTGTTGTACAGAAGCATGCTGTCATTGTTACAGAAATAAAGACGTTTCAACATGGCAGTCCTTGAGTAAAAAACGTCCGTTTGCTCTAAAGAAATAGGATTCGGAATATTCCGGGTTCAATCCTATAGCCATACTATAATATTCTACGGCTTCTTTAAAGTTGTTCTCATTGTATTTTTTATTTCCAATAGCTATTATTTCTTTAAGATATTTTTTGCTTATTATAATGAAATCAATCGTGTCAATGACAACAGGAGTGTTGTTTAAACTTGAGGTTGCATTGAGCGTGTGCTTGCTTTTTGAATAAAGCCTTAAGGCTTTTTGGTAGTCTTCATATAGACCATGATAATCATGAAGAGCTCCTTCTATTTCGATTCTGTTGATATATGCTTGTAAAAACGTTGAATCTAATACTATGGCTTTGCTGAAATCCTCAAAAGCTCCAGTATTATCTCCGGATACTTTTTTTGCGACACCTCTGCTGTTGTATGCTTCCGGATATTGAGGGTAGAGATCTGTGGCTTTTGTAAAGTCAATGATGCTTTCTGTATAATCAGCCTCGTTCATTTTGGTTGTGCCTCTGTCGAAATAATATTTTGCAGTTCGGGTACAGGCAGGCAGAAGCATTAGAACAATGGTCCCCAAAAAGAATTTCTTTTTTCGATTTTTCATTATAGTATTTTTACAAATCTCTCTATTTCAGTTTGAAGGAGACCAACGTTCCTTCTGGATTGTCCGTCGTGGCATATAAGACTTTACCGTCCTTATCTACTGCTATCGTATTTACTTCCAGATCTAGGTTGTATTTCATGATAGCCTTTCCTTTCCAATCAAAAATTAAAAGGATTTTTCCTTTTGTTGCATTGACTACATTTTTGCTATCAACCCCTGAGTACAATAAATACACATATTTATCAGTTGAACATCCTCGTAAAAAACAGAAATGTGATTCCTTAATGGTTGGAACAGGTTCGGTTGGCTTATATTTTGCATAATCAAAGTGTATTTCCTTAACTTTTTCGAAGTCCTTGGGATTATTAGTTTTAAAGAATTCGAGAATTTCTGATTCAGCTGTGTAGAATAGGATTTCTTTATAATCAGAATTTGTGAGAAAATCACCTTGATAAACAATAGCTTTACCGATGGGATTACAATTGATTCTGTCATTCGGATAATCATATTTATAAGTTATGTTGTTTCCAATATGATCGAAAATCCCATATTTCCCCTTGTCGAACAAACCAACCCCAACATACCCGTTTTGAGCTATCGGTGCAATTCTCAATACCGGCATGATGCTTTTTAATTCGCATTTTTTGTTGATACTTTTTACTTGATCCATAGATTTGGAAAAAATCGCTTCCCGCACATATCTGGAAGCATCATACCAAATCATTGTTGTGTCATTTATCACGTAAACGGAGGTTGGAACATCTGTTGTTTCATTTGGCCCTTCTCCTTTAGGTAAGAAACTTAATACTATTTTATTTTGGTTTAAATCATATATATTGATAAAGGACTTTCCATAATAATCTATTACAAACAGGTAATTATTATGGAATATTATTTGGGTGGGTCTGTTGAAAATATCTTTTTGTATTACGGTGTGAACCAATACTTTTTCTTTTGGGAACAGATCCATGAGCTTTTCGGGTTTGTCCTTTTTATTTGAGCAAGAAAAGTTGAGTATCACGAATAATGAGAGGATAATAGTAATGGACTTGTTTTTCATAATAAATGTATTATAGGTTTTTTAATTTGTAAGAGAAAGATTTTTTTTCTCTTTCTCTTACATTATAGATTAGTTGTGTTTTATTAATCTTGCTTTCCAAATTTCCCATTGGATACCAGTCCAGATTAAACAATCCGTCGATGCCGGCGTTGGACAACTATAATCTGTACTATATTCTGGAGTAGCTAATGCCTCTGTATTAGCCAATGTAAGTAAATTAGCAGCATCTTTCTGCATGTTTAAGTTCAAGTTTAAAGCTGCCACAGTTACAATGGATATAGCTGCTACAGAAACTAATATTTTTTTCATAATAGAATTAATTAAAAATTAAACAATATTGTAATTATTTTTGCTGCGTATATCCTTTCAGTAGCAAACTCAATGTTGAGTTAATTTAATTTTTTTATCTTTGCCTGATACCTCCTTTCTTTTTTGAAGGAAGGTCGGGGGCAGTTGGTATTGTCGGTGTTTTGCAGATCAGACAATTGGCTGCCACTTTTCTTCCTTAGATAATATGAATTATTCAGCTATTCCTTTAATGGATAACTGCGTTGGTGAATTGTTCGTATTTGAATAGATATCTATCGTTTTGTGAAAATATCCTTCGCTGTCAGGTGTAATGGATACAGTGATGTTTGTGCTCTTACCTGATTTGATAGGTTCCTTTTTGAAGTCTGTGTTTGTGCATCCGCAGGAGGCTTTTACAAAAAAAATGATCAATGGATTATTTCCTGTATTTGTTAGCTTAATACGGATTGTACTTTTCTTATTAACTTGAATTTTTCCAAAATTCAAGTCGGTTGAACTTGTCTGCATGGAGGTCAAAAGGCGTTTTTCTTTATTGGGTTTACCTGTAATCTGAGCTTTATACAGATTCCATATTTGTGGATTATGTACCGGATTTCCAATCATAAGGACTTTGTTGCTTTGATCTAATAAAAAGCATTGATAAGGCAGCTTATTGGGAAAATGATTTTGTCTGTTGATATAATCGGTCGGATCAATAATGACGGGATAACTTATTCGGTTTTGCCGTAAAAGTTGTTGCAATTCTTTTTCTCTTTTCGGCTGGAATATATAGATGAAACCAACCTTTCCCAGTGCAATTGTATCGACTTCTTTCATTAACATCTTCCAATCGGGCAGTTTTAAACGACAACTTAGACAACCAGTGGAATCGACGTATAATAAAATCTTGTAAGGCTTTTTGAGTAAATCAGGGCAGGTGGTATCTTTTCCCAGAACCGAAAACATGATATTTTCAGGAATCTGTATCTTTTTTCCAACCCATTCCGTGACAATCTTTTTGGCTTCTCTTTTTTCTTTGTTTTGACAAGAAGAGGCTAATAATAAAATTGTTAAAGATAAAATAAGTACGATTTTTGTTTTCATGCTTTTCTAATTTGATGTTATAGTGCTGGTATAGAAAATTCAATTAACGGTTGGTCACTATTTGCATCGAGTGCAATGATCCTATGGTGCGTTTCATCAATATTAAAACCTGTGATATAACGGTCGAGTTGAAGGCTGGCAATTAAATTGCCATGTAAATCAAAAATATGTATGCTTTTTCCCCCTTCGAACTTGACGCTGCTTTGACGGATGTCTTCGAATGTCCGCCCCCAAAAAACTGCATATATGTATTGATCACCAACATGGATGTCACTATATCCCATAATTCCATTTGGAATAGCAAATCCTCCACGATAAAAATATTCTGGTTCGCCTGCAGCGCCTTTAAAGATATGGATAACGGTGTCCTGTTTGACGTCATATAGTTCCATGACTTCTCCCAGCTGAGTTGCCATGGCAAGAATCCCATTCTTTGGATTGTAGTCCATAAAAGACCTCCATGCTTGTGCCAAAGCGATGTCGGAGGTAGCTTCGTTTTCCTTTTTCTCGGTTGGAATCTTTTGACGACTTTCTATGATATTACCTTTGAGATCAATGATGTGGAAGCGAAACTGCCCGGAATAATCGGGTACCAGAAATGTTGAATCATCATAAAGTGTAAAATCGAGCGTTCGAATAAGCTTGTCATTCAGGTCAATTTCTGTATGAATTATACCCTGTTTGATTTGTACTAATTTCTGCCGATTTGCATCAAGAACCCATAATTGTTCATGTTGGTCAAAACAAATATTTTCGGAATCCAAAAACTCATTAGGACCTTTACCTAATTTTCCATAAGAGCTGATATGTTCCATTTGGGGATATGAAAATGCGTGGCAAAAGTTTTCGGTTCCGTGAAGATCCATGATATACAAAATGGAATCGACAAGGCGGATCCGAAAAGGATATCGCATGTAGACATCTTTGATCATTCTGCTTTCAGATTTAATATTGATCGTTCGGCAGTTATCTATCGATGAAAGGTTGTTGTTGCAATTTGTCAGAAAGAATGAACTTATAAATCCTAGTATTTGTATCATTTTGTGCATGATATTTAATAATAATACGATACTTTTTCTTTACTTATTGGACAATCAACACTACCGACTGAAACACATTTAGTATTATCGATTTCTGTGTCAGCAAGGGCTTCAATTGCTACTAATGTTAAATCTGACTGGACGTTTTCTCGATTTAACTGCATTCCAATGCTACATGATGCAATAAGAAGTAAGATAAATAAGCTAACTTTTTTATTCATGATCTTTGTTATTTAATTTGATTAATATGTAAATAAAGCGGTATTTTTTATATTAATTGAATTGGAATCCTTAATCAATTCTGTATTTTTGTAGAAAATGACCTATAATGAAGATCAATACCAGAATATTTGTTATAGTTGCCACTGTTACGCTTATGGCAATTATCATTAATCAGCTTTTTTGGATGCGTAATATGTACAAGTCTTATCAACAAGAATTGGTTCTTGCTGTTGATGCCAGTCTGGAGGATGCAATATTTATGGAGTATTCAAAGCGTTTGGAACATTTGGAAGGTCCAAGGATTTTCTCGTTCAATGTTGTTAATGTTAAAGAGAAAGATACAAGTCAAATAGTTCGACGTGAGGTCCATACTGAAGATTCAACATTTTGGGTGGAATACAACAAAAACGATTCGAAATATGATGAAAAGATCATGCAATATCTTTTGCATAAAAGTATGCCAGTAGATTTGGATGTTCTGAATAGTTATTTGTATAAACTTTTGGAAAGAAAAGGTTTCCCTATTAGAAACACTTATGTGGAGTACATTGATTTGAAAACCCATCATATTATTAAACACAATAAGCCCGGGAATGCCGCAAAAATATTTATGATTTCGACAAATGTTGTGCCAATTGATATATTGAATACGATTGGTGTCAAGGCTTATGTCGAGAGTTCGCCAAGAACGATTTTTAAGAGAATGGCAATGCAACTATTGCTTTCCATCTTTTTGATATTTATTTCGTGCTATTGTCTTTTTTACCTGATCAGATCTTTTTTCCGACAACAAAAAATAGAGCGAATGCGTCAGGATTTTGTCAATGCAATGGTTCATGAGTTTAAGCGGCCCATAACCAATGCCAGTTCTATGATGGATTTAATTCCTTTCTATCTTGAAAAAAAGGATATGGATAAAGTGGATTCTTATGTTGATGGCAGTATCCTGGAACTCAGGAAGCTGACTGCTTATACCGATCGGATTCAACGGATAAGCAACAATGACCCGGAGCGTATTTTGCTTGATAAAGAGCCTTTTGCTATTGAACCCTTTTTGGAAAATCTTAAAAAGAAATACGCATCCCGTAAAGATAAAGTGATCAACCTGAGTGTGGTATTAAATACAGTACATCAAGTCTGGAAGGTGGACAAGTTGCATTTTTCGAATGTTGTGGACAATTTGATGGAAAATGCCATTAAATATTCGAATAATCCGGTGGATATTGAAGTGATGGTGTGTGATGCGGAAAAAGGTATAGAGCTTTGTCTGAAAGATAACGGACATGGCATTTCAGATCATGATAAAAAGTACATATTTGACAAATTCTACCGTGTGAAGTCCTCTCAGACCAAAAGACAGACCGGGTTTGGCCTCGGCTTGACATACGTGAAGTCGATCGTAGAGGTGCATGGCGGTACTATACGTGTAGAGGATAATCCTTCAAGTATAGGTAGTGCTTTTATCGTATTTATGCCTGTATGACTTATCCTGAATCCGAAATCCAGATAAAGGGAGATGTTATGGCTGCAAGCAGCAGGATCATGCTCATTACAATATTTTCCTGATCGCCTTATACAGCGCTTCAGAAAAACGTTCAAAACCCAGGTCTG
>Ga0209125_1000706_pt1 | contig 39446 bp, 28 predicted proteins | sample BarGraIncub1131A_FD_184503 | JGI IMG/M metagenome (GOLD analysis project Ga0209125, IMG submission 184503) | Arctic peat soil microbial communities from Barrow, Alaska - Barrow Graham LP Incubations 11-31A (SPAdes) (version 2) | ecosystem: Environmental > Terrestrial > Soil > Wetlands > Peat... | reverse complement strand
CAATCAGTGAAAGATATTCATTAGTACATTAATTTCTATTGAACCGCCGTATACCGAACGGTACGTACGGTGGTGTGAGAGGTCGGCTATTTAAATAATAAATAGCCTCCTACTCGATTTTATAATCCATATTTACTTTTACCAATATCTGCTATATAATAATAACAAACAAATGTTCGACATAAAGGAGGGGCATTAATGAGAAACTTTGATGAAATTATCAATGATGGTATTACTAGGTGGATTGAAAGAGAAGAAGAGTCTCTATATCCAACTGGTCATGTTGCGGACAATGAAAATGGCGTTTTTAAAATAGGTAGATTGATGATAATCGCAACTACGGAGCATGTAAACGGTGAGATCGTAGAGTGTGTTAGCGGTAGTCTACCAGGGAATGAAATACTCAGTATAGAAGATATTGAGGATGTAAAAGCGATATTTTGGAATGATAACGAGCTAAAAGACGTGAGCAGGGTATGCGTTAGGTCAAGTATAGTTCATTTACATAGGAAACAAATTGTCCACGCAGACAGATGTTTGGAGGTACGCCATGCAGGCAAGTCGGCAAGCTATTCTTGATTTTATTCGAGACTATCCTCGCCAGTATCCGCCAACTGTTCGAGAAATTGGCGCAGGTGTAGGGCTCAGTAGCTCAACAGTTCATAGCCACATAACTAAATTAGTTAAGCTAGGCCTGATCGAGCGCAAGCCTAATTCTCCCAGATGTATAGTTTTAACTGAGAACCGCCTGCAATAGGCGGTTTTTGTTTTCATATGTTTATAACTGTATTTTGTTGCTTAAATTTGAATAAATAATAAGTTCTCACCAACTTTGGACATAACTTTGGACACAAGTAGACATAAAAAAGCCTTCGCAGAACCTGCGAAGGCTTGTATTTGCTGGTGACACACCGGGGAATCGAACCCCGAACCTACTGATTAAGAGTCAGTTGCTCTGCCAGTTGAGCTAGTGAGTCGTAGTGTTGTGGTTAGGGCGGCAGGACTCGAACCTGCGAATACGGGAGTCAGAGTCCCGTGCCTTACCAACTTGGCGACGCCCCAATAAAATATGTTTATATCAAGAACATATTTATTATATACCAACCTGAGAAAAATAGCAAGTATAAATAAATAGATAGATTTCGAGGAAATGGGAGGCTATATAATGCTTGGTGGAAGTAAAAATTTTGTACAGCCGAGTGATGGAATCTATTCAGCAGATAAGCCTGTAGCAAAGGTGCTCTGAAGATACAATGGTTCCCTATATTGTTGAGGCATATGGCTCGGATTGGGCTCATAGGACCTGTTTTTTCACTTCTTTTATGAATAATAACACTAACTTTTAGACAAATTAATAGAAGGAGGTGTTATTAATGACCATAAAATTAACAAGTAAAGAAACGTCGCTGTTAAAAGATCAGCAAAATCATGAGAAAATTTGTATACAGAAATATCAAGCTTATGCTAGCCAGGCAAATGATCCTCAATTGAAACAATTACTTAATTCTTATGCCGAGCAAGAACAGCAACACTTAAATTCCATTAATCAAATGTTAAACGGTCAAGTTCCAACCATGTCGTCAAGTTCAAGTCAGTCCAATCAGCCAAGTGCTCTGCAAAATTCGGCCACATCAGCAGTCGCGTCATCAGCAACGTCCTCTTCATCGGCTTCTTCCCAAAGTTCAACAAATAGTCAAAGTGACGACAGTGCTCTTTGCAATGACATGTTGATGACTGAAAAATTTGTTTCAGGAGCCTATGATACAGCGATTTTCGAATTCACTGACACGAATATACGCCAAGCTCTTAATCATATACAAAAAGAAGAACAAGAACATGGTAATGGTATATTCCAATACATGCAAACTAAAGGTATGTACAACCCACAGTAAACATAAAAAAAGTGCAGCAACAATGGCCACTGTTTTAGTAAACAGTGGCCATTGTTTTTTTTATAATTTAGATGAAATGAAGATTTCTTTCAGTATAAAAAATATGATAATTTAGCTAGTAATTCAATTAAAAATATAGTAAAATTTGTAATCATATATTGCTAATGTATGAAACAATATTATATTGTCGTGATATTCAGCGTTGCTTAATTTTTGTTAGAATAGAAAGGGGATACTATGCTGGAAAAGTTTACCTCATTACTAGATATCTCAAGATTACAAAGACTAATGGATACCCTCTATGAAGCTACAGGTATTCCTTCTGCAATAATAGATAAGGACTTAACTATTTTGACAGCAACTGGATGGCAAGATATTTGTGTAAACTTCCATCGTATCCACCCTGAAACACTGAATAAATGTAAAGAAAGTGATAGCTATATTGCTGAAAATGTACATGTGGCTCCATGTACTAAATATCGTTGTGAGAATGGTATGCTAGATTATGCGTGTCCTATTATCGTTGAAGATGAGCACTTAGCCACACTGTTTATTGGACAGTTTTTTTTCGAGCCTCCTCAAGAAGAATTCTTCAGGCAGCAAGCTAGAAAATATGAGTTTGATGAGGAGAAATATATTTCTGCCTTAAGGAAGGTGCCCGTCATTTCAGAAGAACGGGTGAGCCATATTATAGAGTTCTTTTTAGAACTGTCAAAATTCATAGCAGATATGGGACTAAGAAATTTCAAACAACTAGAAATGGTTACATTTTTAGAGGCTTTAATGAACGCCATTCCCAATCCTATCTTCTACAAAGATGTAAAAGGCATTTATCAAGGTTGTAATAATGCCTTTGCAGAATTTATTGGCATACCTCAAGAAAAAATTATCGGTAGCTCGGTCTACGATCTTTCGCCCCGCCCGCTAGCAACGAAATATGAAGCAATGGACGAAGAGTTATTTAATAATCCGCACGTGCAAATTTATGAATATGAGGCAATAGATGCCCATGGGCAAAAACGGGAAATGATATTCAACAAAGCACCTTATTTGGACTTAGATCAGCAAGTTGCCGGGTTAGTCGGCGTAATGGTTGATATTACTCAGAAAAAAGAGTTAGAGATTGCTTTGAAAAATAGTGAAACAAAATATCGTGCACTATTTAATAATCTATTTGATGGGTTTGTTTACTTCGAAAGTGTATTGGATGATAAAAACAGTGTAGTGGACTATCAGATACTGGAAGTCAATGTAGCTTTTGAAAAGCTTACAGGCTTAAATAAAGGTGAGCTAGTCGGTAGAAGAATGAGTGAAGCCGTTTTTACTCCTCAGCATATAACGCTAAATTGGCTTAGTATGTTTAATGATATTTCTAGTAGTGGGGAACCCAAGACTCTTGAATATTTTTCAACCTTGCTGAAAAAATGGTTTCTAGTTTCTGCTTACAGTTCACAACCTGGCTATTGTGCCATCATTGTATCTGATATTACGGAGCAAAAGGAAAAGATAGAGCGGGCACAACATTATGCCTACCATGATCCACTGACAGGGCTACCCAATCGTCGATTATTTGGTGATCGGTTAGCATTGTCAATTGCCCAAGGTAAGAGAGAAGATGGGAAAATTGCCGTTGTTTTTTTAGATTTGGATAAGTTTAAGGATGTAAATGATACTTTAGGTCATGAGGGTGGGGATATTCTGTTAAAAGAAGTTGCTCAGCGTTTGGTGGCTTGTATCCGAGACGGGGATACAGCTTCCAGGCTCGGTGGTGATGAGTTTGTACTTATCTTACCTAATCTCAAGGAGTGGGATGAAGCTGATCAGATTGTTACTCGCATCCTTGAAGAGTGTAGGCGACCATTTCATATTAAACAACACGTTGTAGAAATAACGACAAGCATCGGTGTCAGCTTTTTTCCACAGGATGGTGATGATGTGACTAGTTTAACAAGAAACGCTGATATTGCCATGTATTTGTGCAAGGAGCAAGGACGCAATGGAATTTGTTATTCAAATAAATGTATGTTTTCTTCCAAGCCTTAGTTGCCCTTACTTGGAACCTTAGAAAGTGTTATACTTTCTGATGACCTAAAAACAGGAGAGCTCCCTTTGCATCAGCGGGAACCCTCCTGTTTTTATTCACTTTGGTAGATTTTAAAATACATGTGGGTAGGAGTTTTATCCCAAGAGAACGAATGGTAATGTAAATAATAAGATAACAGTATGGAGGTGAAACAGTCGGTGAAGCTTCGATTAATAATAGGACGGGCTGGGTCTGGCAAGACCCATTATTGTATGGAAGAGATGGGGGCACTGCTAAAATCATCAGCAGAGGGAAGCTCTTTGGTGATGATTTTGCCGGAGCATGCTACCTTTCAGGTAGAACATAAACTGGCATCGGCCTCTGGTATTGAAGGGTTTACCAGGGCTTATGTATTTGGTTTTCGCAGGCTGGCTCATCGAATTTTAATGGAAACGGGCGGCGCTGTTCGCCCTCATATTACGGAACTGGGCAAGAGGTTAGTACTCAGTCAGTTATTGCGTGATCATCAACAAGAGTTTAAGATGTTTCATCGCGCCGCTACCCAGCGTAGTTTTGCTGATATGTTAGTAGGGATGATTCAAGAGTTTAAATCCTATGGTGTATCCCCAGAGATGCTTGCACTTGCTGAGCAGGAAATGAGCGGTTTGCCCATTGGGGATAAGCTGCATGATTTAGCCCTAGTTTATCAGGGGTTTGAAAAGTTCTTGCAGGGCAGGTATACGGACCCTGAGGACTATTTAACATTGCTAGCCGAAAAAATTACTCAGTCTGATATTTTGCATCAGGCGGAGGTATGGATTGATGGGTTCACTTGGTTTAATCCTCAGGAGGCAGGGGTGGTGGCGAACTTGTTACAGACCGCTGCTAGTGTAACTGTAACCTTATGTTTAGATGGTACTATCGATCAACAGCAAAATACAACAGCCCTGTTTCACCGTCAGTGGGATACGCGGCGTAAACTGCTGGATTTGGCAAGGAATATGGGAGCTGAGATTGAAGAGGTAGTATTAACCGGGTCAGAGCGATTTACGGCACCACTGCTAAAACACATTGAAGAACAGTTTTTTACTTCGCCAGCAGTGGACTGGACTGGCGAAGTGCAGGGATTGGCAGTGGTTGAGGCAGCCAATCGTCGAATGGAAGTGGAAGGTATGGCTCGGGATATTCTGCGGCTATGCCGAGACGAGGGGCATCGCTGGCGTGATATCGGTATCTTACTGCGGGATACGGAAAGTTATGCTGATATTGTAGAAACGGTACTCGCTGATTATGATATACCTTTTTTTAGTGATCGCAAACGTCAACCCTTCCATCATCCTTTAGCCGAGTTATTAAGGTCAGCGTTAGATGTGGTGATTGATAGATGGAGTTATGAGCCTTTGTTTCGCTGTTTTAAGACAGATTTATTTCCTTTGGACAGGGATGAGGTTGATCAGTTAGAAAACTATGTACTCGAATTTGGTATCCGAGGGAATAAGTGGACTAAAGGGCTGGTGTGGACGTTCATTCGTCGTTTCTCATTCAGTGAAGATAGTGAACTAAATGAAGTTGAGCAAGGATATCTACAAGGTATTAACGATATTCGCATTAAGGCATCCACGCCTCTCATTGGGTTTGAACAGCAGATTAAAGGCGCAACTACGGTGCAAGAGATGACCATGGCTCTGTACGAACTCTTAACTGAGCTTGCTGTGCCTGAAAAGCTAGAGCAGTGGGCTGATAACGCTGAAGCAACTGGTGATTTGGAACAAGCTAGAGAACACCGTCAGTTGTGGGATAATGTAGTGCAATTATTTGAGCAATTGGTAGAAATCTGTGGTAATCAGCCGATGAAGCTAGGCGATTACGCTGCTATGATTAATGAAGGTTTGGAAGGTCTGACCTTGAGTCTGATACCACCCGGCCTTGATTATGTCACTGTATCCTCTATGGAACAAACTAGTTTGGAGAATATTCCTGCTATCTATGTGTTAGGAGTGAACGATGGGGTTTTGCCTATGCGTGGGCGAGGGGAAGGTCTCTTAACAGATATTGAACGTGGCCAAATGATGGCCTTCGGTCTAGAACTCGCCCCTGGATCTCAAGCTGACTCTTTCGCGGAACGTTTTTTAGTGTATACAGGCTTGACACGATCCAGTGCATATTTATGGATGAGTTATCCCTTGGCTGATGAAGAAGGTAAGGGCCTTAGTCCGTCTCTGCTCATCAAACGTCTACGGGAACTGACGACAGTACCACTGCTATCTTTGCCTGTAGAACCGCAGCCCGGAGCTGAACGCCAGTACTTGGCCCATGGGAAGCGTAGTGTTTCAGCGCTCGCAACTGTACTACGAGGTTATAAACGAGGACAGGATGTTGCTGAAGTGTGGTGGGATGTATACAATTGGGGCCGGCAACAATCTGGACTGGAGCGGTATATGGAGCAGGCGGTAGCAGGGTTATTTCATCATAATCAAGTAGAAAAATTGCCTAAACAGTTAGCAAGTCGCCTCTATGGGAAAAATAATAAGCTCAGAGGCAGTGTGACGCGGTTTGAGTCTTTCCAGGCTTGTCCGTTTAAGCATTTTGCTCAGTATGGACTGAGTTTGAAAGAACGGGCCGTATTTCGTCTCCAAGCCCCTGACTGGGGGCAATTTCTCCATGCTGCCCTTAAAGATTTTGGTGATTGTATGCAAGCAGAAGATCGAGACTGGGGAGACGTAAGCCCCCAAGAATGTAATGATATCGTCAATGAAGTTGTTGGACGGCTGGCGCCAAAGCTCCAAAATGAAATTTTATTAAGCTCTGAGCAGCATAAACATTTAGTCGGTAGGCTGGGGCGAACGGTGGCCCGCTCCGTACGCCGCTTAGTCGAGTTTGATCGGGTGAGTGAATTTAAGCCCATGGCCTTAGAAAAATCCTTTGGGCGAGGGAAAGATGCCCTAGCGCCTCTGGTCTATATGCTACCTGATGACATTGGACTGGAAATCGTGGGGCAGATTGATCGCTTAGATACTGCTGAGCATGAGGGGAAAAAATATATGTTGGTCATTGATTATAAGTCTGGTGGGGCCTGGCTTAAATTGGTGGATGTATATTATGGGCTGAGATTGCAACTACTCACTTATTTGCTAGTGGCACGTAGCGCTTATCAAGATTGCCTGCCGGCTGGAGTGTTGTATTATTTTCTCAAAAATCCTAATATCTCGGATATCGTGCGCATTGATGCAAATGAAATTACAAAAAAAATTAATGATTTATTAAAAATGCCAGGCTGGGTGCTCGCGCAGCCACAGGTTGTGCGGCTCCTGGATAGTGCGATTGAGGGCTATTCGGAATTCTTAAAGATTGCTCTTAAAAAAGATGAGACTTTCTATAGTGCATCCCTGCCTTATGTGAAAACTCCCGAAGAATTTGCTCTGATTCTGGGTCATGTAGAAAAAAAACTAGTTGAGACAGCGTGCAAAATTATGGCTGGGGAAATTAGCATTAGTCCCTATGCCTTAGATAAACGTACACCTTGCGGGTTTTGTCAGTACAGCGCTGTCTGCCAGTTCGATAGTTTGCTGCCAGAAAATGAGTACCGCAGGCTAGCCAAGCCAGAGGATGCTGTCATTATTGCCAAGATGGCACAGCAAGAGGAGGAAGAGCATGAGTTGGTCTAAAGAACAATTAGCAGCCATTGAAACGCGGGGCAAAAATCTGTTGGTGGCTGCCGCTGCTGGTTCAGGTAAAACCTCTGTATTGGTGGAGCGAATTATCTGCCGTATTTTGGATGAAAGTAAGCCTGTGGATATTGATAAAATGCTGGTGGTTACCTTTACCAATGCGGCAGCGGCTGAAATGCGCGCCCGCGTTGGCACGGCGCTTAGTGAAACTCTCAAAAAAAAACCTCATTCTCAGCATATTGAGCGGCAGTTGGCCTTGCTTAATTCTTCATCCATCTCGACAATTCACTCTTTCTGCCAGAATATAGTGCGTCAGAATTTCCACTTGCTCGATTTAGATCCTCAGTTTCGCGTTGCTGGTCAAGCTGAAATTACCCTAATGAAAACAGATGTGCTAGAAAATCTATTTGAAACCAAATATGCCCAAGGTGATGCTGAATTTTTAGGACTTGTTGAGCATTATGGGGATGAGCAAAGTGATGACTCCTTATATAGTTTAGTTTTAGGATTGTTTAATTTTTCGCGGAGTCATCCCTGGCCTGACGAGTGGTTGGACAATTTGAAAAATGAATTTATGTTGCCAGAAAATGTTGAGATTGATGATTTGCCATGGTCGGGGCTCATTCGGAGCAAGATTATCTTAGAATTAGAACAAGCGACTGGGCAGTTGGAGGCCCTTTGCCAGGAAGTGGGCAAGCCAGGAAATATCCCTGAATATGCCCAAACTTTTGCGGCGGATGGAGTGGTGATAGACGCGGTATTAATGGCTGCCAACCATTCATGGCAAGGATTAGCTGATGCTATGGCTGGTTGTCAGTTTGAAAAAATTGCCAAAGCGCCAAAAAATACTCCTGAGTCTGTAAAAAAATATTTTCAGAAAGCACGGCAAAAAATCAAAGATAAAATAAATGATTGTAAGGTGAATTTTTTCGATCGTCCGTCCGAAGAGTTATTGAATGATATGCGACTGATCGCGCCCTTAGTGGACACTTTAGGTAGGCTAGTCATCGAATTTGGTCAGGGATTTGCTAAAGCCAAGAGTGATAAAGGTTTGCTAGATTTTAATGATTTGGAACATTTCTGCCTGACAATATTGCTTGATGGGGAGGCGAAGCCAGGTGAAATAAAGCCCTCAGCCGTCGCCTTGAATTTACAAGACCGGTTTGCTGAGGTCATGGTCGACGAGTATCAAGATACCAACGGCGTACAGGAGACTATTTTACGTTTGGTAGCTAGCGTCGAAAAAACCAATTTATTTTTAGTAGGTGATGTGAAACAAAGTATCTATCGTTTTCGTTTAGCTGAACCTGAGCTGTTTATGGAAAAATATCGCAAGTATCCTGAGGGTGGCCATGAGTATGCACGCATCGATTTATCCAAGAACTTCCGCAGTCGCCCAGGTGTACTCCATGCTGTGAATTTTTTGTTTGTGCAGTTGATGGCACCAAGGGTAGCTGAATTGGAATATGGAGAAGCGGAGAAACTCAATCCTGGACCAAACTATCCAGAGGAGGAGGGGGCTTTACTCGATGGCCCAGTAGAACTTTGTATTATCAATCGGGATGAAGACTTAGAACAAACAGAAAATGGGGATGGCGACGGGACGGAGAGTACTGATCAGCCAGAAGCAGAGCTAGTCGCTGAGGCTGAACTAAGTGGTTTCGAGCTAGAGGCTCGTTTTATTGCAAAAAAAATAAGTGAGCTGATGACTGGCCAATACCGAGTGTATGATAAAAGTTTAAAAGCTTATCGCCTCTTGGCGTGGCGGGATATTGTTGTATTACTGCGTTCAGTAAAAGGTAAAGCCAATATCGTACTTGATATATTGCGGCAGGCAGGTATACCGGCTTATGCAGAACTGGATGCGGGGTATTTCCGGGAAATCGAAGTGCAGATTATGTTGTCCTTGCTCAGTGTTATTGATAATCCACGGCAGGATATTGCCTTGGCCGCGGTATTACGTTCGCCTTTAGTTGGGTTTACCACTGAGCAGCTGGTAGAAATTCGTTTGCAGAAACAAGGCGATGATTTGTGGAGCGCCCTGACAGCATGTGTTGATGATTGTCGGCATGAAGATCAGGTTGCTACTAAACTTCATGTCAAAATACAGGATTTTATTCGTCAATTCGAACAGTGGCGCGATCTATCTCGGCGTAGTGGTGTGCCTGAACTCATTTGGCAGATTTATCGTGATACAGGTTATTATGATTATGTGGGTGGTATGCCTGGAGGAATGCTGCGTCAGGCCAATTTACGGGCACTACATGATCGGGCTCGCCAGTATGAGACAACAAATTTCCGTGGGCTGTTTCGATTTTTACGTTTCTTGGAACGTATGCAGGGTAATGGTTCGGATCTCGCTGTGGCCAGAGCCCTTGGTGAAAGCGAAGATGTTGTAAGAATCATGAGTATTCACAAAAGTAAGGGACTCGAGTTTCCCATCGTATTTGTGGCTGATTTAGGTAAAAATATCAATCTCCAGGATAGTAAAGCCTTGGTATTATGCCATAAAACACTAGGGGTAGGACCTTATGTAACCAATCCAGAACTGAGATTCCGCTATCCTACCTTGGCACGGAATGGTATTAGTCATAAGTTAATTATGGAAACTAAGGCAGAGGAATTACGTATTTTGTATGTGGCCTTAACAAGAGCAAGAGAGAAACTAATTCTAGTGGGCTCGGTTAGCAAACTGGCTAAAAAAGCCGCTCAGTGGTGCCAAGTCATTGATCATACCAGGCTGACCTTGCCTGATTCTCTCGTTGCTGGCGCTAAAAATTATCTAGACTGGCTATGTCCCACTGTAGTGCGCCATGCTGGTGGGGAAGCTCTGCGCCAGTATGCGCAGTGTGAACAAGAACCAAGTAACATCTTTGCTGATGATTTATCAACATGGCAGGTGAATATTTACAGTCCTAGTCAACTGGCGGAGGTAACTGAGGATAAGGTTCAAACCTTGCCCCTATTAGAGAATATCAAGAATATGGCACCAATTGATGGTGGTGAAGACTTTGCCTGGGTCGATAAGACTTTGGGCTGGCAATATGGATATACGAATGTGGTGGGCAAACCAGCCAAATTATCGGTAACTGAAATTAAACGACGTTTTGATCTGTTAGCCGATGAGACTGGTCAGCAAATGTTTAGCAAAAAATCCATTGCACTGCGTCCACGATTTATTCAACAGTCCCAAGGATTGACTGGAGCTGAGCGAGGCACATTGATGCATAGTGTTATGCAGCATATGGATTTGCAAGGCAATCTGCAGACTGAGGGTATCGTGGCCCAACTCAATAACATGGTAGCCCAGGAAATGATTTTGTCTGAACATGTAAAACTTGTAGATGTTGCTGGCATTGTGGCTTTTTTTCAAAGTAGTCTGGGACAGCGTCTCTGCCATTCTAGTAAAGTGCGCCGAGAATTACCCTTTAGCTTAATTCTCCCTGCCCAGCGTTTTGATGAGGCGATGACAGGAACTGGCGAGAATGTTTTCATTCAAGGGGTTATTGATGCTCTATTTGATGAAGATGAGGGGCTTATATTACTAGATTATAAAACAGATTGGGTGCAAGATAGTAGTGAACTCATAGAGCGATATGCTGTCCAACTTAATCTTTACGCGGAAGCAGTGGAACGTATCTTCAAACAACCAGTCAAAGAAAAATACTTATATGTATTTAGCAATAAAGAAGCTGTCCGATTATAGCGGACAGCTTCTTCATAATAAATTTTTTGTTCAGACACTGCGATTTTGTGGTTATATACTCACATTATTATTAAACCACTTTTGATATAAGGCATCGAATTCCCCGTTTTTCTTCATTTCGGATAAGATCTTGTTAAATTTTTCGCCCATCGCCTTATTCTTATTCGAAAAAGCAATGGCATAGTCTTCTTGATTGATCACTTGTAGAACAGCTGGGGAGGCAATCATTTTCTGCGATATGAAATACTCTAAAAATAACTTATCAAACACGATGGCATCGATCCATCCCTGATTAAAGGCTTGGATCATATCCGTATTAGATTGAAAAACCTGTATTTTTACATTGCTTGTATTACGGATGAATGCTTCACTAGTCGATCCCTGTGGCACGCCCACCACCTTACCAGTCAAGTCATTCACATCTCGGATAGGATCCCCTTGTTTGACTAGTAAGGCTAAACCAGCTTTTTCAATATACGGTTTCGTAAAATTGACGCTCTTTTGTCGTTCTGGGGTAACGGATAAAGAGCATATGGCAGCGTCAATTGATTGATTACTTACCGCATCAAAAATATATTCTAATGAAATCGCCCGATAACTGACTTTCAAACCGGCTTTTTCTGCGATGGTATTCATCAATTCGATGTCAAAGCCAGTCAGTTTACCTGTTTGGTCCTCATAGGCAAATGGCGCGAATCCGGGCACAATACCAACATGGATTTCTTCACGATGATCAATGACACGTGCGGATAAAGTCAACAATCCGATGATAAGTAAAGCCGATAAACCGACGATATATTTTGTTTTGATCTTCGGCAACAGGCGGGTTTTCTTGTCGCTCCTGTTTAAATAATAGTATAACGGCAACCCGGCGAGGGTAAGACCAATCGAGATAATGCCGTTTAAAAATTGGTAGCTGAGCATACCGTAGATGACATATACGGCGCCGCTGATTGCAATCAGAGGTACGACTGGATAGAAAGGCACCTTATAAGATCGCGGTGTATCTGCATGAGTCTTCCGAGCAATAATAACACCGATAAACGCTAGTAAATAGAATAGCCAAACAGAGAACATGGCGATATCGGACAACTTATCAGCATCCAATAGGAGATAATAGGCATAAGAACTTACGACTAACATCAAGATAGCATTGACTGGTGAATTGCTGTCCTCATCAATCCTGCTCAAAAAAGAAGCACCGAAAATTTGCTTGCGTTCTCCCATGATATAGATTGTGCGAGACAATGTCATAATATACCCATTAAGACCACCTAAGATAGAAATCATGATGCCAACTGCAATCAGATTGCCACCCATCAGACCGAACATCCTTTGTGCTGCGATTGAAGATGCATCATGTCCAAGGGCAATCATTTCGCTTACCGGGAAAATTTTGAACATTGCAATATTAATACCCATATAAACGAGAATTAGAAAGGATACTCCACCGATAATTGCTTTAGGCAATACCTTACTGGGATTTTTGATTTCGCCAGCTACAGATGCAACTTGAGCCCAACCATCATAGGCAAATAAAGTCGCGAGAATAGCAACTGCAAAAGGAGCCGTTGTTGCTACTGCCCCACCGCTGGCGCTGAATAAAGCCACTTCTCCACTCCCTGTGAAAAGACCAAATCCAATTAATAAAAGAATTGGGATCAGTTTACAAAAAGTTGCCAACGTCTGCAGATAGCCGGCTTCTTTTACACCGACGGAATTCACGAAGGTAATAAAGCCTAAGGCGCCCGCGCCGACGACGCCGCCATAAGAATTTGGAATACTAAATAGCAAACAAAAAACAGAACTGAAATACCCAGTAAGGGCCCCGATCAAGGCTGGTCCGAAAATTACACTTATCATCCAACCATATAGGAAGGCTACCTTAGGACCATATATTTCTTCCAAATAGACAAAAATACCACCAGTACGAGGAAACATAACGCCCAATTCACATAGTGTCAAACCACCAGTAATCGAAAAGATGCCACCGATAGCCCATGCGGCTAGTGCCAAATTAAAATCACCTGCCGCTGCCAATACGGCTGGTGGTTTCATGAAGGCACCAGCACCGAGTACCATACCAACTACCAAAGACAATGCTGATATCAGTCCAAGATCGGCTCGCAACGCTTTTTTCGGTACATCATTATTATTTACTTGACTCATAAGAATGCCTCCTTGTTTCAATATTCTAACATTTTAAAAGACTTTTATAGATGGGAATTAACGATATCTAAAATTGCTATACTGTAATAAAAAAAACTGGTAAGGGGGCCATAAAACGATTATAGTATTTACGGTCCTCTTACCAGTAGGCAAACGATTTTTTCAGATCTGTCAATGACAGCTTTTATTATTGACCAATCAATTCTTCCAAGGATACATAAGGTACATTCAAGGCATCTGCTACTGCTTTGTAGGTCACTTTACCTTCTAATACGTTGACCCCTTTAGCTAGCCCTGCATTATCAAGCACAGCTTGTTTCCAACCTTTGTTGGCAATCTGCAGTGCGTAGTCCAATGTGGAATTGGTCAATGCTAGAGTAGAAGTACGAGATACTGCACCAGGCATATTTGCTACGGAATAATGTACTACACCGTGTTTAATATAGGTAGGATCACTGTGAGTTGTAGCGTGATCGCAGGTAACGACAGAACCACCCTGATCAATAGCAACATCCACAATAACCGAGCCAACTTCCATAGTTTTAACCATTTCTTCAGTCACTAATTTAGGAGCCTTGGCACCTGGAATGAGTACTGCTCCAATTAACAAGTCAGCTTTCTTAACCCAGCTGGCAATGTTATAACTATTAGACATAACAGTTACGACTCTAGCACCGAAAATATCATCCAAATAAGCTAAACGATCGGCTGATTTATCAATAATGGTAACGCGAGCACCCATACCTACAGCCATTTTAGCTGCATTTGTACCAACAACACCGCCGCCGATAATAACAACTTGTGCTGATTCTACGCCAGGTACACCCGCTAAAAGAACGCCTTTACCACCCCAAGGTTTTTCCAAGAATTGTGCGCCGATTTGTACTGACATACGACCAGCGACTTCACTCATTGGTGACAACAATGGTAATGTATTATTACGTCCGACAATTGTTTCATAGGCAATACCGATGACTTCTTTTTCTAATAAAGCGCGAGCCAATTTAGGTTCTGGTGCTAAATGCAGATAAGTAAACAAGATTTGTCCTTTATGGAAAAGGTCATACTCCGCTGCTACGGGTTCTTTTACTTTAATAATCATTTCGGCTTTGTCAAATAATGCTTTTTTGTCAGCAATAATAACGGCACCCGTTGCTTGGTAACTTTCATCCGAGAAGCCGCAACCAATACCTGCTCCTTTTTCGATCATTACAGTATGACCGGCTTTACACAAAGCATCAGCACCTGCTGGAGTCAGGCCCACGCGTGCCTCATTGTTCTTAATTTCTTTCGCTACACCTATAATCATTATAAAAAACCTCCATCTTATTAATTATTATAGTACCTCTCGAAGTACTTGCTATATTATTAATGCAAGAAGCGTGCCAAATCCGAAAAATCAGAGTTTACTGCCTTGTCTGTATATTCTGTAATCTTTTCGTTCCAACTTCTGGTGTGAAAGGATTCCACGTGGAACTGATTTGCACCTAATTTCGACATTTTATTTATTATAAAGACGTATAGTGCTATACTATTACCAAGTTCCAGTATAAGTAAAACAACTGTTATATTTTTGCTAAAATCAAGAAATGTAAATATTTACAATTATTAGGAAATACACACTAACATTGTTAGATAAATAGGGAGTGGAAGAGATGGCTAATCTTTGTTTGGAAATTTCTAACCAAGATCGAGTGGGACTTGTTCTTGATATTTCTCGTGTACTGGCAAAACAAAATATTAATATTCTATCGATGGAGGTCGTACCTAATATCATGTATCTGGAGATTGAATCATTGTCCCCTGGCGAAGAAGTTATTCTCAATACCCAATTGGAAGAAATTTCGCAGATTGATCGTGTTACGCGGATATCTCGTATGCCTCATCAAGAACGAGAGCAACGGCTCAAAACAGTAATGGATACGATTGACGACGGGATTTTGGCTATCAATCAACAGGAATTCATCACTCATTTTAATGCTGCTGCCGAAAGAATTTTGAGCTGCAATAGTGGAGAAATGATTGGAGCTAAAATCAAGAATGTTTTTATATCAGAGATACCTTTATTAGAAGTGTTGAATAATGGGCTTCCTTATAGTAACCGAGAAATTATGGTTACTACATTTAAAGGGAAGAAACATTATATTACGAGTGGACGCCCTATAAAAGATACGAGTGGTATCATTATTGGTGCAGTAGCAGTATTGAAAGCCATGAAAGATGTAGAGGAATTAGTGTATTCGGTAACAAAGCCAGATATTAATAGCTTTGAGGAAATCTTGCATGTGAGCGAGGTGATGGAACATACGATAAACCTGGCCAAACTTGTTGCACAAAATGATTCTACAGTACTGATTCGTGGTGAAAGTGGTACTGGAAAAGAACTTTTTGCAAGATCCATTCATATGGCAAGTCCACGACTGAAAAAAATTTTTGCGCCGATTAATTGTGCAGCTTTGCCTGATGCTCTTCTAGAAAGCGAATTATTTGGCTATGAAGAAGGTGCTTTTACAGGAGCGAAGAAAGGCGGTAAGAGTGGACTTTTTGAATATGCCAATGGTGGGACGATATTTTTGGATGAAATTGGCGAGCTTTCCATTACTCTGCAGGCGAAACTGTTACGAGTGTTGCAGGAAGGGAAAATTAAACGTATCGGTGGCAATCAGGAAATTGATGTAGATGTACGAATTGTTACAGCAACCCATAGTAATTTAGAAGAAATGATTCGCAAGAACCAGTTCCGTGAGGATCTGTATTACCGCTTGAATGTGATTCCCATATGCATTCCTCCCCTGCGCGAGCGTAAAGAAGATTTGCCGTTACTCATTGAAAGTCTATTATTAAGAAAGAATCATCGTTTAAAGAAACATGTTAAACATATTCTGAAGCCTGCCATGGAAAAACTGATGCAACACGATTGGTTGGGGAACGTTCGAGAATTAGACAATGTAATGGAACGAGCTGTTAGTTTTGCTTCTCAAGGAGAAATTACCCAAGAACACATTATTTTAGATCATATCAACATGCCAACTCCCATTGTGACTTCACCTACTATTGAGACCCGCAAATTGAAAGAAATACTCGACGAGATGGAGTGTTGTATTCTTCGTGAAACGATTAATAAGTATGGGACATCTCGTCAGGTTGGTAAAATACTTGGTTTGTCTCATACAGGCGTATTAAATCGGATGAAAAAATACAATATTCCTAGTAAGAACGAATAACTATGAGAATTTAGTAATAAAATAGGTTATTGGCAATTTTGCCAATAACCTATTTTTATTACGACTCAGTATCTAATGATTGACCCGGTTAAAGGTTGATTATTGTGTATAAGTGGTGTGGTAACGACTATAAGAGAAGTATACCACCATGCCAATTGCATACCAAACGCCGAAGAAGATAAAGGTTTCTTTCGGTAGATTAGTAATCAGGTAACCACAGAAAAGTACGGCAAGAGGCACCACGATAGCAACGGCAGGGCAACGAAAAGGACGCTCAAGATCAGGTTGAGTCTTGCGCAGAACAGCAACACCGATGGAAACGATGCAGAAGGCAAATAAGGTTCCTAGATTGCATAATTCAGCAATGACGTTGATAGGTAACAAACCGCTCAGAATACAGACTACAATACCAGTAATGATTGTGATCTTGTAGGGTGTGCCATATTTAGGATGAATTTTCACCATGCTTTGTGGGATCATTCCATCGCGACTCATGGCTAAGAACACGCGGGTTTGCCCAAATATCATAACAAGTAAGACTGTAGTAATACCACAGATTGCACCAACAGCCACCACGGCACTACCAAAATTCATACCAATAGTACGAAGAGCGAAGGCGACGGGTTCGCTATTGTTTAATAGAGAGTAAGGCACGACACCAGTAAGAACTGCCGCTACTGCGATATAGAGTGCAGTGCAGACAACCAGTGAACCAATAATGCCGATGGGAATATCTCGATTGGGGTTTTTACATTCTTCGGCGGCGGTGGAGACTGCGTCAAATCCGATGTACGCAAAGAATACGATGGCTGCGCCAGTTGCAACGCCACCTAAGCCGAAAGGCAGAAAGGGCTGCCAGTTTAGTGGGTCGACATGAGGTGCTGCTAAAAATAGAAATAACGCAACACATCCCAGTTTGATAAATACTAAAATTTTATTTAGTTTCGCACTTTCTTTTGTGCCAAGTATGAGTAAGTACGTTAGAAATGAAACGATGATAATGGCGGGAGCATTAAGAATACCTCCATCTGCAGGGACGGCTGTCCATGCTTTGGGGAGAATGATCCCTGCTGTCTTAAACAAGCCTACTGCATAGCCAGACCATCCGGCAGCCACTGCGGCTGCCCCCACTGTGTATTCGCAAATGAGCGCCCAGCCTACGATGAAAGCAATAAACTCCCCTAAAGATGCATAGGCGAAAGTATAAGCGCTGCCTGCCACTGGGATCGTGGATGCTAGTTCTGCGTAAGCCAGCGCGGCAAAACCGCAGGCAAGACCTGACAAAACAAAGGATAGCATGATTCCTGGGCCAGCATATTTAGCGGCTGCCACCCCGGTAAGTACAAAAATACCAGTTCCAACAATACAACCGATTCCGAGTAAGATTAGATCCATTGAGCCGAGGGTCTTTTGTAGCGCATGTTGTTGAGTACCTTTGATCATATCTGCGATGCTTTTTGTACGAAATAAATTCATTGATGTCCTCCTATGATTGTTTCCTTTGCTATCGGGTAATGTACCTTGTAAAGAAACATTGGTTCGATTCATTAAACATTTTTTTTGCATGCCTGTCAAGTTTATCACGAAGGAAATTGTTGGCGTATCAGCTGGAATCGTGGTGTCTAGCCTTAAGTTAGAGTCGTCCTATTTCTTATTGAAAAAATACATAAACAACATTTTCCCATGTGGATATAAATAAAACGATAGCAATAATGTGTTTATGGAGAGGAATATTGTATTTTAAATAATAATTAAAATGTAGAAAAGTAGATGCCATATCAAGTAAAGTATTATTTGGCTTAGGAATTTACATTTCTGGACTAATCTTTAATGCGCTCAGTGACAGGGAATGTACTGAGGATCATTTGTATATTGACCCAACATGAAGTATAATAATAGCCAATAGGTTGTGTGCGGATTTTCTCATTTATAAACATATAGATGATAATAACCATATTTCAGACAATTAGTTGGTGTGCAGCACCTTTAATTGGTGAATATGGACTCTAAGTATACAAACTCAAATAATGGAGGTGCTTTTTTTGGACAAACAAAATAAACTCGCAATAATTCCTCTCGGGGGACTCGGCGAAATAGGTAAAAACATGACGGTTATTCGTTATGAAGATGATATTGTTATCATTGATTCGGGTTTAGCATTCCCAGAAGATGATATGCTAGGGATTGATTTAGTAATACCTGACATGACTTATCTTGTTGAAAATCAGGACAAGATACGGGCTGTTGTTCTCACTCATGGTCATGAAGATCATATTGGGTCTTTATCCTATTTATTAAAGCAAATAGATGTGCCAGTATATGGGACTCGCCTTGCACTGGGCCTTGTTGAGTGTCGCTTAAAAGAAAATAATGTGGCTAATTATAAATTAAATGTTATTGAGGCGGGGGATCGAGTCACATTCGGCCCTTTTGAAGTAGGCTTTATTCGAGTGAGCCATTCTATGCCTGATGTTGTAGGGATGTACTTTAGGACGCCTGTTGGCACTATTGTCCATACTGGTGACTTTAAAATTGATTATACACCAGCAGATGGGAAAATAATGGATCTTCATAAATTCGCTGAACTAGGAGATGAGGGTGTACTTGTCTTGATGTCAGATAGTACCAATGCTGAACGACCTGGTTTTACAAAATCTGAGCGTACAGTTGGTATAGCGCTCGATGAGGCGTTTCGTGGTGCTAAAGACCGAGTTATTTTAGCAACTTTTGCGTCAAATGTATTGCGTGTGCAACAGGCAATCAACTCTGCTTGTAAATATGGTCGTAAAGTGGCCATTATCGGCCGTAGTATGATCAATGTTGTAAGCATTGCCACAGAGCTTGGGTATTTACATGTTCCTGAAGGCATGTTGATTGATATTGACGATGTAAAAAGATATCCAGGTAACCAGGTTTTAATTTTGACGACTGGTAGCCAGGGTGAGCCTATGTCCGCTTTGACGCGGATGGCGATGAATGATCATCGGAAAGTTGAGATTTACCCAGGCGATACGGTTATCATTTCAGCCACTCCAATTCCAGGCAATGAGAAGTCAGTATCCAAAACCGTTGATGCGTTGTTGCGCCTCGGTGCAAATGTCATCCATGAAGGTTCGGCAGGTGTTCACGTTTCCGGTCATGCCAGTCAAGAAGAATTGAAATTAATGTTAACTTTAGTTAGGCCTCAGTATTTGATTCCAGTACATGGTGAGTATCGGATGCTCATCAGTCATGGAAAACTTGGTGAAGAACTGGGAATACCTAAGGAAAATATTTTTATTGGCACCAATGGACAGGTTTTTGAATTTACGCAAGAAGCGACTGGCGTAATTGGCAAATTAGCTGGGAAAGTAACAGCAGGCAAGGTTTTCGTCGATGGCTCGGGCGTGGGTGATGTGGGGAATATTGTAATTCGTGATCGTAGTAAGTTATCACAAGATGGAGTTATCATCGTGGTCATCACTTTGGATAAAGTGAGAGGCTGCGTTGTTGCAGGACCAGATATTGTTTCTCGTGGCTTTGTCTATGTACGTGAATCTGGACAATTAATGGTTGAGGCCAAACAAAAGGTTAGGCAGGTTCTGGCTAATTGTGAGGCTGGTAAAATTACCGAGTGGGCTGCGATTAAGGGCAGTGTGCGCGATGCATTAGGTAAGTTTGTTTATGAAAAGACTCACCGCAGTCCGATGATTTTACCTATCATCATGGAAGTATAGTGCCAAAAAGCTGATTGATAACGAAGAAGCCTGTCATTGACAGGCTTCTTCGTTATTTTATACCCACATGTACAGTGGCAATGCCACCAGTTAATTCGTAATACATGACTTGTTGTAAACCTACATTGCAAAACATCTCCCCAATGACTGACTGGTGTGGCAATGTTTTTAAAGAAGCAGGCAAGTTATAATAAGGGCTGTTCTTGCCTAAACCTAGGTTGCCGAGTAATGGCAGTATATGCTCAAAATAGAGATAATAAAGCTGTTTTAGAATGGGTGCACTTGGCTTAGATAGCTCCACTGACAGCACTGTGCCACCAGGTTTTACTACCCGGTTCATTTCAGATAAAGTGGCCTGGATATTGGACACGTTTCTAAGTGCAAAGCCAATGGTTACACAGTCAAAGGAGTTATCAGCAAAGGGCTCATGCAGGGCATTGCCTTGCATGAGCTTAATAATTGGTTGGTAAGGAGTATGATTAATATTTTCTTGTGCCTTTGTCAGCATGCTTTCGCAAAAATCCAGGCCAACGACCTGCCCTTTAGTTCCTACAAATTCCGCGAGGGCAATGGATAACTTGCCTGTGCCGCAGCAGACATCAAGGGCGCAGTGGCCTATTTGTAAGTTGGCCTTGCTCGCGGCAACATTACGCCAATAAGTATCCCGGTTAAGAGTGAAAGCAGCATTGAGTAGGTCGTATCTGTTAGCAATATTAGAAAATAGGCTATTCACAAAATTTTCTTGTCGATGTTTGTCCATAATAATACCTCGTTTTTTACTTGCTTGTGTGACATAAATCATATTAAACGTACAAGATAGAATAGTATAATTATAAAAGAAAAGCATGTACTGAAAGGGTGATTAACTTGAAACTTTGGCGTTGGTTTTGCAAGTTAGGTGATGAAAAAAGTGATTGCAAGCTTAAAACTGGGCACCCGGGATTTATGACGATGCAGGTTTCAGAGGGAGTAAGGCAGTCGGGGGTTGATATGGCATGCTCCCGGGTATGCGGACATGAAGGTTGCCAATGTGGTGGTACTGTACGAGGTCTACATTGTGTATGGTCATATTATCGATTAGAAGAGTGAATGGGAAATGCAAAAATGGTTTATAATATTTTTTCATTTATTTAAAACCCAAATGGGTGTAAAATAATAATAAAATGTTAAGGTTACGGTTAGACGTATCATGATTGAAAATTTCTTAGAAAAGAGGCGGTGCCACCATGGTATCTCGGCGTAGCTTTATAAAAGCATGTGTTAGTACGCTGGTTGGTATAAGTTGCTCTGAGCTTTTATTTAAGCTACCTATCAGTAGTGGGTCAGGAAATCGACAAATTCCTGTATTGGTATACCATCGCGTAGGCTATACTAAGGATAATTTTACCGTTACTCCTGAAAGGCTTACTAATGATTTGGAGACCCTACAGCAGTATGGATATTGTACGATCTCCTTAGAACAAATGCAAACTTTTCTCGATGACCGGACAATAGAAATGCCAGATAAACCAATTTTAATTACCTTTGATGACGGCTATTTAGATAACTTTGAGAATGCCTATCCGATACTCAAACAGCATGAAATGGTAGCTACCTTTTTTATTATTACTGATAAGTTGTGGACTGAGGATCGACTTAATCCGCAGCGTATTGTGGAAATGGCTCAAGGCGGTATGTCTTTTGGCTCCCATACAGTGTCGCATAGGCGTCTGGGAGAGCTAGCGTGGGCAGAGATTCAGGATGAGCTGGTTGTTTCTAAAGGCGTGCTGGAAAGTGTTTTAGGTAGAAATGTGAATGCGATTGCTTATCCTCAAGGCAGTTATAATGATAATGTTCTTACGATTGCACAAAATGTCGGTTATATAACAGGCTTTACAGTACGAGAAGGTATTTGCTCCCAAAATTCACCGGATCTTGAGTTGCGGCGTATTCCAATATTTAAATATGATAGAGGCATTATAAGTGTTATTGCCAACCGTGGTGGCATCTGAAAAAAAACACTTGCTTTTTTTAGAAAGTTTGATATACTTATAAAGCATTTAGCCATTGATGATTGAAACGCAAATGGTTTTAAATAACAACGGAATTTTGTTGACAAACTATGGTTTCGCTGTTATAATAATAAATGTGTCAATGGTGTCAACGATTTCGGAGGGGTGTCCGAGCGGTTCAAGGAACTGGTCTTGAAAACCAGCGATCTCGAAAGGGGTCCGTGGGTTCGAATCCCACCCCCTCCGCCATCTTACTATTACGGAGCAGTACTCAAGCGGCTCAAGAGGACGGTTTGCTAAATCGTTAGAGGTCGTAAGGCCTGCCAGGGTTCGAATCCCTGCTGCTCCGCCATTCATTAAAAGTTTAACGCCTTCATCTTGATAATAAGATGAAGGCGTTTGTTGTATGCTCAGGCTTCCGCTGTAAACTTTATACAAGCTTAATGATAAATTAATTGCATTTAATGAAATTAAATGCTACTCTTAAGGTAAATTAATATACTTTCTTTGTTAGGTGAGGCTCCTGTATAAACACAGGCTACTGCCCGGAAACGTCGAAAGACGCCAATGGGTATAACAGGTACTACCGGATTAAGGTTTTACTTAACGTAGCTGAGTTTTTTGATCTCTACGTTATACAGTGCTAAAGCTCAACGAGGGGGAAGGTCAGATCTTATTATTATGATACACGGGAGGACCTTCTGTTTTTAGGGGGTCTTTTAATTTTGTCCATTTATTTGATTTTGACTTATGGGGCAAGATATAGATATTGACATAGGAGGTGTTTTATGGATTCCGATCCGGAGGATGGTTATCATATAGTAATTGCGGTTCTGGATGACTCTGTCATGTTATGGGCAGTGGATGGAATCCGGCAAAAGAAGGAGGAATAGACTATGAATGAATTTAAAATTTTAGGCGAGTTTTATTTTTGCCAGTTGCTAGGTAGGCCTATCTATGATAAACGTGGTCGTAATATTGGAAAATTGCGAGATATGGCCGTGCGTTGGGATGGTGTTTATCCTCAAATTGTGGGCATTCAGTATGCTAATAAAACACATGAATTGATTCCAATTGACCAGATAGAGAGTTGCAGCTACAAAGAAGTAAGGCTGAAAGAAAATTTTGAGATAGAGAAAACGATAACCTTGCATGAATCCGATATTTATATTAGTCGGTGGCTACTGGATAAGCAGATTATCGATTTGAAAGGTTCTAAAATTGTGCGGGTCAATGATATTACCCTGTCTTGGATCATGCAGGAAAATTTGCAACGCATGGTGTTAGTTGCCGTCGATATTGGTGTAAGAGGCCTGTTCCGCAGGCTTGGGTTAGAGTTTCTGTTTAAGAATTATAAGAATAATTTGTTGGGGTGGCAATATATTAAACCCCTGGAAAACTGGAATTCTAGTTTACAACTCAATCATGAGAAACAACAATTGAGTGAATTACATCCTGCGGATATGGCTGATCTGATGGAAGAGATGGATTATAAAAGGCGAGCGAATTTCATTGATCATTTAGATGATCAACAAGCCATTGATGCTTTGGCTGAAATGGATTTGGACTCACAGGTGGAAATTATTGAACAAATGGATGAGCAACGGGCATCGGATTTATTAGAAGAAATGGCACCAGATGAAGCTGCGGATATTCTCGTTGAATTGACTGTGGAAAAGTCAGAGGGCTTGCTCAAATTAATGGAATTGGATGATGCCCAAGATGTGCGCGAACTTATGCAATACCCGGAAGACACTGCGGGGGCATTAATGACAACAGAGTTTATCGCATTTTCTGCGGATCTTACTCCAGAAGAGGTTATTAATCAGCTTAGAGAATTGGCGCCAGAAGCCGAAACAATTTATTATCTCTATGTGATTGATCAAGCGGAGCATCTGCAGGGCGTTTTATCCCTGCGCGAACTCATTGTAGCATCGCCAAGTGCAAGATTGCGCGAACTCATGCATACTAAACTTGTCACAGTACAGCCAAACGATGACCATCAACGTGTTGCAGAGGTTATTAATAAATATGGATTACTTGCGGTGCCGGTGGTTGATGAACAGGGGATTATTCTGGGCATTGTCACAGTGGATGATATTATTGATATCTTAATACCCGACCGGGGTAAACTTGATACATATTCTTGGTTTGCGCTGAGCAAATGGGGAGGACGGGGGCGATCATGAGCAATACGATAAAAAATATACGTACACGTCTAGGATTATTCTTGGCCGTAATGGGGCCAGGTGTCGTTACCGCTTTTGCGGACAATGATGCCGGTGGTATCGCCACGTATGCTGCTGCTGGTGCAAAATATGGGTATGGACTATTATTTACAGTGCTCATTAGTAGTGTCTGTCTTGCCATTGCCCAAGAAATTTCGGCAAGGACAGGTGCGGTTACTGGTCGGGGGTTATCGGATTTAATTCGTGAATTATTTGGTGTTAAATGGACATTCTTTGCCATGATTGTATTGTTAATCGCCAATATTGGTACTACAGCATCGGAATTTTCCGGAGTTGCCACGAGCTTTGAAATTTTTGGTGTCAGTAAGTTTATCTCAGTACCCATCATGGCGCTGCTCGTATGGTGGTTGGTTCTTAAGGGCAATTATTCTAGAATCGAGAAAATATTTTTTATGTTGTGTGCAACATTCTTAAGTTATATTGTATCTGGAATTATTATTAACCCTCCTTGGGAGCAAGTACTATTGGCGAGTGTTACGCCTACCTTTGCAAGTGATGGCGAATTCCTCATGATGGCGATTGGGGTTATTGGCACAACGATTACGCCCTGGGGGCAGTTTTACATTCAGGCAGCCGTTGTTGATAAAGGCATCACTGTCAAAGACTATCGATATGTCTTTTGGGATGTTATGCTCGGCGCTTTCTTTACCTGGCTCATTGCCTTCTTTATTATTGTGACAACAGCAGCTACCCTCTATGCCAATCAAATTTCCATTGAAACAGTGAAAGATGCCGCGATGGCTCTTGAGCCACTAGCTGGCAAGTATGCCAGTATGTTGTTCTCATTTGGACTACTCGGAGCTTCCATGCTGGCAGCCTTTATTTTGCCCCTTAGTACAGCTTATGCAGTTTGCGAGGCCTTCGGTTTTGAAAGCGGTGTTAGCAAAACGTCAAAAGAAGCCCCTGTATTCTTTGGAATATTTACGGTACTCATCGTGCTGGGCGCAGGCATAGCCCTATGGCCTGATTTATCTCTCTATAAGGTTATGCTAGCATCTCAAGTCATCAATGGAGTGCTGTTACCACCGATTCTTATTTTTATGGTGCTTATTGCCAATAACGTATCTGTTATGGGTAAGTATAAAAATTCTAATTGGTACAATGTTGTCTCATGGACGTTCACGATTGTCTTAATTATACTAACATTACTGCTCTTACTTTCCACAATAGCTCCCGAATTAATGGATAGTCTAATGAAGTTGATCGGCTTATAAAGGGTTTTAATGCAAAAATATCGTACTACTAAGGTACGGGATTTTTGCATTACCATATTCGCCCTCGAGTGATGATGGCTTCCCCAAATTTATCTTTGAGCTTATCCATGACGGCGGTTATTTTTTCTTGACGTTCATTGTCTTCGGCAAACAGGGAGAGTTGTCCCCCTCCTTGTCCTAGTTTAGATACTGTAATACCAAGTAAGCGGACACCTTCATGAAGGGGGATTTTATCTATCATTTTACAGGCTACTTGGTAAATGCTTTCGTCAAGGGAAAGGGCTGATGGGAGAGTAACGCTGCGAGTAACTGTGCGGAAGGATGAAAAACGCACCTTGACCGTAATGGTTCTGCCCTGCAGCCCGGCTTTTCGGAGTCGCCAGCCTACTTTGCCAGCAAGAGCGAGTAGTACGGCTCTAATCTCGTCTTTAGACCAGATATCAATGGTAAAAGTGTTTTCATTACCAATTGATTTAGCCTGGCGGTCGGCAATGACGGGTCTGTTATCCCGTCCCCATGCTAAGTTATATAATTCTAACGAACATGTGCCCAGATAATGCTCTAATATTTTAAGATCAGTGTTGCGAAAATCTTCTATTGTCTCGATATTCAGGCTCTTAAGTATACGGGCCGTTGCATGACCGACTCCCCAAAGTTTTTTAACTGACATGGGGGCTAGTAAGTCAATTTCCGCGCCAGGGTGGATCACGACCAGTCCATCTGGCTTCTTCAGGTCGGAAGCCAGCTTGGCTAGAAATTTATTGGTAGCCACTCCGGCAGAAGCCGTAAGGTTTAATTCTTCTTTGATTCGGTCTTTGATTTGGCGAGCAATATCAGTGACGTCTGGGTACTGGTATTCCATCCCCGTAACGTCTAGAAAGGCTTCATCCATTGATAAGGGCTCTACTGTTGGCGAGAAAAAGTCAAATATCTGGCGGATTTGATCAGATACGTGAGCGTATTTATTCATGTTAGGCGGGAGAAAGATTCCCGACGGGCAACGCCTGCGAGCTTCGACCATTGGCATGGCTGATGTAATGCCATACTTTCTTGCTTCATAGGAAGCTGTCGATACAACGCCCCTACCGTGCAGGCCGCCAATAATGACTGGTTTGCCCAGGTAGGCAGGATGATCTCGCTGCTCTACTGCGGCGAAAAAGGCATCCATGTCAACGTGAACAATCCATCGACAATGATTCGTTGCCATGTGCTCACCTCCATAGTCATAGTGTAACACATTTTTTCTGAAAAATATTAAATTTGCCAGTGCTTTCACTGTAGGCGGCGCTCAAGTTTGAGGAGTACTTCCTCAGGCTCTAGGTGGGTAATATTGAGCATGATAATTGTAGGTGACTGATTGATTCCCTCCGTATCGCCTAGGATAATATCAGAGCCTTCGGCTACACTATTGTAAGTGGTAAAAGCATCAGGATGATAAGTAGTATACAAATAGGCATCGACAATTGCCCTTTGATGGTGAGCTTCATAGATATCTATGACCTTATAGCCATGTTCATGGAGTTTATTTAGTAGGGTTTGGTCATTCGATTGTAGGGCAATGGTTTTAGTCATAGCGTTTAACTTCCTTTATTGGTTAATGGTGATTGATCATAGTATGTGTGATGGTAGTAAAAAAAATCGCAGGAGGTATGCATAATGATTAATAAAGAACGTATATTAGCAGAATTTTTCGAATTAGTAAAAATTAAATGTTCGACTCGAGATGAACGTCAGGTGGCAGATCTCCTAAAGGCGCGGCTGACAGATCTTGGGATGAAAGTTACTGAGGATAACGCTGGTGAAAAAATTGGCGGCAACTGTGGTAATGTGATTGCTTATAGCGCGGGTACAATGCAAGGAACACCTACAATTATGCTCAGTGCTCATATGGATTGTGTTGAGCCTTGTGGTGGTATTGAGCCTCAGCTTAAAGAGGGTATTATTACCTCAGTTGGTGATACCATACTTGGCGGCGATGATAAGGCTGGAATTGTAGCGATTCTCGAAGCACTACGCATAATTGGCGAAAATAAGATCCAGCATGGACCTATTCAGGTGTTATTTACGGTAGCTGAGGAGGGGGGGCTCAATGGTGCTAAAATTATGGATCCCTCATTGTTAAAGGCTGATTTTGGTTATGCTCTTGATTCTAGCGGCGCACCTGGCGAGATTATTACAATGGCGCCTGGTCAAAATAGTATTACTACAGTCATCCATGGTAAGAAAGCCCATGCTGGTATTGCTCCAGAGGACGGGATTAACTCTATTGTAGTGGCGGGCAAATGCCTGGCTGAGATGAACTATGGACGTATTGATTCTGAAACAACAGCCAATATTGGAATCATTAGTGGCGGCGTTGCTACGAATATCGTACCTGATAAGGTCGAAGTGAGATGCGAAGCGCGCAGTCGCAATATGGGAAAATTAGAAGCGCAAACCAATCATATGAAAGAAACTTTCGAAGGAGTCGCACGAAAGAATGGCGCTCGGGCTGAAGTTATTGTACAGGAGTCTTATGGCCCCTATGTATTGACTGAAGATGCTCCCGTTGTGGCGTTGGCAGTTGCAGCCACCCAAAGTATTGATCTGATCCCCGAAATTAGAGCGACAGGCGGTGGTAGTGATGCTAACTTCTTTAACAATTATGGTGTGCCTACAGCCGTACTGGGTGTTGGCATGAATAAAGTACATACGGCTGATGAATATATTAAGGAAGTGGATCTGTATAACAGCGCTGAATTGGTCGTCGCCCTTATTAAAACAGCAGGAACAATGAAAAAGTGAATAAATAAAAAATCCTGGGTGCATTCATGGCACTCAGGATTTTTAATATAGCACTCTGTATTGTTCTTATAATTTTTTCTTAAACCGCAGAAGTTTACATAGCATGTACATGAAAGTCGTATACCAACCTGCTGTTTTCAGCAGGGATTTTTTGATAGCCAGCTCTTTTATGGGGTTAGTTTTGGGATCTGAAAGATACATAGCCAGTAGGCCTTGAACTACTGTTTTATGGAAAAGAGGCTGAGGCAGAGTTTGGGCTTGGAGGAAAGCTTGTCTGATGAATAAGGTTAAGCGAGACAACATTTGGAAGTGATCGGTATAATAAGTAGCAAAATTAAGATCACCGCTAGCCTGGTCTTCTGCAGCGTCGATGAAATAATCTAATAATATGTGTAAACCGCTAATCCAGGGAAAGTAGGCTGTGGAAATTTTTGCAACAGTGCTAGCGGTCAAGTTTTTATCGCTAGCGGCAGCGCATAACATGAACATACCGAGAGTTGAACCAGTGGCCGCTGCGAATTCCCAGTTTGTGATCTCGGGATAACGATTGTGATGCTGGTCTATCCAGCTGATCATTTTCTGTTCACGAATACTGGGATCAAGGTGTTTATAGGTTTGTAAATCACTATAAAGGCAGACCAATTTGAGAAGGTCTGCCTTTACTAGTTGATAGGATGGTAGTTCTTTAACTTTGTGCTGACAAGTGGTAACAAGTTTAGCGAGATAGCCACCATCATCAGTAAAGGGATAAAAAGCATAATAATTTTGTGGTATTGCCTCAGGGTCAAGGGCGTCAGTCATAGCCTTATGTAATTGCCTGAAGGCTTGCTCATCAGCAATGCTAGCTCGATCGCATAAGTTATCTAGATAATCGCTGATAGTTTGGAGAGCGACGACCAAGGTGATGAAGTTAGCAGTATGTACACCAAGATATAAACTGTAAATACTGCCACCCTGGCAGTGAAATTTTTTATATTTAATACTGGCGAGGGCTTGAGCTTTAAGCTCTGGGCAGGCGTGAGCCTCGGCATAGTCCGCCCAGTAATCAAGTTCCTGGCTTATTTGGGGAAAGATTGTCCGAGCAAAGGTATTAATAAGAGTAAAGCTGTTTACTAAGTTAGAGAAAAAAATCATAAACAACCTCCTATTTTGGGAGAGTAAGCCTTATCTTATAATTATTAGCTAATGATCAATTCAAAACCTGTTTCTTTTTTAAACCATTTGCCGTGTTTTTTTATAGATTGCAATTCTAGGGGGATCGGCTCTTGGTTTGTTAATGTTAGCTCCGCTTGTTTGTTTGTAAAGGTGGTGGTTACTTTTTCGACCAGTTTCATTTGGGTGGTATCAAGGCTTTCGGCTATTGCCAATAATAAGGCTAGTTTACGGGCTGTTTGCCAGTTGTCTTCATCCAAGAATTCATTATAAATTTTGTTCAAGGCGTGTTTAGCAGAAGAACTATGATGCCAGCCAGCAATGAGAGAGGCCATAATTTGTTCCCGATGAGAAAGTCCGAATAAACGAGCATTTTCTACTAAATATGCACTATGACGCGCATGGTCATAGTAGTTAATGCTAATGCCGACGTCATGTAGTACGGCAGCAACATATAAGAGTGTTTTATCAGCGGAAGTTAGGTTGAGTAGTTGCCCAAAATCGTCAAATAACTGATTGGCGAGTTTCGCAACGTGATAGGCATGGGTGGTATTGCCATGGTAAGACAATAAAGTATTATGTGTGCTTTGAATAATTGGATTATTTGAGGTTTCTGTTTGTCCATTTTGCGACAAGTAGTATTGTAAAAATAGTCCTTCTCGTACGCCACAACTGCTAATAATGAGTTGAGTGCTTTGGATTTTTTCAAATAGATTTTTGACAATTGACAGTCCAGAGAGGATGATATCTGCCCGATCGTTACTGAGACCAGGTATCTTACGGCGTTGTTCGCAGGACATTATTTTAACATCTTGCCACAATGAATGAAAAGCTATAGAACTGGTCCGGTAGTTATGTAGCTTGAGTAGCGGGTAGTTTTTGCGTTTTTGTTCCATTTTAGCAATGCCACGGGCTGTTCCCCCGATTCCGATAAGGGGGAAGCCTAGGTTTTTTAACCAGGGTATTTTATCAAGTTCCTGTACAATAAATGTATCTAAGTTGGCTAATTGCGACTCGCTCGCTTTATTTTGCAACTTAAAACGCTCTGTCAAAGTAACGGCACCAAAGGGCAAACTGATAAATTTCTCAGCTTTTCGATCTTTGATTAGTGTTAGTTCAGTGCTACCGCCGCCTAAGTCAAATAGCACAGCATCTGTAACGTCAAGAGTGTTAATGACTCCAATATAGCCTAATTTAGCCTCTGCTTCACCACTAATGATTTTAATAGTAATTCCTAGTTCTTCTTTGATGGCCCTCGCAAATTGGGTGCCGTTACGGGCATTGCGCATGGCTGCTGTGCCAACAGCTAGAATTTTATCCGCATGATGCAACTTGCAAATGTGGGAAAAACTTTGTAGTAAGGTCATCGCACGCGCCATGGCTTCAGGTTGTAGTTGTTGATTTTTATCTGCATCTTGGCTCAGACGGACTGTTTCTTTTTGGTGATAAATGAGATTATAGGCTCTGTTTGTATATATTTCGACAATAATTAAACGAGCGGAGTTTGATCCTAAATCAATAATCGCAATTCGTTGGCTCATGCATTTAAATCTCCTTTATATGCTACTGTAAGTAGCTGTATTGTTAAGTATTAGCATTATTTACTCAAAATCCTCTAGCTTTTAATGGTAATTTTATATATATTTTTTTGTTGTTGAAATAATATATATTTAGTTGTAGCTATAAACTAAAAGCGATAATTATTTAGAATAGCGTGAAAATTGACGTATTTTAAATAATTTACAATAACATAACATTCCAGGGGTGTTATAAGCGGCAAAGTAGCAGGGAATAAAAGAATTTATGACGAATAAAATAGTATAAGTGAAATTATTTTTAAATAATATAGGCAGGGTGCAGCTATGTTTGATAAAGAAGAAAATTTTTTAAATAGAGAATTAAGTTGGCTGAAATTTAATGATCGAGTAGTGAATGAATCTAATGATCTAAGCAAGCCATTATTGGAACGATTGAAGTTTATTGCGATTGCAAGTTCTAACTTGGATGAGTTTTTCATGATTCGAGTTGCTGGCTTAAAACAACAAGTGGAGAGTGGTATTACTAAAAAAGATGCTGCCGGTCTTACTGCGACGCAGCAACTGATATTGATTGATCATAGTGTACGTAATTTAGTGCGTAAACAGTACCGCTTTTTGAAAAAAATTATTGACGAGATGCAACAGGAAAACATTGGTTTCGGTAATGTAGAAAGTGTATCTATTACTGGTAGGCAGTGGCTAGACGATTATTTTTATAATGCTATTTATCCGATATTGACTCCACTGGCGATTAATGCGAGTCATCCTTTTCCAGTATTAGCTAATAAAAGTTTAAACTTGGCAGTATTGCTTAATAGGGGCACAGAAGAAAGTCAGATTGCTATCATTCCGGTACCAAGTGTGTTGCCGCGTATGATTGAAGTGCCCAATCAAGGCAACGGTCATACATTTGTCTTTTTAGAAGATGTCATAACAAGTTATTGTACATATTTGTTTTGCGGTTATCTGATTAAAGAGGTTATCCCCTTTCGCATTACCCGCAATGCGGATTTGTTAATTGATGGTGAAGGTGCTGAAGATTTGCTGGTTGAAGTGGAAAAGTCTTTGCGTCAGCGTAAACGGGGCGAACCAGTGCGCCTAGAAATCGGTAAAACACAAAAAACTTTTTTAAAAAATTTCTTATTGAAGGAATTTGAAATTGCTGGGCAGGATGTTTATAAGATTGTCGGCCGAATTGATGTTTCATGTTTTATGAGCATTACTAGTTTACCAGGTTATGATCACTTGCGGCATGATCCACTTATCGCCCAAATTCCACTTGATTTTCAAGATAAAGAGAATTTATTTGACGTTATTCGGGAGAAAGATATTCTACTGCATCATCCTTATGAATCTTTTAAGCCCGTTGTGGATTTTATTCGTCAGGCATCTGTTGATCCGAAGGTGCTAGCGATTAAGCAAACATTATACAGAGTGAGTGGTAATTCTTCCATTGTAGGCGCTTTGGTGGAAGCTGCAAAGAATGGTAAACAAGTGACTGTTGTCATAGAAGTTAGAGCTCGGTTTGATGAGGAAAATAATATTTTATGGGCTAGGTGTTTAGAAGAGGCAGGTTGTCATGTTATTTATGGTGTGGTCGGTTTAAAAGTACATGGTAAGATGGCATTGATTATCAGGCAGGAAGATAGTCGTATTAGACGGTATATCCATATGGGGACAGGTAATTATAATGATACGACTGCTCGTCTATATTCCGATATGAGTTTGTTTACTGCGAACGAACAAATTGGTGCTGATGCTTCTAATTTTTTTAACATGCTACTGGGCTATTCCCAACCTTCTTGGGGAAAATTGGTGGTTGCTCCTCACGGCTTAAGACAACATCTGAAAGAATGTATTGAGCGAGAAATTGAGCTTGTCGCAGCAGGAAAAGGTGGGCATATTATTGCCAAAATGAATTCTTTATTGGATAAAGATATTATTCTTAAATTATATGAAGCTTCTTGTAAAGGCGTTAAAATTGAGCTTATTATCCGTGGTATTTGCTCTTTAAAACCAGGTATTGAAGGTGTTAGTAGTAATATTACAGTGCGGAGCATTGTAGGGCGATTTTTAGAGCATCATCGTATTGTATATTTTGCTAATGGTGGTATGCCTAATTTATACTTATCTAGTGCTGACTGGATGAAACGTAATTTAAGTGAACGGGTCGAATTATTATTTCCCATCGAAGATCAAGAGATGGTTGCACGTGTAAAAATTATGTTAGAGATTATGCTTAAGGATAATCGTAAAGCTTATATTATGAAAAGTGATGGTAATTACCGACCTGCGGATAAGCGAAGTAAGGCTATCAATAGTCAGGAAGAGCTATACAGGGAGGCCCAGATCAGAGCTGGTGCAGTTTTGCGATAGAGCAAAGTAAATGATTTGAAAAAGCGGACTTGGCTGGGCCAGGTCTTTTTTTATTACTTTTATGCACAGGCAACAAACTTATCAACAAACTTATCAACAAAGTGATGGTAAATGTGGATAAGTCGGTGGAAATATTATGATCGTTCGCAAGAATAAAGGGATTTTAAGGGGGAAATGAGAGAAAGGCTGTGGACAAAACTATGTGGATAAAGTTATCCACATAGTTTTGTGAGATAATGCTAAGAAGAAACTTGCCTTGTACTAAGCCCTCAGACGCAGGAAGAAGCCTTGGTCGTTCTTACTTGTCCTCAAAAAAGTACTAATTTTTTTTGAAGACCTAAAAAAATAGTAGACTATTTGCTTGACTTTAAAATCTAGCTATGGTAAAATACTTTTTGTCGGTGAGCGAATAAACTCATTGAAAAAATGACTCCGTAGCCCAGCTGGATAGAGCGCTTGACTACGAATCAAGAGGCCGCAGGTTCGAATCCTGCCGGGGTCACCATATTATTTTATATTGTATCCTGCGCCCGTAGCTCAGGCGGATAGAGCAACGGTTTCCTAAACCGTGTGCCGGTGGTTCGAGTCCCCCCGGGCGCACCATTTGTTTTGTGTGGTGAACCGGATGAGAGATGATAATTACTATATGGGACTAGCCCTGGATGAAGCTCGCAAGGCTTATAATATGGGTGAAATACCAATTGGCTCCGTATTGATTATGGATGATCAGATAGTGGCCAGTGGGCACAATATGCGTGAGATATGGCATGATGCGACTGCTCATGCTGAAATGATTGTCATTCGTGCAGCTTGCCAAAGTCTTGGACGATGGCGTTTGACTGGTGCCACGTTGTATGTTACTATAGAACCATGTCCTATGTGCGCTGGTGCGTTAGTAATGAGCCGTATTGATCGTTTGGTCTATGGCAGTGCTGATTATAAAGCTGGAGCCATTGAATCGATTTTTAATATAGCCCAAAATGATGCTTTAAATCATAATATCGCAGTTACGTCAGGAGTAAGAACTGATGAATGTAGTGAAATTATGCGAGACTTTTTTCGTGATCGTCGAAAGCAAAAAAAGAATGCTATAATAAATAATTTAAATAGATGAGCCCTTATTGACGATCAGACTACGGAGAGGTGGCTGAGCTGGTCGAAGGCGCTCGACTCGAAATCGAGTAGGCTGTAACAAGTCTCGTGGGTTCGAATCCCACCCTCTCCGCCATTTTTAATAATACTTGTAAGTTTAACCCGGAGAGATGTCCGAGCGGTTGAAGGAGCACGCCTGGAAAGCGTGTGTACTGGCAACGGTACCGAGGGTTCGAATCCCTCTCTCTCCGCCATTAAAATTTAATACTGATGTCAGCGTATCCAATTTGCTGATACACTGCTAATCGGCATAAAATTTCATATTTTAGCCTTTTATTTATTTTAGAGTGGGGCCACGGCACAAGCTGGGTCTTACGCAATGAAAACTCATGAACCCCGTCAGATCCGGAAGGAAGCAGCGGTAAGTGATCATTTTTATGTGCCGTGAGGGTGCCTGACTTGTGTCGTGGCCCGACGCTAAAAGAATAAATGTAATATAAAAGCAACCAGATATCTGGTTGCTTTTTGGCTATGACGCAAAATAATAAAAATGTTTTTCTTATAGACTGTGATGTTTAATAAATAGAAGGTATGCAGGAAAAAATAAATTAATGTGGAATAAAATATAAGGTTGTAAGGAGGTGCGGGCCGTATGGCTTATGTGGCATTGTATCGCCAGTGGCGTCCCCAAGATTTTGAACATTTAGTGGGGCAAAATCATATTAGTAGTACTTTGAAAAATGCTATTGTATCAGGGAAAATTGCCCATGCTTATTTGTTTTCAGGACCACGGGGCACTGGTAAAACCAGTACCGCTAAAATTTTAGCCAAATCATTAAACTGTATTAATGGCCCGACGCCTGAGCCCTGTAATGTATGTTCCAATTGTGAACGTATCAATACAGGTACATCGATGGATGTGCTTGAAATTGATGCTGCCTCCAATCGGGGTATTGATGAAATTCGTGAACTTAGGGAGACCGTTAAGTTTGCGCCAGTAGATGGACGCTATAAAGTATATATTATTGATGAAGTACATATGTTAACTACTGAAGCTTTTAATGCATTGCTAAAGACATTGGAAGAGCCACCTACTCATGTGGTATTCATTTTGGCCACAACTGAGGCTCATAAAATACCGCCGACCATTCATTCTCGGTGTCAGCGTTATGATTTCCGACGTATTGAGTCTCGGGAAATTGAACAGCGTTTAGCTGACGTTGCCGAGCATGGTGGGCTTACTATAGCACCTGATGCCCTGAAACTCATAGCGTCTCATGCCGATGGTGGACTTAGGGATGCCCTTAGTATTCTTGATCAATGTACAACGATGGACGATGGACTTATAACGGCAGATAAAGTTCGTCAACTATTGGGACTTATTGGCCATGAATGGGTATGGCGTATTACGGATGCTTTAGCTGAACGCGATTTTAAAGTAGTGTTATTAGCCTTAAATGAATTGATTATCTTGGGTAAAGAGGTACGTCAGGTTTTACTGGAACTTGCTTTGTATATGAGAAGTATCATGTTGTTTAAGGCTGCGCCGACTATTGACAGTATTGAACTATATGGTGATGACCGCGCCGTGCTAGCTAAACATAGTGACCAGTTTACTCATGAAGAATTAGTGCAGATGATTCAAATATTGAACGAAGGTGCCAGTGGAGCTAGATGGGCGCCTGAGCCACGAATAACGGCAGAAATGACGTTGTTATCGGCTTGTCGTCGTTGCGCAGGTAGTGATATAGCTGCGTTGCTCGCAAGGGTAGTGGCATTAGAAACCAAATTGTCTGCCAAACCTGTGGATCAGCCAGTGCCTCAGGTAGCTCGGTTAACTGAGCCAGTGCGTTCGATACCTCGCAGCAAACCGATTAATGTTGAGTCACTCCAATTTGGGGCAGTGGAATCATCTGAGGTGCAGACTCAGCCGCTCGCCAAGCAGACTCGGGAAGAGACGATAGTAGTTGAGCGTCAAAACTCTGGGGATATTAAGAAGATATGGGATGATGTGCTTAAAGAATTGGTAACAAGTGGTAAACGTTCGGTATATGCTTGTGTGTCCCAAGGAAATCTGATTAGCTTGGATGAAAAGCAGGCCACTGTTCAGTTTACAGCTGCTTTTCCGAAAGAACGTACCGAAAAAGAAGATTATCGAGGGATGATTGAGAAAGTATTAGCACAATTTTGTGGAAAAACAGTGGGTCTTTGTTGTATACTGGGAACTGTAACAGTAACTTCAAAAAGTAAGAGTAAGAGCGCGGTACCGTCTAAACCTAAACCAACAAGTAATACTTTACTGCCAGAAGGGGCAGAACATTCTGCTGTGCGTCAGGCTTTAGATATGTTTGGTGGTAAAGCTACAAAAAACAAAGAATATAAGGGGGACTAAGATAATGTTTGGAAATATGGGAAATATGGCTGGTATGATGAAAAAGATGCAGAAATTGCAGGGTGAGATGGCAAAAATGCAGGAAGAACTTAAAAAACGCACAATGGAAGTATCGGCAGGTGGCGGTGCGGTAAAAGTGGTTATTAATGGCGATAAACAGATTCAATCGCTGAAGATTGATCCGGCCGCAGTCGATCCAGAGGATATTGAAATGCTGGAAGATTTGGTGGTAGCAGCGATCAATGAAGCTCTAAAGAAAGTAGATGATATGACTGCCCAAGAAATGAGCAAACTTACTGGTGGCCTGAATCTGCCAGCTGGAATGCTGTAAATTATGCAATACATAGCGCCACTCGCCAAGCTGATAGAACAGTTTCGTGCTTTGCCGGGAATTGGCTCCAAGACAGCTGCACGCCTAGCCTATTATGTTTTGGAAATGGATACAGCGCGCGCTGAGGGGTTAGCCCAGGCTATCATCGAGGCCAAAGAAAAGATTGGTTATTGTAATGTTTGTTTTAATTTAACGGACTGCAATCCATGTAAAATCTGCCAGGCTGAGGTAAGAGATGGGACCGTACTTTGTGTAATGGAAGAACCCCGAGATGTGGCAGCCATGGAGCGTACCCGTGAATATCATGGTCGATATCATGTATTGCATGGACAACTGTCGCCTCTTGAAGGTATCGGTCCTAATGATATTAGAATAAAAGAACTTTTGACTCGTATACAGTCAGGAACTATTTCAGAAGTCATTATGGCGACCAATCCTGATGTGGAAGGTGAGGCTACGGCCATGTATATTTCCAGACTTTTAAAACCTCTAGGTATGAAGGTTACGCGAATTGCCCACGGCTTGCCGATTGGTGGTGATTTGGAATATGCTGATGCAGTGACCTTATCCAAAGCAATGGAAAATAGACGAGAAATGTAATATAAAGGATGTTAGCATTCGTATACTAACTAAGTGACTTACACGAAAGCTGGATTTTAGCGCGCTGCTTATGTTTAATTCCTAATGTTTATGGCAAAAATAGCCTAAATAGGAGGAATGCATATGAACATATCAGAGACATTACGAAAAATACAGGCTTATGTGCAAGTTGGCGAAAACAATAAGCCTAAGCCCTTGCCATCCCTAGCTGCGGTCGTTGAAGAAGCTAGGAGGGAATGGCTAAATGCTCAATATTATTATAATACGGTGTCTGACCAGGATCTGGTCGATCATGCTGTATATTTGATGCAGGCAACGGAAAGAAAATACATGTATTTGTTAAAACAGGCGCGCCGTGCAGGTGTAGAATGTTCGCCATATATGATAAATGGGACTATAGAGAACGGGGAAAGTGAAGTAATAACTCGTTGAGGTTGTGCAGGGGAACTTATAATTGAACTCTTTAAAAAATCCAGAGTTGAGAACTCTGGATTTTTTGTGGAATTAGAAAATATAAGTTTCTTTGCAGTGAAAATGCTGAAGTATGATAACGCTTTTCTTTCATACTTGGACTATCTTCTTAATATATTGTATTGTAAGAGTATGTATAAGAAGTGGAAAAGTTTTCTCGTGCGTAATAGAATTGATCAATGAGAGGAGAATGTAGTATGCCTGCTGTATTTGGAGATGTTAATGTTGTTTTTGCTTATGTTTTTGGTATTGTTTTAATATATCTGGTAGGACGTATGTTTTTAATGCCAATCAAGCTCATATTTCGTTTGATTTATAATGGCTTAATTGGTGGGGCCATGTTGTGGGTTTTAAATTTTGCGGGTGCGCATATCGGTTTTAACATTGCGATTAATCCGATGACTGCTTTAGTTGCAGGTTTCTTAGGATTGCCAGGAGTTATTTTATTAATTTTGTTTAAGGTATTTATCATGTGATTTTAGGAGGGGGAAAGCAAGGTGGCATTGCGGGTGTAGTGAAGTAATCTCTGATCTCCTCGCAATGATAACTAAAAACATGTAGCTAATGTATTAAAAACTCTTGACAGCCATTTGTTAATTGTGGTATTATAAGCAAGTTGCTGGTGACAGTGACACAAGAAATATTGACAGGTTGTAAAAAATGTGTTAATATGATATCTGTTGCACTAAACAAAGCAAAAGTTGTTTAGTGGCAATTAGGTCATTTATCAATGACGAGGTGTTCTTTGAAAACTAAACAATGTAAGTAAGATTAAAATAAGCCAGATGTGCGGTACTCGTTTGAGTACAAACACGTTGGGCAGTGCAAACTGTACCAACACAAATAAGTTTTTTAAAG
>Ga0209125_1000705_pt1 | contig 39477 bp, 44 predicted proteins | sample BarGraIncub1131A_FD_184503 | JGI IMG/M metagenome (GOLD analysis project Ga0209125, IMG submission 184503) | Arctic peat soil microbial communities from Barrow, Alaska - Barrow Graham LP Incubations 11-31A (SPAdes) (version 2) | ecosystem: Environmental > Terrestrial > Soil > Wetlands > Peat... | reverse complement strand
ATTCCTGAAAAAACCTGCTGTTGATTATCAGTTGGTTATAAATTCAGTGTAATGAAAATAGCGCGAAAAAAGTGGATAATAGTTGAATTTTAACTAAAAAGGGTACTTTTAGCTGCAATGTGGGTTAATAGCATTAGTCTTCTGGACAATAACAATATATGGACAAGATTTAGGAAAAGGAATCTATCGTGGACAAAAACTGCCTTTTACAATTTGTTATTTGACATACAATGATTCGACAATTGAAGTTGAATATTTTTTTCAAAAAGGTGGACAAATATTCGGACATATCCAAACTAAAAAACTTGAAATGGGAATGTTTCAGCAAACCTTAGCTAAGCCAATACTTTTTCATTAAAAACTGCATCAAGTAACTTTTTAAGTCGGGAATTGTGCTGATACATGAGCCCACCAGCCGGACTTGCACTGGCCGGTCGAGAAACTAACTCAAAAGGTACATCCGGCAAAAATCTTTGAATATGCTGCCAGGCACCCATGTTCGATGGTTCATCTTGTGCCCAGACAACTTTTTTCAGATTGGGATATTTGGCAATAATCAATTTCATCCGGGCAACAGCAAGGGGATACAACTGTTCAATCCTGACAATTGCAACATTCGATATTCCTTCTTCTGCCTGTCGCTTGTGCAAATCGTAATAAAGCTTTCCAAAAGTGAAAACCAGCTTCCTGATTTTTTCAGGTTGGGTTACTGTATCTTCAATTATTTCCTGAAATGCCCCTTCTGCCAATTCATCAACCGACGAAGTTACCATCGGGTGCCGCAAAAGACTTTTGGGCGTAAAAATAACCAGTGGGATGCGCACGTTCCAGTGCATTTGACGCCGAAGGAGATGAAACATATTTGCAGGAGTGGTCGGAACTACAACCTGAATATTGTTGTCAGCAGTAAGGTTTAAAAACCGTTCAACACGGGCACTCGAATGCTCGGGTCCCTGACCTTCATAACCATGAGGAAGGTACATAACCAAACTGTTCATCATTCCCCATTTTTCTGAGGCCGAAGAAATATACTGGTCAAAAATTACCTGCGCTACGTTGGCAAAATCGCCAAACTGTGCTTCCCAAATGGTCAAACCTTTCGGATTGGCCAATGAATAGCCATATTCGAATCCAAGTACCCCATATTCAGATAAAAGTGAATTGAAAACATGAAAATCAGCCTGATTTTCACTGATATTCTTCAGCGGAAAATATTTTTCATCGGTATCTTCAACCACAAAAGCAGCATGGCGATGGGCAAAAGTTCCCCGTTCAGTATCCTGTCCGCTCAATCTGACAGGGTAACCTTCTTCAAGCAAAGTTCCGTAGGCAAGCAATTCGGCCATCGCCCAATCTAGGTGGTTATCAAGCATCATCATCCGGCGGTCTTCAGCAATCCGATCAATTTTCTTGAAAAACTTTTTGTCTGCCGGAAGTGTGTTGATCTGATCGGCAATCCGCAGTAATTCACTTTTCCGGACACCTGTTTTTACTGGAATGATAAGATCAACTTTCGATGATTTTTTGAAATCAAGGTATTCACCTCTAAGGAAACTTCGAACTTTAACTTTTTCGATTTTTTCCGATTCTTTGTATTTTTCTTCCAGAAAAAGGTCGAATTCATGATTCAAGTCGGAAGCTTCGGCCAATGTCATTAAACCTTCTGCTGCAAGTTTATCTGCATAAATATCGCGCGGATTGCGGTGTTTCTCAATCTCCTTATACAATAAAGGCTGAGTAAACCTCGGCTCATCACCTTCGTTGTGACCGTACTTCCGGTAACAGAGAATATCAATAAAAACATCAGCATGAAATTTTTGTCTGAATTCCATGGCCAGTTTCACCGTGTAAATAATTGCTTCAACATCGTCTCCATTCACATGAAATACGGGTGAACGGGTTACCTTGGCCACATCGGTGCAATAGGTACTCGAACGTGCGTCGAGATAATTGGTGGTAAATCCAACCTGATTATTAATAACCAGGTGAATAGTTCCGCCGGTTTTATAACCTGGCAATTGAGACATCTGAATCACTTCATAAACAATCCCCTGGGCTGCAATGGCAGCATCGCCATGAATAACAATTGGTGCCACTTTATTGTCATCTCCGTTGTAATGCGTATCAATTCTCGACCGGGCCATTCCCTGAACCAGAGCGCCTACCGTTTCCAGATGCGATGGATTTGGCATCAGGTTGAGTCTTACTTTTTTGCCATTATCTGTTTCAACTTCATCTTCGTAGCCCAAATGGTATTTTACATCACCCAACGAAATCTCTTGTTCGTATTCGGTGCCAACATATTCCTTAAAGATGTGTGCATAAGGCTTTTCGAGTATATTGGCCAATACATTCAACCGGCCACGATGCGACATTCCAATTACAAACTCACTGATTCCCAGTTCTGAGCCATGTTCAATAACAGCATCCAGAGCCGGAATTAGAGCTTCTCCTCCTTCAAGCGAAAACCGCTTCTGACCAACAAATTTTTTGTGAATAAAACTCTCGAACCCAACAGCAATTTTTAGATGGTAATAAATATGTTTTTGTTCTTCAGGGGTAAAGACCTGAAAATTCCGGGTCGATTCCATTTTCATCTTTAACCAGTCGATGAGTTCCGGATTTCTCATATAAACATACTCAACACCAATCGACTGGCAATAAGTAGTTTCCAGATGATCCAGAATCGCTTTCAGGGTTGCCGGACCTATACCGATGTTGTTACCAGCCTGAAAAACAGTGTCAAGGTCAGATTTTTGCAATCCAAAGTTTTCGATGTTCAATGTGGGCAAATACTTTCTGCGCGACCGCACCGGATTGGTTTTGGTAAACAAATGTCCCCGTTGACGATAGCCATAAATAAGATTCAGAATCGCAAACTCTTTGTCGATTTTATCATCATGCAACGAACTTTTTTGATCCGCGAAATTCTTGCGGGCAAACTCAAATCCGGCAAAGAAATTTCTCCAACTCGAATCTACCGACTCAGGATCAACAAGATATGAGGAATATAATTCTTCAACGGCAGAAATATCCTGACTACCCACTTGCGAAAACTTATCCATAACCCAAAATTATTTTTCAGCGATTTAATGTAAACATTAAAAGTAACAAACACTAATTTTTAATGTTTATTAAGATTTTATATTTGAACCACAAAGTACCAAAGTTGTTTAAGAAACCGTTTAAATATCGTATTTGGCTCTATTTTGCCTGGAGGGTATCAATGTCAATAGAATACAATCACGAATAAATCCATTGTCAGGTAGGACATTTATATAAAACTGATTAATTCCCTACGGGAAATCCGGTTCCGTGATGAACCTTTGCTATTGATATTCATCTCCTACGGAGAAAATTTAAACAGCTTCTAATATTTACATATAAAATATTTATTCATTATAAAACCAATTCAACATGAACAGAAAGGATTTTTTCAGCAAAGTACTATTTGGAGGCAGTGTACTTTTAATTGCACCTACAGTTTTTAGTTCTTGCAGCAAAGCAAGTACATCTGGCACAACAGGAAACTCAGTCATCGACTTGAATGCTTCAGAATTTGCTGCTTTAAAAACAGTTGGCGGATTTGCTTACAGCGGAAATGTGTTTATCATCCGTACAAGTGACACAAACTACACCGCATTATCAAGAACCTGCACCCACCAAGGCGGAACGGTATCGTACAACAGTTCCAGCAAACGATTGGTTTGTCCCAATCACGGAGCGATGTTTAGTACAACCGGTGCAGTTCTTCAGGGACCTGCATCAACGCCTTTAACTATTTACACAACCACAGTTGTTGGAACCACTCTAACTATCAGCTAACTAAAAACTGGCTTCCGGATCATTTTCAAATTAGAACTTGGAGTAATTAAAAACGGATTTATCGGTTTAATGGTTCTGTCTCAATAGCCGTAGCCTTCAGGCGTTCGACTGAGCTCACGCCGAAGGCTACGGTAAAATGTAAAGAGAATCAGGGGCTTTAGCCCAATTGACAATCATTTTTGGCTAAAGCCCACTTCTGTCATTAATCTATCCAACGGCATAAATGCCGTTGCTATTGAAAAAAAACCAAATAGCCGATAATTCCGTTAAGAAATGACTTGACATACAATTCAAATTTCAGTAGTTTAGCAGAAACCATTTTTATAATTCCGATAAAACTAATTGGCTATGAAGAAGTTTCTGCGGATTACGATTGTATTGATCGCTGTTGTTATAGTTGCTTACCTCGCCGGGCCAAAATTTCCGAAACCCGAATTAAGCGCTAAACTACCTACCATTGAAATTCAGACTTCTAAATTCGATTCGTATTTAAAAAATAAGGAATCTAAATTAAAAATCAAGCCTGACAATGAAAGCCGGGTATTTTGGGCCAGCGACAGCCTGAAAAACAAGACAGCCTATTGCCTGGTTTATTTGCATGGATTTTCGGCATCGTGGTTCGAGGGAAACCCTGTTCACATTGATTTTGCCCGTCGGTATGGCATGAATTTGTACATTCCGTTACTGGCATCGCATGGCATCGACACCTCCGAAGCTTTGGTTGATATGACCCCCGATCGGCTTTATGAATCGGCCAAAGAAGCATTGGTAGAGGCTCAATCGTTGGGCGAAAAAGTAATCATGATGGGAACTTCAACCGGTGGCACATTGATGTTAAAACTGGCAGCCGAATTTCCTGATTTGATGGATGGTTTGATTTTACTTTCGCCCAATGTGGCAATCAATAACCCGGCAGCATTTCTGCTTGGCAAACCTTGGGGATTGCAGATTGCACGCAGTGTTTACAAGGGAAACTACCGCGTTACCAATCCTGATTTTGGTTCGGAAGATTGTAAATACTGGAATTGCAAATACCGGCTCGAAGCAGTTGTTTATTTGCAACAACTGGTTGAAGCGACCATGACCAAAGAAACATTCTCAAAAGTTAAACAACCTGTATTCCTGGGATATTACTACAAAGACGAAAAGAATCAGGATCAGACCGTTAAGGTTGATGCCATGCTGAAAATGTTCGATCAGTTGGGCACTCCTGAAAACCTGAAGCAAAAAGTGGCTTTTCCTGAAGCCGGATGCCATCCGATAGCCTGCAAACTGTTTTCCGGAGCATGGAAAGAGGTTGAATTAGCAAGTTATCAATTTGCTGAAGAAAAACTGGGACTGAAGCCTGTAAGAAAAAACAATGAATAAAAAGGTTCCATTGGGTTTCAGAAGCTGCGACCAAGCTGGATTCGATGCTTCGTTGACAAGAAATCAGTATTTTGAAACGCTAAATAAAAGTTAATCAAGCAAAGCATCAAAATCCATAGTTGTTTTTTCTAACTTTGTGACAAACAGAATATCATGAACACATCGACAATAAGGCAAAGGCTATACGAGTATATTAAGGTAGCAGATGATAAAAAAGTGAAGGTCATATATACTATCGTTGAAAATGACATTAATCAAATGAATGAATGGTGGAATAACGAGAGCTTCATTGCTGAACTGGATAGGCGTTCGTCAGATTTAAAAAGCGGGAAAGACAAAGGAGTTACATGGGAAGAATTAAGACTTAATATTTTCCATACGAAACGCCACCCAAGAATAAAATACAAACGCGAATAAAGCCTATTTCTGAATACGCCCGTGAAATTTGTAATTATCGACTTATTATCAGTTCATTAACAACAATCCGATTTCCTGTAACTATCCGAACGAAATAAATCCCTTCAGGCAAATCAGTAACTTTTAATTGATTCATCGCCGGAAAATCATATTCTTTTCTGACCAACTGGCCGTTCATATTTACCAATGATACCTCTTGTAAAGTTGATCCTGAAAAGTTTTCAAAAGAAATGAAGTTGGTTGCAGGGTTTGGATAGATTTTCGGTTCGTCATAGGCGATGTTCTGTACTCCCTGAGTGGTTCCATTCTTCAGAATGATACTCAATGTAAGGTCTCCCCCATTACTTTTAATGCCAACATTCACCAAGTCATTGTTTTGCTGTTGTGGTTTGTAATAAACCGAAAAAGTATAATTTTCCGATCCTATCAGCTTCTTTTTCAAATCAAAATTGCTTGAAAATTCATTTCCGCCTGGCAAAGTAACCGAAACAAATTTTAGCGTATCGTTGGCACGGTTGGTCAAAGTAATTTTTAGGGTATCCGCCATTCCATATTGAAGCGTTCCGTTTTTTATTCCTCCATTCGAAACCAACATAAGTTTTGGGGCAAGTATCGCTGTTGTCGGTAATGATTTGCTTTTCCATGTATTTATTCCCCCGCTCATCTCATAAACTTCAACGAAATTCAGACTTTTCATCATGGTAAGTGTAGGTCCGCTTCTTCCACCTGATTGACAGTGAAGCAGAAATATCTTCGTTTTAGGCAATGCACTAAGCTGGGTTTTAAAATCGGCGTCATAATAATTCCGGTTAATCGATCCAGCCAAATGGTCAGCTTTCCATATATCTGGCGTGCGAACATCCAGAATAACAAAATCTGGATTCTTCTCATTCGCTTTGATCAAACTATCGCAAGCTGTTGCTGAAATGGTTTTGTACTTATTTGTAACGGTTTCCAGATTTGCCGAAAATGCATACAAAGCCGTAAATAATCCAGCAACAACGGTGATAAGACTGAAAATGATTACTTTGCCCTTCATGAGTTTATTTTTGAATTTTCCCGTACAGATCAAATTCTTCGGAACCGGTAATTTCAACCTGGTAAAATTGACCTTTTTTCAGCAAAACATGTTTGCTGATCAATACTTCGCCGTCAACTTCAGGAGAATCAAACTCGGTATGGCAACATTGAAGATTCAGATGACTAAACAGGATTGTTATTCCAACTCTCGTGTTAATTTTTTAGGATTTTGCCGATTGTCGAATAATGTAACTATATAAACAAAATTCTTATCATAGCGATAATAAATCGTTGTCTGACTTGTTATTACACACTGATGCAATCCTTTAACAATATCTGATTTCTGAAAACTTTCAGGATTGTATTTTATGATGTGTAGAACCCGATCAAGCTTGTCAACGAATTCAGTTTTAACTTTCTCCGACCATTCGTTTTCAAGATATTTAAGTAGTTCATCCAGTTTCTTGGTTGTCCTTTTCGAAAGTTTTATGACCCGGCTCATTAACGATGTTTCTTTATAAATTCATCGTAATCAACAACATCTCCATTTTCTATCTCCTGAATCCCTAGAAGAATATCATCCTTCTGAGATTGCGGAATGGTATCCCAAAAATCAATATTACCTTGTTTTTTGAAAATTTTTTTAATGGAATCAATGATACTGGGATTATCCGTTTCCAGTATCATTTTCATTATTTCCAGTTTCTCGGCTTGAATATTCATTTTCTTTTTTGTACAAATCTAAAGAACTTTCCCGTACAAATCAAATTCTTCGGAACCGGTAATTTCAACCTGGTAAAATTGACCTTTTTTCAGTAAAACATATTTGCTGATCAATACTTCGCCGTCAACTTCAGGAGAATCAAACTCGGTGCGGCCCACGAAAAATTCATCATCTTCACGGTCGATGATCACTTTCAGTGTTTTTCCAACTTTTTGGGCATTCAATTGTGCTGAAATTCCCTGCTGAATGGCCATGATTCCATCTGCGCGAGCCTGTTTCACCTCTTCCTGAACATCATCTTTATACTTCTTGTATCCGTAGGTTCCTTCTTCATGCGAATAGGTAAATGCGCCCAATCGGTCGAATTTATGCTTCGAAACAAAACTTTTAAGCTGTTCAAAGTCTTCTTCAGTTTCGCCCGGATGACCAACCAACATGGTTGTCCTGATGGTTATTCCGGGTACTTCTTCCTTGATCTTTTGCAGCAAAGCTTCCGTTTCCTCAGTGGTAACATGGCGAAGCATGCGCTTCAGTATGTTGTTTGAACTATGCTGAAGAGGAATATCGATGTAATGACAAAGCTTTGGAACCGATTTGAACAGCGGCAGAATATCCATCGGAAATTTGGTCGGATACAAATAATGAAGCCGAATCCATTCGATGCCGTCGATCTCAGCAATCTTTTGGATCAGTTCGGCCAACATTCCTTTTCCGTATAAATCAATTCCGTAATACGACAAATCCTGAGCAATCAGTAAAATCTCACGAACACCGTTCTTCGCAAGGTATTTGGCTTCTTTTACCAGATCTTCCATCGACTTTGACTGATGTTTACCGGTCATGCCCGGAATGGCACAAAACGCACAAACACGGTTGCAACCTTCTGAAATTTTGAGATATGCAAAATGCGAAGGAGTGGTAATCTTTCGTTCGTATATAAATTCAGGTCGATAAGTTGCTTTCAGTTCAGTTACCAAAGCTTTCAAATCGAACTTACCAAAAAACTTGTCAACCTCCGGAACTTCCTTTTCAAGATCAGTTTTATATCGTTCTGAAAGACAGCCCATCACATACAACTTTTCAATGTCACCGCGACCTTTAGCCTTAACAAACTGCAAGATGGTATTAACTGATTCTTCCTTGGCATCGTGAATAAATCCACAGGTATTGATCACCACAATATCAGAATCGGTATCGTTCGAATCGTGCACCACCTCAAATCCATCCATCGCAAGCTGGTTAAGCAATACTTCCGAATCAACCAGATTTTTTGAGCAACCCAAGGTAACCACATTTATTTTTTGCTTACGGCCTCCCCCTTCCCCCTCCGATAGGGGGGGTAAAGAACCGGTATGCGAAGAATTGCTTTTTGACATTTTTTTAAAATTGCATTAATTGATCAAACCTTCCGAATTTTTAAGTCCCAAAAGTCTCCCCTTCGGGGAGATTTAGAGGGGCTTTCCCTTTCGCAGTGATTTAGAGGGGGCTTCTAAGAAAACAGCGATTCAACAAATTCTCTACGATTGAAAATTTGCAAATCATCCATCTTTTCGCCAATTCCAATGTATTTGACCGGAATTTTAAACTGATCTGAAATTCCAATCACAACACCACCTTTGGCAGTGCCATCAAGTTTGGTAAGCGCCAATGCTGTCACCTCAGTGGCTTTTGTGAATTGTTTTGCCTGCTCAAAGGCATTTTGTCCAGTCGAACCATCGAGAATAAGCAGCACTTCGTGTGGTGCAGTTGGAATGACTTTTTGCATCACCGTTTTTATTTTGCTCAACTCATTCATCAGGTTAATTTTATTGTGCAATCTTCCGGCAGTATCAATAATTACCACATCGGCACCCTGAGCTTTGGCCGAAGCAAGTGTATCATAAGCAACCGAAGCTGGATCAGCTCCCATTCCCTGACGAACAAGTGGAACTCCTACACGATCGGCCCAAATCTGAAGTTGGTCAATAGCAGCGGCACGAAAAGTATCAGCAGCACCCAAAACCACGGTTTTTCCAGCTTGTTTAAACTGATGAGCCAGTTTTCCGATGGTGGTCGTTTTTCCCACGCCATTCACACCAACCACCATAATTACATAAGGGTCTTTACTATCTGGCAAGTCAAAATCAGAAACATCATTGCTATTGTTTTCTTCGAGCAAACCGGCAATTTCTTCTTTCAGGAGCAAATTCAATTCCGAAGTTCCCATGTATTTATCAGCGGAAACCCTTTTTTCAATTCGCTCAATTATTTTCAAAGTGGTATCGACGCCTACATCAGCTGATATCAGAATTTCTTCCAGATTATCCAGCACTTCATCATCAACCTTCGTTTTCCCGATGATGGCGCGACTAATCTTGGTAAAAACACTTTCTTTGGTTTTCGCAAGCCCTTGGTCAAGGCTTTCTTTTTTCTTGCTGTTAAAAAGTCCAAAAATACCCATGTTCGCTCAATTTGACTATCAACTAATTGGTAATATGTAGATTAATAAAAAAAGCCTTCACCAATGATGAAAGCTTTTTCTTATAGAGAGAATTTGGTCTATTTCTTGAAATGTTCTTTTACATCTTCATTCGGAACAATTTCTTCCTGAAATGTATAAGCTCCGGTTTTTTCTGATTTTACCATTTTTACTACTTTGGCGTAACCTTTACCGGCACCTTTTTGTAATGATGCAACTACTTTCTTTGCCATACTATTTATTATTTAATTTCGCGGTGAACAGTAACTCGCTTTAAGTTAGCATTGTATTTCTTTTTTTCCAAACGTTCAGGTGTATTCTTCCTGTTTTTGGTGGTGATGTACCTTGAAGTTCCGGGAACCCCACTTGTCTTTTGTTCGGTACATTCCATTATTACCTGAATTCTATTGCCTTTCTTAGCCATTTCTTAAAGCTTTAAATAGTTGTTATAAAACCTTTTTCCTTTGCACTTTTCAATGCAGCGTTCAATCCGTTCTTACTGATTGTACGAATTCCGTTGGCTGAAACAGTTAACGAGATCCAACGATCTTCTTCAGGTAGATAGAACTTCTTTTTAAACAAGTTAGGAAGAAACTTCCTTTTTGTTCTGCGCTTCGAGTGTGAAACATTGTTTCCCACCATCACTTTTTTCCCAGTTACTTGACAAACTCTTGACATTGTCTTATTTTTTTTATCTGAATCTCACATTTTTCAAACAGTCCGCAAAATAAGTACAAATTCTTTAAATAATCAAATAGTTAGAAAAGTTTTTTTATTCCTGAAATCTAAGCTATTTTTAGGCTTTCAGAAAATAAAATAACTGTGAACCAACATCAAACGAAATACTACCCAACAATTTTAGGCGCTGTTCACCTAATTGTTCTTTATACATTTATCCAAACGATCGTCGATTTTCCGCTTGCCCTGCTCGATTATTACAACGGAACTGATTATTTGTCCAATCCTTACAAGAAAATCATTCTCGGAGTCGGGTCAAATATTTTCATCTTTTACTATGCTTACCGCAGGGCAAATGTAGCGTTGAAAGAACTTTTCCCCGCCAAGTTTTTCAATGGTTTAATTCTGATTCCTGTTCTGCTTTTTCTTTGGGCGGCTCAGAACCTGATCGGTGAAATTAATGTTCAGGTTGAGAAAGCTTTGCCGCCCCCACCCTGGTTTTGGGAATTATTCAATAAAATATTTGAAAGCGATTACGGCATCTATGGAGCAATACTCAAAGTTGTTATCATCGCGCCGATCGTTGAGGAGTTGATTTTCAGGGGAATAATCATGCATGGGTTGATGCGGAACTATTCAAAATTTACGGCTGTTTTCATTTCTGCATTGATGTTTGCCTTGTTTCATCTCAATCCCTGGCAATTCCCTGCGACGTTCTTTCTTGGCATTTTACTTGGAATCCTGATGCTCCAGACCCATAACATCTATTTGTGCATTTTGGGACATGCCATCAACAACGGCTTAGTCTTAATAAGTATGCGATATTGGGGCGAACTCCAAAAAACAACATTCTACGAAAGCAGTAAATACAACCAACTGATAATTAGCGCTTCAATTGTCACTGTGGCTTTGGTCCTGATATTCATTTTGAGTAAGCAACGCAAACTAAAAGGGAATTAAACCCGTTTATCTTGTTGCAGCTTTTGAATAAGCACTATATTTACGACTCTAATTTTATAGTCAGAAAAACAAGCTTATGGAACGAGTTGCCATCTTTCCGGGGTCATTTGATCCATTTACCGTTGGGCACGAAAGCATTGTTAAACGTGCAATTCCGTTGTTCGATAAAATCATCATCATGATCGGGTATAACTCTAATAAACGATCGTTTTTCCCGATCGAAAAAAGAGAAAAATGGATCAATGAAGTTTTCAAAAACGAACCCAATGTTACCGTTGAATGCTATGAAGGACTGACAGTTGATTTCTGCAAAAAAGTGAATGCCAAATACATACTAAGAGGACTTCGCACTTCGGCCGATTTTGAATTTGAACGTGCAATTGCTCAGGTGAATAAAAAAATGTACCCCAAAATTGAATCTGTGTTTCTATTGACGATGCCGGAACATACACCGATTAACTCGACCATTGTCAGAGATATAATTTTGCACGGAGGCGATGCCAGCATGTTTTTACCAGCATCCTTAAACATGTCGGAATTTAAACCAGAAAAATAGTCAGGGCAGAAAATATTCCCTACTATTCTCCGTTTTAAAGACTTACAAAAACTGCCGGAAGATTTAATCAGTATCAAATAATTATGAAGCCTACACTTTTCATTTTTTGCTTGCTAATAACCATAAAGGCATTGACCGCTCCTGTGAAAATTACCGGAAAAGCCGCAGAATATGCCCTAAATTCAATCGATCTGAACACTTTTCATGATTATATTTCAGAAGAAATGATCAAATTGGAGACTATTCATTTCAACGCCGAAGGATCATTCGAACTCAATTTTGACATTTCTGAAACCACCCTGTGTTTTACTGATTTTGACGGTTATCATTGTATGCTTTATATTGAACCAGGCAAGTCCTATCAAATCGTATTCCCGCCCAAAAGAACCTTAACCGAGACTCAAAAGAAAAATCCTTTTATGAAACCAGAGCCTGTTTGGTTCGGAATCAAAAATCCTGCAACCAACGATTTGAATATCCTGATTCAGCAATTTGAAATGGCCTATGCTAAATATGAAAACAAATACTTTGACCAGATATTCATCAACAAATCAAGTTCTTTGGTTGATACGGTGAAACAAATTATCAACAAAGAATTTCCAAAAACCAACAATGCATTTTTCGAATCTCATAAATTGTTCAGAAAAGCCAACCTCGAATTTGCCCTTAACCAGGGAAAATCAGCCACTTTCAACGAAACCTATTTCAGCATAATAAAACCGGAATACCAACTTGAAGCCTATTCAAGTTTGTTTAATGAGGCTTTCTCAAACTATTTCAGCCTTTTGGAAAACTCTTCTCACAATCCAGAAATCAATAACCTGATTAATACATCAAAATTGAACCAACTTGATTTGTATTTCCAGAAACAATATCATTTCAATAAAGAACTGTCTCATTGGGTGTTGCTGAAATCAATGAAAGATGCCTATTACAGCAAAAATTTCTCAAAAGCGGCTATATTGAAAATGCTCGATCAGGTGGAAGAAGCCAGCTGGAGCAACTACGAACAAAAAACAGCGCAATTTATCCGTGAGGAACTCACTTATCTTGCCAGCGGAACCAAACCTCCAACAATCAATCTTAAAGATCTATCCGGAAGCGTTGTTCGATTTTCCGACTATCAGGACACCTACATTTACCTGCATTTTACCGATCCGAATAATACCATCTGCCGCCAGCACCTGGATGTTCTAAAGACAATAGCCAGTCGATACAAAGAGAAGCTTATCATTATCAACGTAATACCAGAAATATCCAACTTCAGAAACAACGATAAAGGATGGGCCGGGATTTTTGTGACAACCAACAATGATTGGGTTTCAACCTACAAAGTAAAAACCGTCCCAAATTCATTTCTGATCGGTAAAGACGGAAAATTACTGTTATCACCGGCCCCAAATCCGATAGACGGACTTGACAGACAACTAGGACAAATTTTTAAAAGCGACCACTTTAAGGAGTTGCAAAAGGCAAATAGTCAGAAAGTTAAATAGCAGGAATAGTTTTCTCCAGAAATTCGCGAAGGCTTAAATAGGTATTTCCCATTACCTTGTCAAGTTCGTTAATGGCAAACCACCTTACTTCTTCAATATTTTCCTCAACCTGAGGAACCATAGTTTGTTCTCCTTCAATACTCATCAGGAACCATTTTGTTTCTTTCAAAACCAGATTATCCGGAAAGTTCAGATATGGTGACCTGTATATATGAAATGTTGAATCGAGTTGCCTGATTATTTTAAGACCAGAAACACCGCATTCTTCTTCAACTTCGCGAATGGCAGCACTTTCAGGAGTTTCATTCTTTTCAATTTTTCCCTTCGGCAAATCCCAAACGCCTAATCGTTTGATAAATAACAAAGACAAATCACTTTTTTGTACTAAACCTCCTGCTGCCGGAATCTCTGTTAATTGATTTTTGAAACAATCCCAGAGTTGGGAATAATCCTTATTTTGAACTACAAAATTGATAGATTTATCACTTGATTCAATTTTGGAAATCAGTTCTTTAACAAACCCATAATTCTCACAATCAACCGTTTGGGTTATGTTATTTTTTGATGATTTTTTAGCATCATCAGTTATTTGAATGGTAGAGTCATTGAAAAAAACTTTGTACATTTGCGACCATATTTTAGTAAAAAGAAAACCATCATGTTAGAACAAATTCAACTCGAAGTTACAAAGAAACTGCTTAAAATAAACACAATAAAAGTACAGCCAAACAATCCGTTTACATGGGCATCAGGCTGGAAAGCTCCAATTTATTGCGACAACCGCAAAATTCTTTCTTATCCCGAAGAAAGAACATTTATTTGCGAGCAATTTTGCAAAATCATCCGCGAAAAATATCCGCAGGCTGAAGTGATTGCAGGAGTAGCAACAGGAGCAATTGCTCATGGAATGTTGGTTGCCCAGGAATTGGGATTACCTTTTATTTATGTCAGGGCAAAACCGAAAGATCATGGGTTGGAAAACCTGATTGAAGGTGACATGAAAGCCGGACAGAAAGTAGTTATTATTGAAGATTTGGTTTCAACCGGATTAAGCAGTCTGAAAGCCGCCGATGCCATTACCAATTTTGGTGGCGATGTTTTGGGAATGGTGGCCATTTTCACTTATAATTTCCCGCTTGCCCGCAAAAATTTTGCTGATGCAGGTCTTGAACTGACCGCTCTCAGTCGTTATCAGGTTTTGATTGACCTGGCGCTTCAAATGGGCGATGTTAAACCTGAGGAAGTTGAGAAGCTAAATAAGTGGCGCGAAAATCCCGAAAGTTGGGGCAAATAGTTAAAGTTTTAAACAACATAACTTCCCCTTTTCTGTGCGGAAAAGGGGATTTTTCATTTTAAGATTATGGGATCTACCAAATATGTCAGCGATGTGAAAATCATTCGCAACAATGAAGAAATCATTTTCAATTACCTTTCAAACTTCGAGAATCTTTCGAAATATATTAACGAAGGGCTTTTGGAGAAAATGTCAGAACAAATTCCGCAGATTAAGATTTCAAATTTTGAATCGGATGCAGATTCATGCCGATTCCAGATTAGTGGCATGGGACAGGCCGAAATTAGGATTATTGAACGCGAACCATTTAAAACAATCAAGATCAGCAGTAGCGGCAGCTTACCTGTCAGTATTGTGTTTTGGATTCAGCTTCTTTCGGTCGATGCTTATGAAACCAAACTCCGGCTGACACTGGATGCTGATATGAATATGATGATCAAAATGATGGTCAATAAAAAACTGGAGGAAGGAATTAACCGCTTTGCTGACATGCTGGCTGCATTACCTTATCGGTAGTGAAAAGCGAAAAGGTGACAGGGCGACCAAGAGACAGGAAGCAAAACAAAAGTGGGCAATTTCAATTAGAAGTTTTCAAGACAAGTACAAAAATTCAACTTCCTTGAAATGAAAATCAAGAATTTGTCCATTCAGTTTCCGGATGAGTAATTGACCAATTTCATTGACACCAATAATTTCACCCTCAAAAACCTCCTGTCCGGTCCGAAACCAGCGTTTTTCATTCAGGCGATATAATACCGAAATAAATTCCTGATCAATCCGGTCTTCTTCACCTGCCTTCAATAATGAATAATAGTGGTCGATCCCGGATAATATTTCAGACAAAATAAGGTCACAATCGAATTGCTGATTTGTCAGTGTTTTCAAGGATACAGGATTGGATGCATTGCTCAGAAATACAGTTTGATTAACGTTGATTCCGATTCCTATTACCGAACTTTTGATCGAACCGTACATGATCGAATTTTCAATCAGTATTCCACCTAGTTTTTTGTCATCAGCATAAATATCGTTGGGCCATTTTATGCTGAGCTTGTCAACATATTTGCTCAGAGCAGTATAAATTCCCAGAGCACCCACTTTTGACAACAAAAACTGGCGATGAATATCAAGAAAACCGGGAAATACAACAATTGAAAAGGTAAGGTTTTTGCCAGGTTCGCTTTCCCATGAGTTCTTTATTTGACCACGGCCGATGGTTTGTTCGTATGCCAAAAAGACAGTGCCATCAGCCAAGGTATTTTCGCTCAATTGACCATTGGCATAGTTGTTGGTAGAATCGGCCTGCGATAAGCGGACAATGTGTTTTCCAATCATTTGATCCATTTTTGCCGGATTAATTGTTATTTCTGATAGTAATGAAAATTAGTCGTACAAGTTTAATCACTTATTATAAAGTAAAAAATTTATCTTTGTGGTTCTAATGGAAATTTATGGATATAGGCGTTAACAAAACAGAAACTGAACAATTGATCAATGCCATTGTTGAAGGAATTCAGAGAAAAAAAGGATTAGACCTCCTCAAAATTGATCTTACTAAAATAAACCATACCGAATGCAAATATTTCATCATTTGTCATGGAAACTCAAATACACAGGTTGATGCAATAGCCCATTCGGTTGAAGACACCGTTGAAGAATTAATGAATGAAAAAGCCTGGCATAAAGATGGATACCAGAATTCAATCTGGATATTACTTGATTATGCTGATATCATGGTTCATGTTTTCCAGAAGGAGTCCAGAAAATTTTACGATCTCGAAAACCTTTGGGCCGACGCACATATTGAAACAATAAAAGAAGAAAACTAAAAATAAAGATGGCAGAAAAGAAAGACAATAAAGTAAAGCCCAATCAGGGCATGAGGCAAATAAATAAAGCTCCTAAATTTAACCTTTACTGGATTTATGGAGTTATTATTATTTCCTTTTTAGCTATTCAATGGTTTACCTTGGGCACCGACCCAGTTGAAACCAATTGGAAAGACGTAAAAACAACCATGCTCGCAAACAACGATATCAAAAAAATCATCGTTGTTAACGAAAAAGAGGCCCAAGTCTACTTGAAAGACACAAGCTACGATAAATATGCCGCCAAGCTAAACAACGGGTTCACTGCTCCAGCCAAGATTGGACCTCATTTTTTCTTCACGATCGGTTCTGTCGATTCTTTTGAAAAGAATTTACTTGAAGCACAGGCCAATACTACCGAAGATAACAAAATCAGTGTTGAATATAAAACGGTGCACAACTACATGGGTGAATTATTCAACTGGATTCTGCCTTTTGCAATCATCATCCTGATTTGGTGGTTTATTTTTAAGCGTATGAGCAAAGGTGCCGGTGGCGGAGGCGGGAATATTTTTAACGTAGGAAAATCGCAGGCCAAAGTTTTCGATAAAGATTCAAGAGTTTCAACAAATTTTAAAGATGTTGCAGGTCTGGCTGAAGCTAAACAGGAAGTGGAAGAAATTGTCGATTTCCTGAAAAGTCCTGAAAAATTCACCAAACTGGGCGGAAAAATTCCAAAAGGTGCACTTTTGGTAGGTCCTCCGGGAACCGGAAAAACCTTGCTTGCCAAAGCAGTTGCCGGCGAAGCAAACGTTCCTTTCTTCTCAATGTCGGGTTCCGATTTCGTTGAAATGTTTGTTGGCGTAGGAGCTTCTCGTGTTCGCGATTTATTCAAACAAGCCAAAGAAAAATCACCTTGCATCGTTTTTATCGACGAAATTGATGCAATTGGACGAGCTCGTGGGAAAAACCCAAACATGGGATCGAACGACGAACGCGAAAATACACTGAACCAATTACTGACAGAAATGGATGGTTTTGATACCAATTCAGGAGTAATTATTCTGGCTGCAACCAACCGTGCCGATATTCTCGACAGGGCTTTGATGCGCGCCGGACGTTTCGACCGTCAGATTCATGTTGAATTGCCTGATCTGAACGAACGCGAGGAAATATTCATGGTACATCTAAAACCGATCAAACTTTCGGCTGAAGTTGAACCAGCATTTTTGGCAAAACAAACACCTGGTTTTTCAGGAGCCGACATTGCAAATGTTTGTAACGAATCGGCACTGATTGCTGCTCGTAAAAACAAAGATATTGTTGACAAACAAGACTTTATGGATGCCGTTGACCGAATTGTCGGCGGATTGGAAAAGAAGAATAAAATCATTTCGGTTGATGAAAAGCGGAGAATTGCCTATCACGAAGCCGGTCATGCCACCATCAGCTGGTTGCTCGAACACGCGCACCCGCTGGTAAAAGTAACAATTGTACCACGTGGAAAAGCGCTGGGTGCTGCCTGGTATCTTCCTGAAGAACGTTCGATAACTACGAAAGATCAATTGCTCGACGAAATGTGTTCGGCTTTAGGAGGAAGAGCCGCAGAACAGATTTCCTTCAACAGCATCTCTTCAGGAGCACAAAACGACCTCGAAAAAATAACTAAGCAGGCTTATGCAATGGTCAGTATTTTCGGTATGAGCGAAAAAGTTGGGAACATTAGTTTCTACGATTCATCAGGCCAGAGCGAATATGCTTTCAGCAAACCATACAGCGAAAAAACAGCGGAACTAATTGATTCAGAATCAAAACAACTGATTGAAACACAATACATCAGAGCGTTGGAAGTACTGAACAACAACAAAGAAAGCCACAAAAAACTATCTGAACTTCTGCTTGAAAAGGAAGTTATTTTCAGTGAAGACCTTGAAAATATTTTCGGAAAACGTTTGTGGGCAAGGCCAATGTTGGTTAGTGAAACAAAAAAAGAAGTAACTGCTGAATCGTCAGAAAATTCGGATGTGGCTGCTGACCACGTTGCTTTGTAATGGAATCTTCAAGAAATACAATTTTGGCCAAATTAAAGGCCGCACAGGATAAAAGAGGTGAAATCAAGGTGAATATCCCTGATTTCACCTCTCCTATTTACCTAACTCTTAATCAATCACTTAAACAGGAATTCAAAACCAATCTTGAACTGATTGGCGGACAGGTCATTTTTTGCGGTTCAAATTCAGAAATTGCCACGCAGGTAAAACTGATTTGTGATGAGAAAAATCAGGATAAGATATTTTGTACCGACCCAGTATTCATGGAGATGATGGAAGGTTCTGTGAAAACCAATTTCAAAGAATCTGATTTTCTGAGCCTGAACGTCGGACTAACGGGCTGTGAATTTCTGGTTGCCCACCTTGGTTCGGTCTTAATCAGTTCGGCACAAGTTTCTGGCCGTCGTCTTAATGTTTTTCCTGAAACACATATTGTGGTTGCTCATGAAGACCAGATTGTCGATTTTTTGGACACAGCCATTGAAAATGTGCAGGATAAATATAAAAATAGACTACCTTCGTTAATAAGCAACATTACCGGGCCAAGCCGCACTGCCGACATTGAAAAAACTTTGGTAATGGGCATGCACGGACCGAAAGCTTTAATTGTAATTATTACTTCAGAACCTTTTTAAACTACTTTACCATGGAAAAAGATTGGGTATGCGTATTACACTCCGGACAAAACTTTCAGGCCGAGATCGCCAAAGAAATACTGGAAAATGAAGAAATTCAATGTGTTGTAATCAATGAACACGACTCTACATTCCCTTCAATTGGTGAGATGGAAATTTGGGTTCATAAGGATTTTGAGGCAAAAGCAAACGAACTCTTAAAAGATTTAATCCTTTGAAGAAATTAATTACGAGAACGATCACTGGTATCGTTCTGGTTTTGGTAATGTTGACGGCCATTTTAGCCAGTCAGTATAGTTTTGCTATTCTATTCCTGCTAATTTTAATTGGGGGTTTGAGGGAGTTTTCGAACCTTTACAAACAGTCGGATATAAAACCAAACATTTGGCTAAGCTATCTAATTTCCATTTTGTTGTTCGGAACCTCATTTTTTGTTGCCGAAGGATTAATCGGGGCAAAATATTTCCTGGTGCTGTTTCCATTGTTCTTGTTAATCATGGCTTCAGAACTCTACCGGAATAAGCAAAAACCAATTGAAAACATCGCAGTTACCATCTTCAGCATAATCTATTTAGCAATACCGCTGTCACTCATTAGTTTTCTGGTTTATCCTGAAATACTACCGGGTCACAACTATTCACCAAATTTGCTGATAGCCCTGTTTATCCTCATTTGGACCTACGATTCAGGAGCTTACCTTTTTGGCGTTTCATTCGGGAAGCATAGGCTTTTTGAACGTATTTCACCTAAAAAATCGTGGGAAGGAGCTGCCGGAGGTACATTGACTGCCGTAATTGCTGCTATAGTTATCTCAAAATACATTCCTGAAATACAACTAACCCATTGGATTGCAATTAGTTTAATAACTGTAGTAACCTCCACATTTGGCGATTTAACTGAATCAATGTTCAAAAGATATTTCCAGATAAAAGACAGTGGCCAGATTTTTCCGGGGCATGGAGGAATTCTTGATCGATTTGATTCAATATTGTTCGCAGCACCGGTAATTGTGTTATATCTGAAAATAATTATTGAATAGCTCAATTATTTTCTATTTTTGCCGGAATATTAATTTAAATCAATGAAAGTTCACAAAGCCGGTATCAAAACCATTTATTATGCTACTGCTATTTTAGCAACAATCATCATTTTATCATGGTTTTTCATCACTGACACAGTTATTCAATTGGCCATATTATCAGTGGCTTGCGTGGTATATTTTCTGATTATTCAATTTTTCAGGCATCCTCAACGCACAATTGTTTCGAATGAGAAGGTGATTTTATCGCCTGCTGATGGGAAAGTATGCGATATCAAAGAGTTTGTTGAAAGTGAATATCTGAAAACAAAATGCCTTCAGGTTTCAATCTTCATGTCACCAACCAATGTACACATCAACTGGATTCCGATACCTGGATTGGTGACCTATATGAAACACAAAGACGGCGAGTTCTATGCAGCCTTCAAGGATAAATCAGCCGAAGAAAACGAACGAACCACCACTGCTATAAAAATAAGCGATGGACGTGAAATTGTAATGCGGCAAATCGCAGGTGCAATGGCCCGTAGAATCATCAATTATGTTTCTGTAGGCGACGAAGTCGATCAGGCTACTGAAGTTGGGTTTATTCGTTTCGGTTCACGCGTTGACCTTTTCCTCCCACTCAACACCAAACTAAATGTAAAATTGGGCGACAAAGTGACCGGTTCAAAAACAATCATTGGAGAACTTCAATCATGAGCCGGGCTAGCAGCATATTTTTCTGGGTGCCAAATGCAATCACGGCATTAAATCTTTTAAGCGGTAGTTTGGCAGTCATTTTTGCTATTGACGGACAATTGGGATGGGCATCGGTATTTATATTGGCCGCCGCCGTTTTCGATTTCATGGACGGATTTTCAGCCCGATTGTTAAAAGCTTATTCATCTATTGGTAAGGAACTCGATTCGTTAGCCGACATGGTTTCCTTCGGGTTGGCTCCGGCAGCAATTGTGTTCACCTTACTCGAATATACTTTGTTTGGTAAAAATCAACCTATTCAGGATATTGATGCAAACTGGAGTCAATGGATTGTACTGTTTACCAGCTTTGCAATACCTATAGCAGGAGCCTTTCGGCTGGCCAAATTCAATACCGACGACCGTCAAAGCGAACAGTTTCTTGGTATGCCTATTCCGGCCAATGCCATCTTTTTTGCCTCTCTGGGCCTGATTTTCGAATTGGGAACCAATCGGTCAATTCTAACTATTATTTTGAATAAACATGTATTACTGGCATCAATATTTATCTGTTCATTCCTGATGGTCTCCGAATTACCCATGTTCTCCATGAAATTTAAAAACCTGAACCTGAAAGAAAATGCCATCCGCTTTCTCTTTCTTGGAACAACTGTTTTGATGCTTATTTTCCTCCAGATCTATGCACTTCCGTTGATTATCATCTGGTATGTACTGCTTTCTGTAATCACCTATTTGGCCGGAGCAAAATAGCAAGGTTTAAAAAATATACAGAAAAGCGTCTCAGTTAAAAGGCGCTTTTTTAGTTTTACTGAAACCTATTGTGGCCTTTGAAATTCATAGAGGACTAGCATTTACATTGGCAAAACTTTGTTTTTTCCAAATTTTAATTTGGTCTATGGTTCCACTTAAAACTATCTCAGTTCCAACAACACCACATTTTCAACATGGTGAGTATGTGGAAACATATCAACCGGTTGAATGCGCATCACTTTGTAAAAGTCGTCCATTAAAGCCAGGTCGCGGGCCTGAGTAGCTGGATTGCAACTTACATAAACAACCTTTTCGGGAGCAGCTTCCAAAATGGTTTTTACCACTTCTTCATCCATTCCGGCGCGTGGCGGGTCCGTAATAATCACATCAGGATGGCCATTTAGGGTAATAAAATCGCTGGTCAGTATTTTCTTCATGTCACCTGCAAAAAAGCTGGTATTGGCGATATCGTTCAGTTCCGAATTAACGTGCGCATCTTCAATGGCTTCAGGAACATACTCTATACCAATGACTTTTTTTACATTCCGCGCAATAAAATTGGCGATGGTTCCGGTCCCGGTGTATAAATCGTAAACCACTTCGCCGCCTTTCAGTCCGGCAAAATCGCGGGCAACTTTGTACAGTTCATAAGCTTGTTCTGAGTTGGTCTGGTAAAAGCTTTTTGATCCGATCTTGAATTTCAGGCCTTCCATTTCTTCAATGATATGGTCATTTCCTTTGTAAACCAGTATTTCCTGATCGTGAATCGTATCGTTTCCTTTTCCGTTGATCACATACATCAGCGAAGTAATTTGAGGAAATTCAGCAGCGATGGCAGCCAGTAATTTTTCGCGGTTCTCCTTTTGTTCGCTAAAAAAGCACACAATCAACATCACATCGCCGGTGGTCGAAGTGCGCACAATGATGTTGCGTAAAAGGCCAGACTGAATGCGGCGATCAAAGAATTCCAGATCATTTGCATCGGCATATTCTTTTATAAAATTGCGGATTTGGTTCGACGGATCGTCCTGCAACCAGCATTTGTTGATGTTGAGGATTTTATCGAACATGCCCGGAATATGGAATCCCAGTGCGTTTTTGTTCATATCCTCGCCTTCAGTGCCAATTTCTTCATAAGTCAGCCACCGTCTGTTCGAGAACCCAAATTCAAGTTTATTGCGGTAATTGATCGTTTTCACTGATCCAAGGATGGGCGAAATTTCAGGCAGTTCAATCCGACCGATTCGCCGAAGCTGATCTGCTACCTGTTTCTGCTTGTAAAAAAGTTGTTTTTCGTAAGGAAGAAACTGCCATTTGCAGCCGCCACAGACCTCGAAATGTTCGCAAAAAGCAGGAACACGGTCGGGAGATTTCTCAACAACGCGTTTCACAATGGCTTCCATGTATTTGGTTCGTTTCTTAGTTACCTGCAAATCAACCACATCGCCCGGAATTACATGAGTGGTAAAAACCACCATATCATTTACACGCGCAATTGCTTTTCCTTCAGCACCAATGTCGGTGATGGTAACTCCTTCAAAAAATGGCTTGCTTTTCTTGCCTCTTCCCATGATTTTCAAAATTTTCAGCAAAAGTAATCAAATCGGGCAAACAACTAGAAAGGAAAAACAGCGCATTATTATAATTGGTTTTGCAAACATCCGTCTATCTTCATAAAAATAAAACCGATTGCAATTAAATTTCGGTTGTTCCTATTTATCTTTACTGCAAACATTACAACCATGGCACGCATCAAAAAAAGGTACATCGTTCTGGGATTTTTGTCTCTCCTGATATTCGTCCTCTTGTTCTTTGCATCTACAATCGCCAAAAATTGGCTTGTAAAAAACAGTGTTTTTATATAACTGAAATCGTTCAAAATTTGGTTTTGAATAGCCCTTCTTTTGAAGGGGTTGGGGCGGCTATTTTTTCTATCTTTGCACCCTCAATTTTTAGTACTATGATTTCGGTTGATCAGTTGGTTGTTAGTTTTGGAGGGTTCGAGCTTTTTAAAGGAATTTCTTTGTTGGTAAGCCCCAAAGATCGTATTGGATTGGTGGGCAAAAACGGAGCAGGAAAATCGACACTTCTCAAAATACTTGCAGGCCATCAACAACCCAATGAAGGGGTGGTTTCGGTTCCTTCGGATGTTCGACTTGGCTATTTGCCGCAGCACATGGAAATAATTGATGGGCGCACCGTTTTTGAGGAAGCCGTCACTTCATTCGTTGAAATTCTTGCTCTTGAAAAGCGCATCGAAGAAATCAACCACGAATTAGCTACCAGAACCGACTACGAATCAGCAGAATACCATCGCTTATTGGATCATGTAACCGAATTTAACGAACGGTTCCACATGCTTGGCGGCAATAATTTTGAAGCAGAAGTGGAACAAACGCTGATGGGACTTGGCTTTCTGCGATCAGACTTTACCCGTCAAACTTCCGAATTCAGCGGCGGTTGGCGTATGCGCATCGAACTTGCAAAAATTCTGCTGAAACGTCCGGATGTTTTTTTGCTTGATGAACCTACCAATCATCTTGATATTGAGTCAATTCAGTGGCTGGAAGATTTTCTAAAAAGCTACAATGGTGCCGTGGTACTTGTTTCGCACGACAGAGCTTTCCTGGATGCCGTCACCAATCGAACCATCGAGATTACCCTGGGGCGCATTTACGATTTCAAATCAAATTATTCAAGATACCTGATTTTACGCAAAGAGCTGAAAGAACAGCAGATGGCGGCTTACATCAATCAGCAGAAAATGATTGAAGACACAGAAAAATTCATCGCCCGTTTCCGCTATCAGGCCACAAAATCGATACAAGTACAGTCACGTGTCAAAATGCTTGAACGACTTGAAAGGCTGGAGGTTGATGATGAAGATAGTTCGGCTCTCAGGATAAAATTTCCACCGGCTTTACGTTCAGGAACAATAGTCGCCGAAGCCAAAGAGCTTACTAAAAACTACGGAAAGCTGAATGTGCTCAAAAAGATTGATATCATTATTGAACGAGGCGAAAAAGTGGCCTTTGTCGGGAAAAACGGCGAAGGAAAAACCACCCTTGCCCGGGTTATTATGAACGAACTTGAATACGAAGGCGAATTGAAGCTTGGGCACAATGTTAAAATCGGATATTATGCTCAGGATCAAGCAAAAAGACTCGATCCGAACTTAACAGTTTTCGATACGATTGACCTGATTGCTGTTGGCGAAATCAGGACCAAAATCCGCAGTATTTTGGGCGGATTCATGTTTTCGGGCGACGATGCCGATAAGAAAGTAGCTGTTCTTTCAGGAGGTGAACGTTCCCGCCTTGCCATGGTAAAACTGATGCTCGAACCGGTTAACTTGCTTGTTTTGGATGAACCTACCAACCACCTTGATATTCGCTCAAAAGAAATTCTGAAACAGGCTTTGATTGATTATGACGGAACGGTGATCGTGGTATCGCATGACCGCGAATTTCTCGACGGACTGGTGAATTGCGTGTATGAATTCAAAGATAAAAAGGTAAAACAGCACCTTGGCGGTATTTACGATTTCCTTCGCCGCAAGAAAATGGAATCGATGAAGGAATTGGAGAAAAAGGACTTACCTTTGAGTCAGGAAGTTAAGGTGCAAAAAGTGGAAGAGGTTGAGAAATTCAGCTTCGAAGAACGCAAGGAAATCAACCGAAACATCAGTCGTGTAGAGAAAAGCATTGAAAAAAACGAACAGGATATTGCCGCGCTTGAACAAAAAATTGCAGATATGGATCGCACATTGGCTGAAACCAACGGATCTGATCCTGAAATTTTCAAAAAATACGACCAGCTGAAAAGGGAAGTCGAACAGAAAATGTACGAATGGGAACTTCTGAGTGAAGAACTGGAAGAGCTGAAGGCGAAGAAAACCTGGTAAAAAAAACACAATTTGAAAATTATATAATTCGAATTAAATCATCAATAATATATCACAAATGTTTAAACGGGAAGATAAACCAGCCGACGATCTGATCTTTGGCATCCGGGCCGTAATTGAAGCAATTCAGGCAGGAAAAGAGATAGATAAAGTTCTGATTAAAAAAGGATTGATTGGCGATTTATTCAAAGAAATGTTCGATTTGATCCGCATACGGCAGATTGCTTTTCAGTATGTTCCGATTGAAAAGATCAACCGCATTTCGCGCAAAAACCATCAGGGTGTGCTTGCTTTCATTTCGCCGGTAGCTTTGCAACGAATCGAAGATATTGTTCCAGCCATATACGAAGAAGGTAAAACCCCATTGATTCTCGTGCTCGACCAGGTGACTGATGTTCGAAACTTCGGAGCCATTGTGCGCTCGGCCGAATGTGCCGGAGTTCATGCCATCGTTATTCCTGATAAAGGTTCGGCCCGAATCAATGCCGATGCTGTAAAAACTTCGGCTGGAGCATTGCATCTTGTTCCTATTTGCCGCACCCGCAGCATGAAAGAAACCATTTCATTCCTGAAAGAATCGGGTTTAAAAATGATTGCTGCCACCGAAAAATCGACTGCTGTTTATACCAATGTCGATCTTACCGGACCAATGGCTATCATCATGGGCTCTGAAGATACAGGAATTGATCCACGCCTGCTCGCTTTGGCCGACGAACATGTAAAAATCCCAATCCTTGGCAAAATCGAATCGCTCAACGTTTCGGTGGCTGCGGGTTTGCTGATTTACGAAGTGATCAGACAAAGAGGGTTGGAAGAAAATATGTGATATTAAAACCATTGACTAACCTCAATAAAACTTCAAACTTAGCAAATTAGCTTTTTATCAGGTTTATAGAAACAGCGGTAGCTATTGCAATACCAAAACTTAACATAGTGCCAATAAGTACATATTCAGTTTTTATTGTCTCATGATCTTTGTATCGGAGAATAAATTTTGCTGCTATTAGGAATCCGACGGCTGCAAACTGGTTAAGCAAAACAAGTATCAAAACCAACCAGCGCTCAATAATACCTATCAGTTTACCAGCATTTTGAAGTTCCTGATTTTTTGTATCTTCTTTTGATTCATATTTAATTTCGAAAGCCCTTAAAATCTCTTTAATGAAAATATTGGCTGGCTTTGAACAAATAAGAAAACCAGCAATCATTGCAAGTTTTTTGCCATCTAAACAAATACGAATCAGTGGATTAATATCAAAATACTTAATAAAAGTATATATTATTATTAAATTAACAGATAAATGCATTGATTGGTCGATAAAAAAGGCATACCGCCCAAACTTTTGATGATCATTTAGATATTTTTTCAACCCATCCAACAACCAATGAGAAAAAGCAATCGTTAATGCAGCAAAAACAAAATTAATTTGAAATGACATTACCCAAGACAATGAAAATACAATTAAAGCATGACTTTTCAAAAACCCACTTTTAAAACCATTCTGATTCTTTTCTATAGCTTTCTTATCAGTTTGAAAGATAAAGTCGGCCAATATGTGCGCAATAAATTGTAGGATAATCAATTGAAAGAGGGTCATTCTATAAATTTTTGAGGGTATTCGAATAATAATTAATCGCGCTTTCAATTGCACTCCAACCAACACTAGTAGAATGCTGATTTACAACCGGTTGCGATATTTTCATTTTTGAAACTATATCTTCTTCCGTGAATTTCATTAATTTATAATAAAGCACTTCACTTTGCCGACTTGTAGCCTTGTTGATTAAAACGTCCAACAAGGCAAGTAATGGGTCAAATTTAGTATTCAACTTCTCATTGGAGGATACAAAATACAAAGAATTTTTAATCGTCACACGTTCTTTATTGTACGTTGATAATTCACTTAATTTTCTACCTGACAAGTAAATAGCTTCACCATCAATAATTCCTTTTTCGGAATTATATCGGCTAAGTTCTCCATATCCAATGGCTAATCGGATTCCGTATGTCTTAAACAGTTTTACTCTTTTATCAGATTTATTAGTATAATCATCATTTATTGAAATAGATTTTATTAGGCTTTTTATGACAAGTGCAATCCTAAGGGAATTCTCTGGCTGTGGCACAACACATTCAATATAGTCGCCTTTTATAATCCGACCAAAAACATCAAAATCTGTTTTAAGTCGCTCAAATAAATCTTGAAGAGTTTCTTCAACATAAGTCCGACCTGCATCACTTAAACTTGTCGATGCCACAATATCTCCTGATATTACTGCTTTTACCACAATTAATAGTTTTAAGCAAATATACAATTAAAATGAATAGTAAAATTACCTATAAACCGCATATATAGTATCAAGAGCATATAAATGTGTATTATATCCTTAATGAGCTATAAAATCATTATCAACACAATCTTCATATTTATTAATACAATCGGCAGAACATCTTTCAGTACAAAAACATAAAGAAAGTTACAAGTTCTTTGCAGGAATAAATATAAACAAGATTCACTCTCCGCCAATCCAATGATCTTTAAGAATTTATTAACCCGAAAAAAAACTATCAACGCAAAGATATTGTTACCTTTGCACCCCTGAAATAAAATACATAAAGAATGATTACGGTTTCAAATTTATCAATTCAGTTCGGGAAAAAACCATTGTTTTCGGATGTTAATTTAAAGTTCACACCAGGCAACTGCTACGGTGTAATTGGCGCCAATGGTGCAGGAAAATCGACCTTATTACGTATAATTTCAGGCGATTTGGAAGCCACACGCGGTTCAGTAATGATGGGACCGGGCGAACGTCTGTCAGTTCTAAGTCAGAACCACCATGCGTTCGACGAATATACTGTGCTCGACACTGTTTTGATGGGCCACACAGAACTGCTCCGAGTATTGAAGGAAAAAGATGCACTCTATGCAAAAGCTGATTTCACTGAAGAAGACGGACATTTGGCCGCTAAACTTGAAGACGATTTTGCCAACATGAACGGTTGGAACGCTGAAAGCGATGCCGCCAGTTTGTTGAGTGGTTTGGGAATTAAGGAGGAAATGCATTACACTCTGATGAAAGACTTAAATGGCAAGGAAAAAGTGCGCGTTCTTCTTGCTCAGGCTTTATTCGGAAATCCGGATAACCTTCTGCTCGATGAGCCTACCAACGACCTTGACCTTGAAACCGTTCTTTGGCTCGAAAATTATCTGGCCAACTGCCAAAATACTGTGATTGTTGTTTCGCATGACCGTCACTTCTTGGACAATGTTTGTACCGACGTGGTTGACATCGACTTCGGAAAAATTCGCGCTTTCTCCGGAAACTATACTTTCTGGTACGAATCGAGCCAGCTGGCACTTCGTCAGGCAGCCAACGCCAACAAAAAGGCCGAGGAAAAGAAGAAGGAATTGCAGGAATTTATTCAGCGTTTCAGTGCCAACGTAGCCAAGTCGAAACAAACGACCAGCCGCAAGAAAATGCTCGAAAAGTTGAAGATTGAAGAAATTGAACCTTCGACACGACGTTACCCCGGAATCATTTTCCAACAGGAACGCGCCACCGGTGACCGCGTGCTGACAGTAGATAACCTGTCATACATTCAGGATGGCGAAGTGTTGTTTAAAGATATTTCGTTTACCATTGAACGCGGCGATAAAGTAGTATTTCTGGCCAAGGAAAACCGCGCTGTTACTGCTTTTTTCAAAATATTGAACAAAGAAATTGAAGCTACTACCGGAACGTTTGAATGGGGTGTTACCATTTCAACAGCCTATCTGCCCAACGACAATTCTGAGTTTTTCACTAAAAAAGAGACACTTTACGAGTGGTTAGGAAAATACTCAACCGATACCAGTGAAAACTTCCTACGCCAATACCTTGGCAAAATGTTGTTCACCGGCGACGATCTCCAAAAAAGTGCTACCGTTCTTTCAGGAGGCGAAAAAATGCGCTGCATGATTGCCAAAATGATGCTTGCTCACCCAAATACAGTGATTATGGATCATCCAACCAACCATTTGGACATGGAATCGATTCAGGCATTTAATAACAACATGAAATCTTATCCCGGACAGGTTTTGATGGCTGGCCATGACCACGAATTCATCGAGAGCGTTTGCTCACGGGTGATCGACCTGACACCTCGCGGTCCAATCGACAAATACATGGACTTTGAAGAATACCTCACCGATGAAAAAATTAAAGCTCTGCGTGTAGAAAAGTACAAATAATCAGCAGTTTACAACGACTGATCCGACGACTGAGGTTCAGGATCATTAACCCTTTATAAAATATAAAGCCGTCTTTGGAGATTTCCGGAGATGGCTTTTTTGATGTTTTACACATTAGACTTTATATAGATTAATTTTATAATGTGTTATTTTTCAGTGTAATTCTAAAATTGTATAACCCACATGCAAGTTCCATGATCAGGTCATCTAATCCAGCTTTGTGGCAGCGCAAACGATCTTTGACAATCCGGCAACGCTTTGCTCCACAAATTGCATGCTCAACAAGTACCCTAAACTTGGATATTTCGCGGTTTTCCTGTTTCTGTTCACTTGTCAATTCTTTGCCTTTGGGCTTTTTCTTTGGCATTCGAATCTTAACGCCATTCGGGCAATGTCCGATAAAACCGGCGTCTTGCAATAAGGTTATCCCTTGAGGCAAACGAAGGGGCTGTTCATCGCAAATCCTTTTGTCATGCACACTGCCATCATAGGTTTGGCTCAAAAACATTATCCGACGGTCGGACAATGAAAGAATGTTATTCTTGACACTATGCGTTTTTTTTACCACTGTAGCAGTCTTGTTGCTGTTCAGAATCTATTGGTCGTTGAATGTTTCTTTCTACACCGTCAAGCAAAACATCAGGGCAATCCTTTAGTAACAGTTCCAATTTTTGGTTGTTGCGCTCAGGTAACTCTTTAAGCCTTTTGAGCGTTTTCCGAAGAATTGGGCTTAACAGGTGTATCCAAAAGTTGGCTTGAGGCTGTGTCATAGAAAAGGTGGCCGCCTGAAGTTCTTGTAACGGAAATGTTTTCAAATACACCAGGATGAACAATAGTTTATCCTGGTATCCAGGCAAAACATTAGTCTTGCGGGGCAAAGCTATTCGTTGCCGTTGTTTCCCTTCGAAGGTGAAATGACTGGAATATTGGTCCCATTCAATTCGGAACTCAGTAGCCAGTTCATCAAACTCTTCGGATGAAAACCCTGTGAGACTGAGAAATTGTACCGGGTTCTTTTTGAGCTTGTCAAGTTTTAATCCCATAGTTATTGTTCCTATGGGTCACAAATATATGTAAAAGAATGCAATAACAATTTATTCTGTATAATATCTAATGAATACGAGGTGTAGAATAAAATTTTCTATTTCTAAATCAGGCAACATTTCTCTCATTTTCTAAATAGGACAAATTCCTATCTACATAAGGAATAGTTTCTTATGACATAATTAGCATCCTACTTATTTTTCTAATTCAACGGCATCCGTAAGTTTGATTTCAAAATACAAAGGTTCTTTCGGAATGAATTAAATTAAAAATGTGTGAATTATGCAATTTTCAAGAATTTTTATGTAACATTTCCGTTAGTAGTACCAATACCTTCGTCCCGTGGTATTGTAAGAGCCTATATATTGATAATTTCCAAAACACATATTCGCAGGGACGGTAATTGGTCGAACTCATTGAATTGAAAAATTAAATTTCAAAATGTAACGATAAATATTCAATGCTGAAAAACATATGTGGCTCAGTTGTGTTATAAAAACAAAATTTAAAAATAAAATTAATTTTTTTCTTAATTCTAATGATTTATTCATTTGAAATCTATAACTTTAACTAGATAAAACTATAATATGGAAATCTACTATTCAATATTAGCTTTTTTATTGGGATTTGGCTTAGCGTATTTAACAATTCCACCGCTAATAAGAATTTCAATAGCCAAACATTTATATGACACTCCGAATGAGAGAAAGGCTTCCAAAGTGGTTGTTCCAACTCTCGGTGGTGTTGCTATTTTTATTGGATTTATACTCAGTACAATTATCGCGACTGACGGTTACAATTTTAGTGAACTTAAATATATGATTGCTGCTGTAATTATTATGCTTTTCATTGGTTTAAAAGATGATCTGATGGATATTTCCGCCCGAAAAAAGCTTATCGCACAAATAGCCACTGCAGTTATGCTTATTGTTCTAGGTAATTTTAGATTTACCGATCTTCAAGGCGTATTCGGTATCCATGAAATCAACTATGCAGTTAGCCTTTCATTAACTTTGTTTATAATGATTGCTGTCATTAATGCTTTTAATTTAATTGACGGAATTGATGGTTTAGCTTCCGGAATCAGCATTGTTATTTCTTTGGTGTTTGGAACCTGGTTTTTACTCGCTGGCCATTACGAATACGGAATTATATGCTTCAGCTTGATCGGCAGTCTATTAGGATTTTTTATATACAATGTTTTTGGTAAAAAGAACAAAATATTTATGGGAGATACGGGATCGTTGATTCTTGGAGTGATCATGGTCATTTTGGTAATAAAATTTAATCAACTCAACATAAATCAGTCATTACCGTATGCAGTTGAAGCAGCACCGATTGTTTCAATTGCAATTCTGATCATTCCAATTATTGATACTCTTCGTGTGTTTTTTATTCGACTTTCCAAAAGACGTTCTCCATTTACTCCTGACATGAATCATATTCATCACAATTTTTTGAAACTGGGGAATTCGCATTTAAAATCTACGATTTTGATCGTAACTATTAATATTTTATTTATTGCTTTTGCTTTTTCATTAAACCAAGCTATAAATATTAATAACCTGATGATCAGCATATTTGCTTTAGGATTTATTGTCGCATATATTCCCTGCATGATACTTAAACTCAAACAACCAGCAACCTCATATAATATTGAGGGAAAAACAGTTTCGAAAAATATTTATAAAAGAACAGAAATTTTAACCGAACCCACTTTTTCTTTATCTAACTTTAGTTCAGTTAGTTCAAATATGGTTATTAAGAAAATAGTAACAAAAAAGCAAATGGAAGAATCGGAAGTTCTATGAAATGACAGGGAAGATTGATTCCCCCAATGGCATCAAAACTTTGACTGCTTTAAGAACACAATAGCAAGAAACCAATAAATAAAACCGAATTTCATTTAATCTGAAATTCGGTTTTTTTATTTTAAAAGTAGTGAGCTGTTTAATTCGTTTAGCTATTTTTGGTCAGAATTTTCAAGAAAAACTATAAACTAATTTAAACCATTCAAAAATGACAAACAGAAGAGATTTTTTCAGAACCAGTTCATTGTTGATTGCCGGCAGTTTAGTTAGCAATCAACTTCTACAAGCTTCCGACATTTCGGCTACAAGTAAGAAAAACATTGGATTACAGCTTTATTCTTTGCGCGATGCGATGAAGACCGATGCTCTTGGAACATTAAAACTAGTTGCAGATATTGGTTTCACTACGCTGGAGGCAGCCAATTATGCTGATGGAAAAATCTATGGAATGACTCCAAATGAATTCAAAAAAGTAGTGAAAGGTCTTGGAATGAATATGACTAGCGCTCATCTTGGAGGGCCAATTTATACAAAAGAAACGCATTCAGAAGCAATAGATTGGTGGAAAAAGGCTCTCGAAGATCACCTTGATGCCGGTTGCAAATTCATAGTAAAACCCAGTATGCCAATCCCTAAAACATTGGATGAATTGAAAATGTGGTGTGATTTTTACAACGCCATCGGTGAAGTGACTTCTGCATCAAAGGTTCAATTCGGATTTCACAACCACAACCGTGAATTTGAAAAAATTGAAGGCGAAATAGTGTACGATTACATGATTAATAATACTGATCCGCAAAAGGTATTCTTCGAAATGGATGTCTATTGGTTGATGAAGGGCGGTTATAATCCAGTGGATTATATGAAAAAATATATCAATCGTTTCCCGGTGCTACATATTAAAGATGAAAAAGAAATCGGAGAAAGCGGATTGATAGATTTCAAATCTATTTATGAAACAGCCTATAAAAATGGGCTTAAAGATTCATTTGTAGAAGTCGAAAGATATAATTTCGAGCCTATTGAAAGTGTTAAAAAGAGTTACGCATTTTTGAAATCTGCTTCATACGTAAAGTAGTATCATTTTAGGTAAAATATGTAACAAATTGGTAATTTGAATCTTATTCAGATTACCAATTTTTACTTTATACTATCTTCCAAATTTTTGAAGCTGATGTTTTAACCTGAATCCAAATAAGATGGCAGCAGTTGAAAGTCCAAATACAAATCCAATCCAAACTCCGGAATATCCAAAATTGAAAGTAAAGGCTAGTAGATAACTTATAGGCAGACTCACGACAATATATGAGAAGAAAGCCATAAACATTGGGATTCTTACATCAGCCATTCCTCGCAAAGCACCCAGTAAAACTACCTGAACGCCGTCAAAAATCTGAAAGAATGCACCAACAATCAACAAACCTGCCGCAACTTTAATAACTTCAGGATCGCTTGTAAATAAAAGCGGCAATTCATTCCTCAATACAACAAAAAGAATTCCCATTAACGACATAAAAGCAATCACCAAATGTAATGATGCTAATATTGTATGTTTTAATTCATTCCGGTCATGATTGCCAAAAGCATGGCTCACCCGGATTGTTGTTCCAGATGCCATTCCAAAAGAAATCATGTAAGTCATTGATGCCATTCCAATTGCAATCTGATGTCCGGCAAGTGCCTCTTTCGAAATCCACCCAAGCATAATTGCACCGACACTAAAAGCAAGTATTTCGATTACCATTTGCATTCCGATCGATAACCCGATGGAAATCATTCGTTTAATTTTCTCAATTTCAAAACGTGCTCTTTTGGCCGAATCAAAATAAATCTTGTACAATGGGTTTTTTAGTATGATCAGGAGAAAAATAAGTGGCATAATTAATCTTGAAATCAGTGAAGCAACTCCGGAGCCATTCAATCCAAAAGCTGGAAACCCTAACTTTCCATATATCAGAATATAATTAAGGACTATATTCACCAGATTAGCAATAATGGTAATCATCATGGCAATTTTTGTATTGCCAATTCCCTCAAAAAATTGTTTGATCGAAAAAAACAGTAATAAAGGAACAAGGGAAACAACATGAATCAAATAATACGGGATTGCAGCCTTGACAACTTCTTCGCGCTGTCCCATCCGGTGCATAAAGAAGACCACTAACGACATAAGCATACAAAGCAAAACTGCAGAAATAAAATGCACCAGAACACCATTTTTAAGCCAACAACCTATACCGCCAGGATTTTGGGAGTCGAATGATTGTCCGACCAACGGAGTCATGCCCAAAGTAATTCCCAATCCGAAAAGCATGCCCACCAGAAAAACATTGGTTGCAAACGATGCGGCTGCCAGTTCTGTTGTACCAACATGACCAACCATCATATTATCGACCAGATTAACAGTAACTTGTCCAATCTGAGAAAATATAACGGGAACTGCAAGTGTCAGGTTTTTTTTATATACGGGTAAATAGTCTGAAATGCTCACAACTAAAGTTTCTAAAATTCAGGCCAAAGAAAGCAATAATGGAGTCCTTTATCAAAACATTTGAACCCAACATACAAATTTTTACAGATGCACTAAAATTTGTTTCTATTTTCCAAAAAGATTTTTCCCCTGAACTTAAAATTTATTGTTCAAAAAACATTAACCAAATGTCTGTTTTTCAGTTAGAATTATTCATTTCATCGATTAATCTTCAACATTTTTCAGTGTTCCAAACAAAAATGACCGAATTGGTTTTTCACTTGCAATATCGGTTGAAAGAATATATTTGCTGGCATTTTGTGCAAGGAATGGAGGTTAATGAAGCTACAGAACAAAATAGAAAGTAATTCAGCGAACAATCCTGCTGTTTAATGGTTTTTAAACCTTGCCAATTGATTATTAATTAAAAATTTATTCGTTTGGACAATAAATACAATATGAAGAAAATCAAGAAGATACTAATTGCCAACCGTGGTGAAATTGCCATACGTATCATGCGGACATGTCGCGAAATGGGTATAGCAACTGTTGCAGTTTTTTCTGATGCTGACCGCACTTCCATGCATGTCAGGTATGCAGATGAAGCTTATCATATCGGACCTTCAGCTTCCTCCGAAAGTTACCTTAAAGCAGACAAAATTATTGAAGTAGCAAAGAGCTGTAACGCAGATGCCATCCATCCGGGATATGGATTCTTGTCGGAAAATGCTTTATTCGCCAGAAAATGTGCTGAAAACAACATCATTTTTATAGGACCTTCTCCTGAAGTGATTGATCAGATGGGCGATAAAATAAGCGCCCGTTTAACAATGATTGCCGCAAATGTTCCTGTTGTTCCCGGAACCACAGAAAGCGTAAAAACCGAAAAAGAAGCGATTGATACGATACGGCAAATTGGCCTGCCTGTAATGGTAAAAGCATCAGCAGGTGGTGGTGGTAAAGGAATGCGATTGATTACTAACGAGAAAGATATTGCCTCACTTGTCAGATCGGCCCGATCAGAGGCAAAATCGTCATTTGGAAATGATTCTGTTTATATCGAGAAATACATTTCATCACCGCATCATATCGAATTTCAGATACTGGGCGATCAGCACGGGAATGTCATTCATCTGTTTGAACGCGAATGCTCTGTTCAACGGCGACATCAAAAAATGATCGAAGAAACCCCTTCCCCACTTATGACTCCTGAATTACGTCGAACAATGGGAAAATATGCGGTTGATGCCGCTAAGGCTGTAAATTACACGGGAGCTGGAACTATCGAATTTTTAGTTGACAATGATCTGAACTTTTATTTCCTCGAAATGAATACAAGACTTCAGGTTGAACACCCAATTACCGAACGTGTTACCGGGATTGACCTTGTAAAACAGCAGATTTTGGTTGCTGAAGGTCATCGACTCACCATAACACAGGAGAAATTGAGACAAACAGGTCATGCCATCGAATGCCGCATCTATGCTGAAGATACCGATAATAATTTTATGCCAAATCCTGGTAAAATATTCAATATCACCCAACCACTCGGATTGGGAGTCCGCACCGACGGATATGTATATGAAGGATATGAAATTCCGATTTATTACGATTCGATGATATCTAAACTCATTGTATGGGCCGAAAACAGGACGGAAGCAATTGATCGCATGAAAAGGGCGCTTTACGAATACAAAATTACGGGCGTTAAAACCTCTATCAAGTTTCTGGAAAGAATCATGGATACGCCCGATTTCAGGAGCGGAAATTATGACACCAACTTTATTGAGAAAAATAAAGATTTTCTTCTGGCGGTTACAAAGTGTCCTGAAGATTGCGAAGACATGGTAATTATTGCAGCTTACATCGAATACCTCGATCAATTGAATATCGCCCAGACTTCCAAAGAGATGTATCCGGCAAAAAACAGATGGAAAAAATATACCTATCAAAAGAATTTTGAACGTTTGTAATCCCCCAAAAATATGTCAATAGAAATAAAGTTAGACAAACGAATAGCATCGGTAGAAATACTAAAACAGTACGAAAACCTACTAGAGATCAAAGTTGATGAGAAAATATATCAGGTTGATTTAATGCACAATGACGAGGGTATTTTTTCTATTCTGACTAACGGTCGATCATTCAACATCGAATTGGTACCGCATTCAAAGCCCAAACATTATACCGCGTACACCCTTTATGACTCGTACGATCTCGAAGTTATTGATGCTGAATCGAGGTATTTGCGAAACCGGACAGGAGGTGCCCAATTATTGTCTGAAAATAGCATCACATCGCCAATGCCGGGGAAAGTTGTTAAAATTCCGGTTTCGGTAGGCGATGTCGTAAAAAAAGGAGATACCTTAATTACGATCTCAGCAATGAAAATGGAAAGCGAATACAAATCGCCTATTGATGGTATAATTGCAATTATTCATGTTGTTGAAGGCAGCACGGTTGATGCCAATCAGGTTTTAATAGAAATCGAAAAAATTATAGAAAATGGAATTGAAAGCCAAATTTGAACAATTTGAATTACTTAATCTTGAGGCAGAATCAGGCGGTGGAGCTGAAAGGATTGAAAAACAACACAATTCAGGAAAAAAAACTGCACGTGAACGAATTGCAGCCTTACTTGACTCTGGTACTTTTAATGAGATTGATAAAATGGTCACCCACCGGGGCACCGATTTTGGAATTGATAAATCAAAGATCCCAGGTGATGGAGTGGTTTCAGGATACGGAAAAATAAACGGGCGGCTGATGTATGTCTTCGCCCAAGATTTTACCGTTTTTGGAGGAACATTAAGTCGTGCCAATGCTGATAAAATTCTGAAAATTCAGGAATTGGCAATTAAAATGGGTGCCCCGCTAATCGGACTGAACGATTCAGGAGGAGCCCGTATTCAGGAAGGGGTTGAAAGCCTGGCCGGTTATGCCGATATTTTCCACAACAATGTTATTTCTTCGGGTGTCATTCCACAAATCAGTGCTATCATGGGTGCCTGCGCTGGTGGTGCGGTATATTCGCCTGCTTTGACCGATTTTATTTTTATGGTCGAGAAAACCAGTCACATGTTTGTTACTGGTCCTGAAGTGATTAAAACTGTTACCCACGAAGATGTTACGAAAGAAGAATTGGGTGGCGCTATTACTCATGCATCAAAAAGCGGCGTTGCGCATTTTACCGGAAGTGATGAAGAACAAACGTTGATGATGATTAGGGAACTGATGAGTTTTATCCCATCGAACAATATGGATGAACCGCCATTGAAAATTTGTACCGATCCTGAAAACAGAACGGATACATCACTAAATCAGGTTGTTCCGGTAGATCCAAACAAACCTTATGACATTAAAGATATCATCCACAAAATAATTGATGATGAACACTTTCTGGAAGTTCAGCCGCATTATGCCGCCAATATGGTAATCGGTTTTGCCCGCATGGGAGGAAAACCAATCGGGATAGTTGCCAACCAACCATCTCATCTGGCTGGTGTTCTTGACATCAACTCATCAGTAAAAGCAGCACGGTTTGTTCGTTTCTGCGATGCGTTTAATATTTCATTGGTAACATTGGTCGATGTTCCTGGATTTTTACCTGGCACAGCCCAGGAATTTGGTGGAATCATTAAGCATGGAGCTAAATTATTGTATGCCTTTGCCGAAGCAACTGTGCCGAAAATTACCTTGATTACGCGTAAAGCTTATGGCGGTGCTTACGATGTAATGTCGAGCAAGCACATTGGTGGTGATGTAAACTTTGCTTATCCCACAGCTGAAATTGCCGTTATGGGACCCGAAGGCGCCATCAATATCTTGTACAGAGGAAAACTCAATGATGAAGAAAGAGCTATAGCAGTTGAGGATTACCGTGAAAAGTTTGCCAACCCGTATCGGGCAGCAGCACTTGGCTACATCGATGAAATTATTCTGCCTCAGGATACCCGGCCTAAAATAATACAAGCGCTGAATATGACTCAAAACAAACGAAAATCGAATTTGCCAAGGAAACACGGAAACATACCGTTGTGATATAAAATGAATGGAACAAACCTTACACGTTGTGCGTAAGACCAAACGAACCAATAGACTTTATATAGAGTCTGTCTGTAAAGTCAGTTTTTTTTGATTTTTTTGTCTAAGGCGAATAATTTTCCCGAAGAATTGATAACGATTTACGATAGGATCTTTCTTTTTCGGTTTTTTCTATTGGGAAATGGCTCC
>Ga0209125_1000704_pt1 | contig 39532 bp, 35 predicted proteins | sample BarGraIncub1131A_FD_184503 | JGI IMG/M metagenome (GOLD analysis project Ga0209125, IMG submission 184503) | Arctic peat soil microbial communities from Barrow, Alaska - Barrow Graham LP Incubations 11-31A (SPAdes) (version 2) | ecosystem: Environmental > Terrestrial > Soil > Wetlands > Peat... | reverse complement strand
AAGTCGCGCTGGTCGTGGGTCGGGACCGCCATGACGGCTCCGGTGCCGTAGTCCATCAGCACGAAGTTGGCGAGGAAGATCGGCATCTTCGCCTGGGTCACCGGGTTCACGCAGTAGGAGCCGGTGAACACCCCTTCCTTCTCCAGGTCCTCGGCGCTGCGCTTGATCCGGTCGGTCTTTTTAACCTTCTCGATGAAGGCCTCGACCTGCGGCCGCTGCGCGTCGGTGGCAAGTTCCAGAGCCAGCGGGTGCTCGGCGGCAAGCGACATGAAGGTGGCGCCGAACAGGGTGTCCTGGCGCGTGGTGAAGACCTTGATCTTGGAGCGTTGGCCTTCCAGCGGGAACTCGATCTCGCAGCCGACGCTGCGGCCGATCCAGTTCCTCTGCATGGTGAGGACCCGCTCCGGCCAGCCGGTGAGCTTGTAGGTGTCGTCCAGCAGTTCCTGGGCGTAGGCGGTGATCCTGAAGGACCACTGCTCCAGCTCCTTCTGCATAACCTGCGCGTCGCAGCGCCAGCAGCAGCCGTCCTCCACCTGCTCGTTGGCGAGCACCGTCTCGCACTTGGGGCACCAGTTTACCGCGGAGACCTTCTTGTAGGCGAGCCCCTTTTTGTACATCTCCAGGAAGATCCGCTGCTCCCACTTGTAGTAGTCGACGTCGCAGGTGGCGAGTTCGCGGGCCCAGTCGTAGGAAAGGCCGAGCCTTTTGAGCTGGCCCCGCATGTAGGCGATGTTCTCGTAGGTCCACTTGGCGGGGTGGCTCTTGTTCTGGATCGCCGCGTTCTCGGCCGGCATCCCGAAGGCGTCCCACCCCATCGGGTGCAGCACGTTGAAGCCCTGCATCCTCTTGAAGCGCGCGATCACGTCACCGATCGAATAGTTCCTGACGTGCCCCATATGGATTCTTCCCGACGGGTAGGGGAACATCTCAAGCAGGTAGTACTTCTTCCTCTCGGAGTCCTCGACCGCCTTGAAGCTCTCGTGCTCCGCCCAGAAACTCTGCCACTTATCCTCAACACCCTTGGGGTTGTATCTCTCTTCCATCAAATCACCTCGAATAAAAAATAAGTCAAGGCCAAGGTTGAGAAAAACCTTAACCTTGACCTTAATCTTAATCTGTCCCTAAGTTATTTTCAGCAGGTTCCTGGCAACTTCCAGGATCTTCGTGGGCTGGATCGGCTTGGTGATGTAGTCGTTGGCTCCCAGCGCCAGCGCCCGCTCACGGTCCTCCTGCGCCCCCTCGGTCGTGATCACGACTATGGGAATGCTCTTGTAGTTGGCGTCGTTGCGGACCAGGCTCACCAGCTTCAGGCCATCCATGATCGGCATGTTGATATCGGTAAGGATCAAGTCGAAACGCTCGGAGGAGAGCTTTTTAAGCCCGTCGACACCGTCGTTCGCCTCCACGATTCTGACCCCCCTGATCCTCTTCAGGGCAAACGCGATGAGCTGTCTCATCGTAGGTGAGTCTTCGACTATCAAAACGTTGTATTCTGACATCTGACCTGTATCCCCCCATAGCAAAACTGATTATTTCGTCAAGAGATCGATAAATCCCTGAATGGTCGACAGCTTCCGCTCCGAATCGCTGTACAGCCTGGAACTGAAGATGGCGGTGGCAGCGTGCCCGGCCAACAGCGTGAAGAGCTCGTAGTCGACGGGGGCGAACTCCTTTTTCTGGATCAGGAGCTTGTAGATGGCAAGCACCCCGATCACGTGCTCCTTGATCTTGAGCGGTATGCAGACCATCGGGTTCGCGAAGTCGCGCTGGTAATCGTCCACGTCGGGGAAGAAGTAGCTCTCGCCCGAGGACGCCACCGTGCCGATCACCCCCTTGCCCAGCCGCACGTGCGGGATCTCCTCGCGCTCCACCCCCTCGGTGGCAACGGCCTGGATCTCATCGCTCTTCTCGTCCAGGAGCATGATGGCAAACTCCTCGGCGCCGATCAGGTTGATGATGATCTCCGTGATGATCTGGAGCACCTCCTTGAAATCGAGCGTCGAATGGAGCTGGTAGCTGGCGATGTAGAGGTTGGCGAGGTTGTTGTTCTCGTCCTCGATCTCCAGATAGCGCGCGGCGAAGTCCTGGTTCTCCTCCTCGACCTGCCTGATCCGGTTCAGGATCTCCTGCTTTTCCTGCTCCAGGTTCGCGATCCGCTCCGCAAGCTTCCTCGCCTCCAGGTCAGGAAGCGGCCCGCCCCCCGACAGCTGGGACTTCTCGAGTTCCAGCACCCGGAACCGGAGCCGCTCGTTCTCCCTCAAAAGATCCTGGGTAAACTCGGCCCCCTTCTTGAAGACCTGCAGGAACTCCTCACCCCTGTTGTGCACCAACCGCTCATCGTCTTTTTGCATACGCACCCCGGTTTCTTTTTTTAAATCACCCAAATCGCGGCATAAGGCCGCAGCGGTGCACGATCTCCCGCGCCATCGCGTCGATGGGGGCTATCCGGTCCACCAGACCGGTCGCTATCGCCTCGCGCGGCATGCCGAACACGACCGCCGACTCCTCGCTCTCGGCCATCACCTGCGCCCCGAGCCCCTTGGCCTGGCGCACCCCCAGCGCACCGTCGTTCCCCATTCCGGTCAAAACCACCGCCAGCATGCGGGAGCGGTAGATCTCGGCGCAGCTGGCGAACATCGCGTCCACCGAGGGGATGTACCTGTCCTTGGGACCCGGCACCGTCACCCGCGCCACCACCTTCCCCCCGCTCTCGGCCAGGAGCAGGTTCCTCCCGCCCGGTGCGATCAGGGCCCGCCCGGCCAGCACCTCGTCGCCGTCCTTCGCCTCCCTCACCTCGAACCCGGTGCTGCGGTTCAGCCTCTCGGCAAAGGTCTTGGTGAAACCCGCCGGCATGTGCTGGGAGATCACCATGGCGAAGGGGAGCGGCTCGCTGAACGCGGAGAAGATCCGCTGCAGCGCGGGGGGGCCGCCGGTGGAAGAGCCGATGGCGACCAGGTCGATGCTCCCGGCGCTCCCCTGGGGCGCGGGAATCGCCACTGCCTGCGGGACCGGCTCGCACCTCTTCTGCACCCGCGCCATGTTCAGCTTGAAGACCGCCTGCACCTTCTCGTGGAGGTCCTGCTGTATCTTCAGGAGCTCGTCGGAGATGATGCTGGTCGGCTTGGCGATGAAGTCGACCGCCCCCAGTTCCAGGGCCTTGAACACCTTCTCGTCACCGCTCGTGGAGCTGATCACGATGACGGGAACCGGCGTGCTCGCCATCAGGATGCGCAGCATGGTGAAGCCGTCCATCCGGGGCATCTCAAGGTCGAGCGTGACCAGGTCCGGGGTGAGGTCGATCACCCTCCTGATCCCCTCCTCCCCGTTGGTCGCATACCCCACCACCGCCACGCCGGGAATCTCCTCCAGCATCCTGGTGATGGCGCGGCGGTTATAGGCCGAATCGTCGACGACTACTACCCGTATCTTTTTCACTTAACTCGCTCCGCAGCAGGTCACGGCCGCTTTCTGATAGACCATGTCGTTTTTCAGGTGCCTGAGGGCAAACGCCGTCGATATGTTCATCAACGACTCGGAGTGCCCGAGCAGCAGGTACCCCCCCGCCCGCAGGGTGTTGTAAAAGGCGTCGATGACCCGCTTCTTGGAAGCGAGGTCGAAATAGATGATCACGTTGCGGCAGAAGATCAGGTCCATCTTGCCCAGAAGCGCCAGCCGGTTGGCGTCGAAGAGGTTCATGTGGCTTATGGAGACGAGCTCCCGCACCTCGTCGTTAATCCGGTACCCCCCGTCGGTCTCGGTGAAGAAGCGCTTCAGGTACTTCTCCTCGGTGCAGCGGAAGGAGGACTTGCTGTAGACCCCCTTGCGCGCGTGCTGGACCACCCTCTGGCTGATGTCGGAGCCGACGACCTCGATGCGCCACCCCTTGAACAGCCCGAGTTCCAGCATCAGCATGGCGATGGTGTAGGGCTCCTCGCCGGTGGAGCAGCCGGCGCTCCAGATCCTCAGGGTCCGCTCCCGCTCCTTGAGCTGCATGAGTTCCGGCAGGATCTCCTCGGTAAACGCCCTGAGCTGGAACCCCTCGCGGAAGAAGTAGGTCTCGTTGGTGGTGAGGATGTCCATGATGTCGGAGAGTTCCTCATCCTTCCTCCGGTCGTACTTGAGGAACTGGTAGTAGTCCCGAAACCCCGGCAGGCCGTGGTGGGCGAGCCTTCTGACCAGGCGCTTGTCCAAAAGGTACTTGCTGTCGGAGTCGAAATACAGGCCGCAGTGGCTGTAGATCAGGTCCCTGATCAGGCGGAATTCCTCCTCGGTAAGCTGCAGTTCCGGCTCCATGGTGAACATCAGCTTAACCTGCCCAGGAGGCCGGCAATCTCCCCCTTGACGAGCGGGTCGGTCTCCTTTGCCAGGGCATCCTTGAGATAAGGGAGCGCCTGCACGCCGAGCGCCTCGGCCATGGCCCTCGCGAAGGAGCGCCGCACTCCCCAGTGCGGATGCCCGATCAGGGCATCGCGGTATTCGGGGATCCAGTCGGAATCTGTGCCGGCCAGTATGCCGATGGCTGCCTGCACGACTTCCTCGTCGCCGTCGCCAAGCGCGGCCCGGACCGGTGCCAGAGAGCCGGCTCCGCCCACGGCCGCCAGAGTCGTGAGACCCGCGATCAGCACGGGTCCCCGCGCCCCGGCAAGAAGCGCCGTCACTCCGGGGAGCGCCGCGGCATCGCCCAGCGCCGTGAGCCCCTTCAGGGCGGCGGTCTGCACCCAGGGGTCGGAATCGTTCAGGGCCAGGAGCAGCGGTTCCAGCACCTCGGCCCCACCCAGCTCGCCCAGTGCCAGGGCAGCGGCAATGCGCACCTGCGGCTCCTCGTCCGCCAGCGCCATGACCAGGTGCCCGACCGCCTGCGGCAGGCCGACCCGCGCCAGGGAGGCGACGGCCGCCGTGCGCACCGAGGCGTCCTCGTCCTTGACCAGCAGGAAAAGCCTCTCGCTGTCCGACAGGCTCGGCAGCAGGAGCGCCGCGTCGCGTCTTCTCTCGGGGCGCGCCGACTGGGCGAGCTCCGCACAGAGCCGCGCCAGCTCGGCAGGATCCTGCGCACCCAGGCGCCCGAGCGCCTCCAGGGCGGCGTCGCGCACCTCCGGGGAGGCGTCGTCCAGCAGCCGCTCGATGTCACGCGACGCGCCGGCGGGAGCGAGCTTGCCGAGCGCCGTGGCGCAGGCGGCCCTCAGCTGCGGGGCGTCGTCGTTCAGCCCTTCGAGGAGGAGGCCTACCCCCCCGGCCAGGCCGAGTTCTCCGATCAGAAGCGCTATGAAGGCACGCTCCGAACCGTGCGCTGACGGGAAAAGGGAAACCAGCTGCGGCAGCGCCGCGGCGCCGATCCCCCGGAAGGCCTGCAGGCAACTCCCCCTGAGCCTCTCCAGGCGCGACACGGCGACGAGACCCGGGACCCCGCGCTCGTCGCCGATGGTGCCGACGATACGGGCCACTGCATCCAGCACCCCCTGGTCGCCCCCGTCCAGGGAAGCGATCAGCCCCTCGGCGCCTGCGGTACCCTTGAGATTCTTGAGCGGAAGGTCCACCAGGCCGGGCGCGTCGTGCGCGTCAAGGCGCGATCTCACCCGCATCAGCGCTACGGCCGCGGCCTCGCGTGCGTTTCGGACCGGCTCCTGCACCCCGCTTAACAAAAGCGGCAGGCACCCCGCGTCACCGACCGCGCCGAGGCAGTCGTAGATCGCCCTCTTGAGCAGGCTCTCCCGCAAAAGAGGCCTGAGCGCCTCAAGCGGAACCGGCGTGCCGATCAGCGTCAGCGCGTCCAGCACGGTGAATTTGAGCCAGAGGTCGCCCCCCTCCAGCACCTTCAAAAGATGCGGCAGCGCGCTGGAATCCCCGATTTTGCCGAGGTTCTCCGCGGCAGCCACCCGCACGTTGGGGTCCGGGTCGTCCAGGGCGGCGACCAAAAGCGGCACGCACGATCTGGAGCCGATGCTCCCCAGTATGTCGATCACGAACTTCCGCAGATCATGGTCCGGGTCGCCCAGATGCCCGCACAGGGCGTCCACGGCGCTCGCCCCGAGCCGCTCCAGCGATTCCACGGCGGAGTTGCGCAGCCCCGCGTTGTCGGCGGAACGCAGCAGATCGATCAGCCGCTCGATCCCCTCGGTGCCGAGCGATTGAGCGGCCAGAAGGACGGCGACCGCCTCCTTCCTGACCCGCCAGCTCTGGTCCCCCATGGCGAGGAAGAGGGGCCGCATGGCCCGGTCAAAGGGGTGGCGCGCCAGTGAGACCACGGCGAGTCGCCTCGCCTCCTCGTCCGGCTCTTGCAGTTGCGCCGCTATTTCTTCCAGAGTTCTCTGCAGTTGCCTCTCCTTCTAAATGCGCAGTTCCGCGCGCTTCTTGGCGATAAGGTCCTCGAAGGCATCGGTCAGGTAGGACGTGGCCTCCCGCACCTCCTCGGACACCCTCTGGCGGTAGAGCAGCTCCCCTTCCCGGATGTCGTCGGCCAAAAGGGCGTAGAAGCTCCCGTCCCGCACCCCCTGTTCCACCTTCGCCTGGTTGTACAGCGAGATGTCCGAGACGATGATCCGCGCCAGGCGCCGGGCCTTCAGCTCCGTCCCGGAAAGCTCTGCCTGCGCCTGGGTCTCGGCCACCTCGGCCACCTCGCCAACTTCTGCCGCCTCGGCCTGCCGGAGCTCCGATCGGCTCTCCTCTTGGGCCGCGAGCTCGTCCGGGGAAGGGCTGGCCGGCACCGGGACGCTCCCGGAGGCAAGGCGGTAGATCATCGGGACCAGCGAGTCGGGGATATGGTGCTTCTCGATATAGTCGTCGGCGCCGTAGAGGGAGTTCGGGGACCTCTTGTAGCGGGTCTTGTCGTAGATGGAGGCGATCAGCACGATCTTCACCCCGGAAAGCGCCGGGTTTTGCCGCACCCGCTCGCACACCTCGAAGCCGAACATGGTGGGAAGCGCCACGTCCAGAAGGAGCAGCTCGGGGCATACCCTTTCGACCGTGTCGAGAGCTTCCTTACCGTCGTTGCAGATGAACAGCTCGAACGGCTCAGCGGCCAGCACCTTGCGCACCGCCTCGCAGAACGCAAGGCTCTCGTTGGCGACCACCACCCTGAGCCGGCCGGCCGTGGCCGTTGCCGGGGCCGGGATCGAAGCCGGGATCGAAGCCGGAGTGAGAGTCGGGGCCGGCTTCGAAGCCGGCGCCGGGGCCTGAAGCGTTCCCTTCCGGACCAGGCGGAACACCGCCCTGCAGTTGGAACAGCGCAGCTTCTTGGAGCTTTCGGCACTCCCCTCGTCGATGTCGAATCGTTTCTTGCAGTTGGGGCAGACTATCAGCATGCGGCGCTCTTTGTGTTCGTGGAGTTAGGCCCTGATTCGGGGCTGAGGCTGCCGGGTTCCGCCTGTTCGCGGAAGGTAAACAGCGCGTCGATGTTGAGCAGCATGACCGGGACCTCCTGCACCAGGGCGAGCCCCACCATGTACTCGCTCCCCACGATGCGCACCCCGCGGGGAGGGGGCTTCAGGTCCCGGACGGAGACCGTGATCATCTCGGTGACCTCGTCCACGATGAGACCAAGCGGCTGACCCGCGACGGAGAGGATCAACAGCCGCGCGCTCTCCAGGCTTTCGGCAGGCGGGAGCCCGAATCTTTTCCTCAGGTCCACCACCGGGATCACGCTGCCGCGCAGGTTGACCACCCCCTCGACGAAGGGGAGCGACCTCGGCAGCGGGGAGAGCTTCGGCAGCCGGATGATCTCCTTGATGCGCATGATGTCGACGGCGTAAAGCCCGTCCCCCATCCGCAGACAGGCGACCTGTATGTCCTGTAACTCCTGTTTCATGACGACCCGCCTGTTTCGTGATGTCGATCTACTTGATGAGTCCCTCGATTACCTCGAGCACCTTCACCGACTTGAACGGCTTGGTGAGGTAGGCGTCGGCCCCGGCGAGCCTGCCGCGCTCGAGGTCGTTACTGCTTTTTTTGGCGGTCAGCATGACAACCGGTATGGAGCTGGTCAACGGGTTCTCCTTGATGGCGCGGCAGACCTCGAAGCCGTCCAGCCCGGGGAGCATGACGTCCAGGACCACGAGGTCCGGCCGATCCGCGGCGATCGCATCCAGCGCGCTCTTGCCGTCCCTGACTCCGGTCACCGCGTACCCCTTGGAGGTGAAGAGTATGCTCTCAAGCTTCAAGAGGCTTTCCTCGTCCTCGACCACGAGGATTCTGTTCTTTATCATAGTCGCCCTCATTTACCAAGCCTCCCTGCTACAGGAGGTTCACGTCGAGCACCTTCTCCATGTCGAGCAGGATCAGCATCCGCCCGGCTACCCGTCCGATTCCCGCGACGAATTCCCGGTCGATCCCCTCGAGTACCACCGGCGGCGGCTCGATCCCCGCCTCGGCAATCCTTACCACCTGCACAACCTCGTCCACCAGCACGCCGCAGAAGTTCCCCTGCCGCTGCACCACGACGATCCGCTCGCGCTCCGAGCGCACCCCCTCGGGAAGGCCGAGCCTGACCCGCATGTCGAAGATCGGGATGATGATGCCGCGCAGCGAGAGGATGCCCCGCACGAAGGGCGGGACCCGCGGCACCTCGGTCACCTCGCGCGGCTTGATGATCTCCTTGATGTCCATGATGCTGATGGCGTAATCCTCGGTCGCCACCCTGAAGCAGAGCAGCTCCAGGCTCGCCTCGGCCTGGTCGGCCTCGCGCGCCACCTCTTCGAAGGAGACGGACTGCCTCCCCTTGAGGATGACCGCCGCCGGATCGAATTCGGGCACGTCATAGCCGTCCAGGAGGGAGGCGACGCTCGCGGGCTCCTGCCACTCCACGGCTCCGGTCGCAGCGTCCGTTCCTTCCGGCTGGGCCGGCTCAACCGGCGCTGAGGGGGCCTGCCACTCGGGGGGGGGCGATCCTTGCGGGGGTGCCGGCACGGCCTGCGCCTGGGTAGTTTGCGCCTTTTTTCTGATATCAGCGAGATTCATGACCTGGTGAACGCCCCTTTTTCAATACTGGGAAAATAGACTGAATCAAGTTCTAAATCAAAAGCTTAAACACAGAGGACTCAGAGGATCACAGAGGATCACAGAGGAAATCTGAACAAAATCCTCCAGCTAGGTTTAAACAAGATTCTGTTTTTGGTTTTCCTCTGTGTACCTCTGTGATCCTCTGTGGTGAGGCTTTTATTTTTAAAAGCTAGTTCAGCATCTCCGCGGCGCACTCGGAGACGATCGTGCCGTCGATCCAGGAGGCGTCCCTGCCGAAACCGATCAGGAGCGCGTTGGTCGCCACGGCATTGATCCGGCGCGGCACCCCGCCCGACAGCTCGAAGATGCGCTGCACCGCATCCGGCGAGAAGAGCCCCGGCTCGCCCCCCGCGGCGGTCACCCTGAAATCGAGATACTCCAGGGTCTCCTCCAGCGAGAGCGGGCTGAGGTGGAAGTTGAGCGAGATGCGCTGCCGAAACGGCTCGTACACGGGGGAGGCGAGCATGCCGCGCAGCTCTGGCTGCCCCATGATGATGACGCTCAACAGGTTCTTGTCGTCGAGCTGGAAATTGGTCAACAGGCGCAGCTCGTCGAAGAGCTCCCGGTCCGGTATCAGCTGGGCCTCGTCGATCACCACCACCGGGACCCTCCCCTCGCCGTGCATCCGGTACAGGGCGCCGGTGATCTCGGTGAGGAGCTGATCCTTCCTGAGCGACGGGGTCGCCACCTCGAGCCCGGAAGCGATCACCCGCAGCAGTTCGTCGGCGCTAAGGCGCGGGTTGAAGACGAACAGGAAGTGGTAGCGCGACCCGACCCGGTCCATCAGAGCCCGCGACAGCGTGGTCTTGCCGCAGCCGATCTCGCCGGTCAGAAGCGCCAGCTCGCTCTCCTCGACCGCGTACTCAAGCCTTGCCAGGGCCTCCCGGTGTCCGGAGCTCATGTAGAGGAAACGGGGGTCGGGGGTCTTTGAGAACGGCTTTTCGTGCAAACCGTAAAACGCCTTGTACATCAGGCACCCCCCCGGGTCGCCTCGCCGATGACGCTACCCACGTCCAGGACCAGGATGGTGCGCTGGTCCCCGAGGTCCGCCGCCCCGGAGATGCCCCGGAACCCGGCGAAGGTCTCGCCGATCGACTTGATCACGATGTCCTGCTGGCCCAGAAGGTCGTCCACCACGAGGCCCAGCCGCTTCTCCGCGATCCCGACCACCACCACGTAGAAGCTCTCCGGCGGCTCGCCGGCTCCGCTTAACTGGAAGAACTCGGACAGGCGCAGCAAGGGGAGCGTGGTCTCGCGCAGCGTGATCACCTCCTTGCGCTCGACGGTCCGGATCTCGCCCTTTTCGACCAGAAGGCTCTCCAGCACCGAGGTGATCGGGAGCGCGTAGGTGCGCCCCGCCGCGGAGATGATGAGCGCCTTGATGATGGCGAGGGTGATCGGGAGCGTGATGGTGACCCGCGTCCCCTGCCCCGGCCGGTTCTCCAGGTCGATCATCCCGGAGAGCGCGGCGATGTTGGTGCGGACCACGTCCATGCCGACGCCGCGGCCGGAGATCTCGCTCACGACGTCCGTGGTGGAGAAGCCGGGAAGGAAGATGAACTCCAGCGCCTCGCGGTCGCCCACCTCTTCGCCGGCGCCCAGCATCCCGAGTTCCCTTGCCTTTTGCTTGACCCGGGCCACGTCTATCCCGCTGCCGTCGTCATCGACCTGGATCACGACGTGGTTCCCCTTCTGAAAGGAGGAGAGCGTGATGGTTCCCTTCTCGTCCTTGCCGAGCGCCCTGCGGCGCTCCGGGGTCTCGATGCCGTGGTCGATGGCGTTCCTGACGATGTGCATGACCGGGTCGGAGATGTCCTCGATGATCAGCTTGTCCAGTTCGGTGTCGGCGCCGTAGAGCTTGAGCTCCACCTGCTTCCCCTGCTCCCGGGAAATCTTCCTGATGATGCGGGACATCTTCTCGAAGAGCTGGCCCACCGGGATCATCCTGATCTCCATGACCCCCTTCTGCAGTTCGGAGAGCTTCTTCTCCAGCCCCTTGGCAGCCTTGACGAGTTCCTGGGCCGGAGCGAGGAAACCGTCGCGGCGCATGCGCGCGGCGACCTCCGAGATCATGGAGTGGGAGAGCACCAGCTCGCCGACGATGTTCATCAAGATGTCCAGTTTGCCGATATCCACCCTGACGGTGCGGCTCATGCTCTTGGCTGTGACCGATCCCTCGATGGGGAGCGGCGCGTGGAACTCGTCCTCCAGGGGGGCCGGGAGCTCGGTTTCCTCACCGAACCGCACGATGCTCAGGTGTTCCCGCTCCACGAGCGGGGTGAGTTCGGAGGCGGAGAGCTCGCTGCCGAACAGGATCTCGAAATCGATCCCCGCTTCCAGGCCGCCGGAGGCCGAGGGGAGCGTGCTGATCACCTCGCCCACCTGCTTTAGCTGCTCGGTCAGTTCCATCAGCTCGGAGTCGAAGGTGGCGAGGAGCAGGGAGACCCGGATCGAGTAGATGCGGCGCCCCCGCTTCACGTTCTCCAGCAGGCGGTGTTCCTCGTACTCCGTCATGGAGTTCAGCACCCGCTCGGGAAGTTTGAGGCGGGAAAGCGGCGAGGCCTGGCTTCCCTTGGGCTCCCGGGCCAGGCAATCGTTGATGCGCTGCACGACGCCGCTGGTGTCGACCGGTTCGCCGCCCGATTCCCCGGCGTTTCTGACCAGGACGCTGAGCAGTTCGGTCGCCTCGAAGAGCGCGCTCACCACGGCCTGGTCCAGCGCGGTGCGCCCGAGCCTCAGGGCGTCGAGCAGGTTCTCCAGGTGGTGACCCAGTTCCGCGATCTCGGAGAAGCCGAACATCCCGGCGAGCCCCTTCAGGGAGTGGGCCGCGCGGAACACGGAGTTCACCAGATCCGGGCTGCACTCGCCGCCGTCCGCGCAGTCCGACAGTGCCACCAGGTCCAGGCTCAGCTGGTCCAGGATTTCCTCGGCCTCGGCCAGGAAGTCCTTTACCGCCTTTCCTAAGTTCTCTTCAACGCTCATAGCTCACCCCTGTGAATGGTGAATGGTGAAAAACGTTCTACGGGTTTTAGCCCAGATACTTGCAGATCAGCTCCTGCAGCTTCTGCGGGTTGAACGGTTTCACCAGGTACTCGTTGGCACCCAGGGCAAGCCCCTTTTCCAGATCCTTGTCTCCGCTTTCCGTGGAGACGATGAAGAGCGGGATCAACTGGTAGTTCGGGTTGTTGCGCACGTAACTGATCAGCTCCAGGCCGTTTATGTCCGGCATGTTGATGTCCGTGATGATCAGGTCGACCTGCTCGCGCGGCAGCAGGCGCAACGCCTCGAAGCCGCTGGCCGCCTCGACGATGGTGAACTTCTCCAGTGCGTCGATGGTCGAAACCAGCATCGATCGCATGGTGTTGGAATCTTCCGCTATCAGTATCCTCTTCACGTTACCTACCCTCCTGCACCTGATCCTGCAGCCTGCGCTGCAGCAGGGCCTTCTCCATGGCGATTCCCGCCTGGCTCAGGAATATCTCCAGCGAGTCGGTGTCGCCGATCGGCTTATCCTCGGGAAGGTTGTCGCCGTAGAGTACCGCCACGACCTTCCCTTCACTCACGATCGGCCCCACGAAGACTTCCGACGGGCGGGCGTCCCCGAGCTGGCCGAGAAAAAAGTTGCTCCAGCGGGAGTCGTCGACCTTCCCCTTCATGGGAAACCGGGTCTCCAGGACCGGGGCGAAAAGCGACGGCTCCCCACGGGGGATCCTGAGGCTCCTGACCCGGGCATCGGCGCTCCCGTCCCGATCGTCCATGCCGAACTGCCCGAGCCCCTGGATGGAATCCTTCTTCACCAGGAGCACCACCGCCCGGTTCATGAACTCGGCGGCAAAACGGAGCACCAGCAGGATGATCTCCCCTCCAAGCGAGGGATTGTTGAGTTCCTCCAGCATCCCCCTCAGGTGGGAAAGGCCGATGCTCTGGCCGATGAAGGGAGCGGCGAGCGCCGGCTCCTCGCCCATCTCCAGCCGCAGTTCGTCACCGATGTTCACCCGGCTCAGGGTCAGTCCAAGGCCTGCGGCCTCGGCCTTGGCAACCCCGGCCAGAAGCTTTGGCGCGAAGGCGGGGATCCCTTCGCTCAGTTCCCCCTTGAGCGGTTTCATGAGGATCGCTATCCCCATGCCGCGCGCCTTTCTTTGGGCGTCCTCGTTGTGAAAGTCGCTCAGTGCCAAAAGCGGGAGTTCGGGGAAGTTGCCCCGCACCAGCTCCATCAGTTCAAGGCCGCCCAGGATGCCGGTACCGTCCATCCTCGGCATGATCAGGTCCACCACGACCGTCGGGCGGACCCCGTCGCGGTACAGGCAGTCCACCCTGATCAGCGCATCCTCCCCCCTGTCGATCGCGTCGACCCGGTAGCCCTGCTGCTCCAGCAGGAAGGCGAGCGCCTCGAGGGTCCCCGGGTCGTCGTCCACCAGCACGAGCGGCCGTCCGTGACGCGCCTCGGGTACGGCGGTCAGGGGTGCGGCCGTAAAGGGCGCGGCGGTTAGGGGTGCTGCGCTAAGGGGTGCGGGCTCGGCAGAAGCCGCCTCGCGGGGGGCGTGTTTTTGCTCCGCCGCGGGGAGCGGCGCGTGCTGCAGCAGGTCGAAGGCGAGATCGAGGGACGGTTCCGGCCCGGCCGGCTCCTCACCCTCGTCGTCCGTCTCGCCCCGGTGGCGCTTTTCGTCGATGATCCTCGACCCTTCCATGGCGAGGTACTGCGGGTTCAGCCCCTGCTTCAGCATGAACTGGACCGGGTCGAGCCTGGCGGCGTCTCCCTCGGCGATCTCCTGCAGTTCGAACTCGAAAGTCCCCTCGGCCCAGGCAAAAAGGGAGTAGACCACGTTCTCGATCTGCTCCCTCACCACCGCCTCGATGGCGTCCGCGCTGATGCCGAAGCGCTCGATCATGATGCCGCCCAGAAGCTGACGGTACCCCTCGTCCGCCTGGATGCTCAGGGCGCGCTTCAGGGTGGTCAGGTCGATGACCCCCTTCTGGATCAGCACCTCCCCCAGGTTCTGCTGGAACGTGGTCGAGCTGGCCCGGGTCACCTGTCCACTTTGGAAGATGATCCGCGCCTCCCGTCCCCGGCTCTCCAGGGAAAGGACGCCGGATCTCCTGCTCAGACTGACGATCTGCAGGATCTCACCAAGCCCGAGGTCTTCCAAATTGCCGACAAGACTCATGGTTGCACTTCTCTCATGTGAAGGATGGGCGCGGAATTCTCATCATACTAAACCATCGTATCATCCAAGTAAAGAATGATTTAGCTGTCTTTCTTGTCCCTGCCCCGGAAAATAAGCTTCATCGGCGTACCGTGAAAGCCGAAAGCCTCTCTAAATTTGTTCATGATGTAGCGTTCATAGGAAAAGTAGATCCCTTCCGGGCTGTTGGTGAAGATCACGAAAGAGGGGGGCTTGATTCCGACCTGGGTGGCGAAGAAGAACTTGACACGCCTTCCCTGGGCGAGCGGCGCGTGGTTCTCCTCGATCGCCTGGGAGAAGACCCGGTTCAGGTCGGCGGTCGAGACCCTCTTGGTGAACTGCTCCATGACGAGGTCAACCTCGGAGATAATCTTGCCGGTCCTCTGCCCGGTCGTGGCCGAGATGAACAGGATCGGCGCGAACGGCAGGTACTTGAAGCAGCGCCTGATCTCCTCCACGAACTTGGCCATGGAGGCGTTGTCCTTGGTGACCGTATCCCACTTGTTGACCACGAAGATGCAGCCGCGTCCCGCCTCGTAGGCGTAGCCGGCGATCTTGGAGTCCTGCTCGGTGACGCCGTCCTCGGCGGAAAGGACGATCAGCACCACGTCCGCCCGCTCGATGCTCCTGAGGGCATCCATGACGGAGTACTTCTCCACCTTCTCGACGGTCTTTCCCTTGCGCCTGATCCCCGCGGTGTCGATCAGCAGGTACGGCTTCTTGTTGACCATGAAGCGGGTGTCGACCGCGTCCCTCGTGGTCCCGGCTGTCGGGTTCGCCACCACCCGCTCGAACCCCAGAAGGCGGTTCACCAGGGTGGACTTGCCGACGTTCGGGCGGCCGACCACGGCGATCCGAGTCATCTCCTCCTCTACCTCACGGACCGCTTCCTTGGGGATCGCCCCCAGCACGTCGTCCATCAGGTCGCCGATGCCGCGGTTGTGCTCGGCGGAGACGGTGTAGATGTGGTCGATGCCGAGCGAGTAGAAATCCCCCGCCGCCGACTCCTGCTTGTCGCCGTCAACCTTGTTGATGATATAGAAGACCGGCTTGTTGATGCGCCGCAGCATCTCCACGACCTCGCTGTCGGCGGGGGTAAGCCCGTCGCGCGCGTCCATGACGAAGAGGATCAGGTCGGCCTCCTCCATGGCGAAGCGCGACTGCTCGCGCATCTGCTGCAGCAGCTTGTCGCTTGTTTCCGGCTCGAACCCGCCGGTATCCACCAGGATGAACGGCACGTCGAAGCTTTTCACCTCGGCGTAGTTTCGGTCCCGGGTGACACCCGGCATGTCGTCGACCATCGCCTTGCGGCGCCCGACCAGCCTGTTGAATAGGGTTGACTTCCCGACGTTGGGCCGTCCGACGATGGCAATAATTGGTTTCATTGGTATCCAGCTTGAAAATGCAATAATCTAACGTACTAAATAAACGGCATTTTCTTTCCTCGGTTATTTGACTGCTAACCTGTATGTGTAACATTTCGCAGCTCAATACGCAAGCAACTAGCAATTGGAGGAAAAGGTTATCAGCGGCTAATTTGCCGGCCTTTATCTGACTTCTCACCGCCTGGGCGCTTACCTGGAACTATTCCATCACAATGTCACCGGGGGTCCCTCCCCCGGAGTCGACGTGATATCGCTGTACCTGTAGAGACGCATTGCATGCGTCTCTTTCTTTCTGGTTTCTCCGACAGGAAAGCGAAAGAGACGGCAGCGCGGGCAGGGTACGCATGCAATGCGTCTCTACGCGGAACACAAGCTTCGCCCCTGCACAAAAACGACACAATACCCATGTCCCCCGGGGGATTTGCCAATATGCCCCCGAGCTGATAGAGAGCGGCCTTCGCGGATACGGGAGAATTGACATCGTCCCCGCCATCTGATACTTTTTAAATCCGCCTGCAGCAGGCAAACCGGCGCGACTGAACCGGCGCCGGCCTACAACCATCCTCTCCCGCCCCGCCGCCTTTAGCCGCCGACCAATCTCACATAAAATGGAGCCGCCAACCATGCACAAGAAGCTGTTCATCCCGGGGCCGATCGAGGTCAGCCCGGAAATACTGAACGCCATGGCAACGCCGATGATCGGACACCGCATGCCCGAGTACGCAGCCCTGCACAAAGGGGTCACCGACAAGCTGAAAAGGCTGATGTTCACGGAGGAGCGCGTCTTCCTCGCCACCTCGAGCGCCTTCGGCGCCATGGAGGGCGCGGTGCGCAACCTGGTTGGCAAGCGCTGCGCCAACTTCTGCAACGGCGCCTTCTCCGACAAGTGGCACAACGTGACGCTTGCCTGCGGCAAGGAGGCTGATGCCTTCAAGGTCGCCTGGGGCGAGCCGATCACGCCGGAGCTGGTCGATTCGGCGCTCGCCACGGGCAAGTACGATGCCATCACGCTGATCCACAACGAGACCTCCACCGGGGTGATGTCCCCCTTGCCCGAGATCGCCCAGGTGCTGAAGAAATACCCCGACGTGGTCTCGATCATCGACACGGTCTCCTCGATGAGCGCGCTGAAGATCCCGGTTGCCGAGCTCGGCATTGACTGCTGCGTTTTCGGGGTGCAGAAGGCCTTCGCCCTGCCGCCGGGGCTCGCCGTCTTCACCGCGAGCGAAAGGGCGCTGGAGCGCGCCAAGGGCGTCCCCGGGCGCGGCTACTACTTCGACTTCCTGGAGTTCGCCGCGGCCGACGAGAAGGACAACACACCGTCCACCCCCTGCATCTCGCTCATCTACGCTCTGGAGCTGCAGTTGGAGAGGATCTTCGCGGAAGGGCTGGAGCAGAGATGGCAGCGGCACGCCGGGATGGCACAGTTCATGAGGAGCTGGGTCCTGGAGCACGGCTTCGGCCTGCTGGCCGCGGAGCCGTACCGCTCGGTCACGCTCACCTGCGCCACCAATGACCGTGGCGCCAATCTGGCGCAACTCAAAAAGAGCCTGGCAGAGCGGGGCTATGCCTTCGATGACGGCTACGGCAAGCTGAAGGGGAAGACCTTCCGGGTGGCCCACATGGGGGACATGAAACTTGACGATCTGAAGGGGATTACGGCCGAAATGGCAGAGATCCTGAAGGATCTCTAGATCAAGATTGAGATTGAGATTAAGAGGATCAGACGGTAGGTTGGGGTGAACAGCTCCATCGTGAACCCCAACATCGCAACGTTGGGGTTCACGATGAGACCGCTCACCGCCAACCTACAAAAAACAACAGACGGTGTTGAACTGTTCCCCGTTATTTCTAGCTGGACTGGGTACTAGGTTAAGATCGAGATTAAGAGGATCAGCGGCTGAGTGCAGAAAAAATAAGAGTAGGGGCGAAGAGTAATTATTCGCCCCTACTCAACCTCAACCTCAATCTTAACCTGCTTCACTACTCGCCCCTACTCAACCTCGATCTTAGCCTCAATCTGCTTCCCTACTCGGGCTCGAAGGCGTCCTTGCCGACCCCGCACACCGGACAGACCCAATCGTCCGGCAGATCTGCAAACGGCGTTCCGGGCGGTACCCCGTTGTCAGGGTCCCCCACATACGGGTCGTACACATACTGGCAGACGGTGCAGATGTATGGCTCCATTGATACCCTCCTTTTCTTTGATGCAGTCTATCCGATCGGCAACCGCGCCAGATCCGCAGCAGGCGGCCCGGCTCGGCAAATTACAAATACGGTCCCTTGATTCAGCTTACCTCCGGCCGGCCGACAGCTCTTGCTGCGGCGGCGCATCACCTCGGGCAGTCTCCTCACGGCACATCCGGCAAAAGTCTAACAGATGGAGACGGCGTGTCAATTAAGAGCGCGGCAATAATTTACACTTGATTTTAGAACTCGTTGTGTTACTTTGTCATAATTAAAATTTTGGCTCAGGGAGGGGACAAGATTGGCGCTCAATGACATCACCTGGTGCAGGGGACTCAAGGAACACGGCTTTGCCACTGGCAACCGGCTCCACGGGACCGTACCGGAACGGTTTCACTGAGCAGATCGTCAAAAAGAGCGAGAGGCTCACTTCCCAGCTTCCCGCCTGAGACGTCCAACCAAAACCCCACGTTCAGTGTCGCAACGATCCTCTGCAAGAGAAACCAGTCACTACAGAGTATCAAGTAGCCGGAGACTGCCTTTCCTGTTGATCCGCAAGGCTCCAATCGCCTTCCTTTCACTCGCTTGGCGCAAAGGCCGACCGCCTGACCGCACCCCCGCAGGATAAGATGCGCCTGCCGGGATCGCAAGGGAAAGACTCGCCCCTCCTACGGATCGCCCAAGTTGATAGCCAACGACAAGCCGGCCCGGGCATTAAACATGACCCTGAGCCGATTCGCGTCAATCGTCCGCCAGGATAAAGCGTGCCTGGGGCTTCATTCCTGACGCGATATCGTGCCCCGGACCCTCCTGCACGACCTGCACAGGAGTCTGCGCAGAGCAAGATTGGCACCAGTCGGGAATAAAATGTAAGCGCGCGAGGCTGGACTCTCTTTCCTCAAACGCCGGTACATACGCAGCAATAGAGACGTAAGGTCAGCTTCACAGTTTGGAATTATCTGCAATGCATATTGAATCCTAACAACACAAGGAGGGAATGGGTATGAGTTACGAGGTGAAAAACAAGCAGCTACTCGACTGGGTTAAAGAAGTCTCCGCGTTGTGCGAACCCGCCAACATCCACTGGTGTGACGGTTCCCAGGAGGAGTATGACAGCCTCTGCAACCTGCTGGTTCAGAGCGGCACCTTCCAGAAGTTGAACCAGGAAAAACGTCCCAACAGCTACCTCGCCTGGTCGGATCCCGGCGACGTGGCACGCGTCGAGGACCGCACCTTCATCTGCAGCCTCGCCAAACAGGATGCTGGCCCGACCAACAACTGGATGCCCCCCAAGGAAATGAAGAAGACCCTTAACGGGATGTTCAAAGGGTGCATGAAGGGGCGCACCATGTACGTGATCCCCTTCAGCATGGGACCTCTGGGCTCCAACATCGCCAAGATCGGCGTGGAAATCTCCGACTCCCCCTACGTCGCGGTCAACATGCAGATCATGACCCGCATGGGTAAAAAGGTGGTCGAAGTGCTGGGCGACGGCGAGTTCGTCCCCTGCCTGCACTCGGTAGGCGCACCCCTGGCTGCCGGCCAGAAGGATGTGACGTGGCCCTGCAACAAGGAAAAGTACATCGTCCACTTCCCCGAGGAGCGCTCCATCTGGTCCTTCGGCTCCGGCTACGGCGGCAACGCCCTGCTCGGCAAGAAGTGCCTGGCGCTGCGCATCGCCTCCAAGATCGCCAAGGACGAGGGGTGGCTGGCCGAGCACATGCTGATCCTCGGGATCGAATCGCCGGAAGGGGAGAAAACCTACCTGGGCGCCGCGTTCCCGAGCGCCTGCGGCAAGACCAACCTCTCCATGCTGGTGCCGCCGGACAACTTCAAGAACGCCGGCTGGAAGATCTCGACCGTCGGCGACGACATCGCCTGGATCAAGCCCGGCCCGGACGGCCAGCTCTACGCCATCAACCCCGAGGCAGGCTTCTTCGGCGTGGCTCCCGGCACCTCGATGAAATCGAACCCCAACGCCATGATCTCCTGTGCCGGCAACTCCATCTTCACCAACGTGGCACTCACCCCCGACGGCGACGTCTGGTGGGAAGGGATGACCGACACCACCCCCGCCACGCTTACCGACTGGCAGGGGAAGGCCTGGACCGCCGGCTGCGGCAGGAACGCGGCGCACCCCAACTCCCGTTTCACCTCCCCGGCTGGCCAGTGCCCCTCGATCGACCCGGAATGGGAAAACCCCAAAGGGGTGCCGATCAAGGCCTTCGTGTTCGGCGGCCGGCGCAACAACGTCATCCCGCTCGTCTACCAGGCGTTCAACTGGAGCTACGGCGTCTACCTGGCCGCCACCATGGGGTCTGAAACGACAGCGGCGGCCGTCGGCGCCATCGGCAACGTCCGTCGCGACCCGTTCGCCATGCTGCCGTTTTGCGGCTACCACGTGGCGGATTACTTCAACCACTGGCTGCAGATGGGACGCACCAACCCGAACCCGCCCCAGATCTTCAGCGTCAACTGGTTCCGCAAGGACGCCAACGGCAAGTTCCTCTGGCCGGGTTTCGGCGACAACATGCGGGTACTGAAATGGGTCGTGGATCGCGCCAACGGGCGCGGCGCTTCCGTGGAAAGCCCGCTGGGATGGATGCCGCGTTACGAGGACCTGGACTGGTCCGGTCTGGACACGGTTTCCCGCGAGCAGTATCACGAACTGATGTCGGTTGACAGAGACGTCTGGAAGGAAGAGATCCTCTCTCACGAGGAGCTGTTCGTCAAGATGTACGACCGTCTCCCCAAGGAGTTCCTCCATATCCGCGAGCTCATCCTCTCGGCCCTGTGGCGCTCGCCCGAGCACTGGGAACAGTTCACTCCGACTGCCGAAGATGACGGTTTCAACGACTGACTCTGAAGACGCAGTCTAAGTGAATACCTGCTGTAACAGAAAGGCCCCGGTTCAAATACCGGGGCCTTTTTTGCGTCCGGAGAGCGTTGCATTCAGCCGTCCACCTGCTATCTTTGTAGCTGGAAAAAATTTAATCGAGGGAGGGAGCACGTGAAACTCAATGACATCACCCGGGGAACGGGACTGGAAGAACACGGCATATCGAACGCCAACCTCATTTACTGGACCTCGCCGACCGCCGTGCTCTACGAGCAGGTGGTGCGCCGGGGCGAGGGGCTCATCTCCCACCTGGGCGCACTGACAGTCAAGACCGGGCACTACACCGGGCGCGCCGCCAACGAGAAATTCATCGTGGACGAACCGGGAAGCCACGGCCATATCAACTGGGGCAAGGTGAACCGCCCCTTCGACGCGACAAGCTTCGACGCCCTCTACAATAGAATGACCATCTACATGCAGGGGCGCGACCTGTTCGTGCAGGACTGCTTTGCCGGCGCAAGCCCCGAGCACAAGCTTCCAGTGCGGATCATCACCGAGCGCGCCTGGCACTCCCTGTTCGCGCGCAACATGTTCATCCGCGCCACCCAGGACGAGCTGCAGGCGCACAAGGCGCAGTTCACCGTCATCGACCTGCCCAATTTTCATGCCATCCCGAAGACCGACGGGACCAACTCCGAGGCGTTCATCATCATCAACTTCGCCCGCAAGCTGGTCATCATCGGCGGGACCAGCTACGCCGGCGAGATCAAGAAGTCCATCTTCACGGTGCTCAACTACCTGCTGCCGCAGAAAAAGGTCATGTCCATGCACTGCTCGGCGAACACCGCGGAAAACGGCGACGTGGCGGTGTTCTTCGGCCTGTCCGGGACCGGCAAGACGACCCTCTCGGCCGCGCCCAACCGGAGGCTCATAGGCGACGACGAGCACGGCTGGGACGACAAGGGGGTCTTCAACTTCGAGGGTGGGTGCTACGCCAAGGTCATCAACCTCTCCAAGGAGTCCGAGCCCGAGATCTACCACTGCACCAGGAGGTTCGGCACCATCCTGGAGAACGTGGCAATCGACACCATCTCACGCAGGATCGACCTGAACAACGCCTCCCTAACGGAAAACACCCGGGCCTCCTATCCCATCACCCACATCCCGAACATCGTCCCCTCGAGCACCGGCGGGCACCCAACCAACGTCATCATGCTCACCTGCGACGCCTTCGGGGTACTGCCGCCGATCTCGCGCCTCACCCCCGAGCAGGCGATGTACCACTTCCTCTCCGGCTACACCGCCAAGGTGGCAGGCACCGAGGCCGGCGTCACCGAGCCGCAGGCGACCTTCTCCACCTGCTTCGGCGCCCCGTTCATGGCGCTGCGCCCCTCCGTCTACGCCGAGCTCCTGGGCCAGAAGATCGGCTCCCACAAGGTGGACTGCTGGCTGGTCAACACCGGCTGGAGCGGCGGCGGCCCGGGAGTCGGGAGCCGCATGAAGATCGCCTATTCCCGCGCCCTGGTCAACGCGGCGCTGGACAGCACCCTCAGCGCCGGGGAGTTCGAGAAGGACACCGCCTTCGGCCTCAGCATCCCGAAGGCCTGCCCGGGCGTGGCGCAGGAGGTCCTCAACCCGAGAAACGCCTGGGCCGACAAGGAGGCCTACGACGCGACCGCTCGCAAACTGGTCGGGATGTTCCAGAAAAACTTCGAGCAGTTCAAGCCGAACGTCACCCCGGAGATCGCGAGCGTGCTCTAAGGGAGCCGTCAGGGCGAGGGGAAAAGGGGCTCCGGCAGGTGCGACCGTCCCCTTTTTCCCTTCAGTTGCATAAACCGGCCCCGCTGATATCCTTAGACCTACTAAACTCAAGCGCGAGGTGGACCATGAAAGCGATCCATTCAGAGATCTGCGACACGACGGAACGGAAAGGGGAAAGGGTCAAGGTGAGGAACCGGAGTACCGACGAGATTGGACTTTCCTTCGGCTGCACCATCGAAGGGGACACCGTGCAGGTGGAACTGCCGGACGGCTCGCTGGACAGCTGGCAGGAGGACGACTGCGAGGTGGTGGTCTGAATTCCGGGGCCGAATCGGCCGAACCTCGGCCAGCCTTCGACGACAGGCTGCCATCAAGAGGGCCCCGTGTAGCACGGGGCCCTCTTTTTTCCGGCCAAAGGCGACGCGAAACCTGATAATTCCCTTGACAAGCTAACCGATAGCTGTAAAACGGTGTTAATTGCAAATTTGAAATTTCAAACGAGGCATTCCGAGGCACGGCACGGCTGCAATCATCTATCAGGCAAGGCTTTACATTCTTCGAGCAGAGAAGGAGGTCGCCGGTGGGAGAATCGCGCAAGGACGGGACCGAAGACTGTTTAGAACAAGATTTTAGCATTTCCGGGATTCTTGAGCAGAAGGGGGTCTCGCGCCGGGACTTCATGAAATTCTGTTCCGCCATGTCCGCCGCCCTGGCGCTCCCGGTGAGCTTCGCCCCGCGGATCGCGCAGGCGCTCGACGAGGTGAAGCGCCCGACCCTGGTCTGGCTCGAATTCCAGGACTGCGCCGGGGACACCGAGGCGCTGCTCCGCTCGGCAAACCCGACGGTGGCCGAACTGGTCCTCGACATCCTATCCGTCGACTACCACGAGACCATCATGGCCGCAGCCGGGTTCCAGGCCGAGGAGGCGCTCGCCAAGGTAGTCCGGGAGCAGAAGGGGAAATACATCGCCGTGGTGGAGGGCTCCATCCCGATGAAGGACGGCGGCGTCTACTGCTGCGTGGCCGGAAGGAGCGCGCTCGATATCGCGCGCGAGGTGTGCGGCGGGGCCCTGGCCACCCTCGCGGTCGGCACCTGTGCGAGCTACGGCGGCATACCTGCGGCGCGTCCCAACCCCACCGGAGCCGTCGGAGTGCAGGAGGCGGTCCCCGGGGCCACGGTGCTGAACCTGCCGGGCTGCCCGCTCAACGCGGACAACCTGACGGCGACCGTGGTGCACTTCCTGGTCTTCAACAAGCTTCCCGCCACCGACAGCCTGGGCCGCCCGCTCTTCGCCTACGGTAAAAGGATCCACGACAACTGCGAGAGGCGGGCCCACTTCGATGCCGGCCAGTACGTGGAGACCTGGGGCGACACGGCGCACGCCAAGGGGCACTGCCTCTACAAGATGGGGTGCAAGGGGCCGGAGACCTACCACAACTGCCCGACCCAGAAGTACAACGAGAAGACCTCCTGGCCGGTCGGCTCCGGGCACGGCTGCGCCGGCTGCTCGCAACCGCAGTTCTGGGACACCATGACCCCCTTCTACCGCAGGCTCCCGAACGTCCCGGGCTTCGGGATCGAGAGCACCGCGGACAAGATCGGCATCGGCATAGCGGCGGGAACGGCGGCGGCATTCGCGGCCCACGGCGTGGTGAGCGCGCTCAGGGGCAGGGACGATTCCGAAGGGGCCAAGGAGGAGAAACGAGATGAGTAAGATCGTCATCGACCCGATCACCAGGATCGAGGGTCATCTGCGCATAGAGGCGGCTCTGGAGGGGGGGAGGATTTCCGACGCCTGGAGCAGTTCCACCATGTTCCGCGGCATCGAGACCATCCTCAAGGGGCGCGACCCCCGGGACGCCTGGTATTTCACCCAGCGCTTCTGCGGCGTCTGCACCACCGTGCACTCCATCGCCTCGATCCGCGCCGTGGAGAACGCCCTCAACATCAAGATCCCTCCCAATGCCGAGCTGATCAGGAACATCATCATCGGCATCCAGAACGTCCAGGACCACGTGATCCACTTCTACCACCTGCACGCGCTCGACTGGGTGGATATCACCTCGGGGCTCACCGCGGACCCGGCGAAGACCGCCTCCCTGGCGGCGTCGCTCTCCGACTGGCCTCTCAACAGCCCCTCCTATTTCAAGGGGGTGCAGGACAAGGTGAAGGCCTTCGTCGCCAAGGGAAGGCTCGGCCCCTTCGCCAACGCCTACTGGGGTCACCCCGCCTACAAGCTCCCCCCCGAGGCGAACCTGATGGCGACCGCCCACTACCTGGAGGCGCTGGAGTGGCAAAAGGACGTGATCAAGATCCACGCCATCCTAGGCTCCAAGAACCCGCACCCGCAGACCTTCCTGGTCGGGGGGATGGCGATCCCGATCGACCCGGACTCGCAGAACGCTCTCAACGCCGACAAGCTGATGGAGATCAAGAGGCTCCTACTCAAGGCGAAGGATTTCGTGGAAAAGGTCTACATCCCGGACCTGCTGGCGGTCGCCTCCTTCTACAAGGAATGGGCGGCGATCGGCGGCGGGGTCGGCAACTACCTTTCCTACGGCGAATTCCCGGCTCCCGGCGGCAAGCTCTGGATGCCGTCCGGCGTCATCATGGGAAAGGACCTCACCAAGGCCATTGCCGTGAGTCACGAAAAGGTAACCGAGTACGTGGACCACTCCTGGTACGAGTACCAGGGGGGAGCCGGCAAGGGGCTGCACCCGTGGGACGGCGAGACGGATCACAAGTACACCGGCCCCAGGCCCCCCTACCAGAACCTGGACACGGACGGGAAGTACTCCTGGGTCAAGGCGCCGCGCTACCAGGACCAGCCGATGGAGGTGGGTCCCCTGGCGCGGCTCCTGGTCGCCTACGCCTCGGGGCAAAAGCAGGTGCAGGAAGCGGTGAACGGCGTGCTCGCAAAACTCGGCGTGGGACCCGAGGCGCTCTTCTCCACCCTCGGGCGGACCGCCGCGCGCGGCATCGATTGCCTCCTGATCGCCCAGGAGACCCCGAAGTGGCTGGACCAGTTGATCGACAACATCGGCAAGGGCGACTACCGGGCGCACAACGGCGAGAAGTGGGACCCCTCCACCTGGCCCGCGCAGGCCGCCGGCTACGGCTGGCACGAGGCGCCCCGCGGCGCCCTGGGGCACTGGATCAAGATAAAGGACGGCAAGATCCTCAACTACCAGGCGGTAGTCCCCTCCACCTGGAACGCCTCGCCGCGCGACGCCAAGGGCTCGAGGGGGCCCTACGAGGCGGCCCTGATCGGCACGCCCCTGGCGGACCCGAGCAAGCCGCTCGAGATACTGCGGACCATCCACTCCTTCGACCCCTGCCTTGCCTGCGCCGTTCATGTCCTGGACGCAGGCGGCAACGAGGTCGTCAAGGTCAACGTGCTCTAGGAGGCGCGCCATGGCAAACCTTTACGAGAAGTACGTCTGGGAGGTGCCGGTGCGCGTCACCCACTGGGTGAACGTGCTCTGCATCATCACCCTCAGCGTGACCGGGCTCCTGATCGGCTCGCCCAGGACCCTCGCCCTCTACAGCACCCAGTACGTCATGGGATGGATACGCTTCACCCACTTCGTCGCGGCCTACTGCTTCGCGGTCAGCGTCGTCAGCCGCATCTACTGGTCCTTCGTCGGTAACCGGTACGCCTCCTGGCGCGAGTTCTTCCCGTTTCTGACCGCGCAGGGTAGAAGGGGGATGCTGGGCACCTTTCGCTTCTACACCTTCACCAGCATCCGGGCGCCCCACGTGGTCGGGCACAACGCGCTCGCCGGCACCGCGTACCTGGCGGTATTTCTGCTCTACCTGACCATGATCTTCACCGGGTTCGCCCTCTACTCCGAGCGCGCCCCATTTTCCTTCACCCACAAGCTGTTCGGCTGGCTCCTGGTCCTCTTCTCCAACCAGGGTCTGCGCCTCACCCACCACATGACCATGTGGTTCCTGATCGCCTTCGCCATCCACCACGTCTACAGCGCCTGGCTCATGGACGTGAAGGAGAAGGGAGGGGTCATGTCGAGCATCTTCGGCGGCTACAAGCCGGTCCGGAAAGGAGATCAAAGGTGAAGATACTGGTGCTCGGCATAGGGAATCTGGTAATGAGCGACGACGGTATCGGGGTCAGGGTGGTGCAGCTGATCGCCGAGCGCTACCGGTTCCCCCGGCACGTCACCGTCCTGGACGGCGGCACCCTCGGGCTCGACCTCTTGCCCAGCATCGAGAACGCGCAGCGCCTGCTCATCGTCGATGCGGTTGAGACCGGCGCCGCTCCCGGCACCCTGGTCAGGCTTTCCGGAGAAGAGATCCCCCTGACACTGGAGACCAAGCTGTCGCCGCACCAGATGGGGCTCAAGGATCTGCTGACAGTGGCGTCGCTGCTCGATTATGCACCGGTGGAAACCGTGCTCTGGGGTGTGCAGCCGGAGTCGATCGAGATGGCACTGCTGCTCTCGGCGCCCGTGCAGGCCCAGTTGGAGCCGCTGGCCGGGAAGGTGCTGGAGGAGCTGGCAGCCTGGGGCGTTTTTCCGGAAGGTGCTCAGAGCGAAGGCTTGCAGGCGATGTAACCAAAAAACGGAGGCAGGCGGCGACATTGCCCCGCTTCTCCTGAAAATGCAAAAGGCCCGTCAGAGCGATTCTGGCGGGCCTTTGCGTTTTTGGGCACCCCACTGGCGCCTGATCAGCAAAGAGGTGGGAAACCGTCGGGTTGTTGAGGCTCGGCAGGATCGCCGTTTCTCAGATTTCCCCGGATTTTCCGCGCTGAAGCGCTTCGGCGCGCAAGCGTGGCTGACGGTTCCTGCTTGTCTTATTTTTTATAGACCTGTGCCGGATCGAAGAGCGGGTTCGAGTGCTCCACCCAGGCGCCGTCCTCATATTTTACGTAGAAGCAGCTCCGGTTCCCGGTGTGGCAGGCGGCCGGGCCGTTCTGCTTCACCTTGATGACGACGGTATCCGCATCGCAGTCGGTCAGCACCTCGACGACATCCTGGGTATTGCCGGATTCCTCCCCCTTCATCCAGTACTTGTTCCTGGTACGGCTAAAGAACCATGTTTTCCCCGACTCAAGCGTCAGGTTCAGTGTCTTCTCGTCCATGAAGGCGACCATCAGTACCTCGCCGGTCTCGACGTCCTGGATTACGGCCGGGATCAATCCGCCCATCTTTTCGAAATCGATCGTTATCATAGTTTTCTCAGTCCTTGCACTGCCGTATTCACAAAAAAGTAATTTTCCATACACCGGAGCAAACCCTGCTGTCTACAGCGGAGTCCGGGATCGGAACGGGCGCTCCCTCGGCAAAACGCCCTACCCCCTCAATCGTCGGAAAGAAGGGTCCGGTCGTTCTCGAAGCTCTTATGGCGCAGCTCGTGGAATTTCTCGATCAGCTTCTCCACAGTCAGCGCCTTCTTCGCTTCACCTTCGATATCGAAGATGATCTCGCCTTTATCCATCATAAGCAGGCGGTTGCCGAATTCTATGGCGTGGCTCATGTTGTGAGTGATCATCATGGAGGTGAGCCGGGAATCCTTGATGAACTTGTCGGTGAGCTCCAGGACGATCTCGGCGTTCTTCGGGTCTAGCGCTGCGGTATGCTCGTCCAAAAGGATCAGGGCCGGCTTGGAGAGGACCATCATGAGAAGGGTCAGGGCCTGCCTCTGCCCTCCGGAAAACATGACAAGGTTCTCCTTCATCCGGTGCTCCAGCCCCATCCGCAGCTGGACCAGCTCGCTCTTGAAGAACTCCCGCATCTTGTGGTTCAGGCTTCGTTTCAGCCACTTGAAGCCCTTCTTGTAGGTGATCATCATGTTGTCTTCCAGGCTCATGTTGCTCGCCGTGCCGAGCGTCGGATTCTGGAAGATCCTGCCGATGTACTTCGCCCTCTTGTACTCGGGGTCCCGCGTCACGTTTCGGCCATTGACGAAGATGGACCCCTGGGCCGGGAGGACGGTACCGGCAATGGTGTTGAAGAGGGTGGACTTCCCGGCACCGTTGCTGCCGATGATGGTGATGAAATCACCCTCCTTCACCTTCAGGTTGATGTTGCTGAGCGCCTGGTTCTCGTTGACGGTCCCCTGGTTGAAGACGATGGAAACATTCTTGAGTTCTATCATTTTGCCACCGATGACTTGAATGCGACCTTCTTGAATTTTTTCAGCTGAGTCATGATCAGCAGGATGATGATCAGTACGCCCTTGATCAGGTTCAGGTCGCTCGGCGTCATATGGATCAGGTAACCGTAGTACCTCCCCACATACATCACTGCGTAGAATATGACGGATCCCGCCAGCGCGCAGAAGGTAAGGATGCCGATGCGGTTACTTTTCAGCACCAGGAACTCGCCGATCATGACCGAGGCGAGCCCCGATACGATGATGCCCTGCCCGAGCCCCACGTCCGCAAAGCCGAGGTACTGCGCCGCGAAGGCGCCGGAGATGGCGACCAGCCCGTTGGAGAGGCCGACGCCGATGGTCTTCAGGGTCTTCGGATTGACCCCTTGAGAGATCACCATCTGCTCGTTGTTTCCCATGGCGCCCATAGTCATGCCGAGATCGGTCCGGAAGAAGAGGTCGAGCAGGACCTTTGCCACCAAGGCTACCAGGAGAAAGAACACCAGCAGGATGTAGTCATCCGGGATGATCCCGGTAAATTTCTCCGTTACCTGCGTCAGGATGGTTTCGTGCTTCAGGACGGGGACGTTGGCGCGGTTGCCCAGGATGCGGATGTTGATGGAGTAAAGCATGGTCATGGTGAGGATACCGGCCAGCAGGTTGGGCACCCTCAGCTGGTTGTGGATGACCGCGGTGATCACGCCGGCCAGCACGCCGCCGGCGAAGGCGACCAGCAGTGCCAGCCAGCCGTTCATGCCGAGCAGCAGGCACTGCACCATGAGCGCCGCCCCCAGGGGGAACGAGCCGTCCACCGTCAGGTCGGGAAAGTCCAGGACCCTGAAGGAGATGAATACACCGAGTACCATGATGCCGTAAATCAGGCCTTCTACCAGAATACTTTCAATCATAGCAAACCGTTTACCCTTCCATCTGAAGATAACTGCTGCCCGGCAGCCCAGGGGACTGCCGAGCGATAAACCTTACGTTTTGCTGGCTGGCACCGACCTTCCGCGAGCCTTGAAATCCCCTCCCCTCTCCCGGAGGGGAGGGTTAGGGAGCGGGAAGATGGGTAGGAAACTTACTTCTTGGTGATTTTACCGTTTTGGCGGGTCGTATTGGCGAGCTTCACGATATCCTTCGGGACGTTCAGTCCGAGTTTCTTCGCCACATCCAGGTTGATCAGCAGGTCGACATCGGACGCCTTGGTCATGAAGCGGGTCGGGATCTGTTCCGGCTTCTTCCCCTTCAGGATCTCGACGACCATCTTGCCGGTTGCGCGGCCCATCTTGTAGTAGTCGAAGCCCCAGGCGGCCAGGACATCGTAGGCCTCGGAGGAGCTCGGATCTGCGGACATGATCGGCACCCTGTTCTTCATGGCGACCTCAGCGACCGCGCTCATGGCCGAGACCACCGTGTTGTCGGTACTGATGTAGAGCGCATCCACCCGGCGTATGATCGACTCGGTTGCCTGCTTCACCTCGGCCGACTTGGTGACCGTGGTAGGCACGAACTCGATTTTCAGCTCCTTGCAGACCTGCTTGACCATACCTGCCAGCACGACGGCGTTTTCTTCGGAACTGGTGTAGATGTGGCCGAGCCTCTTGATTTTCTTCATCCTCAGCAGCAGTTCGATCTGCTGCCTCACCGGGGTCATGTCGGAGACGCCGGTGACATTCTTGTCGCCCTTATTCAGTGAAGTGACGAGGCCTGCCTTGACCGGGTCGGTGACCGCGGAGAACACGATCGGAATCCCCTTCAGGGTGTTCACCAGGGCCTGAGCGGTCGGAGTCGCAACGCCGACGGCGAGGGTAACTTTCTCGGACTGGAACTTGTTGGCGATGGAGGCGGCGGTGCTGATGTCGCCATTGGCGTTTTGAACGTCAAAGGTAGCATTCATCTTGGAGGCGTTGAGCTCGTCCTGGATCCCCTTGACAACCGCATCAAGGGCCGGGTGCGAAACGATCTTGGAGATCCCGATGACGACCTTCTTCGGCGGGGCTGCCGCAAAAACCGACGCGGCACATAACAGGGAAACTGCAAGGAAGACCATCACCGTACTGAATTTCTTGCTCACCAGACACCTCCTAGATTCGATCAAAGTTTTCCGCCTCGGCCACTGCTAACGGAATAAACGGCGAGCATACCACCGCGAATAAGTTGTCGTCAATGTCATTAGTAAGTATCTTAAAACAATCCTTTGACGCCATGGGAAGATGAAGTAGATCGAGGATTCTGCCAGGTGTCATCCCACCCCGCAAAGAAAGGAGTACTTCCATCTCTCCACCGCCCCGCCCTCCCTCTCTCTTGCGCACAGGGAGAGTGAAACCGCATCGGCGAATAATCTTATCGCTAAATCATAAGCTCCCGAGTTGACACCGAAAGGGCAAAAAGGTTAAAGTACTGGATGCTTGCCCATTTTGCGGGTGACATGGACCAGAATTGCGACCCGCCCCTTAACGGCGTTACTGGTTGCCTCTCTCGACGCCACATCGGTTTGTTCATAGCATCCGCCAAGCAAATACCAATCATGCGGTTTCACCGGCCTCTTCGCTCAGACAGCACTGCTGCGCGTGCAGGATCCGGTGCGACGTGCTCCGGCATCGCATACCCCTTTTAAGGAGTCCTACGTGAAGCACCCGCACATTTACCGAAGCCCCGAGACCGCTACCTTACTGCTGCTCGCCCTCATCGCCTTGCCGCTCTCCCTTTCCGGGTGCAAGGATCACAAGCCCAGCGCCAAGTCTGCATCTGCAGAGACCATAAAGTACGGCACCGCCAGCACTGCAACCAAGAGCACGCAGACCGCGCCGGCTTCTTCGTCCGCGCCCGCCACGGCAGCTCCCGGCACTGCGGTGGCTCCGGGAGCACCGGCTGTCCCGGCACCCGGTTTCGCCCATGCCACCAGCGCAACCCGTCCCCCAAAGGGAGCCAAGCCGAAAGGCGCGGCGGTCGCTACGGCTCCGGGCATCGCGTACCGCGCCGGCGAGGACCCCGATTTTGCAGCGCACAAGGGATGGCCTGTGAAGGCTCCCGCTCCCCTGCCGGGCTCGATCCTGCCGCAAAAGCGGATCGTGGCTTACTACGGCAATCCTCTCTCCAAGCGGATGGGAGCGCTGGGCGAATATCAGAAGGACGACATGCTGCAGCGGCTCAAGCGCGAGTCGGCTCGCTGGCAGGCGGCGGACCCTTCGCACCCTGTGCAGCCGGCACTGCACCTGATCGCGGTGGTGGCCCAGGGAGAACCGGGCAAGGCGGGGATGTACCGGATGATCATGCCGGATAAGATCATAAACCAGGTGTACGGCTGGGCCAAGGAGTCGAACGCCATCCTGTTCATCGACATCCAGACCGGCCACGACAATATCCGGACCATCTTGCCGCGCTTCGAGTGGCTGCTGAAAAACCCGGACGTGCACCTCGGCATAGACCCGGAATTCAACCTGATCAGTAGCAAGGCAAAGCCGGGGAGCAAGATCGGGACCTATGACGCAGCCGACATAAACTACGCCACCGGCTACTTGAAGGATCTGGTGAAGAAATACAAACTTCCCCCTAAGGTGTTGACGGTGCACCGGTTTACCCGCAAGGGAGTCACCAACTACCGCAACATCGTGCTGCGCCCTGAGGTGCAGATCGTCATGAACATGGACGGCTGGGGCGCACCTTGGCTGAAACGTGACTCGTACAAGGACTACGTGGTGTCCGAACCGGTTCAGCTCACCGGGTTCAAGCTCTTCTACCACAACGACACCAAGAAGGGTGACCCGCTGCTGACCCCTGCGGAGGTGCTGAAACTGAACCCCAAGCCGCTCTATATTCAGTATCAGTAAGGCTTATTCGCCCGAGCCTGGGGCAGTAACGCCCGAATAATTGCCCATACGAAGAATGCCCGCCAGGAAAACCCGGCGGGCATTTTTTCGTCCGATGGCAGCTCTGCAACCGTCACGGTATTTCGAAGCAGATTGCGACATCACGCGGTTCGCTGCCATTGAAGCTGCGCTCCACGAAGGTCGCCTGCCGGGCCGAGTCGATAAGAAGGACCGTGGAGGAGCGGGTGCCGTAACGGGGAGTTGTGATGAAGATCGAAGAGAGAAGCCTTTCCTTCTCCAGCCCGATGCCGGTATCGGGAAGCTGCTCATCGGGGGCTTGGGTTCTGTCGGCCAGGATGGCGAAGAGATCTTCCGTGGCAAAATCGCCGGCCGTCACCACTCGGGCCAGAGACTCCCTGCCGCGGACCACCTTGGGCCACGGCGTATCGAGCAGGTGGTTACTTAAGCCATGAACACCGGGTGTCAGCCTGATGGCCCTGTCGCTCTTATTCGAATAGCAATACAGACCATCCCAATCTCCCAAGAGAAGATTGTAACCGTGGTACGCCAATCCTTCCCCGCGCAGGCGCTCCAGATAGTCCTCTACGGTCGTTTCGGAACTCAAGAAATCACTCACCAGCTTTCCCCGGGACGGGGTGTCCTTGCTGGCGGCGTGCGGCTCCCGGTAGTTGGTCAGTGCCGCGAAGCGGCCTGCGCGGCTTATTCCCAGCCAAGTCCCACCATGGACCAGGTCCCTCCCCGCAATCAGGTGCGGTGCGTCTTCCCAGCAAGCCGCCGCAGCCGTTGGCCGGTCGTAAAACTCGTCCCGGTTGGCCGCCAGAATGAGCCGGTACCGCGGGTGCACGTCGTAAGCTATTAAAACCAGGCACATAGAATTTCCCGCAAATCCGCCACGTTTCCTGCCGCGGCCGGAGTCCTTCATCTGTTCAAGATTCTTTTGATCTCCCTCTCCTGCGCCTCTGTTAGCCTGTCAAATTTCAGGCCCACACCGGGGATACTACGCGACTCCCCCCATTCATGCGACCAGCGTACCGTCGCTGCAATCGGTGCCGGGTCGGAAAGCTCCAGAAAGCGCAGGCTGACCCTATGCCCTTGTTCGAAAACCTGCGGCGTGTACAGAAAAACCCCTCCCAGTGAAATACTGACCGTAAACGTCTCCACCGCTTTTTTAGCGGTAAACGTTCCGCTCGGGCAGAATAGTACATTCAGGTTTAAATTCTTCCTGCCGTGCCTGCGCAACGATCTTGCAGCAAAAGGCCTGCACCTGCTCTCGACGAAAAACTTAATGGCCGATTCCGTGTCCGGGGAGAACGACTGTTCCAGAGGGCTCAGATTGATTTTTTTCTTCTTGTTTTCCCACTTCACTCGCAGTACGGGAAAAAGATTGATGCACTCGTAGGCAATGATCTTTTCCTCCTTGCTGCTGCGCACCAGTGTCAGGATGTCGATGACCAGACCATTGTATGCATTTTCAATCGCCATACACGACATTTCATTGAAAGACGAGGCTATGTCATATGCAACTCCGATTTCGCAGAGCGCATTGGCGTATGCCTGACCAGCCTCCGCGTCTTTTACAACTATAAGAATCTTGGTATCAGCCATGTGGTCAGGAGTTCCTTCTTTGTTCAGCCGCCGGGACCCGGCTTGAGTTGAGTTTTTGGCCAGACAGCTGAACGCTTTAAAATTGTCTCGCTACTATAGCGCCTTCCCGAAAAACTTCAAATATTTTCTACTGTTCTGCCAAACCCATCAGACGGCCAGCAGCGCCTATTCGATTGGTCCCCTCATTTAACCGGACATTAGATAGCCCCAGGCTGCCGCTTCACGGTACAGGTGGGGCCCCGCGACAGCGAGGAGGTTTGCCGCGCCACGGTTTTGCCAATGAAGCAGGGAATGCAACGAGGCCCGCCTCCCAAGCCAACAGAACCTTGCAGACTTTGACTTCGCAGGAATTCGCGCTACAATCATTAGCATTACCAAATATTAATACTGACATCCAACAAGCCGGCAATGATCGAGAAAGGTCCGGGTCTGACGGCTTTTTCGCGTTGACGTCGGGGACGTTCCCTATTCGTCACATGTTACAGGATTTCCAGCTCACCGTAACTGATTTTTCCTACCTTCGTATTCCCGCTACAGGAGGACGGTATATGCAGGATGACACCAAGCTTATAGCATTCATCAAAACCGATCTTGCCAGAGGCAAAACTTCGGGCAGTTTGAGTGCTACCGATGATCTGATCGAAACCGAAATCCTTGATTCCCTCGGGATCATGAAGCTTATCCTCTTCCTGGAGAATAACTACTCGGTAAAGATTTCGGACGACGATCTGACACCGGAAAACTTCAGTTCCATCAATTCGATCAATTCACTCCTGGAGAGGAAAAGAGCCGGGGAAGGTACCAAATGATGAATTTCTCTCTCACTGACACCCAAATCCTCCAATGGGACAGTATCGTCGAGTTCTCCAGACGGGAACTGAACGCGGAGATCCGCGGAAACGACCAGCAGGGGCATTTCCCCATGGAGAACTGGAAGAAATGCGCGGACATGGGGTTGCTTTCCCTCCTTACCCCCGAGGCTTACGGTGGGCTGGGTGAGGACCTGCTGTCAACTGCCCACTCGATCGAGGCCCTGAGCTACGGATGCGAGGACAGCGGACTGGTCCATGCAATCGTCACTCAGTTGTGCTGCATAGTCCTGCTGAACCTCTACGGCTCCGAGTCGCAGAAAGAGCAATTTCTCGGGAAATTATCCACGGGCGAAAGCATCGCGGCCCAATCCATCACCGAGCCCGACGCGGGTTCAGACGTGCTGTCGATGCGCACCAGGGTCGACGGTGTGGGTGAGGCCTACTCCCTTTCCGGAGGCAAGGTGTTCATTTCCAACGGCCCCTTGGCCGACTTGGTGATCGTCTTCGCCAAAAGCAGCGCGGGGAAATCGGCCTTCGGCGACATTTCCTGCTTCCTCATCGAGAAAAACGCAGCAGGCTACAGCATGGGAAAGCCGCTGGAAAAGATGGGGCTTAGGACGCTGCAAAACTGCGAGATGTTTTTTGACGAGGTTTGCGTGCCCGCACAGATGATGCTGGGCAAGAATGGCCACGGCATGTTCATTTTCAATGAAGCGATCGAATGGGAGCGCGCACTGATGACCGCTGCACACCTTGGCACCATGGAGAGGGTACTGGAGAAAAGCGTTAATTATGTCAAAACGCGCAAGCAGTTCGGCAAGGAGATCGGGAAAAACCAGGCCATTGCCAATAAGATCGGCACGATGAAAGTCAACCTGGAACTGGGCAAGCTGATCCTCTACAAGATGGCATGGCTGAAGGATCAGGGGAAGAGAGCCACACTAGAAGCGTCACTCGGGAAACTTTTTGTCAGTGAGAACCTGAAAAGCGCCTGCCTGGATGCCATTCAGATTCACGGCGGTTACGGTTACATGCAGGAGTACGACGTGGAAAGGGACCTGAGGGACAGTGTCGCCGCGACCATCTATTCCGGGACCTCCGAAATGCAGCGCAACATCATTGCCAGGATGCTGGGACTCTAATGGGTAACTACCTTTTGCAGAATTATCTGGATAACAGCTCGCGCGCTTACCCGGATAGGGTGGCTCTGGTTGGTGACCAGAAGTCGATCACCCATGAACAGCTCCACGATGATGCGAACCGGCTGGCCTACTGCCTGACGGCAAACGGGGTACAGAGGCAGGATCGCGTGGTGATCTGCATGAAGCGGTCCCCGCAGGTCGTCATGGCGATCCTCGGAATCCTCAAGGCCGACGCGATCTACGTTCCACTGGATGCCAAAGCTCCCGTGGAGCGGCTGTTGAAGGTGGTCAAGGACTGCCAACCGAGCGCGGTGATCTGTGACGATTTGCGTCTGCCGGTCATCGATGAGCTTACGAGCCAGTTGCAGACGGTCCGGCTGCTGGTTGTTTTCGGAGCAAAAACTGATTTTATTGACAGGATTCCGCTCGTAAGCTGGGAAGATGTTTCCACCCTCACCGTACCGCCTCCCCGCTACAGCAACATCGACGCGGATGCCGCCTACATCCTGTACACCTCTGGTTCCACCGGCAGTCCAAAGGGCGTCACAGTTTCCCATCTGAATGTCATCAACTACATCGAGTGGGCCGTGGAGTACTTCAACATTCGGACGGAAGACCGCATACTAGGTACCGCGCCTTTTCACTTCGACATGTCAACCTTCGACATTTTCACGGTACTTAAAGCCGGCGCGACCCTCTGCATCGCCCCCGAGCGCGATCTCCTTTTCCCGCACCAGCTTCTCGACCTGATCGAGAAGGAAGGAGTCACGCTGTGGAAAGGGGTGTCTTCCCTCCTGATGTACCTGTCTACCACCGGTAGCCTTAAGGAGGATCGCATCCCTTCTTTGGAAAAGGTCCTGTTCGGCGGGGAAGTTCTGGCGACGAAACACCTCATGAACTGGATGAGGATCTATCCGTCGAAACGGTTTTACAATGTGTACGGTCCGACGGAGGCGACGGGAATCTCCGCGTTCTACCCGGTTGGGACAGCACCCGCGAGCGCGACCGAGTCGATTCCAATCGGGAAGGCGTGCTCAAACACGGAGGTCTTCGTGCTGACCGAGGACAACCGCCGTGCCCTGGTCGGAGAGACAGGGGAATTATGCATCCGCGGCTCGGGTCTCAGCCTGGGGTACTGGAATGACGAGGAGAAAACCGCCCGGGCGTTTATCCGCAATCCGCTGGGGTGCACCCAAAGCGACAGGATTTACCGCACCGGCGATCTTGCCCGCCTCAGAGAGGACGGCGTTTACGAATATCTCGGGCGCAAGGATTTCCAGGTGAAGTTCATGGGCTACCGGATCGAATTGTTCGAGATCGAAAAGGCGATACTCTCGCTGGAAAACATCCAACAGGCAGCGGTTTTGCTCTGTGATTCATCCCACAGTGAAGTCTCGGAGCTGGTCGCCTTCATTGCAGTTTCGAACCTGATGGATCTGGATATGATAATGGAAGATTTGAGCCGGGCAGTTCCTTCCTATATGTTGCCGAAGCGGATCATCCCATTGACAAAAATCCCGCTGACCGATCGCGGGAAAACGGACAGGTCCGCATTGCGTGATTTCTACCAGAAAGACATCCAGGTGTCTGGAAAAGGGGATAAGCAGTGAAAGGGCTCAGTCCTGACGAATCTTCAGAGTACCTGTCCATCTTGCAGACATTACGGCGGTCCTATCCGTTGTATGACATGCACGTACACCCGTATGAAGTGCTCTTTGACAGATTCACCTACGACAATGAAGTCGCACGCGGGGTGCTCAGTTTGTCAGGTAAATCCTATGCGGCGCCGTCGGTTACAAAATTCCAGTTCCCGGAAATGGGGAATTTCAGCGACGAACCGAGGCCGCAGAGGCTCCAGGATATCTCCGTGATGCTGTTGCGGAAGGTTTACCGAAATGTCGGGGAACAGGTTTTCATCGACCAGATGACTCTAAGCGGAATCGACAGGGTGCTGCTGCTCCCAATCGCGCCCGAGTCCTGTACTCCCGACGAATTCGGCAGCCGCATGCGCTGGGTCAAACGGTTCTATTCAAACCGGGAAAAATTCTGGATCGCGGGGAGCATTCCCGGAGCTCTGGCTGGCAACGAAATAGGGCCGTATGTCTGCGAACTGAAGAAGGAATACGGCATCAGGGCGATTAAATGCCATCCCGTGGTTTCCGGGATCGACTTGAGTTCAAGCAACAGGAAAGAGTGGATGGAAACGGTACTGGGAGCCTGCCATGAAGCGAAACTACCCCTCATCATCCATGGCGGCAGGAACAACCTATACTGGGGCGGCAGTCGTGGGAATTTCGGTTCGCTCGAGAATCTGGAAAATATAGACATGTCAATTTCTGAGGAACCGGTAATCCTGGCGCACGCGGGGTTCCACCGGTGCAGAATCGATGAGATAGAGCAAGTAGGGCTGCCGATGCTTGACAAGATGCTGAAGGCGCACCCCAATCTGTGCGTCGACATATCCGGCCTTGGATTTGAGCCGCTGAAATTGGTATTGCAATCCGTAAATGCCGATCGGATCCTCTTCGGCTCCGATGCACTCTACTCACCGCAATGGGAGGCTGTGACGATGACTCTGCATGCACTGAAAGAACTGGGAATGGCAATGGAGGAGAACTTCCTACAATTCGCGAGCATCAACCCAAGAAAAACTATATTTAAGGATCGATAACAATGTTAAACACGCTCAGGGTTAGATGGAACCAGTTCTTGGAGGAAACAAAGGAGAAGTCTTTCGGCGAAGCACTCAAGAAATCAATTTCCAGATTCATAGTGTTAGACAGGATAGTGGTACCCGTATATCACCACCTGGCTAAGTTGAAACCAACTGTAAAAACGGATGCCACGTCTTCTCTCGAATTCCTTGTCGTCGATGAATCCAACGTAGATGCGTTGGCGTCAATGCATATGACAACCAGCAGAAGATTGAAAGGGACCACCAATACCCGTTTAGGATACTATTCATACGCGGTAGCATCTAACGGAGAGATCATAGGTGATATCTGGTGCGCAACGCCCAGAAAGGTGCAGACTGACCCCATACATCCCGATCTTTCCTTTTTGGAAATCAAGTGTGGAGAAAACGAGGCGTACATGTTCGACATGTACGTGCCCCCGGATTCCAGGGGAAAGGTCATCACGAATTACCTTCTGGGAGGCGCATTAAATGCCCTGAAAGAAGACGGCTTTGACAAGGTTTATGGGTTCTATGAAAAGGATAATCTGCCTGCCTTATGGACCCACCGCCTGTTCGGATACACCGAACTCGAAAAAAGAAAGTATTGCAGGCTTTTATTTTTCACAAAAACCAAACCAGTGACATCCAATGAATAACGATAGAAGCGAGCTTGGTTGGCACCCTTGATCAGATCCTAATTCAGCAGGAGCGTCCTCCAGGGCGCGACTCGCGGCAGGAATGCCGCTCCTACTGTCGCGATTATCTGTGGCGGGTGCCATTCAGGACGCAGCGTTGCGGGTACTTCGAGAAACGGTTCCATTCCGGTTAAAAAAACGACAGCAAAAAGCCCCACCAGGAAGATCCTGGTGGGGCTTTTCTATTAAATTCCCTGCGGCGACCTACTCTCCCACACAGTTACCCATGCAGTACCATCGGCCCAGAGAGGCTTAACTTCCGTGTTCGGGATGGGAACGGGTGTGACCCTCTCGGTATAACCACAGAGAAA
>Ga0209125_1000701_pt1 | contig 39635 bp, 48 predicted proteins | sample BarGraIncub1131A_FD_184503 | JGI IMG/M metagenome (GOLD analysis project Ga0209125, IMG submission 184503) | Arctic peat soil microbial communities from Barrow, Alaska - Barrow Graham LP Incubations 11-31A (SPAdes) (version 2) | ecosystem: Environmental > Terrestrial > Soil > Wetlands > Peat... | reverse complement strand
GTTAAGCTACTTTTATTTTGAAGGTTTTCTCAAAAATAATCAAATATTTAATAGAAGTATTTTTTCGATTAGTATAATAAAATATTACAGATTTTATAATGAACACATCTGAACTGTAACGAATTGATTGCTTTTTTATTTGCATTTATTGATTAACCTAGAGTCTATGTGTTATGCTTATCTAATAATAAAATTTCATTTGTGTTTTATATTTAAGGTAATAAAGGAGCTGAAATAATGAAGGTAGAGTTACATGATAGAGTATGGTTTTTATTGCTAATGCTTATAATATTCCCACCAGTTGGAATATTTTTATTGTGGTCTAGCAATAAAGTTAGCAAAAAGGTAAAAGTGATTTTAAGTATTATTTCTGCTGCATGGTTTTTGTTTGTTTTAGGTAATGCCTAGTGAATTAATATATAAAAGACAATAACCTTCACAAATCGAACTAATGAATAATAATATAAGATAGAAACAAAAATTAGGAGATATATATCTTGTATTACAATGTGGATACTTACTATTCTCAACTTTTTAGGTTAAACTCGTTAAATGATAAACTAGTGCAGGCTATGAAAGCTGAAAGACATGATAGGGTAAAATATCAGAGAATGATAGAATCGACCACTGATCCTGCGGTAATTAAACAAATTAAATTTGCCTATGATGATGAAATCAAGCATTATGGAATGTTTCAACAAATGTATTATCAACTTACAGGTGAAAAATTAGATATTCCTTTACCTACAAAAACCGAAAAATATAATACGCTTATGGAAGCAGTACAAAGTAGTATTGAAGGAGAAAATGAAGCTGTAGACCTTTATAGAGAGATTTTTTCACTCATGACAAGTAAGCAAATGCGAGACAAGGTTTTCGAAATTATTACTGATGAACAGGAACATTTTGGAAGATTTATTTATTTATACTCAATGTTAAAATAATAAAACTTTACTAAATACGTTAAATAAAAAGTAGACATGTCAACACTTTTGATAAGAGGTGAGGACATGTCTATTAAAATTACTTGAGATTAATAATTTAAATTATATATAGCTTGCTAATAAAAAGTAACCTAAAAGTTATTAAAGGTATATAATTTAGATTAACCAAAATTATATAGATTGTTTTTAATATAATTAGAGGAGAAAAATAAGATGTCAAGTTATGCAAAGTTATTACATAAGGCTACTATAAAACTTGAAAATGGGGAAGAAGCAAGAATTGAAAAACTTTTAATAAAAGCCACAGATACAGAAGAATTAAGATTTTCTTGGTGGACACAGGAAGGTAAAAAATTTCAAAGAACACCCTTAGACTTAGAAGAAAATGATTGGTTAAGACTATTTGAAGTAGGGGTAAAGGATGATATATTATCTAAAGAATTCATAAAAAGTTTAATTGCTATTTTGGAGAATGGGCTTAAATAAGAGATAAATAAAATAATGAAGTATAGTGTGGAAAGCAAAAAACGCCTATTTAAAATATAGGCGCCCGAAAGAGATATCTAAAATCATAGGGGGAATTTAGCTATTTTTAATTCTAACCATAAATTCATAATCTATTCACGTGAACTTTCAAAAGGTATATTAATATTCTAAAGCACAGGAAAGTTATTATTTAATAACTTTCCTAACGTCATTTACACTGGATTAATAAATTAAGAAAGCTGAGTGATAATTATGAAAACAACAAAAATCATATTTATATTTTGGATAAGCCTTATGTTTCTTGTTACTTTTACCTGTTCCCTAGTGTATATTGTTTCCCAACAATCCATAAGGCTTGGCGCAAATCAGCTGCCTGCACAGCTTGCAGTTGAAACATCAACTAAACTTCAAGATATTGAAAGCGTAAAGGATGCTATCCCAAGCGAGAAGGTCGATATCACAAAAAGTTTGAATACTTTTGTTATGGTGTATGACATAAATAAAAAACTTATTGCTTCATCAGCAATAAGCAGCGGCAGCTCAATAATGTATCCAACAGGGATTTTAGATAATGTTACCCAAAAAAATGAAGCTAGGGTTACATGGCAGCCAGAAAGAGGGCTACGTTATGCAACTGTTGCAATAAAGTATGACGGGGGATATATTGTAGCTGCCCGTTCTTTAAGTGAAACAGAAAAACTTATAGATACAATAGGAAAATTGGTTATTGCGGCATGGCTGGCTTGTGCGGTATTTTTAGGAATTGGGGTTATGATTATTTATAGATTTTTCGTAAAGGGATATAAGGTTAGAAACCTTTAATTGAAATACCTCTAATTCTTCAACTATAAAATTAAATAATATTCAAAAATGCCGTAATATTCAGAAATGAATTTTATGGCATTTTTAATTTGTAATAAAAAATAATAAAATAAGACTTGACTTAATTTAGCTAGTGTACTAGTATGATAGTACACTAGCTAAACATTACAAATGGAGGTACAGATATGTGGGTAAGTTTAATGAACAAATGCCTGTCTATTTACAAATAATGCAAATAATCAAAGCAGATATTGTTACAGGTGATCTAAAACTCGGCGAGAAGCTGCCCTCGGTCAGAGAAATGTCAGAAAAACTAATGGTGAATCCAAATACAATGCAAAGAGTTTTTATGGAACTTGAGAGAGAGAATATTGTATATTCCCAGAGGGGAAAAGGAACGTTTGTATCTGATAAATTAGAACTTATAGAAAATCTTAGAATAACTCAGGCTGAGAAATATTCCATTAGGTACTTGGAAGAAATGAAGGAGTTAGGTATAAAAAAGAGGGAGATATTAAACTTATTAACTCAGATGATGGAGGGGGATTAAAGATGGTAATTTTAGAAGTAGAAGGATTAAGTAAAAAATATTTGAGTAAACAAGCATTAAAAGATATAAACATAACTATAGAAAAAGGGAAAATTGTAGGCCTGTTTGGTCCTAATGGGAGCGGTAAAACAACTCTTATGAAAATAGTGGCGGGCCTTATTCAACCAACAGGAGGTAAACTAAGTATCTGTGAGCATAATTTAGGTTACATAACTAAAAGCCTTGTAGCTTATCTTCCAGATAGCGACTTTTTATATGATTGGATGAAAATTGAGGATGCCAAAAAAATATATGTAAAATTCTTTGACGACTTTAATACGCAAAAGTTTAATGAACTGTTGGAATTAATGCAGCTAAGCTGCAATATGAAAGTGAAAAGTCTCTCAAAGGGAATGAAGGAGAAACTTTCTATTACCCTTACTCTTTCAAGAGATGCGAAATTGATTGTACTAGATGAGCCACTTAGCGGAGTGGACCCTATAGCTCGTGAACAAATTCTACAGGCTATACTTAAAGGTTTTAGCTTCGAAAGCTCTATGCTAATCACAAGTCATTTGATTAACGAATTTGAGAATATCATTGATGAGGTTTATTATTTGAAAGAAGGACAGATAATTCTTTCTGGTAATGTTGAGATGATAAAAGATGAAAGACATAAAACACTTGATGAACTTTACAGGGAGGTTTTTGCACAATGAAAAAGTTATTGAGCTTTGAATTATTAAAGAAATGGAAAACTTATAAAATAGCTTTAATTAGCGTTATTATTTTGCAGGCGATCTTGATGCTTGTTTCAAGGTTAACTTTTGACAACAAGTTTGATATTGCTTTGGGTTTTATCATGTTTATATATGTTCTCACAATTATGTTAATGTTTTGTTTCCCTCTAATTGAAATTATGTACCGTTACAACAAAGATTTATCAGGGAAACAATCGGTACTTGAATTATCAATACCAATTATCTCCTGGAAGAAAGTTTTAGCTAAGTTAATTGTTTCCGTAGGTTGTATTGGGTTCTTTATATTACTGGCATTGGCTTCGTTAATATTATATTCAGCTGTATTTGGGTATTCTTCAGAAACAATTTCATCTGATTTTATTAGTTTGTTTAATCAGATAATTGCAGCACCAGACAAGTTCATTATTGGACTCATATATGGGGTTTTTACATTAGCTTCCTTTATTTTAACCATATATTTTTGTATTACTTTATCAAAAGTAATATCGCATAAAAACAAAATTGCGGTGCCTATAAGTATTGGAATTTTTATTGCTTATAACGTGGCCCTTTGGTTCATTGCTCAACAAATCAATAAAATACCAGCAGTTTCCTTTAATTTATGGGGTAGCAATTATTCCATATTAGCCTCAGTATTTGATATTGTAATGTTTGCATTAGTATTTGTTGGAACCTCCTGGTTAGTCGAAAATAAAATTGAAAGCTGATGCATTACTATATAATTATTTTATAAATTAAAGAAAAGCTAGAGAAAACCTCTAGCTATCTTTGATTTAAAACTTTTTTTCTACTTAGATATTCTTCCTCATTAATTTCACCCTTTGCAAATCTTTCATCAAGGGTTTGTAAAGCTCCTCCCCTATGAAAATTGTGAAGACCGTGGTGCTTACTCAAAAAGAATATTATACCTACAAGTATTAAAACTTTAAAGAATCCGGATATAAGCATCCAGGGTAAAAAGGCTGCTCCTGAATATATTAAAGTAATTCTAAAAACTCTATAAACTTTATACTACATTAATCTATAATTCCTTTATGAAATTCTCCCATTCCTCTAGTATACCTAAAGCTTCAAATTTTCTTGTGAAATGTAGTTTTAGTTCCCTTTGAAGATCTGAGTAGTTCTCCATTTTGTTTTTTCTTTCAGAGTAATCTCTTAAAAGCTCAGCTTCCTCCCTAGATATGTAGTAATTAAAGTGTTGATTAGTTTTTTCAAGGCTTTCAAGAGTAATAGGCCTAGTTCTATTTTCTTCAATAACCACAATAGTAGAGGCTAGATAATCACCTACTCGATTACATTCCTTTGAGAAAAAGATTAGTACAATACCTATTCCGTACATGTCAATAAATAATCTAGATAGATTTCTTATAGCTGAGTGTTTTAAGGTTAAGGATTGACCATTTTTCCTTATTGTTCTAAGTTTAAAAATTTTTTTCCCTATGGTCTGTCCATTCATACTTAACTCCATGACAATAAAATAACCATAGATAATTAAAAATAGAATTAGAAGCGAAATTCCTATAACCCAACCATAATATATACTCATGAAAGCTTCTGCATATTTAGTCATTAATAAAATGGCAATAACAAGTGGCATAATTAGTAAGCCTTGAATTAGCATATCCACAAAGGCTGAAGCTACCCTTGAGGCCACCTCAGCTAGGACGTATTCAACTTCAATATTTTCTGGGGTTATAATTGTAATTTTTTTCATCTGAATTCCTCCTCTAATAATAAAATTTACTTTATATACAAATTTCTACATTAATCTGATAAAATAGATACGAGGTGAAAATATTGAGAGAAGAACTATTTATTGAAGTAAATTCGAATATATGGCGGGAATTAGAAAGCCAATATAACAAAATTAATAAAAAAGATATAAAATCCTTTTCCTCCTTGGAGGTAAAACAGTTTTTACATAATTTCAGACTATGTAGTCATCATTTAGCCTATGCTAGAACCCATTATCCTAAAAGTAAAGTAGTAGCCTACTTGAATTCACTGGTAGGTAAGTGTCATAGTCATGTTTATGCAGTAAAAAAGATTTCTCCTGAGTACCTTCTACACTATATAGCTTATGGATTCCCTAGGTTATTAAAGGAGTATAGATGGTATATACTGAGTTCCTTTGGATTTTTTGCAATTGGAGCTCTACTTAGCTTATTGCTCGTTTTAATAGACCCAAATAATGCAGGTATATTCTTACCTCAAGATATGATAAAGGGGATAAAAAGTGGCAATCTAGGAGGAGGACAATGGAACTACCCTCTAATGTCTAGTGAAATTATGACTAACAATATTACAGTATGCCTTAAGGCCTTTGCCTTAGGTATTACTCTTGGGATTGGTACAATATATGTATTATATTCCAATGGGGCAATGCTTGGCTCACTTACTGCACTTGTTTATTTTTATGGTAACCCCACTAAATTTTGGTCGCTGATTCTGCCCCATGGCTTAATTGAACTTTCTGCAATTTTTATAGCTGGCGCAGCAGGCCTCATTATAGCTAAATATATCCTTCTGCCTGGAGAATACACCCGGAAATCCTCATTAATAGCAGGTTCGAAGAAGGCAGTTTCACTGATTATTGGTGTTGCTTTTATGCTAATAATAGCTGGAATTATAGAAGGCTTTTTTACTCCATTAAATATTTATTCAAGCACAAAGCTTATATTTGCAGCTATATCAGGAGTTATATTAATTATTTACTTCTCAATTCCTTATATATTGAAAAGACCTTGATATAAGATCTTTATCTATAAGTAGGTTTGATTCTTAAGCTGAATATATTTGTTTATTACATTTAGCTCAAGCTTCTCTGTAGCACACTCTATACAAAGTATACCTTTCCGGTTCAAAAGGTTTATTATTTTTTGCCTATCTTCTAATAGCTCAAGAGCCACACCTTTGTCAAATAAATCCTCCACCTTTGCTATATTACTCTTACTTATATCTTCTAGACTTTCATTTTTGATTAATAGTATTACCACCATATTGTTTTTCGAGAGAACAGGCAATACTTTTAACATGTTTTCCGTCTCTTCAATAGTGTCAAAGTCTGTAAAAAGGAATATGATACTTCGGTGTCGCTCTTTCATTTTATAATGGTAAAAACTATCATCATAATTTGAGGTTTCATTACTATAATCAATATGGTATAGTGCTTCTAGTATTTTCCCTCTATGAGCTGGTCCTTTCCCAGGCATTATCATATCTGTAACCTCAGTGTTGAATATTAGAAGTGCAGACTTATCCCCATTTTGATTTACAACATCTGATAAAACTAAAGCTGTATTAACCACTAAATCTAACTTTCGATATCCTCTAACCGTATAACTCATGGGTCGTCCCGTATCAATAAACATATATACATGTTGATTTTTTTCTGGTTCATATTGGTTTACTATTAGTTTATTTTCACGAGAGGTGGCTTTCCAATTAATTTTTTTATATTCATCTCCCACCACATATGATCTAAGACTTTCAAAAGCAGTTCCTTTGCCGAGAATTCTCAAATTTCGCTGTCCTTGCTTAAACATTCTATTGTTACAGATACCCAATCGATATTTTCCTAGATTTTTTAAATTAGGATAAACTTTATATTCTCTATCAAGCTTTACAACGTATACCTTCATGCATAGTTTCAAGCGTCCAACATATTTGTAATGAAGATTTTTAAAGGTAAAGGCACCTCTTTTAGTTGGAATAACAAAATACTGAAAAACCTTTTTTTCATGAGGAGATATAGTGCCCTTCATAAGCTTATTTTCAGTTTGAAAGTGATACTCCGGAACTTCATCCTTAAGTTCTAAATAAAGTTTGTAATTACTTTTATTATAGATCTGAAAACATATTGCTTCTTTTTCATATATGGATAAATTATCATTTCCAGTTCGCACAAGGGTTAGCTCATTTTCGCTTATGGAAATGAAAAAGTCTACTAATAATAAAGTAGCACATATTAAATTATAAATAATAAATATAGCAAAAGATGTGTTAAATATTGCAGCCAGAATTAGAAATGGAAGCCCAAGTGATAAAAGATATATAAAACGTCTAGTAATGCTCAAATATCTCTCTCCTCTCTACCTAGGTACCTTAACTTTAGAAAGTATATCCAAAATAACCTGCTCGGTTTTAATACCTTCAAGTTCAAGTTCTGGCTTTAAAATTATTCTATGTCTCAAGGTAGGTATGGCCATTTTTTTAATATCCTCAGGTATAACATAACCTCTTCCAGAATAAGCTGCATAGGCTTTAGAACACGAAAGAAGTGCAATTGAACCTCTTGGGGAACTCCCAATATCAATAGTAGGGTTGTTTCTAGTTTCTGAAATAATACTCACAATATATCCAAGTAAAGCATCATCTATTTTCACAGCTTGGGCTTCTTCCCGTGCATACACAATATCCTTGGCAGTACATACAGCTTTTAAATTGCACTTATCTAGATCTATATGTGAGAAGCCTTCATTATGACGTTTTAATACTTCTTTTTCAGCGATAGAGGAGGGATAATCAATATTTATTTTCATTAGAAATCTGTCTACAAGAGCTTCTGGCAAGGGATAAGTACCTTCATACTCTAATGGGTTTTGGGTTGCAAACACCATATAAGGAGTAGGTAGTGAGAACATCTCACCATCAATGGAGACAGTATTTTCCCCCATGGCTTCAAGCAACCCGGCCTGTGTTTTAGGTGGTGTACGATTTATTTCATCGGCTAAAAGAAAATTAGTGAAAATAGGACCTTTTTTTAATTCGAATTCTCTTGTTTGCATATTAAAGATTTTGGTACCAGTTACGTCAGCGGGCATTAAATCTGGAGTGAATTGAATTCTTTTAAAATCTATTGAAAGTGTCTTTGCTAAAGCTTTTACCATTAAGGTCTTTGCTAGGCCAGGAACACCTTCTAATAATACATGCCCACCACTAATTAGACTTATTAGGGATTGTTCTATTAGTTCGTCTTGCTCCACAATAACCTTTCGAAGTTCAATATGTATTCTCTCCATGATTTTACTTAATGAGTTTTTTTCAAGGGTTTCCAATTTGTTGCTCTCCTTTTCATTAAAATATTCTTTAATTGTTCAATGCAATTTATTATCTCAATATATTCTTTTTTTCTTATGTTCTTGTTTCCTTTTTCCATAAATGCATATACTCTTTTGGCCTTAAGTATAGATGGAAGATTCTCTCTTTCCCAATACTCTATCCAATTGCCACTTGAATACCTTATTTCTTTTAATAAGCTTTTATAATAGCTTTCAAACATAATATCCCAGCAATTTGCTATATTATATAAGGAAGAGGAAGAATATAGATATTCATTTTCATCTCGTTCAACTTCATCATATAAAGGTAGGGCTTTACCGAATCTTTTTCCTCTATAATAAAAGAAGGCTAATATAATTAGTACTAACTGATAAATTATAATTTTACCTTGGAAAGGTATAAAATCCCATAAACTTTTTACTTTTGCCTGAGAGTATATATAACCTTCTGAAAAAACAATATGTTTATAGGGATGACTATCAATTTCACTAAAAATTTCATAAGCCTTATCTGTATTAGACAAAAGGGTTTTATTTGCGATTGACACAGTCTCAGCTTGGATGATAAGACCTTTTTTTAGAGCATATATCTTTAAGTTGCCTTTAATTTCTGGAGAAGAACTAAAATCTACGAGCGTTTGTTTATCATTTGTAAAGTAAATTAAAGTACCACCCTTGTTCACCCAGTCTAGTATATCTGGATTATGCAAATTGAAACTACCATAATCAGTAACCAATTGTATATCTTGAATATTGGTTTCCTCAATTGGTAATAAGGATCTTTCAACAGGAAGCTTCAAGGCTTTTAAAGTTTTATAAAAAGCACTTATTCCATTAGATGAATTGTTATCTATTGATGGATTATTACCTTGCATTGTTTTAGATATATAAAAAGTAAAAATCAAAAATAAGAGGACTAAGATTATAAAAATAAATATGTCTTTTTTATTTCTTGTTTTCATGATAAACCACCTCATTCCAGATAAGGCTTAAGTTTTCTTCCCAGTGATTGTATAATTTCTTGTTCCATACCTTATGTCCGTACCAATTCTCATTAAAATCGTTTATCAAAGCTTTGAAGATCATTAATTTAGAAAAATTACTTTTCTTCAAATAATTATAGATTTCCTCATTAGTTTTAGTTTCATCTAAATAAAGTAGGTTCTCTTCATGCATTAAAAGTAGCAAGGCAATGAAACTGAAACGAATTGCTTGTCTATAATCATCTTGGTTAGCAAAAGCTTCTCCTCTAGATCGTAGGCTTTTTGGAGATGTTCTATTGTCTATTTTTTCACCAAGAATTTCTCTAAGTTTTGTTTTGTGAGAAAGAGTTTTATTAAACTTTATTACAATTAAAATTATAATTGAGATTATCATAAGAAGCCCTATTATAATAAATATTGTTGATAAGGTTCCTGAAACAGCCTTTGCCGTATCCATATTAGATATAATTTTTTTTATAATATTGAGTATCATTTTAGATAGATAGTCCTTTAGCTCTTGAATATAATCCTCTTTAAAAATTCTGATACTTTTATATTCAGGTCCCTGTAGGATTTTACCCAGGGCATTTTGAAATTCGTTTTTAGAGGTACTAATTAAACTTAAGTTTATCATTTAATTGCTCTCTTTCTATTTTCTTTAATTTTAGGGTTAAATCATAGCCTTCTTTTTTGAATCTTTGATTAAAGTAAAGCTGCGTTAGCATTATGGTACTTAGGGGAGAGATTAAACACCAGGAAATAATGCTAATTGGGAAATTCGCATAGGATATAAGCATAGGCAAGAATGTAGTAAAATTATGATCAAGATTGAAAAACTTTAGAGCCAAAAATAGTAAACTTATTAGTAGTCCCCATAAGGCAATAAAAGAGTAACGTATTAGATAAACTGTTATGCTGAATATAACAATGGATATATAAATTTTAAAGAAGTTATGTTTAATCAAGGTAAAACTACGTTTTATTGAAGCAATGATTCCTCTTTGTTCTATTGTTAATACTTGAAAGGAGAAAGAAAATAAAGCTATATAACCTATAACTACTAAAATTACTACCAATGAAGCTATTATACAAATAATAGAATAAATAATTATACCAGTAGAATTACCATATATAAATTTGGAATAAGTAATAAAAATCTTATATAGAAAGTATGCCATTGCGCAAAACAATCCTATAGCTGGGATAAACGTAATAAAAGCGATGACTAGTATACCAAGTACCCTCAATATATTTTTAAAAGAGGCACCTAAGGCCGAGGACGTAACAATTTTCATTTCAAGAAATTCCTGACTTGCGATCTTAATAATGCCAATACTTGAGGAAAACCCAAAGCCAAATAGAATAAAGGAGAATATGGAAAGTGTAACTAGCATAAAGATAGTATTTTTAAATAACATGAATCCAAGTAACATAAGAATACTCGCTAAAATTATAAAAAAAGTAGAAAGCGCAATTAAAATTGCACCATAACTAATTGTGAATAAAATTATTGTGGAGATGTATTTTTTTAAAGTATCAATAGATCTATCCATTATTTCAGATATATTCATTTCCCGCATATAAAGCTCCTTTTCCTAACTTGAAAATACTCGTTAAGAATACAAAAATTGTCTATATACAGGTTAATATGTATACTTGAACCTGTCAAGAAATATATGGTAAACTTATATATATAAGAAATAGTAAAATAATCTGAAGTGTTTTTTATTTTCAAATCGTTATATAAGTGTAAGGATTAAAAATGGGGGTGATGGTTATTCAAAAGGAACAGTTTGAAAGCTACATAAAACAATATCAGCGTTTAATCATTACCATTTGTTTTTCCTTTACAAGAAATTATTTTGATGCAGAAGATTTAGCCCAGCAGACCTTTTTAGCCGCATTCACTAGCCTTGGAAAATTTGATGGTGAGAACTTTAAAGCTTGGCTAACTACTATTGCTGCTAATAAATGCAAGGATTATCTTAAAAGTACTTCAAGATTAACGGAAAGCTTATCCAAAGAGGATTATGAATGTTTAGAGGATAAAGGTGACCTACCCGTGGATACCTTGGTTAAAAATAGTAGTGGAGAAAGAATTCATAAACTCTGTAGTCAGTTGAAAGATCCCTATAAAACTGTTTCAATAAACTATTTTTGTAAGGATATTAAACTATCGGATATGGCTAAGGATACAGGACAAAGTTTAAAAACTTTACAAACCCATCTTTACAGATCGAAAAAACTACTTAAAGCTTTATGGAAGGAGGAGACAATAGTTGATTACATTATTTGATGAAAAGGCTCATATAACTAAACTTTCATTAATAGCACTTAAAGAAGGAGCTTTGATGGATAATGATTTGATACTTATATCTGAACATATTTGCAGTTGCACAAGATGTTGCGAGGCATTAGCTAATAGTTTTAATGATAATGAACTTGCAGAAGCTCCTTTAGGCTTTGTAGGGGAAGTAAATAGCAAAATAAAAAGGAAACGAGAAAAGGATAGACAATTTATTTTTTATTCCTTTAGAGTTACAATTGCCGCTTGTATAGCCTTAATATTTGTTTTTTCAGGAACCTTTAAATTAACGACTAATGCGGAAATAGAAACAAATGTTATAAATCCACCGAATCTAAGTATAGTAAACAATATAAATACAGAACTTAATAATTTTTCTATAAAAATAATGAATATGGAGGTTTTCAATAATGATAAAGAAAAAAAATAAATTTTTAACCTTTGTTTTTTCACTTTTACCTGGAGCAGGGCACATGTATTTAGGACTTATGAAGATGGGCATATCCCTTATGTCAGCATTTTTCTTTATAATATTTCTTTCTTCTTGGTTAAGGATAGGTCCTCTACTCTATATACTTCCGATGCTATGGTTTTACTCCTTCTTTGATTGCTTAAATAAAAGCTACTCAACAGCTGAAGAATTTTTACTTCTTGAGGATACATACTTATTTTCTCTTGATAAAATGATAAAGCTGGATAAAGAAATGTTTCAAAAACGGAGATTATTTGTGGGAATACTTCTATTACTTCTTGGGGTTTATTTAGTTTGGAACAATCTTTTAGGCCTCATTTCCAGATATATTCCTTCAAGTGTGTATGAGAATTTAGATGCTTTAACTAGAAATGCTCCTCAGATAATTCTTGGAATTGCAATAATTGTTGTAGGTGCAAAGCTAATTCTTGGGAAGAAAAAGGAGCGTGACTCCAATGCTTAAAGGTCGTAGAGTGGGGACCTTTACTGCAGGGATAACCCTGATTATCTTTGGAATACTGTTTATTGGCCGAATAATTTTTCCTGCTCTTAATTTATCCATGATAATGTCCATCTGGCCAATAATTTTAGTGCTTTTAGGTATAGAAATTATTGTAGCCTATATAGTAAATAACGAAGAAAAAATTAGATACGATGCAGGCGCAATAATATTAATAATAACTTTATCTTTCTTTGCTATGGGTATGGCAGGTATGGAATTTGTAATAAATAATTTATCTCAGTTTCAAAACGTATTTTAAATTGGGAGATATAAAATTAAAAAAAGGATAAAAAATAATAAACCGATAGTAACATAAAGTCATATCGGTTTATTATTTATAATTTAAATTTTTGAACCATAGTATTTAACTTCTCAGATAATTTGGCCTGATTTAGAGAAGCTTTTGCTATTTCTTGAATTCCCAAAACAGACTCACTAACGCTTGAAAGTATTTCCTCAGAGCTAGCCACTGATTCCTGGGCTATAGCTGATACATTCTCAATTGCATTTTTAATTTCTGATATTGTTTCATTAACTATATTCATTGAAGAACCAATATCGGAAGACAGCTTATTAAATTCTGCAGCATCCTCACCATACTGAGTACCTGTAGTTACAAACAACGCATAATCAGGTTTAACTTTATTATCTATAAAGTTTAATACGTCCTGGGCATTGTCAGATAAATTATGGAATGCTTTTTGAATTTTATCTGTTACATTTTGTATTCTTTGAACGGTACTTGAAGACTCTTCAGCTAATTTTCTTACTTCATCAGCTACTACTGCAAAACCTCTTCCATGCTCTCCTGCTCTTGCTGCTTCTATGGCAGCATTAAGTGCTAGCAGGTTTGTCTGGCTTGCTATATTCCCAATTTCATCTGCCATAATCTTAATTTCGCTTACCACCTTGCCTTCTGCAATTGCATTTAAAATGCTTGCTTGCTTCTCCAAATATAATTTGTTTGCAGTATTTGAGTTGTTTTCAGCATTTAATCTAACATGCTTTGCTTTTTCTTCTATATCTTTTGCGATATTGTTACCTGTATTTGCTCTTGCAGTAACATCAGCAACGTTAGATGCAATACTTTCTGTTGTTGCATTTACTTCTTCTGTTGTAGCACTTAATTGTTCTGAACCAAGGGATACTTGCTTTATAGATTCATTCACAATTTCCATCTTGGAGGATATTTCCTCTGTAGTAGCAGATAGTTGTTGGCTGGTAGCACTAATATCCGTAGCACTATCAGAAATTTGACCAATTAAAGTTTTTAAGTTTGAGATAGCTTTATTTAAAGCTTTGGCTAAAATACCGATTTCATCCTTGGAATCTATATCTACAGTTTTCGTTAAATCATTTTCACCAAGGGCCTTAGCTACTGTTAAAACTTTCTTTATCTGAGTTGAAACTTTCATGGAAATAAGTACACCTAAGGCTATAGCAATAAATAAACCTAAAATAGTTAAGAGTTTGATTTCGCCTTTAGCTTTATTATAGGAAGCTTCGCTAGAATCGTAGTCTGCTTTGGCCATAGCGGTAGTTATTTTAAGTTCGTTATCTAGAATAGCAGTCATATTAGTTCTTTTATCAGAAAGAGTTGTAAGAATTTGATTCGCGCTATCATAATTTTCTTCTTGAACCATTTGAATTATTAAATCTCTTGAATTATTATATTCTTTCAATATAGTTTGTAAAGCACTAAATCTTTGTTTGTCAGATGGGCTTACAAGTGTGGCCTTATATTGCTTAATAAGTTCATCATCTTTAGTTTTTATAGATGTAATATCTGCATTAATTTTTTGTAAATCACTTTTATTAGCAGGGTTTAAAATCAACAGTTCATCCACGTTAACTTGTATTAAGTTTGCTTTTATATTAGTTATTACCTTGACACCTAATAGATTCACATTATAGATACTTTGAATATCTTTATTCATATTCGTCATGTTAAACATTCCAATAAACCCTACTATGAGTATAAATAGTGAAATTAGGATAAATGATGACACAAGCTTTTGTATAATTTTTAAGTTGTTAAAAAATTTCATTAGCAGTCCCTCCGAAAATAGTTTTTACTTTTGTGCAGCAATTATAATGATACTACATTAACTATTATATTTTGGCAAGATATTTATTTATAATTATTATAAACAGTAAAGGGTTTTGATTTGTTTTAGAAGTCAAAGGTTTCTTGAAAATATTGAGGTTTTATCTTCCTTTGTAAAATCCTCTAATAGGTTTATATGGATCTTTTTCAATATTATATCCATAGGTTCACTCTCGGTGGGGAGGCCTATATCTGTAGCTGCTGCTGACTTATTAACAGCAGCTTTACCGAGCTCCTGAGGAATAAGCGCTTTAGGGATCTTTCTAGGTGATTTTCCTAGATGCTTTTCAATGGAAACTTTTAGATTATTATAAAAATTCTTATCATAAGCTATAAAATCTTCACCACATAAAGTGGCAATTATATTACATAGTTCAATCTCATTCATGGTATTTTCATTTAGGATATTAGTTATAGTAGCCTCAAAGCTATCATTATTTAATTATACTAGTGCATATATTGAAGACTAACGAAATAAAAAATAGACGTTCTGCTCAAAACGTCTATTTTAGGGGATAGGTTATTTGCTTTCCTAAATTAACTTAGTGAAGCATCTTTATAATGATAACATAGGAATAAGGGGAAAGTAAAGCAAATATTATTAAATTTACAAAATATATGTATAAATATGCATATATGGTATCCCTATAACATTCAAACCAGGATGAAATATCTTTGAATTACTTCCTAAATTCTGAAGGAGTTTTATTTGTAACCTTTTTGAAGATTTTATTAAAATTAGTTGTGTTGTTAAAACCACATAAGGTTGCAATTTCTAAGATAGTTTTGTTGGTATTTTCTAAATATTCTATAGCTCTTGTAATTCTTTTTATACAAAGATACCTGGAAGGACTAATACCATTATACTTTTTAAATATTTTCGTAAAATATGATGCCTCCACAAAGGTGATTTTTTCTAAGGATTTAATAGATATATCTTGGGTAAAGTTCTCATTAATAAAGTTTATTACATTATTAACAATACCCAGCTCTTTTTTGATTTTATAAGAGGTGCTTTGTTTTTTATTTGTATAATTAAATTGTCTGATTAATATAGTTAAAATTGTCATAAGCTTAATTTTAACCATAAGATCATAATCAGGTAGTTTTTTAGAAAATTCATCCACGATTTCTAAAAAGAGTTCTTTTATTTTATTTGTTGCAGGATTATCTCTATCCAGCCTATTTTTAAAATTTTCATTTCTATCAAAAAATATTTTCAAATATCTATAATCAAAGGAGTCACTTTCTAAAAAACAAATGAAGCTTGGTTCAAAGTGGATTACTACATTAGTAAAAATGGAAGGAGGAAGTATCTTTAAAGAATGATGTTCAATATTGTTAAAAATAAATATGTCCCCCTCTTTAACATCATATTTATCTCCACAGATTGTATATTCACCACTTCCACATTTTGCATAAGATATCTCTAGCCAAGGATGCCAATGCTTTACTGGAATTTCAAAGCCTGGATCTAAATCATGAACATCTAAAGATAATAAAAGTTTTTCATTTATGCAGATAGCTTGTTTTGTCATTTTCATGTGTAACACCCTCTTATATAATCATTCTAATTAGTTCACATATATATCATTATAGTTGATGATATATAATAAAAAAAGTATAAAATTGTATTAATAACTAATAAATCATCAGTTTTCTAGTAAATAAATAAAAGAGGAGAGATAGTATGGTTAATTGGGGAGAGAAAGTTAAAAAACTATTAGATATAGAGCAGGCTAGCTACCATACCTTTAAATGCTTAAAGAGTGTTAGTAGCAAGAATAATAACATTATACTAGATATTGAAACTTCTGAAAACAGGAAAATCCATGGTATTTTAAGTATTTATAAAGATGGAATGTTTAGGTTAAGATTTTCAACAGAGCCTATTAAGGATACTCCTTCTATATTAATTGTGGCTAATAATTATGAAAGTCCACCTTACATTTTAGAAGAAGGGGAAAGTATAGTTAAAATTAGTACCTCTGAGCTAACAATAATATTTAATAAGGATCCCTTTGATTTTAAGGTTACAAATTCTAAGGGAGAGGTGCTTTTATATGAGAAAAGGGATGATACCATGACCTTTATGGATGTAGGACCTGATTTTCATGGTGAAAGAAATCATGCTAGAATATCTTACCCCTTAGGTTTTGTAGAAGCAGATGAAGGTATAAGATTTACAGAAGCTTTTGCTATCGAGCCAGATGAGGCGTTCTATGGCTTTGGTGAAAAATTTACTCCTATTAATAAATTGAGGCAGGTACTACATTGTTACAATGATTGGTCTATTGCTGCCACGGAAGGTCAAAACAAATCAGTTCCATTTTTCATGTCCTCAAAGGGCTATGGATTATTTTTTAACTCCTTAAGCCCCCAGATTTTCGATATAGGTGTAAAATCAAGTTCAGTTTACTCTTATGCTATTGCCTCGAATATTATGGATATGTATTTTATAAATGGCCCTTCCTATAAAGACATAATTAGCGAGTACACAAGGCTTACTGGAAGGCCTGAATTACCTCCTAAATGGAGTTTTGGTATATGGATGTCTCGTTGTAGTTATTGGGATAGAAGCGAGGTAGAGGACGTAGCAGATAGAATGAGAGAGGAACAATTCCCATGTGATGTATTAAGAATAGATCCAAGCTGGTTTGAGTATCCTGTAGATGATTCCATTGTTATGTTTGATCAAAAATGGAGTGAAAAAAGATTCCCAAAGCACTTAGACATGATTAAAAATTTAAAGAATAAAGGCTTTAAGCTTTGTCTATGGTATAATTCCAGGTTCAGTAAGGAAAGTGGAACTTATAAAGAAGGAAATGAGAAAGGCTATTTTGCTGCGGACCCTGAAAATAGTATGAATTGTGGATATGTTGACTTAACAAATAAAGAGGCTTTCTTATGGCTTAAGGATAAAGTGAAGGAACTGGTTTCAGAAGGTGCTTCTACTTTCTTTTTAGATGTAGGAATGGATGTGCCAACAAATTTACAGTTTAAAAATATAGATTCTAAGGACATCAGAAATGCCTATAGTTTTTTATATAATCAAGTTGTATATGAGGCAATAAAGGAACAGACAGGGGAAAATGGTGTTGTATGGGGCCTATCTGGCTATGCAGGTTCTCAAAGATTCGCGGCTACCGCTGGAGGCGATGCCAGATCCTCCTTTCAGGATATGGCTAGCGTCTTAAGAGGCGGGTTAAGTGCGGCCATGTCTGGATTTTCTTATTGGGGATGTGACATAGGTGGTTTTGGTATATATCCAGGTCCTACTCCAGATCCAGTATTATATATAAGGTATATAGAACATGGATTTTTTTTACCCTATTCTAATGTACATGGAACTGGGCCAAGGGAGCCCTGGGGTTACGGAGATATTATTAAGGATATATATAAAAAGTATGCGCAGCTTAGATATAAACTAATACCGTACATATATACAGAGGCTTATCTCTCCAGTGAAACAGGAATCCCAATGATGAGGCCGCTACTACTCGAGTACCAGAATGATTTAAATACTAGAAATATTGATCTTCAATATCTCTTTGGAGATTGCTTTCTAGTAGCTCCTGTTTTTGGAGGCGAGAAGAATGTTGATGTATATCTTCCAGAGGGAATTTGGTACGATTACTGGACGAAGACCCAATATAAGGGATTAGGGTGGATAAAGTACCTAGCTCCATTAGACATATTACCATTATTCGTTAAGGAAGGCTCTATTATTCCCATGGCTCCTTTAGCTCAAAATGTAGATAGTATAGATAGTACCGAATTGACTTTAGATATATATATGCAAAAAGCTGATTTTTCTGGGAGATATTATGATGATAAAAAGGACCAACTAAATAACATTCACTTAATTCATAAAGATAAAGTAGTAGAGCTTTACCTTGAAGATACCCAGCTAAAATATAATATTATTATTAATAATATAGAACTACCTAGTAGAATTTATAGCACAAAGAGTAGCCTAAAGCAATGCTTAAGCCTTGAGGAGTATGAGGATAGCAAAAATGCATGGGTTTATGACGAAAATAAACTACTTATAAAGGTTTGTAAATTGGATTCCAATGTATTAGTCATAAAATAAAAATGTAACCATGGCTCACACCACAGTTACATTTTTTAAAAACTTAGATTTGTTTAACATAATGCTTAAAGTTCTCTAAATAAAATTCATAAAGCTCTTTAAGCATTATATTATTTTGTTTTAATTACTTTAGCCCTTGTTCGTAGCTAGCTATCATTCTCTTAACCATTTCTCCGCCAACTGAACCGTTCTGTCTTGAAGTAAGACTTCCCTTATCAGCTGTTTCATAACCGCTAAGACCAATTTCACTTGCTACCTCTACCTTGAATTTGTCTAAACCATGTTGTGCTTGATTAACTAATACTTTATTTGAACTCATTTTAATCACTCCTTTTTAATTTTTTCAAATACAGTTTATGTCGTTTAGCTTTTTTTAAACTATCGTTTTAAACCCAATAAAGGGTCACAATAGTAATATTGTTAATTACTATTTAAAATAGGAATAGAATGTAATTCATAAAATATGCCTAATATGGAATACTACTTTGTAGAGGTGGTTTTATGGATTTTAAAATTAATCTAAAAACTCATATTATGTGTTTTTTCTTGAGCTCAATTTTTGCCTTAATATTTTATAATTTAATAGTTGATTCTTTTGAAGGCTTATTAAAGGAAAGCAGTTTAGATCCATTTCTGAATATCATGTATTTTTATGTGGGGATAATTATATTACTTATTCCAGTTACTATAATACACGAACTTATTCATGGACTGTTTCATAAGTTATTTAAAGGTAAAGTGAAATTTGGCTTTAAATTCATTTATGCTTATACAATAGAAGTAACGGCGAGACCTTTAAGTATTAGAAAATTTCAAATAGTACTTTTAGCACCTCTTGTTATTATTTCCATACTTTCATATGTGATGCAGAGCTATTTAGGTGGAATAGTTTTTATATTAAATCTATTAGGCTCCTCTGGAGATGTGTACATGGCATTAGTATTAGTAAAATATAATAATTCTTATAGTATTGTGGATAAAAGCTATGGCTTTAGCATAATAAATGGAGAACAATGATTTACAATATTTTTATCCTATGCTAATATTTATTTTAGAAATATTAGTTGGGAGGTAACAAAATGAATTTTACGGAAATTATATCACAAAGAAGATCAATAAGAAAATACAAAAAGGCCTCAGTTTCAGAAGAAATATTACAAAAGCTTTATGAGGCGATAAGGCTTGCACCAAGTGGCAATAATGATCAAGCATTTAAATTCATTTTTGTAAAAAGAGATGATTTGAGAGATGAAATAGTTAGAAAAGCATGCCATCAGGATTTTTTATATAATCCACCAGTAATTATGATAGCTTATGCTGAAAAGGGTAGAGAATTTGATGCTGCTATTGCGGTAGATCATATGATTTTAGCTGCCACAGCAGAAGGCTTAGGAACTTGCTGGGTAGGTTGGTTTGAAAAGGATATTATATCAAAGCTGATACCTATACAAGAGGGTTATGAACCTTGCATATTGGTACCAATTGGGTATGCTGACGAAAATCCTGCTCAAAGAACAAGAAAGACTATTGAGGAGCTAATAACTATAATATAATTTAATTAAAAAAAGACCTTGATATCAAGGTCTTTTTGGTTGCCCAAGCTGGACTCGAACCAACAGAATGCCTGCTCCAGAGGCAGGTGCCTTACCATTTGGCTATTGGGCAATAACAATAATTATTATAGCATATTTAGAATAGCTGTCAAGTATAGTTTAAATTTTTATCTTAAGTCTCTTATTTATATAAGTAATAAATATTGTAAGAAAATAATCATAAAATAAAAATATAACTTCAAGAAGAATAACTATAAAATAAATAGGTAATTTTATTTGAGGTAATGGGAACAAAAAAACCTTGTAAAACAAATATATTAAAATTAGCGAGCCGTTGTAAAAAATGTATTTCATTACATATTCTAAGGGGAGATTATTAAGCCTTTCTATAAGATATTTAATAAAGGCATAAGCACCAAAGAAAAGTATATAAATTACCACATTCCACACTAGACCTATTAGTAGTAGGGATAATATGGCTGTGGATATATAAACCAGCAAGCCATACCTTATATTTGTCATTATTATAACAACTGGGATGACCATAGAAGCTAAAGCTAAAAGGTATAACTTACTTGTAGGAATAATAACGCTAAGATATACTAAAATTATGCTAAGGGCAGTTAAAATGCCACCTAAAGTTATAAATCTTGTCTTCAAAAGATCATCTCCTCAGTTATACATATTTTAGCAACTTTGGCAAAGACATTCACATATGCTTTGAAGGCACCATATTTTTATGCACATATCACACATATCTGAATCGCCGCCATTTCTATTGGAGTAAGACTGTCTATAACCATTGTTTCTATTAGAAAGAGAATTTAATGCCTGCCTATACTCAAAATTCATAGGATCCATACTGCAGGCAGTTGATATTGAAGTTTGAGCATTATCATACCAGCCCTTACGCAAATACACTATGCCCATAAGATAATTCCACTCAGCATCCTTGGTATTAGATCTACTAAGCTCTGCTTCAGCCTGAGCTATATTTCCATTTTGGATGTAGCCTCGAACAGTTGCATAACTGCTCCCTTCTGAATTATTGTAGGAGCCACTATTAAAATCATTTCCAGGAGCAGAGCTTCCACCCTTCATTAAGCTATCATAAGCTTCGTTAACCTCTCTCATCTTTTCTTCAGCTAATTCTTTTAACGGATTACTTTCATATTGATCTGGGTGATACTTTTTAGCCATGTCATGATAAGCTTTTTTTATTTCGTCCTTTGTACTGCCTTCCTTTACTTCTAAAACTTCATATGGATTTCTCACTTAATTCACTCCTCTTAAAAACCTTATCAATTTTTTCCATAAGGCCAAATTGTAATATATTTTCTAATAGATCCTGGTTACTTTTAAGAGGGAGGCTTTTCAAACTTGAATAACACTCAGCTCCACAGCTTACCAGTATAAATTCTATTCTATTACTAATAACTTTATTAAATTCCATAAAAGGCAAATTACCTTTGTTAAAAACTGCGTTTATAACATTAAATTTATTTTTATCCATGTCTTTTTTTAAATCATCATAGGCATCAATTAGGTAGATCCACTTGCCTAAGTTATAACCAAGCTTATATAAGGATTCTTCATAGGGGGTACCTCTTTTATAACTTGTTAAAAGCAAACCAATAAGAGCCCCAAAGGGATCTGCTATTTCATCTAACTGAAAATTTTCGCTATTACTCTCTAGTTTATAAAGCTCTTCAAGCTTAGTCTTTATTATTTCCATTTGAGTCTTATAATTATTATTTGTCTTATTTATATACAATTTTAAAATGTCTGCTATAAACTTACTCAGATAGGATCTATCATCCATATAATCATCTAAAAGCTTATAATACATAAGAGCCAGATTTAAAAAGGCAGCATAAGCTATAGCTTCATTTTTTTTAGCAAACAACCGTTTCTTAACAGGGTGTAGAACACATCTTTTCATTTTAAAACTAGTACCTATATTATCTGTAGAATCATTTTTAAGGGAAGAAAGCATTATTCCAATAAAAGTCATATCATAATTTAAAGCCAGTCTTGGTAGATTACCGAATTCACTTTTAATTACGGAGCAAAGTCCACAATAGTAAGCTTTAAATTTTTCATAGTCCTTCATTTTAAGTTCCATGTTACAAGGAGTCACATATCCAAACATATCAAATTTCCTCTTTATAATCTTTTATAAGTTGATAAATAGTTTTTGAAGTGGTTTGAGACATATCATAGCCTAATAGCTTAACAACCATTTCTATAGCTTCTTCATTTTTCGCTTCTATTTCAATATAAGGTATAGGATAAAAGCTTTTATCATTTATATCTATCTCTATTAGGGTATCTAAAAATGCATAGCTTTCTCTATATTTTTTTATTTGTTCTACTAAAGTAAGTCCTAAAGAACTTAGTATGTTTTTACCTTCTTCTAGGTCACTTATAGAAACCTCATGTTCATCCATTATTTTATAGTCTGTTTGTGAGATTATCTTTTTTACAGCCATATAATAATAATTTTTTTTATCTAATAGGTTTTCTACTGCTCTAATTCTAGCATATCCATTACTTATTAAAAGACTTTTATCTTGGAAGTCATATATATAGTTTATTTGATTTTCTTCTTTTATTTTCTCGGCTTTAAACTTGTTCATTTTTTCTCTTATTTGTGTAACATCAATGTTTATTATCTTAGTCTCAAGTTCCCTTATTTCTACCACTCCCTTACTTGATTAGCTTAATTAACCCATAAATAAAATTATAACATATTTTTTTTCAAAATGTATAAATATATTATTAACTCATAGTAATGTTAAAATAATTTTATGGTATACTAAATTTAATTTATATTTCATATAGGTGGTGTTATTTTTAATGAATAATTATTGTGAACAATTAATCAGGGCGAAAAAATCTTCAATTTATTCCTTTGTTAATTTCCTGATGTACTTTTTTTGTTTTTTTACTATTATCTTCCTAACCCAGAAGAATTTTGTGTTAGGAATAATACTTGCTGCAATTACAGTTTGTATATTTTTCTTTAAGGGCAGGCTTTATGTAGAATATGAATATATATTTGTGGATGGAGAAATAGAAATAGATTTAATATTAGAAGCGAAAAAAAGAAAAAAAGCTTTCACCTTCAATGCTAGAGATGCTATTCTTATAGCACCAATAGAAAGCGATTCTTATAAGAATTTTTCAGATAAACCTTCAAAAATTATTAAGTGCTATGATAAGGAAACCAAAGATAAACTTTATGCTGCAATCATTAACGCTGGTGCAAATAAATTACAGCTACATTTTACTCCTAATGAAATTTTTTTAGACTGTTGCTATAAGAAAAATCCTAGAGCAGTGAAAAAGTATTGATATGGAATACATAAAGGATTTCCAGATAGAAGGGGCAGTAATCCATATTATTGATACAAGCACTGAAGAGGCAGTTTTAAACGAAATCTATTTGGAACTGGAGGAAGAAACCTATTCATTTTTATATAAGCATATATTTAGATGCATAAATGATGAGGAATTAAAGTATGCTAATTTCAAGGAAGGAGATTTGCCTGTTAAGAAGATATGTGAGGACTATAGAAATAATACAATGGATTTATTAGAGGTATCACAAAAATTAGCAGTACATTTTTTTGAAGGTTTAAAGCTATATTCTATGCCCTCCTCCTGTGACTTTATTGTTTCACTTATCAAGACAGATATAGGAAGCTTTATAGCTATATTAAGAATGGATTATACAAAGAATTATATCCATAGTATAGAGGTAGTTGAGGGTAAGCTAGGAATTAAGATTACTCCTCAAATGATTGGACTTCCAGGAAGTACACAAAAATTAAAAAGTTCCGCCTTTATCAAAATTTCATCAAATAAAGATGTGTCAGATATAATGCTGATTAATAGGGAAGATAAGGATAAAAATTTCTTTGGGGAGGAATTCTTAGGCTGTTCTATCTTTGAAAACGAAAGAGATAAAACAAAAAACTTTGTTAAAGCTGCAGAAGATTTTACTAGAAAGAGCTATAAGGAAACTGCTGATACAGCTGAGATTGTAAGAAGCTCTATAAAGAGGAAACTAAAAGAAGATGATGATATAGATATATTGGAGCTTTCAAAGGAAGTTTTTATTGAAGAAGAAAAACAAAGGGATTTTATTGAATTTGTGAAAGCAAAGGGTGTAGGGGAAAAAATAAAAATAGATAAGGATTGGCTAGACAAGAAGTATAAAAGGATAAGATTAAAGCTTGATAAGGACATAGATCTTTATATTGATGAAGATACCTATAGTGATAATAAGAGGTTTGAGATACGAAGAAATGGAGATGGCACTATAAATATGATTATTAAGCATGTTACAAATTATATTGAAAAATAAAGGGGCAAACCTTTGAATTGCAAAAGTTGAAAAGCTTCTAAAAGGAATAGAGGAACAGGGACACAACTAAAGTTGGAAAGCTTCTAAAAGGAATAGGGACACAACTAAAGTTGTGTCCCTTAAATATTATTTTTTGCTTTAAGATAGCCTATTATAATAGGCTATCTTTTGAACCTAAAACATTTTCGATTTTAGCTTCTACTAAACTTTGAAGAGTTGATCTAGCTGCTCCCATGAATTTTCTTGGATCAAAATCCGAAGGATTTTCTCCGAAGAATTTTCTAAGTGCTGCTGTCATTCCAAGTCTTAAATCTGTATCCATGTTTATTTTACATACAGCTAATGAGGCTGCTTTTCTTAACATTTCATTTGGAACACCCTGAGCTCCTTTAATTTGGCCGCCATTTGCATTACAAGTAGCAACATAACTAGCATCAACAGAGGAAGCTCCATGAAGAACTATTGGGAAACCAGGAAGCTTAGCTTGAACTTCTTCTAATATATGGAATTCAAGTTTAGGTTCTCCTGCAAATTTAAAAGCTCCATGACTTGTTCCTATAGCTATAGCTAAAGAATCACATCCAGTTCTTGTAACAAAATCTACTACTTGACTTGGGTCAGTATAGGTTGAATGTTCAACACTAACGTCATCCTCGACTCCAGCAAGTTGACCGAGCTCCGCTTCTACAACAACACCTCTAGCATGAGCATATTCAACTACAGCCTTTGTTACCTTTACATTCTCTTCATAGGTATATTGAGATCCATCTATCATAACAGAGGAAAAACCTGCTTCTATTGCCTCTACACAAGCATTAAAATTAGCACCATGATCTAAATGAAGTGCTAAATCTATTCCTGTAACTTCAATAGCAGCCTCAACCATTTTTGTAAGATATTTTGCTCCTGCATATTTTATTGCACTGGAGGAAACTTGAAGAATAACTGCAGAGTTCTTAGCCTTTGCAGCATTAACAACTGCCTGTATTATTTCCATATCATTGATATTGAAAGCACCGATAGCATAATGCCCTTCATAGGCCTTCTTAAACATTTCTTTTGTAGTAACTAATGCCATTTTTATTCCACCTTTCAAATATAATTCGGGACTAAATAAGTCCCACTGGGACAAAAACTTTCTTAACAACATTATAATCGAAAATAACCATTTTTTCCATAGAAAATCAAAAAATATTCTGTATATTCACTTTCTCCAAATCTATAATGTGCTTTAATTGAAAATCCACTGTACTTATTGCAGCTAAGGCATCAACTTTTTCTTGTTCCTTTATATAGGTTTTAGTACGTACAATTTCTTCACTTAAAACATCTAATTCTTGGTGATGTACAAACACCGTAATAATAATAGATCTCTTTTCCCAGCTCCTAGAAAAGTCTTCTAGTAGCTGTGCTGAACCCTTCCAATTTTCCTTTTCCACTTGATTTCTTAGAGCATTATTTATTTTAGAAAGCTCCTTACAAGAATCATTTAAGTAGGATAAAGAGAATATTAAAATAATAAGCATTGAGAAAAATATAATTCCAGTTGCAATAGCTCTTTTCATTTTAGATTAACTCCTTTTTCGATTTGGTAGTAAAACTTTTTTTGACTATCAAGGAGTGCTATGAATATATCCTTCGGAGATTCGATTTCATGTTTTTCAAGTTCTTTTAAAAGCCATTTCTCATCCTTGTTTATTATTTTCAAACTATCATAATTTATTCTTCCATCTAAAATAAGAGTTATAGGTATAACCTCCTGAGAATATTTGATTTTCATATCATCCTTTGTTACATAATCAAGGCCTGTTTTCCCAATTACAGATAGTTGCCCATTGTCTTCTAAAATAGCATACTGTATATCTTGTAAATTAAAATATCCAAGTAGTCTAAGTTCCTCCATTAGATCATTTATGGTAAAACTTTGTTTATGTAGCTCATTTATATCTATTTTACCATTATTTATAAGAATGCTAGGTTTGCTACAAAATAATCCTCTAATCTTTTCACTTTTTAATTGTAGATAGGATATTGAAGTTTGCAGGGCTAAAAGAGTGAGTATGGGTACTATACCATGTAATAGTGATATCCTTGTATCCTGCATAGGAAGAGATGCAAGTTCCGATATCATTATAGCTATTACTAGCTCAAAGGGCTGCATTTGACCTATTTGCTTCTTCCCCATAAGCCTCATGGTAAGCACAACTAATATATACAGAATTATCGTCCTGATCAGAAGGATAAACATACAATCACTCCTTATTATGCTAAATTTTTTATTAAAAACAAAATTAATAGTTAAGACATTCTATTTACGTTTGAATAAAGTATAATGAATATAGGAATATTAAGCCTTAGGGGTGAAACTATGGAAGTAAAAAATATACTAGTTAAAAAAGGTGAAGAATTTTATACTTCAATAATAAAACATTATTCTGATGTAAATATACCAATAGTATTAGGTAAGATGAATGGTATTATTCATGAGTTATCAAGTATCTCTAAAGAAGATGGATTCTTTGAAGCTATAGATATATCAACAAACATGGGAAACAAAGCATATGCTAGAACCTTACAATTTATACTTATTACTGCGGTTTTAGAGTTGTTTCCTCAGGCAAGCGTAGTAATTGAGCATTCCTTGAGTAAAGGCATTTTCGGAGAAATACATAAAAGTAGTCCATTAACTTCCACGGAAATTAATGAAATTAAGTTTAAGATGACAGAAATAATAAATAAAGACATTAAAATAACTAAGACTATTGTAAAAAAAGAAGAGGCAATGAAAATATTTTCAGAATATAATTTGAAGGATAAAGTGTCTTTACTTAAAACTGTTAACCTAGAACAGGTTAAGCTTTATGAATTAAATGGAAGATTCGATTATTTCTATGGACCTATGGCATATTCAACAGGGGCTATTAAAAATTTTGATTTAGTATTCTACAAGCCTGGATTTTTACTAAGATTTCCAACAGAGGACAGCCCAATCGATATACCGGTTTTTGTAGATTATCCTAAGCTAGCTAAAATATTTTATGAAACGGAGCAATGGGGAGAAATTTTAGGAGTTGGTGATGTAGGATCCTTAAATGAAAAGGTGTTAAATGCAGATATTATCAATATAATTAGGGTAGGAGAGGCTCTTCACGAGAAAAAAATTGCTTACATAGCAGATATGATTAATGATAGAAGCTCAAGACTCATATTAATTGCAGGCCCTACTTCCTCAGGAAAGACAACCTTTGCAAGAAGGCTGGCCATACAATTAAGAGTTAATGGACTAATACCTTTGCCTATTTCTTTAGATGACTATTTTGTAGATAGGGAATATTCACCAAGAGATGAAGATGGAAATTATGATTTTGAATCTTTAAATTCCTTAGATATTAAATTGTTTAATGAAAACCTAGAAGCCCTGCTTAAAGGTGAAGAAGTAGAAATACCAGCCTTTAACTTCAAATATGGAAGAAGAGAATGGAATGGAGAAAAAATTATGCTTCCCGAAAGAGGAGTGTTGATTGTGGAGGGCATCCATGGACTTAATGAAATGCTTACTCCGTCTATTCCAAAGGAAGATAAATTTAAAATATATATAAGCGCTTTGACCCAGTTAAATTTGGATGGTCATAATAGAATTGCCACGACAGATGTTAGGATTTTAAGAAGGATAGTTAGAGATTTCTTATCTAGGGGCTATGGTGGTGAGGATACCTTGAAAATGTGGCCTTCCATAAGGAGAGGAGAAGAAAAAAATATATTTGTTTATCAGGAGGAAGCGGATGTAATGTTTAATTCTACACTGGTATATGAGTTATGTGTACTTAAAAAGTACGCTTTAGAAGAACTAAATAAAATAGGCAATGATAGTATTGTATACTATGAGGCAGTGAGGCTAAAAAGTTTTTTGAATTTCTTTTTAGATGTTGATATAAAGGATGTTCTTGAAAACTCTATATTAAGAGAATTTATTGGTGGAAGTTGCTTTTATAAATATTGATGAATAATAATATTTTGATTTAAATATACATAATATAGCAATAATAAATTGGTGATCTTATGGGCAGGAGAAAAGTAATTGAAGTATATTATCAAGATATTTGCAATATATCAGATACATTAGTTAAGCTCGTAAGTTCCTATAGATTACTTATTGGTGGAGCGGAAGAATATAATGGTATAGCCCTTGCTACAAAGCATGAAGTTAAGAAAGCCTTAAAAAGAGCTGACAATTTAGGTGATGTTATAGATAAACTTATTAAGGCATTGGATGAAACAAATTTTAATTATCTTGAGTACTGTGCCTTGAAAGCTGAAATTATAAAAACTAGGTTAGAAATGGATTATATTATCGCAGAAATCGAAGAAGAACTAAAGTTAGATAATTAAGGAAGCAAATACTCCCTTAATTATCTTTTATCTTATGAAAAAATAGTTGAGGTATATTATTTATTATGAAAAATAAAAGATTAATTAAGTATGCAATTTTCTTCCTTCTGATAAAGATACAGAAAAGCATGGCTTTAAAATAATGCTTATAATGAGGCTTTCTTATATATTTCCTTATTATGCTTTAAGTTATGCTGCAGGGCTTTCTAAAATGAGATATATTGATTTTATTTCTGGAACTATGCTAGGTATATTACCAGAATTTTTTGCTTATTCTATGATAGGGAAAAATTTAGAACATCCTTTTTCTAAGGGAATATATTTTCCTATTATAATAGTTACAGTCATAGCTTTATTAACATATTTTATAAGTAAAAAATCAAAGAAACTATTAGATAAATAATCCATATATAATAAACACCTTTATGGGTAGAATATCTTCAGGAGGTGTTAATATGAAAGTTAAAGACCTAATGACCTCAAAGGTAGCAAGTCTCAATCCTGCAGATACGGTGGAAAATGCTGCTAAACTTATGAAACAGTATAATATCGGCGCACTACCAATTTGTCAAGATGAAAAAGTTATTGGTATAGTAACAGACAGAGATATTGCTCTCCGCTCCACATCTCAGGGGCAAAATGTTCAAAAGCAGACAGTAAGAGATATCATGACCTCAAATCCTACCCTTGGAGAACCTGAGATGGATGTACATGAGGCTGCAAAAATTATGAGTGCAAAACAAATAAGAAGATTACCTGTAGTAGATAATGGTAATCTTGTAGGGATTGTATCCTTAGGAGACATTGCACTAGAGCCAGAACTAAAAGCTAAGGCTGAAGATGCCTTAAGCAATATTTCAGAGCCATCTACCCCAGATATTTAAATAACTATAAATCCATTTGAACACGATATGTGTTCAATGGATTTTTTTAATAATGGGGTCAAGCTTAACTACCAAATTCATAGCAATTAATGTATAATCTAACTAATAATGCTGGGAGGTGGCAAATGATGTACAAGGTAAAGTTCATTTATAATCCTTATTCGGGAGAGAACCATATACTAAGTAAATTAGATACGACAATCAATGTTTTTCAAAAGAATAATATTTCAATAATTCCATTTAGGATAAGCAATCATAGTAAGCTTAACCAGGCCTTTGAAGGCATTGATGATAGCTACAAATTTATATTGATAGCCGGTGGAGATGGTACAATTAACAATGTTGTAAATTGCATGAAGGAGCGAGGAATAGATTTACCAATTGCAGTGCTTCCTACAGGAACAGCTAACGATTTCTCCCAATTTATAGGTATGCCCTCATCCATTGAAAAATCTTTAAATCAAATATTAGAGCTTAATGAAAGAAAAGTAGATTTAGGTAAGGTAAATGATAAGTATTTTGTAAATGTGTTTAGTGCAGGCTTTTTTACTGATGTGTCACAAAATACAGATACGAATTTAAAAAATATTTTAGGTAAAAGCGCTTATTATGTAAAAGGAATAGAGCAGCTATATAATTTAAAAAGTGTTAAGCTCCAAATTAAATCTAAAGAGAAAAACATAGTTGAAGAGGTATATACCATATTGATTTTTAATGGGCAGACTGCAGGAAATTTTAAATTAGCTTATAAGGCTTCCATTGAAGATGGGTTTCTAGATGTGGTTATATTAAAGGCTTGCCCAATAATTGACACAGTAGGTTTTTTATTTAATATGATGAAAGGTGATCATTTATCCGATGAAAACTCAGTTCTATACTTTAAAACTAAAAGTATAGAAATAAATTGTACCTCAAATACTGCTACTGATATGGATGGAGAAAAAGGCCCAGAATTCCCTTTAAAAATTCAATGTATCGATAATGGATTAAGAGTTATTGGAACAAAATTTTGATTTTTTTAGTATAAATGTTGGAAAGTTGCAATATGCTTTATTAAGCGTTAACAATGGAGGGTAAAATTGATTGCTTATTGTTATTTAGTATTAATGATGCTATTATTGCTGCTACTCATAAAGGGTTTATATCAGACATTAGCTTTTTCACCCTTAAAAATAAAATTATTGGCAACTGTAGCTTATATAGGCTTTCTTCTTAGATATGTTATTTTACTAATATTTTTTATGGCAAAAAGTTCTTTATATTTATACCTATTAAAGCCAATTTACTTTTTAAATTTGGCTTTTATACCTATAATAGGGTTTATAACCTATTATATATTTTCAAGAAGGGATAAATTCAGTTTCAATATTTTTTTCCCTATATCTATAGTTTTATTGATTTTATATGGCATTTCAATGTGGATCATCCCCTCTAGAATGCTAATAAGCAATTTGTATACATATGTAATATTATTTGAAAATCCTTTTATTGTTTATATAATTTATATGATGATAAATCTATTTTATTTAATAATATCAGTAAAGCTTCTTAGCCATGAAAATAGTAACAAACTAGGAGCATATATGATGATACTCGCAAGCGTAGTAACTATACTTGAGGTTATTTTATATTTAGCAAGAATAAATATATTACCGGAAAATATAGCTTCTGATGTGTTTTGGATTATAAGCTTAAACTATGCTATAAGTAGGGTTAAAAAGAATAAGAACTACATAATCTAAAAAAAGTTATTGTAACTTCTTCTATTATTTTATAAGATGTAAGTAAAATTAATATTAGGAGGAGTATGATGGAGCAATACAAACAAGAGTTTATCCATTTTATGTTGGAGTGCAATGCTTTGACTTTTGGGGATTTTATAACTAAAAGTGGTAGAAAGTCGCCTTTTTTTATAAATGCAGGTAACTTTAAAACTGGTAAGGAACTTCAAAAGCTAGGGGAATTTTATGCAAAAGCAATTCATAAGAATTTCCCTGAACAGTTCGATGTTCTATTTGGACCCGCTTATAAAGGTATACCTTTAAGTGTAGCGACAGCTATTGGGTTAAGTACTTTATATAATATAGATGTGGCTTACTCCTCTAATAGGAAAGAAATCAAGGATCATGGAGATAAGGGAATTCTCTTAGGTGGAAAGTTAAAAGATAAGGATAAGGTTATAATTATTGAAGATGTTACAACTGCAGGCACATCCATATATGAAACTATGCCTATTATAAAAGCTCAAGGAGATATTACAGTTATTGGTCTTATTATTTCTGTAGATAGAATGGAAAGAGGCAACGAAAATAAGACAGCACTCCTAGAACTTAAGGAAAAATTTAATTTGAAATCCTGTGCTATTGTTACGATGAAAGAGATTGTAGAGTATTTATATAGTAATAAGGTAGATGGAAGACAAGTAATAGATGATTTAATAAAAGGAAAGATTGATGAATATTATTCAATATATGGAGTGAAATGAAGAAGATGGGTATGATTGGTGGATTAGGGCCTGAATCCACTGTGGATTACTATAGGGAAATCATGGGTTTACATAGAAAACTGACAGGAAAGGATATTCAGCCGGAAATAATAATAGATAGCGTTGACATGAGTACCTTAATAAGACTTTTAGAAAACATGGATTATGAGGGAACAACCAAATTTCTAATGAAGAGTCTTAATACATTAAAGCTTGCAGGAGCAGATTATGCTTTTATAGCTTCAAATACCCCTCATGTAGTTTTTGATAAACTGAAAGAAATATCTCCACTACCGCTAATAAGTATAGTAGAAGTAGCAGCTAATAGGGCAGAGGAGCTTAACCTTAAAAAGGTTGCCCTACTCGGAACTAAGTTTACTATGGGTGGAAAATTTTATGAAAAAGAATTTGAGCATTGCTCTATAAATTTGGTTACTCCAAAAAAAGATGAACAAGCTTTGATTCATAGAATAATAATGGAGGAGTTAAACTTGGGATGCTTTAGAGATGAATCAAAAGCAACACTACTTAAAATCATAAAAAGGATGTTTGTGGAAGAGGCTATTGATGGTGTTATACTAGGTTGCACAGAACTACCTCTCATATTAAATAAGGACGAATTTGGGATTCCGTTTTTAAATACAACCTATATCCATGTAGAAGCTATAATCGATTATCTCTTAAATAACTAAAAAGCAAGGTTAGTGCTTTTTAGTTATTCGATCATATGGCTTATAACCTATAAGACAATTTTTGTTATTTCCAATTAAGTCTTTTCTACCGGCTAGTATTAAGGCTTCTTTAACTAATTTATGATTTGCGGGAACTCCAAACTGTAATAGAGCTCTTTGCATGTCTTTTTCTTTTTGCCCTTTAGCCACATATATTTTTTCGTTTGTAAGTGGGTTTTTCTCTATATAATACATGGTAGTTGCGAGGCTACCAGGAGTTGGGTAAAAATCTTGAACTTGTTCTGGCGTATAACCCATCTGCTTTATATATAAAGCAAGCTCTATGGCTTCATTTAAACCGCTACCTGGATGACTAGATACTAAATAAGGAACTAGATATTGTTTTAAATCCAATTCTTTATTTATCTTATAAAATTTATCGTAAAATTTAAAATATACTTCTTTGGCTGGTTTGCCCATTAGCTTTAATACCTTAGAATTTATATGCTCAGGAGCTACCTTCAATTGTCCACTTATATGATATTTGCAAAGCTCCTGAAAAAAGTCATCATTTTTATCCTCTAGTAAGTAGTCATATCTTATACCGGATCTTATGAAAACTTTCTTTACTCCCTTAAGGGCTCTGAGTTTACGAAGTAGGCTTAAATATTCACTGTGATCCACGATAAGATTTTTGCAAGGCTCTGGAAATAAACATTGCTTATTTTTGCAAACCCCTCTTGTTAGTTGCTCTTTGCAGGCAGTGTGTCTAAAATTAGCGGTAGGGCCCCCCACGTCATGAATATAACCCTTAAAATCGATATCCTTTGTCATAAGCTCAGCTTCATCTATAATTGATTCTTGGCTTCTATGTTGTATTACGCGTCCTTGATGAAAGTTTAAGGCACAAAAGGAGCAGCCTCCATAGCAGCCTCTATGACTAGTAATAGAAAATTTAACTTCCTTAATAGCGGGTATTCCGCCTTCTGCTTCATAGCTAGGGTGATAAGTTCTGGCATAAGGAAGAGAATATACAGCATCCATCTCTTTTTCTGATAGGGGCTCTTGAGGAGGATTTTGAATCACATACCTATCTTTATGTTTTTGGACTATAATTTTACCATTTATGTAGTCCTGCTCTAAATATTCTAGTTTAAAGCTTTCACCATAGGCATCTTTATCAGCTATCACTTCTTCAAAGGAGGGTACTTCAATATAATCCTTTAAGTTTTCAATATCTTTAGCAAGATAAACAGTGCCTCGTACATTGGACATTTTACTAATATTTAATCCGTATTTCAACATATTTGCTGTTTCAACAATAGTTTTTTCACCCATTCCATAGATGAGTAAATCTGCCTTTGAGTCCAGTAATATGCTTCGTCTTACCTTATTATCCCAATAATCATAATGGGCAAAGCGTCTTAGACTAGCTTCTATTCCACCAATAATTATGGGCACATCCCTATAGGCTTCCTTAGCTTTATTTGAATAGACAATAAGGGCTCTGTCAGGGCGCCTGCCAGAAACAGCTCCAGGAGAATAAAGATCCTCGTGCCTTCTTTTCTTAGAGGCGGTATAGTGGTTTACCATAGAATCCATATTTCCTGAGTTTATTAAAAAAGCATATTTAGGTTTGCCAAGTATTTTAAAGGAGTCTACATTATTCCAATCCGGTTGGGCAATAATCCCAACTGTAAAGCCTTCACTTTCTAAAACTCTGCTAATTATGGCTGAGCCAAAGGAAGGATGATCTATATAGGCATCTCCTGTTATCAAAATAAAATCTAAAATATCAATATTTCTAATTTCCATATCTTCTTTGCTGCAAGGAAGAAAGCTATTTTTAGATAGCATCAAAGTAACAACTCCTTATTCTTTAGTTAAGGGTAGTATAATACTAAAATATATTTTAGTAAATCAAATAAAACATTGACATATTTCAGATTTAATCATATAATTATATCATAGTATATTACTCGGAAATACTTTGAAAAAGGAAAGTAACATAAAAGGACAACTCAGAGATAAAATTCATAGCTGTAAGGATTTTTTTGGAGTTTTATGTGAAGTGCACTTTGGAGTTATGCACCGAATCAAGTAGGTTGCATTGGGTTCACCCATTATAGTGATAGAGCATGTATGTGCTTAATGAGGATGGATTAAGAGTCCAATTAGAGTGGAACCGCGAAGTAAACTTCGTCTCTATATTATTTAGAGACGAGGCTTTTTTATTTTTTGTAATTATAAGGAGACGATGTAATGTTTAAAAATATAAGATATGACATTAAAAATATCATGGAAAATGACCCTGCTGCAAGAAATTGGTTGGAGGTTGTACTACTGTATCCTAGCATGCATATATTGATATATTATAGATTTGCCCACCTTTGTTATAAACATAAATTGTTCTTTATTGCCAGAGCTATTTCACAAACAGGTAGATTTTTTACAGGTATAGAAATACATCCGGGAGCAAAAATAGGGAAGGGACTATTTATTGATCATGGTATGGGGGTTGTAATTGGAGAAACAGCAGAAGTAGGAGATAATGTAGTATTATATCATGGAGTAACTCTTGGAGGAACTGGAAAGCATACGGGCAAAAGACATCCTACAATAGGGAACAATGTAATTATAGGAACTAGTGCTAAAGTTTTAGGACCAGTTACAGTAGGGGATGGAGCTAAAATAGGTGCAAATGCAGTGGTACTCAAAGATGTACCTTCTATGGCTACAGCAGTAGGAGTTCCTGCAAGAATAATTCCTAAGCTTCCCAAAACTATAATAGAAATAAAGGATTTTAGGGGAAGAAAGAAGAACATATATAATGAATACGTTATATAGGCTGGTGCTAATATGGATACAAAGGATAAGCTCCTTAAATACTGCTCCTCTATTGGACTAGATAAGATTGGGTTTTGTAGATGCAGGATTTTTAAAGAGCTTGAACAATATTATCAATTCAAAAAAGATAAGGGATTTTTTAACGAGTTTGAAGAAAAAGATATAGAAAAGAAGATTAATCCTTTTGTTTATATGAAGGAAGGAAGGACTATAATATCTGTGGCCTTTCCATATAATTTTATTAATGAAGATAACCCTTCTAAGGTAGCTTTCTCAATGTATTGTCAGGGAGAAGATTATCATAGGGTTATTTCTTTTTACCTTGAAAAGGTATGTAGCTTTATAAAAGAATTAGGAGGTAAAGCTGAATTCTTCGTGGATAGTAATTCACTACCCGAGGTGTACATAGCTAGTCTTTCAGGTATTGGATTTATAGGAAAAAATAATTTACTTATTACAAAGGAGTATGGTTCCTATATTTTTTTAGGTGAAATAATAACAGATCTATACCTTGAAGAAAACATGAAAATCCAGGAGAGTTGCAGGGAGTGTAATCTTTGTTTAAAGGCTTGTCCTACTGCTTCTATAACATCTAATAATCATAACACTTGTTTATCTTATCTCACTCAAAAAAAAGAGTTGTCTCTTGATGAGATGATAAAAATAAAAGGAAGTTTATTTGGATGCGATATATGTCAAAGGGTATGTCCTAATAATACCGATGTTAAAGCTTCAAATATCAAAGAGTTTCAACCTTTAGATTATATGTTTTCTCCTGATTTAGAGGAACTAATAAACTTAGATAATAGATCCTTTATTAAATATAAAAGGAGTAGTTGCAGTTGGAGGGGTAAAAACTTATTGATTAGAAATGCCTTGATAAACTATATGTTATTGTATAAAGAAAAGCTGGTATTCATGGAAGCAACAAAATCACCTTATATAAAGCATTGTTATTATAGACTTTTAGAAATTTTAAAATTATAATGATATGGAATTATATAAATTTGTGATGAGGGGTCGTTTAAATTGATTAATCCAAGATTAGCAAAGTATTTAAATAAATTACCTAAAGGTTTCTTGCGCTTTGTAATTGAAAAAATAACTGATGGAATCTTAAAAAAATATGTAACTATGCATGTAGAAGGGAAAGAAAATCTTGATTTGGTTAAAGGTCCTGTGATATATGTTTGTAATCATTTAAGTAATACAGATGGCTTATTGATGCACAAATTTTTAAAGGGAAGAGATGTTACTTTTGTAACTGGTATAAAACTATTTGAGAATAAGACTACTGAGCTTATAATGATTGTAGCTAAAAAGATACCTTTAAAACCTAATAGCGCAGATAAAGGTGCAATAACTAAAATAGTAAAAACTATCAAAGCCGGGGGTAGTGTTTTTATATATCCTGAGGGTACAAGAAGCAGAACTGCTAGCTTAAATGAAGCAAAAAAAGGTATTTCTTTGATAGTTAAGCTTGCAAACGTACCTATTATTCCTATTGGTATGACAGGTAGTGAAATACTAATGCCAATAAATGATAATGCTGATATGGCTGCGGAGAGTTTTCATAAGGCAGATATAAATATAAATGTTGGTAAACCCTTCAATTTACCAGAAAAAAATGAAGGAGAAAGTAAAAGTGATTATGATTGTAGAGCTGTAGAATTCGTAATGAGAAATATTGCGAGTTTATTGCCTGTTAGCTATAGAGGAGTATATAAATAATGCTAAATAGTAAGGAAATAAAATTAGTTTTAAATAGATTATATGAAGTTTATCCAGATGCAAAATGTGAACTCAATCATGAAAATCCCTTTCAGTTAATTATAGCCACCGTACTTTCCGCACAAACTACAGATAAAAAGGTTAATCAGGTGACAGAAAGATTATTTAAGAAATGCATTTCTCCGGAAGACTTTTTATCTTTATCTCAGGAGGAGCTAGAAATAGAAATAAAAGAGATAGGATTATATAGAAGTAAAGCTAAACATATTCAAGGTTTATGTAGAGCGCTTATACTTAACTTTAATAGAGAAGTTCCAAGTAAGATGGAGGAACTACTTTCATTAGATGGGGTAGGAAGGAAAACAGCAAATGTGGTTCTAAGCAATGCCTTTAATGTGCCTGCTCTAGCGGTAGATACTCATGTATTTCGGGTATCAAATAGAATAGGACTAGCAAAAGGTAAGGATGTACTAGAAGTGGAGAAACAGCTTATGGAAAACATAAGCAAAAAAGATTGGATTAAGGCCCATCACACATTGATTTTTCATGGTAGAAACATATGTAAGGCTATAAAACCTAGTTGTCATATTTGTACTATAAATCAATTCTGTAAATTTTACGATTCAAAAAAGTGATATTCTTGACAGAACATAAAAAAGTTGATATACTTAATGAAATTAAAAATTTAATTCTGTGAACAGGAAGAGTAAATGATGTTCTTAGTTAAAGCGAGCTGAGGAGGGTGAAATCTCAGCACAATAGATATCATTGAATGGACCTGCTAGAAGTAAACCGAAAATTCATGAATGAATAAATTATTCATTATGAGTTAGTAGTAGTTACCGGGAGCTGCACGTTATAGCAGATAAGGCATGTTTGTGTCTTAATTGAGTGGTGTTGTTTTTGTTGCAACATAAATTAGGTGGTACCGCGGATATCTCCGTCCTAAGATTTTAATCTTAGGACGGAGTTTTTTTTATCTAAAAAAATAGGGGGTATAAAAATGAGTATAACAGTATTACAAGAGTCCCTGCAAAAGGTTTCTTTAAGAAAAGACTTAGTATTTGAGGAAGCATATGGCTCAATGCTGGATCTTATGAGTGGAGAAGCTAGCGATGCACAAATTGGAGCTTTTCTAGTAGCGCTTAAAGTAAAAGGGGAATCAATAGATGAAATAGCAGGGTTAGCTAAGGGTATGAGAGAAAAAGCAGTGAAGGTTAAAGCCTCTGGTAATATTATTGATACTTGTGGAACAGGTGGAGATAGAGCAGGTACCTTTAATATAAGTACAACTGCTGCATTTGTAATAGCCGGAGCAGGAGTTAAGGTAGCTAAGCATGGTAATCGATCTATTTCTAGTAAAAGTGGTAGCGCTGATGTTTTGGTAGCTCTAGGAATAAGCATTGAAAGCGAAATCCATGTAATTGAAAAGGAGCTAGAGGAGATAGGCATTGCTTTTCTATTTGCCCCAAGGATTCATACCAGCATGAAGCATGTCATGAAGGCAAGGAAAGATCTGGCTATGCCAACGGTATTTAATATATTAGGGCCCTTAACAAATCCTGTGGATTTAACTGGCCAGGTTATGGGGATATACAGAAGAGACTTAGTCCTTCCTTTAGCTAGGGTTTTAAGA
>Ga0209125_1000699_pt1 | contig 39766 bp, 31 predicted proteins | sample BarGraIncub1131A_FD_184503 | JGI IMG/M metagenome (GOLD analysis project Ga0209125, IMG submission 184503) | Arctic peat soil microbial communities from Barrow, Alaska - Barrow Graham LP Incubations 11-31A (SPAdes) (version 2) | ecosystem: Environmental > Terrestrial > Soil > Wetlands > Peat... | reverse complement strand
CAGAGAAAGCGGAAGATATGGACAATCAATTGTTTGACAATCCTGGAAATCAAACTTTTGAACATGAATATTATAATAGCAATAATGAAAAAAAATACATCGTTTTTAATAAAGTAACTTACAATAATTCTTTGGGTGAAGTGGACGGTATAATCGGAATAGTCAATGATATAACAGAAATTAAAACCCGAGAGGCGGAATTAAAGGGGAAGACCTTTTTTGATTCTTTGACAGGAATATTTAATAGAAGATATTTTGATGAAAATATTGAAAATGAATTAAAAAAATGTGCTAGAGAGAAAAAATCAATATCAGTTATAATGATAGATATTGATTTGTTCAAAAGCTATAATGATTTTTACGGACATTTAGAGGGAGACAATTGTCTTAAGAAAATTGCTCAGGAGATAAAAATTTCCTTGCTCCGCCCATCGGATATAGTAAGCAGGTATGGTGGAGAGGAATTTGTTGTTGTTCTTCCAGATACAAATATAAAAGGGGCCATAAATGTTGCAAAAAGAATAAAGGAAAACATTTTAAATCTTGCAATTCAAAGTGAAACTTCAATTACAAATAAAGTTGTAACTGTGAGCCAAGGTATATCGGAGATAAATAAAAAATATGATTCAGTTAATAAGTGTCTTATTAATGCGGACAAAGCATTATATATGGCGAAAAATAATGGTAGAAATGCCATCCAAGCATTAGATTAAGATGTCAATGAGAACTTTAAAAGCTGGAGTTGATTAAATTGTTGGATAGTGAAAATGAAGAAAGCTTTGATATAGAGAAGGAAACAGATGTAGAAAAACTTAGAAAAGAGATATATAGACTTAGAAAACTTCTAATAGTACCTTCGGAAGAAAAGTATAAACTGTTATCAAATGAATTAACCTTAATAATTGATAGTTTACCTGCACTAGTTTTTTATAAAGACACAAAAAATAATTTTATTAGAGTAAATAAGTATATTGCAGAAACTCATAATACTACAAAAGAAAAGCTAGAGGGTAAAAGCTTATTTGAATTGTATCCTAAAGAAATGGCTCAAAAATATTGGGAGGATGATCTTAAGGTTATAAATAGTGGGGAATCCATAATAAATATTGAAGAAATATGGGATGTTGGAAATGAGAAAAGATGGGCTTTAACGAGCAAAATTCTAGAAAAAGATGAAAAGGGAGAAGTTAAAGGCATAATAGGAGTTTCTATTGATATAACAGATAGAAAGAATTTTGAAGTAGCTCTACATAGCTCGGAAAATAAATATAGAAGACTATTTGAGTCAAATAGAGACGGAATAGTTTTTACAAATCTGATGGGAAAAATAGAAGATTTTAATGAAGCATATTTAGAAATGTTGGGATATACAAAAGAGAAATTAACTACATTAACAACCTTTAATGATTTAACACCAGTAAAATGGCATGAAATTGAAGCTAATATTGTGAGCAACCAGATTATGAAACAAGGATATTCTGATGAGTATGAAAAAGAATATATAAAGAAAGACGGAACAAGATTCCCTGTGAGTCTAAAATCATGGTTAATAAAAGATGAAAAGGGTAATAATTTAGGGATTTGGTCGATAGCTAGAGATATAACTGAAAGGAAACGACAAGAAGAATATTTAGTAAATGATTTAAATGAATTACAAAAACTTACCGATGAATTAGGAAAGAGCAATAAGGAACTTGATGATTTTGCATATATTTCTTCCCACGATTTAAGGGAACCATTAAGGGGAATTAATAATTATAGTAAATTCCTCCTAGAAGACTACTCAGATAAACTTGATGTTGATGGGAAAAATATGCTTAAAACAATTAGCAAGCTTACCGTCAGATTAGAGCAATTTATTGACTCTCTGTTATTTTATTCAAGACTTGGAAGAACATCTATAGTACGAGAAAAAGTTCCGTTAAGGGAAATTATTGATGAGGTTATTGATTCCTTTGAGTTTGCAATACAAGAGAAACCTACCATTATAAATATTTTAGATAATCAACCAGTAATTGAGTGTGATAGATTGAAAACCACAGAAATATATAAAAATCTCATTGGAAATGCTTTAAAATACAATGATAAGCCTGAAAGATGTATTACTATAGGATATTCATATAATAATAAAGAAGCTAAAACCCCGGTCTTGTATGTGAGAGATAATGGAATTGGCATTGAAGAAAAACATATTGATTTGATTTTTACTATTTTCAAAAGATTACACCCAAGAGATAAATTTGGGGGAGGAACAGGAGCAGGATTAACAATTGCGAAAAAATCTGCTGAATTGCAGCAGGGTAAAATATGGTTGGATTCAAAATTGGGTGAGGGGACAACCTTTTATTTTACTATAGATAAAGAATAAATCGTATATATCTAAGGGGGATGACTATGGAGAGCCAAGTAAACAAATTAATCATTTTAGTAGAGGATAGTCCAGAGGAGTATGATGCTACATTACGAGCCTTCAAAAAAGTAGGAATGAAAAATGAAGTTATAAGATTTGAAATGGGGGATGAATGTTTAGATTATTTGTTTGGAAGAGGTGTTTATGAGGGCAAAAACAATGTTTTACCTGGACTCATAATGCTGGACTTGAATTTGCCTGGAATAGATGGAAGAGAAGTATTAAGAATAATAAAAGCCTCACCCCTATTAAATAAGATACCTGTGGTTGTATTAACAACTTCCAATGATGAAAAGGACGTTGAAAGTTGTTATCATTATGGGGCAAACAGCTATATTCAAAAGCCTGTGAGTTTTGATGGCTTTATGAATGCAATAACAAAATTAAAAGAATATTGGTTTGAGATTACAATACTTCCGAAATAATATAACTTATAGCTTCGCTGCAGAGCATCTCTGTCTTAGTTTCCTCGCGTCGAAGCTTCAGCTCTACAATTCCTTCATTTGCTTTTCTGCCAACTGTCACTCTAATTGGGATTCCAATAAGCTCGGAGTCTTTAAATTTTACCCCAGGTCTTTCAGATCTGTCATCCAATAAGACTTGAATGTTTTTTGAAAGCAATTCTTCATACATTTTCATAGCTAAGTCAAAACTTTCACTGCCCTGGGAGCCTATAGGAATGATAATTATGTGGTAAGGTGCAACTGAATATGGCCAACAGATGCCCTCAGTATCATGGTGCTGCTCTATAATCGCTGCCATTAAGCGACTCACTCCGATACCATAACAACCCATTATTGGCACAGCTTCTTTTCCTTTATCATTAATATAGGTACAGCTTAAAGCTTTTGTATACTTAGTACCTAGTTTAAAGATGTGGCCAATTTCGATTCCCTTAGTAAGTTGTAGTTTGGTATTACACTTAGGGCAAGCATCCCCCTCTACAACATTTCTAAAATCTGAAAACACGATTTCTGGTATATCACGTTTTGCATTCATGCCCATATAATGAAAATCTGTTTTGTTTCCTCCAGCGATAAAGGAATCCATATATGAAATTTCATAATCCCCATATAAGGGAATATCCAGTCCAATAGGACCCGCAAAACCCACTTCAGCCCCAGTGACTTTTTCTACAATTTCAAAAGTTGCTAGAGTCAGTTCTGATGAGCCAAGGAAGTTCTTAAGCTTTGTTTCGTTTATTTCTCTGTCACCCCGAACCATAACTCCAATAGTTTTATCATCTGATGAGTATATAATAGTTTTTGCTATCTCTGTGCTCTTACAGTTAAAGAATCCAGAGACCTCTTCAATGGTGTGCATATTTGGAGTTTCAACAAGGGAGAGATCTTGGGAAGCTTCTGCAAGTGCAACATCTTTATTATTGCAGGAAGCCTTTTCCATATTGGCAGCATAGGAGCATTCAGGACAATATACGATTTGATCCTCTCCAATCTCGTTTATTACCATGAATTCTTGGGAACCGGAGCCACCCATAGCGCCGCTATCAGCATCCACTATAAGATATTTAAGACCCAGTCTATCGAAAATTCTACAATAGGCCTCATACATGCTTTTGTAGGATACATCTAATCCTTCTTCGCCAATATCAAAACTATAGGCATCCTTCATTATAAATTCTCTTGACCTGATTACTCCGAATCTAGGTCTTTTTTCATCGCGATATTTTGTTTGAATTTGATAAAGAGTCACTGGCAAAGATTTATATGAACTAAGGCTAGCTTTAACAGTGTCAGTAAATAATTCTTCATGGGTAGGTCCTAAGCAGAAATCTCTTTCATTCCTGTCCTTCAAACGGAACATTTCCTCACCAAAAATATCCCATCGACCAGATTGCTTATATATATCTGAGCTAACAAGGGCTGACATTAATACTTCCTGAGCCTGAGTCTTGTCCATTTCCTCTCGAACTATTTCCTCGATTTTCCTGATGACTCTATAGCCTAAGGGAAGATAAGCATATACCCCAGATGCTACTTGTCTCATAAGTGATGCACGAAGCATTAATCTGTGACTAGGTATTTCTGCATCAGAAGGTAATTCTCTTAATGTTGTCATAAATAATTTAGATAATTTCATAGTATATCCTCCTAAAAAGTGTTCCAGAATTATTAACAATATATATCATTTAATAGGAGATGTCAAAATAATTATATTATATTGAGATTCAAGTTGATGTGAAATTAATAATAGAAAAAGCAATATTTGACAATTGAAGTATAATAAGTTAGTATTATAATAAATCACGATTTGATAAATCATGATTTATTATAATATATTTAATAATTGGAGTGTGAAAAATGTTTTTTGGAAGAAAAGATGAACTTGAATTTTTAAAGTCTCGATATGAAAAAGATATTGGGCAATTAATAGTTATATACGGAAGAAGACGTATTGGCAAAACAGAATTGTTAAGGGAGTTTTGCAAGGATATGCCACATGTTTTTTATGCTTGCAAAGAATGTACAGATGATGAACAGTTGAATTCATTTTCCAGCAGAATGTTAAAGAATGCTCAAATATCAAAATATATTCAGAACTTTCATGACTGGGAACAAGCTTTTAAGTATATTATCGAGTTACCGCAAGCTGGAAAGAAATTACTTGTTATTGATGAATTTCCTTATATGGTTCATGGTAATAGATCTATTCCATCAGTATTGCAGAACTTATGGGATGAATTACTAATACGAGAAGATGTAATGATTATATTGTGTGGCTCCGCAATGAGCTTTATTGAAAAAGAGATATTGGCAAAAAAAAATCCTTTGTATGGCAGAGCAACCGGTATTCTAAAAATGAATGAAATGGATTTTGGTGATGCTATAAAATTTTTCCCCAATTTTGAAATAAAAGATAAAATAGTAGCTTATTCAATTTTAGGAGGCATTCCTCATTATTTAAAACAATTTGATGCTAAAATCGGTATTAAAGAAAATATAAAAAATAACATGTTAAGCCGAGGAAGTGTTCTGTACAATGAAGTTGAATTTTTAATGAGGCAGGAGTTACGCGAAACTAGCATATATAATACATTGATTACAACTATTGCAATGGGAAATACAAAAATTAATGATATATATCAGAAAACACAAATTGATAGAGCAAAGATTAGTGTTTACATTAAGAATCTAATTGATTTGAACATATTAAATAGAGAATTCCCTGTATCAGACACTATTAAATCAACAGCCAATGTTCAGCGCGGGTTATACAGTATAGCAGACAATTTTTTCAGCTTCTGGTATAGATTCGTATTTCCAAACTTATCTGAGCTTGAAGCCGGGGATGTAGATGGTGTATATGAATATTCAGTGAAACCCTTTCTTGATAATTATACCTCCAAAGCTTTTGAAAATGTGTGTATTCAGTATCTTAGAAAAAAAAATATGCAAGGTTCCTTACCCGTAAGGTTCAGAAAAATTGGACGCTTTTGGGAAAAAGATTGTGAAATTGATATATTGGCCTTTGGGGAAAAAGAGGAAAGTATTGTTGGAGAATGCAAATGGCAAACGACAAAAGTAGGAATAAGCGATTTGAAGCACTTAAAAAGTAAAATAGAAAAGGCGAAAGTTACAAAAGCTTATTACTATATGTTTTCTAAATCTGGTTTTACCAATGAACTTATTAAATTTGCTGAAAAAGATGAATATTTATCTTTAATAGGTTTGAAGGAAATTGAGGAAGCATTTTAATCGAACTATGATATATGTAGCATATAGTATTACAAATAATCTATTGCATGCTATGTAACAACGTGATATAGTAACAGTGTAATATATAACGACGTTACATATTATACTGTTACATAGAGGTGACATAATGAGTCTAGAAAAAGTATTAAAAGCATATTTGCCAATGACAGAAACTGCATTCTATATTTTACTTTCTCTATCAGAGCCACGACATGGCTATGGAATTATTAAATATGTTGAGGAATTAACAAAGGGAAGAATTAAATTGAGTTCTGGAACAGTCTATAGCACAATAATGAAACTGCAAAAGGATGAAATCATAACTGTTTATTCAGATAATTCAAGAAAAACAGTATATGAGATAACTGAAATAGGGCTTCAACTAATTAAAACGGAGATTGGACGTATTGAAAAATTATATCAGGATGCGAAATCCCAGGAGGTGCTATTCCATGAGTAAAAATGTATTCAAACCATTCTGGAGTTATGACGTGATCTCAACCGAGAAATGGCTATCCAAGATGACTGCCGCTGATCTTATACTTAAGGAAGTTCATTTCAAAAGCAGAATATTTGTCTTTGAAGAGGAGCAGCCATTAAGCATAACTTATCAGATTATTTTTGATAAAGGACAAAAGGGTTTAACAAAAACTTTAGAAAATTGTGGTTGGAATATAACTGATAAAAGAAAAGCTTGGAGTTTTGTTGAAAATAGAAACCAGGAGATTTCATTATTTCCCCAGCGGGAGAGTATTATTGCAAAAACGAAAAATATGTCTTTTGTAACCTTTATACTACTTATCCTAATGATTTGCTATGAAATATTCAATTTAGGAATACAATTAGTTGTTTTTATTTATGTTAGAGCGAATAACACTCCTGTGGAATATGTGCCAGCTCCATATCCAATATTAGACCTTGTACCTTACATATTCGTATTTTTAAATATTTCTATTCTGACTTGGCTTATTTTCACTTTTATAAAAACTAGGATAGGACTAAAAAAGTTATCATTAGAGTCAGGATTTAATGTCTCACCTGAGCTTTTAGGCGACTCTATAGGAAACACAATCATTAATAAGAAGATAGAAGCTTCAGAGGAATTAAAAATAAGGAAACATTTGTGGCCATATGATTTTGTTCAGCTTACTGAGTGGCTTGAGCATAAAGCTTTAGAAGGGTTAAAGCTTAAATACATTAAAAAGCGTTTTACATTTATCTTTGAGAGAACAAGACCTTGCAAAATTAAATATTTTGTTGATACACAGAAAAAGGTAACACAAGGTTATTATGAAATACATACACAGGCAGGTTATAATTTGGTATTCGACTCTAAGATACTATTTGGAAGGGTAATTCTTTGGAGTAAGGAATATACTGAAGGAAGTCCTGTTCCAGAAATGTTCAATAATAATGAGGAGAGGCTAGACTGCGCAAAACGGTTATTAAGAAATAGCTATAAATGGACTATATATTGGTTGTTACTTGGAGCATCTCAAATATTTATTGCCATTAAATCTATATTTCTTCAACATAGAATTGACCTATCCTGGTTATTGATTTTGTTAGTTTGGATATTTTGTATTATGCTTTATTTATTTACTCTTTATATGTCAATAAGAGGTTACCAGAAAGTAAAAAGAAAAATCATGCAGAATCTATAGGGAATAAAATAATTGCAACCACCAGTTGACAAATTGTTACGCTCACTTGATAGTCAAGAAGAACTCTTATATATATAATTAAGGAGAGGTGAGGGTAATGAATTTTCCATTGAAGCTACAAACATTAAGAAAAGAAAAGGGCATGTCCCAGGAAAACTTGGCTGAGCTCCTTGGAGTATCTAGACAATCCGTTTCCAAATGGGAAGCAGGGCAATCCTATCCAGAGATTGAAAAGTTAATCATTATAAGTGAACTCTTCAAAGTTAGTATAGACAACTTGGTAAAGGAAAACAATTTTAAAAGTGAAAATGTTTCAAATAACAATAATATAGTAAATTTAGGTTACAGGAATCATTATGAATACAAAAGTAAAAGAAAGCTTTTTAATATTCCTATAGTTCATATAAATATTGGAAATGGTATATATGTTGCCAAAGGGATAATAGCTATAGGCACAATTTCTATTGGGTTTCTATCTATAGGTGCTATCGCTTTAGGAGTAGTCTCAATAGGAGCCATAGCTTTAGGTATTGGATGTGCAATTGGTGGAATTTCCATTGGAACACTTGCGCTAGGTGGGGCCTCAATAGGAATTGTTGCACTTGGAGGCTTAGCTGTTGGTATGTTTTCTTTTGGTGGATGCGCAATTGCATCCCACATCGCAGTTGGCGGATATGCAAGGGGACATATCGCCATAGGAGATACTGTAAAGGGTATAAAAACAATTGCAGGTGAGAATCATAATTTTAGTAATATAAAAGCAGAGCAAGTAAAACAACTAATAAATCAAGAATATCCATATTTGTGGAGGCCAATTAGAGATCTCATATCATCAATTTTTAATTGACACATTTTTATAACTTAGTTAAAATAACGATATGATCTTGTAGAATAAATACCTACAGGGTCTTATTTTTATTAAAAGATACTATTCAGAAATATAAAAGAAAAATCGAAGGACTTTGAGATTAAGTATAGAATTAATGTATATAATGTTATAATTTAAGAAGATTTAATAGTTTTATGAATATTTTGGAGGATTGAATTTATGAAGATTTTTCACATGGGGGATTGGCACATAGGTAAATCTGTTAATGGCTTTTATATGACGGAAGACCAGGAATTTATAATGGAACAGCTTTATGAAGAAATTCGAGAAGAAAAGCCAGATGTTCTATTAGTAGCTGGGGATCTATATGATAGATCAGTTCCACCGGTGCAAGCTATAGAACTACTCAACAAGGTATTAGGTAAAATAATAGTAGAATTAAAGACACCAGTGATAGCACTAGCCGGAAATCATGATAGCAATGAAAGAATCAACTTTGGAGCTGAATTATTAAAAGCAAGTGGTCTATATATTAGCGGGACATTAAAAAAAGTAATACAAAAGATAACAATTAAAGATGAAAGTGGTCCAGTAAATTTTTATCCTATTCCTTATGCTGACCCACCAATAGTTAGAGACTTGTTCGAGGATGAAGGTATAAAAAATCATGATGGAGCTATGAAAAAGATTGTGGATTCTATTATTAACATCCTTGATAAAACGCAGAGGAATGTTGCCATAGCTCATGGTTACGTAACTTTCATGAAAAATGAGGAGGAAGTAGCTGTAGAGTTAGAGGAAAGCGAATCAGAGAAACCCTTATCCATTGGGGGTACAGCACTTATTAATGCGGCTTATTTTGATGCTTTCAATTATACTGCCCTTGGTCATCTGCATGGGCCACAAAAGGTGGGAACAAACAAGATGCGATATTCTGGGTCACCGCTTAAATACTCCTTTTCAGAGACTAAACAGAAAAAAGGAATAACTATTGTAAATTTAAATGCTAAGGGTGAAGTTGATATAATATTCCATGAATTTAAACCAAGAAGAGATTTTAGAATTATTAAAGGAGAACTAAAGGAACTAATGGATGAGAAGGTAAGTAGACTAGAAAATAGAGAGGACTATATAAAGGTGGTTTTAACGGATAAGGGGGAGCTGCTAGACCCAATGGCCAAGCTAAGAAGTGTTTATCCAAATGTTATGGAACTTGTGAGAGAAGATAGGCTCAAAACAACTAGCAGTAGTAGTATAGCTACAAACGTAAAAGAAAAGTCCACCTTTAAGTTATTTGATAGCTTTTATGAGGATATAACTGGTGAAAAATGTTCAATAGAATCAATTGAAGTGATTAAGAAAGTTATAGAAAAAGCTGAGAGAGGGGTGGAGGAGTAATGAAACTGCAAAAGCTAGTAATTAATGGCTTTGGGCCCTATGCCTCTAGGCAAGAACTGGACTTTGAAAAAAATCTACAAGGTAAAAACATGTTTGTTATAACGGGAAATACAGGAGCAGGAAAAACAACTATATTTGATGCTATAAACTTTGCATTATATGGTGAGGCAAGTGGTAGTGATCGAGAGGCTAAGTCTCTAAGGAGTGACTTCGCAGAGGTGCAAACTCCCACGGAGGTTGAACTTTGGTTTTCCTTAAGAGGCAAGGAGTATTATGTAAAAAGGACTCCATCTTACTTAAAACCTAAACTAAGAGGAGATGGCTTTGTTGAAAATAAACCTACTGCGGAAATCAAGCTATCTAAGGATAAAACTGTAACGGGTGTAAATCAAGTAACTAAAGAAGTTGAATACATCTTGGGTATAACCACAGAACAATTTAAGCAATTGGTGATGATACCTCAGGGGGAGTTTAAGAAACTTCTTAATGCTAAAAGTGAGGAAAAAGAAGATATATTTAGAAAGATCTTTGGAACTGAAATATTTCAGAAGATCCAAAATCAGATAAAAGAGCAAGCAAATAAACTCGAAAGAGGCATTAGAGAGGTTCAAAGAGATAGATCAAACAAAATTAAAAGCTTTATTTGCAAGGAAAAGTCTGAAGAACTCTTCAGAATAATAAATGCTGAGGAACCTAATATAGAAGCATGCATGAGAAGATTCCAAGAATTTATTCTAGAAGATAATGAGGAACAAAAGAAGCTTGTACTAAAAGTTAAGGGCAAGGGAATTGTTATAGAGGAGATTTCCAAGGAAATAACGCTAGGTGAAGCTAATAATAAAAAGTTCAGTAATCTAGAAAAAATCAAAGAAGATTTAAATCTACTTGTGGAGCAGAAATCAGAGAACGAGAATAAAAAAATTGCTTTAGACAAGGGGAGAAAAGCCTTAAAGGTAAAGGGGTACGAAGATAAGTATATAGATAAAAGGTATGAATTAAAGAATATAGCTTCAGATCTGTTAGTAATTCAAACCAATAAAGAAGCATTTAAGGCTAGCTACGCCATTTCGCTGGCGAATTATAAAGCAGAGCAAAGCAGAGAAGCTGATAAAAATAATGTAATTAGGGATATAACTGAAAATCAAAGACTAATAGAAAAGGCTTCAAATTATGAAAGTAATAAGAGTAATGTAGCTACTTTAGAGGGGAAAGTAAAAGGGATAAAAACTAGAATAGGAAGAATAGATGATCAAAGCCAAGAGAATAATAAAGTAATAGAATTAATTAATATAGAGCTTGAGGAAATCAAAAAAGCTAAAGAAGGAAAAGGAAAACTTGAGATTGAACTTCTTAATAACAGTAATATTAAGGAAAAGTTTGATAGCCTTCATAACGCACTTGGAGTATGGAAAGGATATAATCTAAATCATAGAGAAACTAAAGTGTCCTTTGATAAACTAGATGAAAAGTTTATAAGTGCTAAAAGGTCTTATGAAAATATTGAAGATATATATAGAAGAAGTCAAGCTGGAATACTAGCTAAAGATTTGCAAGAAGGTGACTATTGCCCAGTTTGTGGAGCAATACATCATCCAAATTTAGCTAAATTAGAAAATAGTGAAATCAGTGAAACTTCAATAAAAATCAGTAAGGAAGCCTTGGAAAAGGTAAGAAAGGAAAGAGATAAAAAAATAGAAGAATTAACTAGAATAAATTCTTCAATAAGATCAATTAAAGAAAATACTATTGATCCATATGTTAAAGAATTATTACATAAAGATATAATACTGGAGGTTTCAACTATTAATGCTGAGGTAACTGAACTAGTAAATGTTTTAAATGTTAAATTATCAGAGTTAAAAAGTAGAATCCAAGGGGAAAGCCAAGTAATAAATAAAGAGAAGGAGAAAATAAGAGATATAGATAAATTGCAAAATAGTAATAATGAATTGCGATTGGAGCTACAATTAAAAAATGCTAGTTTGGTAGAGGATGAGGGAAAGTTAAGTTCAGGTAGAAACACCTTAGAAATTATAAAAAATGAGTTTAAGGGCCAAATTAAAACAGCAAAAGAATTAGAAGAAAATATTAAAGTTTTAAACAAAAACTTGCAAGCAATTAAAATTGCTTTTGAGAAATCAGAAATAGAGTTTAATAAAGCAAAAAGCTTATCGGATCAAGAAGAAGGAAAATATGAATCTACTAAGAAAAGGAAGCAAAATATAGAAGTAGAATTAAATAATTCTATAAAGGTTTTCAAGGAGAAAATGCTTGAATTTGGATTTAATGATCCTTTAGATTATGAAATAAGTTGCATAACAGAACCTAAAATTAAAAAGTTGGATGAAGAAATAAATGAATTTCAGATTAAACTAGCAAGGGTAACCCAGTCCTATAATGATTCTTTAAATGAAATAATGGGTTTGGAAAGAACAGATCTCACCATATTAAATGAGAAGCTAAAAATTGAAAAAACTATTAAAGAGGCTTTAGATAACGAAGCTAAGGAAACTTTTTCTAGAATAAGAAATAATATTTTAATAGAGGAAGCTTGCGTTAGCTTCAATAAGCTAATAGAAAAGGATGAGAAGGCATATAGAATAATAGGAAAGCTTTCAAATGTAACAAATGGGGAAAACTCAAAAAAAATAAGCTTTGAAAGATATGTTTTGGCAACCTACTTTGAAGATATTATTGGAGCATCTAATATTAGATTTACAAAAATGACCTCAGGTAGATTTGAACTATTAAGAAAGAAAGACATTGGAGATAAAAGAAAAGGACAAGGCTTAGACCTGGAGGTGTTTGACAACTATACAGGAAAAGCTAGAGATGCCAAGACCTTATCTGGGGGAGAAAGTTTTAAAGCATCCTTAGCTATGGCACTGGGCTTAGCAGACATAGTTCAGGCACATGCAGGTGGTATACAATTAGATACTATGTTCATAGATGAAGGCTTTGGAACACTAGATCCAGAATCTTTAGATAATGCTATAGAATGCCTAATGGATTTGCAAAATGACGGAAGATTAGTCGGAATTATATCCCATGTACCAGAACTGAAAGAACGAATAACAGCAAGGCTAGAGGTGAGCGCCACTAGTATGGGTAGTAGAGCAGAATTCAAAGTTTGATTGGAGGTTGACATTAATGGAAAAGTATTTAAACTCAGAACTAAAGATAGAAGAAAGAGTGGAGGATTTACTATCTAAAATGACTCTTGGAGAAAAACTTTCACAAATGCTCTATAACAATGAAAGCATTGAAAGGCTAAACATTCCTGAATATAATTGGTGGAATGAGGGACTTCATGGGGTAGCAAGAGCTGGGGTGGCAACAGTATTTCCACAGGCAATAGGTCTGGCGGCTACATTTGATGAGGTTTTCATAAAATCAGTAGCAGATGCGATTTCAGAGGAAGGGCGAGCTAAATATAATGAATATATTGGTATCAATGATAGAGGTATATATAAAGGCCTAACTTATTGGTCGCCAAATATTAATATTTTTAGAGATCCTAGATGGGGTCGTGGTCATGAGACCTATGGAGAAGATCCATATTTAACTTCAAGAATGGGGATTGCCTTTATAAAAGGCCTTCAAGGTGATGATCCAAAGTATAGAAAGCTAGATGCTACAATAAAACACTTTGCTGTACATAGTGGTCCGGAAGGGAAACGACATGAATTTGATGTGAATATTGGTATAAAACAGATGAAAGAAACTTATCTTTATGCGTTTAGAGAATGTATAAAACAAGCAGATGTATCCGCTGTAATGGGAGCTTATAACAGGGTTAATGGGGAACCTTGCTGTGGTAGTAAGACTTTACTCCAAGATATATTAAGAGACGAATGGGGCTTTAAGGGCTATGTAGTATCGGATTGCGGTGCTATTTGCGATTTTCATCTTCATCACAAGATAACCGAAAATGCTGCCTACTCCAGTGCCATGGCAGTAAATAATGGCTGTGACCTTAACTGCGGAGATGCTTTCAAATACCTTTCGGCAGCGGTTGCTATGGAAATTATACCAGAGGAAAATATTGATAAGGCAGTTAGTCGACTACTCACCGCAAAGTTTAGATTAGGGATGTTTGATGAAAAGGAAAAGGTACCTTACAGTAGCATAGATTCAAAGGTAATTGATTGTGAAGCTTTCAGAAACTTAGCTTTAAAGGCAGCAAAAAAATCCATGGTGCTACTGAAAAATAAAAATAGTATTTTACCTCTTGATAAATGCATAAAAACTATAGCGGTTATAGGTCCTAATGTGGATTCTAAAGATGTGCTACTTGGAAACTATAATGGAACACCTTCCAAGTATGTTACTTTACTAGAGGGAATTAGAAACAAAGTTTCAGAAAAAACAAGAGTTATATACGCTGAGGGCTGTGATTTGACTACAAGGGAAGTAGGCGCTTGGCAAGCAGATTTGATTCCTGAAGCAGTAATCGCAGCTAAAAAGGCAGATGTAGTTATATTAGGCTTAGGACTTTCTCCAAGAATTGAGGGGGAAGAAGGAGACGCTTTTAACTCTGAAGCAAGTGGAGATAGAGTTAGCTTAAAACTACCAGGACGTCAGGAAGAGCTTATTAAAAAAGTTGCAGAAACAGGGACACCAATTATATTTGTATTATTAAATGGAAGTGCAATTGAACTCATAGATGTAGAGACATATGCTTCAGGTATTTTAGAAGCTTGGTATCCAGGAGAAGAAGGTGGGAATGCAATAGCAGAAACTATTTTCGGATCGCATAATCCTTCTGGAAGATTACCAGTATCCTTTGTAAAATCTATTGACGATTTACCTCCCTTTGAAGATTACAGTATGTATGAAAGAACCTATAGATTTAGTAGTAAAGAATGCCTTTATCCCTTTGGCTATGGACTTAGCTACAATAAGTTTGAATATTCTTCATTAATCTTTGAAAGTAAAGAATTGAAGGTGGGGGAAGATTTAAAGCTTTCCGTTCAGGTAGAAAACCTAAGGGGCCAAGTCGGAGATGAAATAGTGGAAATCTATTTAAAAGACTTAGAAGCAAGTACAATAGTACCAAACCATAAACTTGTGGCATTTATTTCAGTTCCTTTCCAACCATATGAAAAAAAGATAATAGAATTCTTTATCGCTGCAAGTCATATGGCTGTTGTAAAGGAAGATGGGAAGCTATTAATTGAACCAGGCAATTTCAATATTTATGTAGGTGGAAGTCAACCAGATGTGGTAAGTAGAAGACTTACAGAAAGTAATATAGTTGAAGATAAGTTTGTGTTACTTGGAGAAGCTAAAGAAATAAAGTATTAGTATAATCATTGATAACATATTAGGTGCTACTATTTATAGTCCACCTAATATGTTTTGTTAAAAGTAAACTCCTAAATCTTATGTTTGTATATGCCTATATAGAGTAGGAGTTACTTTATAATATTTTTTGAATTGTCTTGTGAAGTAATTGCTGTCTTCAAAGCCACACTTAACAGCTACATCAGTTATATTAAGATCTCTATTCTTAAGAAGAATGCAGGATTGCTTAAGACGTAGTCTCATAATATACTCCATAGGAGAAGTGTCATAAATGCTTATAAATATTCGGCTGAAATGTCTTTCCGAAAAACCGATTTTTTGTGATAATTCATTTACAGTTATTTTTTTATTGAAATTTAATTCAATAAAAGCTGCTAGTTCCGCAAACCTAAATAAAGTATCCTTTCCAGCTTTCATATTTTCTTTATAAACTCTAGATAATTGAACGATAAGTTGATTCAAGTATGCCCTAAGTATAGAATCATAACCTTCCCTTTTATTTTTGAATTCGTAGAGCATTGTTTCAATTATATTTAGTATCAGCTGTTGATTGTAAAAATCCAATTTTAACTTAGATTTAAATCCATATTCCTTTCTATAAATTGGCTCTAGTAGGAATAGAGCCTGAAAGCCTGGCATTTGCTTCAGATTTTCCTCCTCATACAAAAGGTAATTATAATCGTACATTATATTGATTATATGGAGATTATCGACATCTTTAAATCCATGAATAGTGTTACCTTTCAATACATAAACATCCCCACTGCTTATAAGATACCCTTCATCATCTATAATGTGCAGTGCAGTTCCATCAAGAACTATAACTAACTCTGAAAATTCATGAGAATGAATAGGAAAGTCCTCATTGATAGTTGCCTCTTGAATTGAAAAAGGAAAGCTTCTATCTTTTTCGAATAAATCCTTTTTTGAATAATTAATAATCATGTCCTAATTGTGCTACTTTAAGGCCGAATAGTCAAGGAAGTAATTTAGGAAAGCTAATATAATATAGTTATTAGCTTTGTTATAGACTAATAGAATGGAGGAATATTATGAGTGACAAGATAAAAAGTATAGCAGAAAGGAAAAGCCGCTGGTGTAGTCTCCTGGATCTTAGTAGTGACACTAAGCATGTATTCCAAGTTAACTTATATAAGGATTTGGATGCTAGAAGACCACATCCTTGGGAAAACTTAAAAAAGGAAAGAATGGAATGGATTTTAGAAAACTATAATGCTAGGTTAGAGGCATCAAATTGGCTTAATGACGATTCTATCCCTTACATTGATATGCTCACAGGTACAGAAATATTTGCAGAAGCTATGGGTTGCAGGGTACACCGCCCTTCAGACAATATGCCCTTTGCCCTTCCACTTATTCAACAGGCAAAGGAGGTTTCTAAGTTAAAGGTACCTGATCTTTGGGACTCTTCTTTAGCCTATCTCTTTGAAATGGCTGATGAATTGAAAGCTAAAGTAGGGCCTGGTGCTATTTTTAGAATGGTAGACATACAGAGTCCTTTAGATATAGCAGCTCTTATTTGGGAGAAAACAGAGTTTTATGTGGCTTTTATTGAAGAGCCTGAGGCAGTTAAGGAACTTGCAATGAAGATTAAGGTTTTACTTACACAATTTTTAGATGAATGGTTCAAGAGATATGGGAAAGAATTTATTGCGCATTTCCCAAACTATTATATGCCTTCGGGTTTAACACTTTCAGAGGATGAAATTGGTGTAGTAAGCAAAAATACTTTTGATGAATTCTTCTTGCCAGAGCTAACAGAATTATCACAAAGGTATGGGGGAATTGGAATTCATTGCTGTGCTGACTCTAAGCATCAATGGCCAAATTTTAAGAAAATACCTGGGTTAAAAGTCCTCAACTTTGTAAGACCAGATGATCAGCTTTTACTCACCTACAAGGAGTTTGAAAAATGCACTGCTCAGGTGCCTACTAAAGATTTCGATGGTCAGAACCCAGAAGCGTGGATACACTCGTTCCCTAAGGAGGCTCATATTGCCATTGAAGTAAAAGCTAAGGATAAGGAAGAAGCAATAATAATATGTGACAAACTAAGTAATTATGGCTTGTGAAACAAACTCTTTAATAATAAGTATATTTTTTTCTAAAGTCTATTGGAGACATATTAAAATTACTTTTAAATATAGTGCTAAAATAGGGGATGTTATCAAAGCCACAATCAAGAGCTATTTGATTAATAGGTGTACTAGTTTTAACAAGGAGCTCTTTAGCTTTATTTAAACGGATTTTATTCAGATAATTGTTGGGGGTTATTTTAAAGTTTTCTGTGAAAATTTTATGGAAGTAAGTAGGGCTAAGATTTGTAACAGATGCTATATCCAAAAGGGTAATCTTTTTGTCTGAATTTCTAATTATAAAGTCCAAGGAATATTTAAGCTTATTAAAATGAGGACTGTTAAAAAAGGAAGTATTGTTCATAGTTGGGGACAATATTTCCTTTTGCATTTCATAGAAGATTTTTAATATGTTTGATTTTACTATTAAGGAGGAACCTAAAGAGGGATTTATATATTCACTTAAAATATCATCAAATAGTTTCAAATATATATCACCTGATTTAGGATGAAAAACTGATGGAATAGAATCAAGGAATTCATTAACATAATGAGTCTGAAATGTACATTGGTTAGATAATTCGTAAGTAAGGCTATCTTTATTAGTATTTCCGAGTAGGTCAAAGCATAAAAGGTAACAGCTGTAAGGCATAATTCCTTCTACAAGCTCTCCAGGTTTTCTAAAAACTATATCATCCTTACTAACAGGATATGTGGTGCCCTCTATTACCATATTTCCCTTGCTATATATAAAAAATTCTAACTCATAATCATAAACATATCTTTCTCCTAGCCCATAACCTTGTGGAAGGTTTCTACCTTCTGAATAAAGAGAAGACCTCAGTAATCTAGGGGAAAAACTTTCTATTGATATTTCCTTGTACTTTATATCTTTGTTCATTTAAACCTCCACCTAAAAATAATAACAAACTTTCTTACAATCTTATCATAAGATTTTGAAAGAGAAAATAGAATATTATAAGAAAATATCCGATTTAGTAAGTATAATTATATTAATGATAAAATATAATACCGAAAGGAAGTTTAAAAAATGGTAAGAGCACCTTTGAGAAGAGAAGAAGTCATCAATGCTATAGAGAGAAAAGGTGGAAGCAATATACCTTTAGTTATGCATAAATGGTGGGGAGAAGGTACAGAGAAAAAATACGGACAAGCACTTTATGATGTTGCAGCAAAATATCCTGAGGATATTTTTATATCTTGGTATTTAGATCCTGGTACAGACAAGGGAAGAAATAATAATCCAGATTATAAGTGGGGTTATAAAGATAATTATGAAGGTGCGGAGCAGCATAGTATAGGAAATACTAAAGTCTTACTGCCAGATTGGAAAGACCTTCAGGAATTTTTAGAGAAATTCCCCAACCCAAATGAACCAGGAAATTTTGATATAGTAATAGAAGAATTACCTTCCTCTAATGGACGATATAAATTAGGTGCCTGGTGGAGATTGTTCCATGAAAGGTTCTGGGAAATTAGAGGAATGGAAAATATCATGTATGACTACTATGATAATATGGAGGAGCTAAAGATTTTAGGTAAAAAGCTGCTAGAATATTATAAGGTTATTGTTGATAAATATGCAAAACTTGGTTTTGATGGGATATTTACCTCTGATGACCTTGGACACCAACAGGGACCGATGATGTCTCCCGCAGTTTTTGAAGAGCTATACTTACCGTTATATAAAGAGTTTATAGGATATGTACATTCAAAAGGGATGCATGTGCATTTACATTCCTGTGGAGATAATACTAAGCTTATGGATTATTTAATAGAAGCGGGTTTAGATGTATTTCATCCTGTGCAAAAAGGCTGTATGGATCACAAGCTAACAGCGGATACTTATGGGGAAAGAATAAGTTTCCTAGCTGGGGTAGATGTACAACATTTACTGCCAGAGGGAACAGTTGATGAGGTTAGAACTGGAATAAGAGAAATGATAGATGCTTTTTATAAAGAAAAAGGTGGATTACTAATTGCAGCAGGTAACGGCATAATGCCAGATACACCTTTAGAAAATATTGATGCAATGCTTTATGAAATAAGCACCTATAAATATATTCCAAATTAATCTTTCTTAGTGAAAATAGTTAAGTAATTTTATCAGAATTGACTTGTTATAACAAGAAAAGGAGATTTTAATTATGAACCCTAAATTGGAGAAACTACTTATAGAAAGCAGATATGCTTATAAAGCGATGACTGCAACTGAAGAGGATTCTTCTCTATATCATAGTCTTAAAAAGCCTATAAAAGAAAATTTGCTACTTGATTCGATGGAAGATAATTCAAACTTTACTTTATCTGGTCCTGGCACATATTGTATAACAAAAGAGCGTTCCCACTACGGGGAAAAGAGCATAAAAGTAGAAGGGCCAACTACATTGGAATTTGTTCCGGAGGACAATCGTAGATATGAGTATACAAAACTTATATATAATGCTAAAGGTGAAAATTGGAATAAATATAATCGAATCTCATGCTGGGTTTATCCAGATTGCCAAGGCTTTCAAAATGTATTTATTTCCATAACCATAAACAATGATGGTGAAGTGAAATATCCAAGGGACGAGTATTTTGAAGGTTCGCACCACATCAACTTGAAAAATGGTGAATGGAACCAGGTAATATGTGAAATTCCTTATGTGTATCGTGATTGTGTCACCTCCATATCTTTTAATCACTATGTTCACGGTAGTCAATGTGATATGAGTGATACAGCTACGCTTTACTTCAGTCAACTGGAGTTACAGGTGGTTGATGAAGATCATTACGAGGGCTGGGAGATAAATGAACGTATTGCTTTCTGTCACAGCGGTTACCAGCCAAATACTGAAAAGGTTGCCATATCTCAGAATACTTGTGTGGATACATTCACAATCCAATGTGAAAAGACAGGTAATGTCATTTTCACCGGGTCTGTTGAAGAAAAGGTTACGGATTTAGGAACATATGACGTTATGGACTTTACACAGCTTAATACTTGCGGAGATTACATTTTGTGCGTAGGAGGTAGGCAAACTAAGCCTTTCCGTATACATAGCACAACTTGGGAAAGTGCGGTTTGGAAGACCATCAACTTCTTCTATCAGGAACGCTGTGGAATGGAGGTTCCTGGAATTCATTTGCCTTGCCATCTTGATTGCTTCTCCAAGCATCCGGATGGACGTAAAGTATCTGTAGGGGGAGGTTGGCATGATGCGGGCGATCTTTCCCAAGGACAATGTAATACTGCTGAGGCAGCACATGCTTTTATGGACATGGCAGCCAGCGTAAAGGATAGTGACCCTCAGCTATATGAACGCCTCTTGGATGAAGCACGTTGGGGACTTCAATGGATTATGAGGACACGCTTTGGAGACGGATATCGTTGTGTATGGACTACTATAGGTTTGTGGACTAAAAACATCATTGGGGATTCAGATGATATAATAATGCCTGCACTAAATGATCCTTTTGAAAACTTCTGCGGAGCAGCAACTGAAGCAGTGGGTGCACGCATGTACCAAGATATAGATCCTGTTTTTGCGGATTACTGTCTTAAATGTGCCAAAGATGACTTCAAATTTGGATATGATCGAATGCATTTAAATAGTCTTACGTATACTGGTAGAAACTTGCCTCCAGAGGTGCAACTAAACAGTCAGGGGATTGTTGCAGCTGCGGAGCTATATAAAACTACAGGAGATAAATATTATCTAGAAAAAGCATCCTTTCTTGCTAAGATAGTATTAGGTTGTCAAGAGCAGGAATACTTACATTGGACTATTCCTATTAGGGGCTTTTTCTATGAAACTCGTGGTCACCTCCGTCCGATTGCATATGAACATCGTGGCCATGAACAAGCTCCAGTGATGGGATTAGCTCTACTATGCGAATTAGCTCCTAATCATGAGGATTACACAAATTGGTATAAAGCCATGAAGCTATATGCGGAATACATCAAGTCTATTGCACAATACAATGCACCTTATGGTATGCTCCCCAGTGCAATTTATCTTGTAGATGACCCAAACTTAACTAATGTACCTGGCGAAAAAACAAGTAAACATCATGAACTTAAGTTAAAACAATATAATAAGCAAGTTTTAAATGGAATTCGTTTAAGTGATAAGTATTATTTGCGTCGTTTTCCTGTGGCTTTTAAATTTCGTGGCTTTTTTGGTGTTCTTTTAACAAAAGCAAAGGCGGTTTCTATAATCGCTCGTTTACTTGATGATGTGGAACTTAGAACAATAGCGCAAAGACAAGCAGAGTGGGTATTAGGTAAAAATCCATTTGCCCAATCTTACATGTATGGAGAGGGGTATAACTTCCCAAACCTATATTCTGAGTTTTCAAATGATATGGTGGGTGAATTGCCTGTGGGAATTCAAACCTTTGAAAATAATGATAAACCTTATATGCCCATGATGAACGATGCTACATATAAGGAAGTTTGGGTAAATACATCCTCCCGATTCCTGTGGGTTTTAGCTGATATTTATGGGGGAGTAAAGTAAACTTTTAAAAGGAAATTGGGTGAGGAGAGCAACTCCATTCACTACTTGTACATATAAGAGAAGAGGTTGTCTCAAATAGAAGTTATTTTCTATTTTTAGACAGCCTCTTCTCTTTTAAATTGTAATTATTTAGTAAATTTATAAGAAAACTGCTTGATGATACCAGATGTCATCATATCAGCCATTTCTAGAACTTGACTTTCAATTTTGTCGTAAACCTTAATACCAGCTGCATAATCTTTGGTCAGCATGGCAACTGCTTCAGCTTTAACAAGTGATAAATGTTCATGTAGCATTGCTTTCCAACTTTCCATTGACCAATTGGGATTGATATAATTCATGAAAGTAGCTAATTCATCTGCATTCTCATACCACTTTTTTTCAGCTTCTTTAGCTGCTTTGTTATTACCCGCTTTAGCTGCCTTTACAAGCTGTGCTGCTATAACTAGATGGCTTTTTAATAAATCACTGAATTTTGAGGCGCTTTTCTCTCCATAGAAAAACTTCAATGCATTGGCAAAATCTACTGGATTTTGTAATAATCGATTAACAACAAGTTCTTCATCTGGTAGCCCTAAGGCAATGCTTGTTACGGCCATTCTCGTCCAGGCTCCATGTTGCTCCCAGAGCATACGCATTTTATTCATTAAATCTACTTTAGATTTAGTAATTTTCATTTGATTAAGGTAAAATCCTCCACGGGAAGATTCATAGGGACAGAAATACAATTTTAACACCACTATACAATTATTATACCTTATATTATGTTTATCTAAAGAAGACGGTTCATCTAAATAGTTTCTCTATTTTTTCTTTATTCAAGTTCATTCCTATTAAACATATCCTGCCAGGTCCTTCTGAATTATATCTTTTAAAGGTTAAATCTCCTAGAACATAATCAAATTTTATGACCTCCGATCCATCCTTTAAAACTAAGCCTTTACCTCTGATTATATTTCCATACTCTGAGGCTTTTGCTAGCTCAAAGAATATGTCTTTAATCCTTTCCTTGCTGAATTCTATTTTAGTTTCTATTTCGCAGGCTTCAATTCTTGGTCTACGCTTTCCACCCATTATTTTTAACGGTTTGTTTTTATCAGAAAGTTTTTGCAGGGGTTTGTATTTTAAAGCACTAATTAATTCAGCTCCAGTTACTTTATCCCAAGGTAAATTAATAATAAGAGCTTCACTATTTATTTCATAAATTTTATCTGTGACCGATTGAATTACCTCGTGCTTTACTGAATAGGACAAACTCATTTCAAAGCGCTTTACATCTACAACAGTGATTACCATATTTAGCTCTATTAAATTATTCTATCAGTGTTAAGGGATTCTAATATTTCAATAATAGTAGCATCAAAATTACCTGAAAGACTACAACAAATGCAGCCTGCAGTTATTTCTTTTACAACAACCTTTTCATCTTTGAAGTCTTCTAGAATTAATTTTCTAATAAGTGTAGTTTTTATATGTTTAATTATATTAAAAAGGGAACAGTGACAAAATGCCACTGTTCCACATCTATTTGCGAATATGACTTAATATTATTCTAAACCATATTCTGATGGTAAGAATTTAGTCATATCTAAATCGCCTTTTATTTGATTGTAAAATTCTATTTCATTATCAGGAATCTCATCTATCTGACTTTCCATAATATCAAGCCATGCAAGTTCTCTTTCTTCAACAAAAACCTCTTTGTTTTCTATGGCCTTTTTTAAGTGCTTAACTGCAAGCTGAGCTCCAAGTTTAGTTCTTAGGAAAGGATCCTGCGTCTTCACAAGCTCTTTGCTAATTTCAAACACTACATCTGGTCTTAATACATATGCCTGTGGATCAAGGCTTGAATCTGAATCTACAAGTAGGTCTCTGAACTGAAGATTTAGTCCCTTCTTTGTTGCTGTGTTCATTAATCTACAATCGTATATTAATTGTTCCATAGAAACAATTGGTGCCATTTCGCCAAGTAATTTAACCTGCTGTACAGATTCGTTACTCCATAGGTCAGCCGCGGATGCAGCAATATTTCCAAGAGGGCTTAAATGAGCACAAGCCGCTGATTTTCCTTCCATAGAGATTGGAATACCAGCTATAGCCTTTAAATACTGTCCTTCATAAGCACAATCTTTACTTGGTCCTACTGCTCCCATTTCAAAAGCCACTAATGCTCTTGATACAGTTGCTACTCTAACTACTGCTGCAAAGACTTTTGGAATATAACCTTTTTCAGCAAGTACCATAGCCGTATTACCAAAACCACAGGCTGAATCTCCTGCAGCATGAACTCCATACTTATCAGCGATATCAACTAAGTGTTTCCATAAGAACTTCATATCCCTGCAACCAAGTACACCAAGTGAAAATATAACCTTTTGTATGTCTGCATTTACAAGGGCATCATCATTAAGCTCTTTTCCCCCTGTTGATTCAATGGATAGGAAGTCTGCTCCATCTCTTGCACATCCTTCAAAAATCTTCAACATATTTTCCCATATCACTCCACTTCTCATTATAGGGGGACGGTTCATCTCCCTAAGATCATTTGGTGTTGCACGAAGGGCAGATTTAAGCCCGTATTTTTCTTTGTATTCTTTCATAGCATCAAGGATTATTTTATTGATTTTTATTCCCCATTCTGGATGCTCGGTAAAAGGAGGAAGTGTTTCGAATTCTATTACTACCCCAGGTGCGTGTAATTCTTTTGCCCTTTTTAAAACCCCATCAATCATTTCTGTATAAATCGTATAAGCACCCTCAACGGTATCTTCATTTATTGTCATAGTTGGCAGGGTGAAATTTAGTTCAGGATATACTTCTCCACCACCAATTACTAGGCCCGATTTGGTTTTTACTGGGTTTGGACAAGAACCGTATACAAAGTCATCAATTGAATCATAAGCTAATTTATTATAAATATTTGACATTGATTATACCTCCTATTTTTTAGATTTATTTACTAACAATTCTTTAGCAACTTCACCAGCCGTAGCTGCATCAGGAGTATAAATATCTGCTTTAACTTGCTTAGCAAAGTTACTTGTTACAGGAGCTCCTCCGATCATGAATATAAACTTATCTTTTATTCCTGCAGTTTCAAAAGCTTTTATTACATCTCCAATAGCTGGCATTGTAGTTGTCAAAAGTGCTGAAAGACATACTATATCTACATCAAACTCCACTGCCTTTTCAACAAATTTCTCTTCGGAGACATCGACTCCTAAATCAATTACTTCTATACCTGCACCTTTCATCATCATTTTAACTAGATTTTTACCAATGTCATGTAAATCTCCTTTAACTGTGCCAATTACAGCTTTTCCAATTGGCTTAACACCCGTCTCTGCAAGAATAGGTTCAAGTATTTGCATACCTGCACTCATAGCCCTAGCAGCTATTAACATCTCCGGAACATATATCTCGTTATTTTTAAATTTTACTCCAACTTCTCCCATGGCCTCTATTAAACCTTCGTTTAGTATGATTACTGGGCTCATCTTTTCATCAAGACCTAATTGTACAAGTTCTTTTGTCTTTTTAGCGTTTCCCCTTTGAACAAAGGATGAAAGTTCTTTTAAATCCATTACTCTACCTCCAAATTTATATTTACTTTATGCACTTAGTATAAAATATTTAGCAAATTAAATATTGTAGGTTCCTAGCTTTTTTAGAATTTTTATTGGCATTACAACAATCATATGATAAAATCCAGGAACCCTTATTCAGCACGGCTGAGATCAATCTATTTATTGATTTTAAATTATTTCTAAGCCTTAATACCCTTTGGATAAATTGCGTTTTGGTAATATTTTTGGATTTTATAATAATATTTAGGTGGACGATAATTGAAACACCTTCCACCAATTGATAATTGGAACAACTGTAATGCTTTATTCCTGCTAAAAAAGTACAAAGAATAGCCATTTACAACAATACAAGTTCATAAAAATGATATACTATGGATATGATGTTTAATATAGATCTCCAAAATGAAAGAAGCATTTATAAATGGGATTGAGAGGAAGGCTTATGGAATTTTCAAACAAACTTCAGGATGTTTTAACTACCTATTTCTATTCAACAGATATTCCCTTGAAAGTTGTAAATCAAATTGGTAATGAAGTTCTCAATATTGGAGATATGACAGTCTTTTGTTCATTCTTCCGTGAATCCACAGATAAGCTATGCCCTTGCTCCCAAACACATTTGTATGCAAGTAAGCAGGCGGTAACTATTGGAGATGCTTATATATTTTCCTGCCCAGCAGGCCTGGTGCATTTTACCGTTCCACTTATGCTGGAGGACTCCTTTAAAGGTGCAGTTTTAGCTGGACCAGTATTATTAGAATTTCCTGATATATTAATGGTGGATGAAATACTGCAAAAATATAATCTTCCTGTAAGTTTGAGAGGAAAGATGAGTAGCTACCTAAAAGCAATTCCTGTTATAGAACCGTCCAAGTTAAGACATTTGAGTAAACTACTATTTATAGTAGTTTTAAGTCTTATGGGTGAAGAAAAAGATCTTTTAGATGAAAGAAATAAAAAGTCTGAGCAACAATCCCATTTAAGTGAGAGCATTCAAGATTTTAAAAATGAAAATAGAGAACCCTTTTATCCCTATCGAGCAGAAAAAGAGTTATTATTAAAAGTTAAAAATGGGGATATAATCGGTGCTAAGAATGTATTAAATGACTTACTTGGTCATATGCTTTTTTCCTCTGGAGGAAATATCGAAATTATAAAATCTAGAACTTTAGAGCTATGCACCCTTCTTTCAAGGGCTTCAATAGAAGGTGGAGCTGATTTTAATAAATTGTTTGGCTCTAATTATAACTTTTTATCTGAGATCAATAAAATTGATAATATTGAGGACCTAACCTATTGGCTTGTCAATATACTAGACAAATTTACAGAGAATGTATTTCCGGTTAATGATTCGAAAAATGCTACCATAATGCAGCGATCTATTTCTTTTATTAATGAAAACTACAAAAACAATTTAACCTTAGATACCCTGGCTAATTTGGTACATTTAAATTCTTCTTATTTTTCTAGCCTTTTTAAAAAGGAGACGGGTTTCAGTTTCTCAAGTTATTTAAATAAGGTTAGGATAGAAAAAAGTAAACTCCTACTTAAAAATTATGATGAATCAATTTTAAATATTGCCCTTGAAGTGGGGTTTGAGGACCAAAGCTATTTCACTAAGGTATTTAAGGCTGTAACAAAGATGACCCCTAAAGAATATCAACAAAAGTTAATATAAAATAATAAAGGAGTGCTGGTATAATGAGTAAAAGATCAGAATTTGATTTAATTATAGATGAAGATGAAATAATAAGACTACTAGGTTATAAGAATTCCATGCCTACAGAGGAAGTTTTAGATTCGTTAAGAGAAGAGATAACAAAAAGCAAAAGCTATGTACAGCCACAAATATGGTGGGAAAAAATAGGTATTAAGAGTATAGAAAAAGAAAGAGTTATATTAGATAATTACACAGTTTTCGAAGGGAAATTTATTGCAAATAAATTAAAGGGTTGCAGCTATATAGTAGTTTTAGTTTCAACTATTGGACCAGAAATTGATAAGTTTATAAAAGATGCCTTTGAAGAGGGAGATTATTTAAAAGGTATGATTGTAGATAATATTGGGACAGCTTCTGTAGGCTCTATAAACAAAATATTTTGGAACAGCCTGTTAGATGATTTAAAAGGAACGAGTATTGGGATTACTCAGAGATTATCTCCTGGTGATACAGCTTGGCCAGTATATGAGCAAAAAAAAATATTTGATTGCTTAAAGGAGATAGAGCTAGGTGTAGAATTACTAGAATCCTCTTTGATGATGCCTGTTAAGTCAACCTCAGCAGTTTTTGGATTTGGGGATGGAATAGGAATCACTAAATTAGAACATATTTGCTCCGAATGTAGTATGCAAAGCTGTAGCTACAGGATGGATAAGAACATTGAAGTAAAGGTTAATACGGGGAAAAAAACTACTGTAATAAAAGCTTATAAGGGACAAAATCTGCTCAAAGCTCTTATTGAATATAATATTATCATCGAAAATCCTTGTAATGGTAAAGGCACTTGTGGAAAATGCAAGGTTACTATAAATAAGGAAACCCATTTAGCCTGCTCTTTTAAAATAGTTGAGAATATAGAAGTAGGAGTTATTTCTAAGGAAGAAAATATGACAGTGCTAACTGATGGACAAGAACTTTCCATCATTGTTAAGCCTTCTTTTAAAAAAGAGTTCTTTCAATTAGATCTACCTAGCATCAAGGACCAACGAGATGATTTTCAAAGACTCAAGGATGCTTTGGAGTTAAAGAACCTTAGTATTGGTAGCAAAGCTTTATCCAATATAAGCGAGATTATAAGAAAGGATGCTTTTAAAGTTACAGCATGTATATATGATGATAAATTAATAACATTAGAAAGCGGAGATACTTCAGATATATTTTATGGAATGGCAGTAGACATAGGTACCACAACAATTGCATGTTATTTAGTGAATATGGTAAGTGGAGAAACAGTAGATATCGTCTCTCAGGTTAATAAACAAAGAACTTATGGAGGGGATGTAATATCTAGAATTAATTTTACAATTGAAGAAGAAAATGGTACGAAAGTTTTGAAAAACTTAATAGTAAATCAAATAAATGAAATGGTAAATGAATTATGTTCAAATAATAATTTATCAAAAGACAATATCTATAATATGACGATAGTCGGAAATACAGTTATGCTGCATATGCTTTTAGGACTTTTCTGTAAAAATATAGCTATGGCACCATACATCCCAGTATTTACAGAGGGTTTAGACTTTAAGGGGGGAGAGCTAGGGATTAATATTGGCGGAATTGTGAGTCTTTTACCTGGCATCTCAGGTTATGTTGGAAGTGATATATGTGGAGGAATATTGGCTAGCGGAATGATGGAGTCTGAAAAATATTCTCTATTATTGGATCTTGGTACAAATGGTGAGTTAGCGCTTGGAAATAGTAAAGGAATTGTTGCTTGTTCAACAGCTGCAGGCCCTGCCTTTGAAGGTGCCAATATTAAATATGGCATAGGTGGAGTAAAGGGGGCAATATCAAAAATAGACTTTTCAAATGAGATAATATACAAAACAATTGGAGATGTATCCCCCATAGGTATATGTGGCTCTGGAGTACTAGATGCAGTCTCTGAACTCCTTAAATATGAACTTATTGATGAAACTGGTAGAATGGTCGATGAGGAAGAAATTACAGATATAAGTTTAAAGAAAAGATTAGTTGTCATAGATAAAATGAAGCAGTTTATGATTGTAGGCAATGAAAGAAATAATCCAATATCCTTTACTCAAAAGGACGTACGTGAGGTACAGCTTGCTAAAGCAGCAGTAAGTGCTGGTATAAAGATATTAATAGCTGAGAAGGGTATAAGCTTTGAGGACATTGAAAAAGTATATATAGCTGGTGGTTTTGGTAACTTTATGGATATAAATAGTACTGTAAACATTGGAATGTTACCTAAAGAACTAGAAAACAAGATTTATTCTATAGGAAATAGCGCTGGCAGTGGTGCTAGAATGTATTTATTGTCCCAGGAGCAAAGAGAAAAAGCATTACAAATTAAAAAAGCTACCCAATATGTAGAATTATCTAATAGGCCAGATTTTCAAGAGTATTTTATGGATTCAATGATGTTTTAGTATTGAGGAATTGCCTGCTCATAAAATAAATGTGAGGTGCGGGAATATGAGAAATTTAAATCATAAAGCCGACTTATGCATTGTAGGAGGTGGAATGGCTGGAATCTGCGCTGCAATTGCAGCTGCTAGACATGGCATAAAAGTAGTTTTGCTGCAGGATAGACCTATTTTAGGAGGCAATGCATCCTCGGAAATAAGAATGTGGATTTGCGGGGCTCATGGCCCAAATAATAGAGAAACAGGAATATTAGAAGAAATACAGATGGAGAATTTATATCGTAATGCTATCCCAAACTATTCAATTTGGGATAGCATACTATATGAAAAAATAAGATTCGAAAAAAACATAAAACTTTTATTAAATTGCAGTTGCACTGTTGCTAAGATGAAGGAAAATAAAATTGAGTCTATTAAAGGTTGGCAATTGACTACAGAAACCTGGCATACCATTGAGGCAAGATATTTTGCAGATTGCTCAGGAGATAGTATTTTATCACCACTTTCAGGAGCAGAGTTTCATCTTGGTAGAGAGGCAGCAAGTGAATTCAATGAGGATATTGAGCCTGAAAAGTCAGATAAGAAAACAATGGGCATGAGTTGCTTATTTCAAATAAGGGAAACAGATAAACCTCAAACCTTTATTCCTCCAGTTTGGGCACATAAATATACCACAGATGAAGACTTCCCGGCTCGTGACCATGATATAAAAACAAATTATTGGTGGATTGAACTTGATGGAGAAAATGACACTATCCATGATGTAGAGGACTTGCGAGATGAACTTTTAAAAGTAGTTTTTGGTGTGTGGAATCATATGAAAAATAAAGCCTAAAAGGTTGATATGACTGGATTCCAATTTAAAATTCGGTCACTACAACCTCTTTCCAATTAATGTTTTTATTCTTTTAAGCGGGTCTTTAATATTTAATGCAGTATATATTTCTTTATGTGCACTTTCCTGGGTTCCAGAAACCCTTACATGATAGATTTGACTATCTTCACCAGTAAGAATTACCGTTGTTCTTTGGTGGGTTGATAATATAGTCTTTATAGTTGAAAAGCTTCTACAATCGCCAGTTTTATTTAGCTTGTATTCAATAGTATTTAATATATGGTAAGCCAGCACTGAAATAAATAAATGTGCAGCACTTCTATCTCCAAGTTGGTGATAAACTGGTCTCATACCAAGATCTGTTTTTAAGTGTTTAAAAGCTCCTTCAACCTTAGTAAGCGTGGTATACAGATGCCATATTTCAGATCCACTTAACTCACTATGATCAGTCTCAATTACATAGCATCCTGTTAGTGTAGAGCGTTGTTCCCTTATTTCTTTTTTAAGACAGGTTACATTTATAACATTCCTTTGAGTCTCATCTAAGATTAATCCAATATCATAATATTTAGTGATAGATGAATATTTCTGCTTCAATCTTCCGATTCTTTCTGCTACCTTTTCCACTAGTTTGATAGTTTTCTTTCCGATAGATTTTCTTAAATTCTCTAAATCTTTTAAAAATCTTTCTTCCTTTAATTTATCCATGGCTTGTTCTTTCTTTTCTCTACCTTCACTCAGACAAAGGACTCTGCAACCACTTTCTATATCTATTTTCTTTACGTAAACAGATAAAGATTCTTCTTTAGAAATAATACCTTTTTTCTTTTTATCGGAGGATGTCAATATCTTTTCAAAGGTTTCTTTTGCTGTTTCAAACTCTTTCTCATAAAATTTTTCTACCTCTCTTCTTTCAATAACAATGTAAGAATAGTGAGCTTCCTTTAAAAGCTTCATATTGTCTAATGTAGCTATACCCCTGTCCATAACAATAATAGGCTTTACTTCTTTTAAAATTTCTTGACCATCTTTCATTAATTTTTTTAAAATATCGGTAAGTGTTAACGGCTCAGATTGATTTCCACTATAAATCTGACTAAATACAGGAAATCCAGCAGAATCTACTACGAGTGCCAATGTAATTAATGGGCAATCTAATCTTTTCTCTTTTGACTTACCTCGTTTAGCAAAAGAATTATTCTCACAACTGCCTTCTAAATATGTATTAGTTAGATCGTACAAGAATAACGTTGTAGCAGCAGGATAATCTCTTTTTTCTACCTCTCGTAAAGATGTCTCTATTTGATCCTTATTTGCATATAAGATATCAGCAATTTCATAAATTAAATCTTTCCCAATACCCTTCAAATCGTATGGTAGCAATTCTAAAAGAGCAGTTCTATTCAAAAGCCATTCTCTAGAAGCCAAATCACTGCATGGAGAAATAAGCCTACTAAGAATCACAGCTTCGGTTAAAGCTACTTGCTTTTTACTTAAACCGCAATCTTTAAGTATTGTGCCTATTTCAAGTTCATTAAAGGTATCGTGGCAAATAAGTCCTGTACCTAAAGAACGAGATTCACAAACAGCTACAGTTGACAAATCTACTGATACAAAATCAGCAGTTGCTTTTCTTTGAACATCGTCTTCTTTTTTAATCTTAACAAAACGATAATGCTCCATAGCGTGTTTAGCAGCCTCTGCAATACTTGGTTCATCCTCAAATAAAGAATATTGCCCTGATAATCTCGCTTGTAATGCAGCAGCTAATTTAGGCCATTCAGATTTTGGTAAAGCTATCTCTCCAAGATGTAAAATTATTCGCTGCTTAGGACCACTTTCAGTTCTATATGATTCAACAAGACGGTGAGTAATATATTTAGTTTTAGTAGTTTTATTATTGGTAACATATTCACGTATAAACATATTTACAACTTATCATATCTAGAAAATAATGCAAGGTAATATTTGTAATTTTAGGTCTCTACAAATGAGTTTTTAAAACAACAATATAGTGTTTGCAATGCTTTGAAAAAATAAATCATGAAATTATTGTTTTTTCATGATTTATTGCCGAAAGTCGGGTTAGGAGTTATATAACTCTTTTAAATAAACTTTCCTCTGCTCCTTAGAACTCTTTAAAGCTCCAAATACCATAGCCATACTTTTAATATTGTCTGTACAATCTGTTTCTGCTTTTCTATTATTTATCAAGGCATCAAACATTTCATCCAAACAGCCCAAATGACCTTCTCGACTTAACCATTTATCCTCAACGGTTTTTAGTTCAAAGTCGTTAACAAACTTTTTTACCCCAGGTTTAACAATTTCATACTGGGGAAGATTAAACCCATCCCATTTTGCACTGCCAATACTTCCTTGAAGCCTCCAATCACTTTCCCAAGAGGTATTAAGACCTTCACAGCTCCAGGACCCATTAAAGCTAAAAATGCATCCATTTGAAAATTCAAAGATGCAGCTAGCACTTGAATTTCCCTTATACCAAGAACCTTGAGGATTAAATTCCTGGCAGTAAACAGCTACAGGATCAGATCCAAGAATAAATCTTGCCTGATCGAAGGTATGAATAGCCATGTCCAAAATCAAGGGGCTATCCATCATATCTCTAAAGCCTCCGAAATGAGCACCTAAAAAGAAGTCAGCTCTTAAAAATCCAGAGGTTCCAATCATACCACTTTCAACTAACTTTCTAAAAGCTCTAATATTTTTCAAATATCTCCTATTTTGCATAACAAAATATGAATTTTTGCTACCTTGGACAGTTTTAAGAACTTCCATTACTTCTTCCATGGTTGTAGCCATCGGCTTTTCACCCATAACATTTAAGCCCTTGGATATAGCCCTTGTGACTACATTCCTATGGCTCTCCGGAATTGTAACATCAAATACTAAATTTCCATCACATTTAGTTAAAGCTTCCTGTATATTCGTGAAAATTGGGCAGTTTAAATGATACTCCATGGCTCTCTTTTCTGCATTTTCAAAAACAAGATCAACAAGCCCTACTATTTCACAGTCATTTCGGGATAACGCATAAGCAATCCAAGTTTTAGACCTTCCGCCACAACCTACAATAATAATTTTAAACATCTAATAATACCTCCTCAATTTAACCTTTTATTGCATCATCAAAACCTATGGTTGAAGGACTAAAATTTATTTTCTTAACAAAAGCACAGGCCTCTGTTCCTCCAAAAACCCGTTCCATTCCACTATCTTCCCATTCTACAGAAAGAGGTCCTGTATAATTCATTGCATTTAATTCCCTAATTATTTCTTCAAAATTAACATGTCCATGGCCAAGGGATCTAAAATTCCAACCTCTCCTGTTATCTCCAAAAGTAATATGAGAACCTAGGATTCCTGACTTACCATCTAAAACTACTGCGGCATCCTTCATATGCACATGAAAAATATGCTTACTAAAATCCCTAAGGAAAATTGCAGGGTTAACACCTTGCCAGATTAAATGGCTAGGATCAAAGTTAAAACCAAAGGCAGGATGGTTATTCATTTTTTTTAGTAATTTCTCTGAGGTATAATAATCAAAAGCAATCTCTGTAGGATGAACTTCAAGAGCGAATTTAATACCACATTCCTGAAATATGTCAAGAATAGGAGCCCAAAGCTTCACTACAAGATCAAAACCTTCTTCAATCATCTCTTCCGTGGTTTGTGGGAAGGAATAGAAATACTTCCAGATTGGAGACCCCATAAAGCCTGTAACAATGCTACAACCCATATTTTTAGCTGCTTTTGCGGTAAGAATCATCTCTTCTATAGCCCAAAGTCTTATTTCCTCTGGTTTTCCCTTTAATCTATCTGGAACAAAATTATCAAGTCTTGGATCATAAAGGTCAGCAACACATTGACCTGCAAGATGATTTCCCAAAGCCCAACATTTTAAATTATATTTTTCTAGTATCTCAAGTCTTTCCTTTATGTACGCTGGTTCATTGGCTGCCCTATTAACATCCATATGATCTCCCCAGCATGCTATCTCCAAACCCTCATAGCCCATTTGGCTAGCTAGCTTGCATATTTCTTCAAAAGGCAAATCCGCCCATTGTCCTGTAAATAATGTAACCGGTCTACTCATAAAAATCTCTCCTCAATTTTATAATTTAACCCAAACAGCTCCTGCCTCTGAACTTTTAACAGCGCTATTTACAAATTTAACTCCCTCAATACCTGCATTTACATCTGGAAAATCAAAATCCGATTCTAAAAGCTCTAGACCTTCCTTTTTCATTAATAATGCATCTGCAAATTTACTGTATATGTTTGCAAAAGCCTCATAATACCCTTCCGTATGTCCTGAGGGTATCCTGCTGCCTGCCTCAGAATACAAATAGGAATGGCTCCGGCTTAGAAGCTGTACTGGTTCCCCTGCATAGGTCACTTTCAAAACATTGGGCTCTTCTTGACTCCATTCAATAGCTCCCTTTGTCCCGTAGATTCTTACTTTTAAACCATTATCATTCCCTATTGCAATCTGAGAGGACCAATAAACTCCAGTAGCCCCATTACTATATTTTAACATTATTGAGCTATTTGTATCAAGTTTTCTTCCTTCATCAATGATATCCAGTTTAGCACATAAGGAATGAATTTTCAGACCTATTATATAGGAAACCATATGTTCAATATGGCTTCCTATATCTCCTGTACAATTAGAAACTCCTGCCTGCTTTGGATCAGTTCTCCAAGCTGCTTGCTTCTGATCTTCCTTTTCAATTTCAGTTATCAACCAATCCTGTGGATATTCCCCCATTACCATGAGAATGTCACCTATCATGCCCTCTGAAACCAATTTTCTGGCTTGTTTAATTAAAGGATAGCCAGAATAGGAATACATAACACAAAATAGAAGTTTCTTATCTTCCGCAAGCTTTTTCAGTTCCACAGCCTGAGCAACTTCAAAGGTTAAAGGTTTTTCACATACTACATTAAAACCCTGTTTAAGGAATGCCTTTGCACATTCATAATGAAAATTGTTTTGAGCTACAATGGATACAAAATCTAGTTTATCTTCTCTTTTCCCCTCCACCGATCATTCCATACTTTAATAGCTTTCTAACACCTTCCACTTTTGAACTTTCAATCATAAACAGCATCTCCTCAAAAATTATAAAATATTTTTATAGAGGATTTTCCACAAAGCTTCCACCTCTACATTTTTTAAGATAATTAAGACCGCTGACTTGACCTGTCATTTCAAGATTACCTCTGTATACAGGATCGTGCCAACCCTCTATATCTATACTCCCAGTATAACCTCCCTGCATAAGTATTGAAATAAGATCTGTCCAGTTTGTGTCTCCAAAACCTGGTGTTCTATGCCATACAAACTTGTTAGGACCATTTATTCCTTGCTCTTTAACTACATCCCAAGCAATTGTTGCATCTTTTCCATGAACATTAAATATTTTCTTCATCCATTTTCTTAGCTGTGGTAGAGGATCTATAAGATTAACAAGTTGATGACAAGGTTCCCACTGCAACCCTATATTTTCATAAGGAAGTGCATCAAACATCATTTCCCAAGCTATAGGCCCATGGGCAATATTCCATTCTCCCTTTTCCCAATTTCCTCCCATAGAACAATTTTCGAAGGCTATTTTAACCCCTTTATCTGCGGCTCGTTTTCCAAGTTCTCCAAAAATCTCTTTATATTTTGGTATAGATTTGTCGATAGATACCGCTGGAAGCCTACCTGTAAAACCTGTTACAAGGTCAGTTCCAAAATAGCTGGCTGCGTCTATAAGCCTTTCCCAGCTTGCCACAGAATCACTGTCCCTACCTTCATTGGTTAAAGGGTTTGCAAAAATAGATAATGATGATATGGTAATTCCTTTTTCATCAAGGATATCCTTAACTCTTTTTCCAATTTCCATTAGGTCAATATTACCAGTTGTTTGCCAGAAAGTAGGGCTAAAGGTTTCAAACCCATGATTTACTAACTGGGAAATGTTTTTTACTGCTTCATTACCTTTTACAAGCGTTCCTATTTTTATTAATTCCATGATATTGCCCCCTTAGATTATTTTGAACGTGGACAAAATCCACTATTCATAATATAATAATCTAAGTTTATATTAAATATTCATAAAACTCTCGGTATTCGCTTGCCTTGTTTTTGTATAATCTTGCTCTTTAATTAATATTCCTCTCTTATACCAAATTCAGAGGATTCAACCCACTCATTAGGTCGACTAATTAGTAGAGCTAAATCTTCCAGTATTGCATAATGGGTGTTTTTGCCTATCCCCCCGAAAAGGTATATTAGTAAAAATAGGGATGCATTTTTTATCCAAGGTTAGATTGCAAATAAACTTCTCGTTTTTGAGATTCAGTAATTCCTATATACCTTAATGTCATGGCTTGAGTTGAATGATTAAATATACCCATCAAGAGTTCTAGAGATACTCCGTTCTTATAAGCATGATATCCAAACGTTTTTCTCATCGTATGAGTACCAATTTCTCCAGAAACAATGATTCCTTTGCTATTTCTTTCAACAAGACCAAGCTCTTCTGCAGCATTATTCAAAATCCGATATGCTCTTTCACCCTAAGTTTTAAAATATCACTGATTCGTAATCCGATATTTATTCCTACGACAAAGAGAAGTCCATTTCTAAGAGATTTGGCTCTTAGAATAGATCATATGTTTTTTATTATTTTTATATCCTTGATAGGTTCAACTTTTTTCATAGAGATCCCTCACTTCATTAGTCACTTAATTATATGATATAATACATAAGTAACATTCAAATCGTTATTATTTACATTAAGCCTGAAAACCCTTGAAATATCAGCAATGTCAATGTTACACAATTTGATTGTGTGACATTCAAAACACCTAAAATCCACATTAATAGTATATTTTGTCCCTAATATACCTTTTTGGCGGGATAGGCAAAACTACCCAGAATTGAAATTTGATATTAATGTTATATAAATAAATTAAATATGATTCTATTGCAAAAAACTCATTAGAGTAGAGATGTTTTATTCAAAAATACTTTTGCAATAGAATCAAATGTAAATATTTTACTCCTACTATAGTTTTTTAAGTAAGTAGACGGCAATCTTCACAGATACCGACCCTTTCAGAACCGGACGTGCCCAATTAAGGCATCCGGCTCCCCATATGAACCTATTTACACATAGGTAGGATTAAGATTAACTAAAGAATTGGGTTTAGGATTTATTAACGGGTAATGTCCTAATAATTTGACTATTTTATCCCAGTTTAGTGTAGTTCGTTGACTTCTCCTCTTTAACCAGTAATACATTGCTTTTATGATTTGCCTCTTGTACTTCAGTAAGCTATTCCAATTATCACTAACGCCATAATAATTATAGTGCCCTCTTAATTTTTGATTTACCTTTTCCCATACTAGACTTAGTGGAAGGTTCCTATTTTCTTTAATCCATTTACTAAAGTCATTAACTTTGGCTCGGAATTTCTTTGAGGATGTTTTCCATTTTAACTTGAAGTTTCCTTTTTTGCTCTTACCACAGTAATGTGTAAACCCAAGAAATTCAAATGTTTCTGGTTTCTTTCCTCCCTTTCGTTTTATTCTTTCTTCTGCAAACCGACCAAATTCAATAATTTTAGTCTTTTCTTCTGCAATACTTAGCTCAAATTTTGACAGTCTACCTTTTAATGCTTCATGATATGCTATTGCATCATCTTCATATTGAAAACATGCTACACTATCATCTGCATACCTTGTTAAATAGCATCCACCTTTACAACGTCTAGTTACTACTTTTGTGAACCATAAATCAAGAGTGTAATGCAAATATATATTTGCTAAAAGTGGGGACAAGCTTCCACCTTGTGCTACGCCTTCTGTGGTTTCATTGAATTTTCCTTTTTCAAGTATACCTGCCTTTAAAAACCTTATGATAAGGGCAAGTATTTTACTATCGCTTATCATAAGTCTAAGGAATTTCATCATCCATTCAAGGTCTACATGGTCAAAGAAAGATCTGATATCAGCATCTACGATGTAGTTAACCTTCTTCATGTTTATGTTATTGCTTAGATTTTTCAATGCATCATGACAACTTTTATTGGGTCGAAACCCAAATGATACAGGAAGAAAATCTTCTTCATAAATACTTTGCAGAATAATAACTAAAGCACCTTGTACTATTTTATCTTCCAAAACAAGAATACCAAGAGGTCTCATTTTATTGCTTCCTGCCTTGGGTATATACTGTCTTTTACTGGTTGAGGTTTATACGAACCTTTCTTTAATTTCATTAATAAGTTACTCACATTTTCATCCAAATGTACTTTATAGCTTTCTTTAGTTTCTTTATCAATGCCAGGAGATGCAGTGTTATTCAATCTTTTAAAAGATTCTTTTAATGTATTCATGTTCATTAAATAAGCTAATGAACAGAATTTTGCATCTTTGTCTTTTCTGGCTACCTGTGCTATGCTTGCAAGTTTAGTTCTCACTGTTATTCCGGTTCTAAGTCCGGGCAATGTTTCCCTTTTAAGCTGTTTCATATGTTACTCTCCTTTCCTTCTCCGGAATTACCCGCTATCATCAGTACTATAAGAGTATCCGACTTCCTGTTGGCTTTTGCCTTCCTTACTTCTTCAGTTTGTACTGCATACTTTTCATTTGAAAAGACCAGCCAGAATCTCCCCGAGTTTCCGCATATTCTTAATGTTTAGCTAGGTAGGGCCTCTGACCCCGGATGTGTTTATTTGTACTCGCTTTAACGAACAAATAAATATTGCTTTCCACGTTCGTGAGCGCTTCTGCCACATCATCGAGAAACTTTTCGGAGCTCTATACCATTCACTGCTGGGCTACCACCCAGTCAATTCTACCTCGCTAACTTTCTGTCTACGCTTAAAATGTTACGTTACCGCCACATCTCTAAGACTCGATACAAAGCGATTTGCTAAACCTTACTTTGACAGGGTTCCCACCTGTTAGAATATGCGCCCTGTCGGTACGCACCACGAATCGTTTCCCTACCCCTAGTTGGTTAGTTTAAGAATCAGACGTTGATGTTTTAGTTTGGTTAACTTTTTTATCGAATTTAGATCAGTAATTATGCTGTTATTGAAATAATGTTTCAATATATACTGCAAGTCTTCCAAAACTTCAAAAATATCAAACGTAAAAAATCTATGTTTAGCTTTGAAATAGCCGAGTTGCAGAATAAAATAGGCTTGAGATTTGACTGATCTTAATACTTGTAGTAGTTCTTTTTCGGGATTGGAGAG
>Ga0209125_1000697_pt1 | contig 39862 bp, 37 predicted proteins | sample BarGraIncub1131A_FD_184503 | JGI IMG/M metagenome (GOLD analysis project Ga0209125, IMG submission 184503) | Arctic peat soil microbial communities from Barrow, Alaska - Barrow Graham LP Incubations 11-31A (SPAdes) (version 2) | ecosystem: Environmental > Terrestrial > Soil > Wetlands > Peat... | reverse complement strand
CGTATCAATGATACCTACGGTAGCGGCATCTACGGGTTTTCCTGTTGTTGTTTCCGTGAGGCGTGCCGACCCGCCTGTAACGACCATAACAACTTCACCTACCCCTGCCCCTACAGAGTCGGTAACCACAACCGGCGTACCGCTCTCCTTCATGGTCAGCATATCTATCTGCTGAACGAGCAAAAGTTTAAGTCCGGTAAGTTTTTCGCATTTTGTTGTGCTGACCACGTTCCCGATAACCTTTGCAATATACATAGTCTTACTTCCTTTGCTTCGTCTGTATCGTTTCTTCGCCTTGTGCAGGGTACTTTTCAAATATAGTTTTGTTTCCGATTTTGATGATATCCACGATTCCAACGATCAAACAGTCGACAGGCTTTCCGTCGGTCTGTATCGAATGCCGTGCCGATCCGCCCGGGCAGACCAGCACCAGTTCCCCTTCACCCGCGCCCACAAGATCTACGGCAATAAGCGGTTTGCCCGCGTATTCGAGCGTCTCGGTGTCAACCTGATGAATGATCAGGAGTTTTAAGTCAGCGAGCTTTTCGGCTTTTTGTGTGCTAACAACATTTCCTCTTACGCGTGCAAAGTACATGGTTCCCCTCCTGCTTTATGTCATGCCTGTTCGAGAACGATACCGAGTTCCCTTATCCTGTCACGTGCAAGCGGCGTTATAATCGTTCTTCTGTCCGCAGTAATTATCTGACTGCCATTCCTGTATTGCACCATGACGTCTTCTTCCGTTATAAGAGTGCTGTCAGATTGGGTTATTGCCCGTGCGGCCGAAGACTCTGCCGGGTAATTTACCTCGAAACCCATATCCATCATTCCACCAATCAAAGTTCGTACTTTATCGAAAAATACACCTTTTTTTCCATCGATATGGCGGAAGTCTGCTGATATGCTGACCGGTATGCCGTATAAAGCTGCCTGTATCAGGAGAAATGAATAAAAATCGCTGTCGTCCGCCGACAAAATCTTTTCAAGAAGAGACAAGGGGGGCTGCAGACAGACTATGTCATCAAAGGAACGAAGGCTTGAGACTACCGTTTTTTTCTGAAAGCAGTCACTTATGTCAATATACGCAGCTTTTGCAGGAAAAACGGAAAGGTCACACAGACTGTTATGGACAACCGTCAGTTCACAGCTTTGCGCTTTATTGGCTATATACGATTGAACGACAGTCAGCTCCGTTAAATAGGAAGGTACAAGCACCAGACAGGTATGCCCCATCTTTTGTATGCCAGCGAGCCGCTCTACCGCTTCACGGGCGAGCGTTTCCACCATTGCTATAACTTTGTCGTTCATTTGTGTCATATTAAGGTTATCCCCTTACATTATTTCTACTATTTCTCCGCAATTGATTCCTGCAGAGGTACCGTCATCGGTATTTAAATGTACTTCGATATTTTGATTCTTTCCTGTACATACCGCTACATCGTCGAAAGCCGGTATCTGCATCCCTGATTTTCGAATTTTGACTGTGTCCCCGTCCTTTAATCCATATGCGGCCGCTTGTTCGTTCGACATATGCAAATGGCGGGCCGGGATAATCACACCGTAATGAAGCGAAATGACACCAGCCGGTCCGCTCACGCGAATCCCCGGTGTTCCAAGAAGGCTCCCGGACATACGCACGACAGGCTTGATGCCCAGAAGCTGCGAGTCGGTGAAGGATACCTCAACCTGTGTTTGCTGACATTCAGGTCCAATTACCCGCACATCAGCGATCGTACCCCTGAGCCCGAGCAATGTGATTTTTTCTTCACACACAAACTGGCCGGACTGTGACATTTCTTTTATTGGTCTCAACTGATAGCCTGCACCAAAGAGTCCAATTACATCTGCACGGGAGAGCAAAATGTGTCGATTCAAGATCGATACCGGCACGTTTTTATCTCCGATTTTGGCCAACTCTACGAGCAGTGAGTTTCGAACCACCTTATAGAGCTCGCTTCTTTCCATTTTGTTTTCCTCGTTACCTGCCCCCCAAAGGGGGGAGATATTTTCTACCGCCTTCTTTTAAAGGAGGAAAAATACGAATTAGTTCTCCCAGGGGAAGAACAGAATTTTGTTAAAATACATGCCGCCCTTATCAATCGCCTTGAATGAATCCGCTACATCCTCCAGCTTGAGGCGGTGCGTAATGACATCATCGGATTTGACAAGTCCCTTTTCGAACAGCTCTACCGCTGTCGTCCACTCATCGCCCGGGAAAGGGTTTGAGAAGGAATTCCAGGAACCCACCACACTGATCTGTCCGCGCATGATTTTGTCCACAGCCTGTTCGGTCAGCTGAAGTCCCGCATGTGAGATTCCAACGATTACAACACGTCCAAGCTTGGCAGCGCTTAAAATGCAGTTCAGCTGTGCAATCGGCACACCCGATATCTCCGCGACCACATCGGCGCCGCCGTCCAGATAATCCGATACCTGCCTGGCTACATCGGCATCGCGTCCGTTGAAGGCCGCATCAGCTCCGCAGCGAATGGCTGTATCCAGTTTCTCCCGGCTGACATCCACAGCGACCACTTTGCTTGCGCCGAGGGCTTTTGCAGCCTGAATAGCATACAGTCCGATTGCTCCGCATCCATACACGCAGACCTTCTCGCCCTTTTTAAATGATGCGCGGTGCAGGCAGTGAAGGGCATTGGCAAAGGGATCGGTCGTTGCCGCTGTCTCATACGAAACCGAATCATTGACCTTGAGTACATTTTTTTCTTTGACATTGATGTACTGGGCAAAGGCTCCGTCGCAGCGCGATCCATAGTAGGAATAATCTTCGCAAAGGGAGTATTCGCCTATCCTGCAGTATTCACATTTGTAACAAGGAATAAGGGGTGCAACGGTTACCCGGTCGCCCATTTTTACGTCGGTTACTTTGGCTCCGAGTTCTACAACTTCACCTGCAAACTCATGTCCCGGAATTATCGGCGACACATGCGCGCCGTATTTGTTTATGCGGGGAATATCCGAACCGCAGATACCTACGGCCATCACCTTGATCAGGACCTCGTCTTCGGATATAGCCGGAATACTCACTTCTTCCAGCCGGAGATCTTTAGGCGCATACATTCGGACTGCTTTCATTTTACCGTGCATAATAACCTCCTATAGCATTTTCTATATTCTTATGTCGATTAATAACCTTTGACAATGCTTACCGTGCTTGTAGGACATTGTCCGGTGCACTTCCCGCAGCCGATACAGGCGCTCTTTTCCGTTGCTTCCCCTGCCATTGCTTTTGCAATCGATACACCGTTGCTGGTTCCCAGACGCGTTGCGCCTGCATTGAGCATTTCCATGGCGCTTGCATAATCACGCACACCGCCCGAAGCTTTTACGCCCATAACCGGACCCACCGTCTGACGCATCAGGCGCACATCCGAAAGTGTTGCTCCGCCGGTTGAGAAACCGGTTGATGTTTTGACAAAATCGGCTCCCGCTGTTTTCGCGGCCTGGCATGCTTTGACTTTTTCGTCGTCTGTCAAAAGACAGGTTTCGATGATAACTTTGACCAGTGCCTTGCCCTTGGCGGCTAGCACAACTTCTTCGATATCTTTTTGTACCAGGGACCAGTTGCCGGATTTTGCTGCGCCGACATTGATAACCATATCGATTTCTGTTGCACCTACAGCGATGCATCTTTTCGTCTCAAATGCCTTCACTTCCGGCATCGTTGCCCCCAGAGGGAAGCCAACGACACAGCAGGGCGATACTCTGCTGCCCTGAAGCTGCTGCGCCACATAGGCGATATTGGACGGGTTAACGCATACACTGGCAAATCCATACTGCTTGGCTTCGTCGCATACTTTTTTAATCTGCTCCGTTGTGGCGTCCGGCTTGAGCAAGGTATGATCAATGGTCTTTAATACCGGAACAGAGGATGAACCGGATTCTTCGGATAATTTTCTGACTACTTCTTCTGTTATTTTCTTGACTAATGCCTCAATATCCATTTCGGATGAACCTCCGCTTCTATTTTAGTTTTGTGTGGGCAGAATCATCTCTACTTCGCTGTGCGGACGAGGAATGACATGCGTCGATACCAGCTCGCCTACGCGTTTTGCTGCTTCTGCTCCGGCTTCCACTGCTGCCTTTACCGCGCCGACATCGCCGCGGACCATGATCGTCACTAGTCCGCTGCCGATCTTCTCTTTGCCGACCAGTGTTACGTTCGCTGCCTTTACCATGGCATCCGCTGCCTCAATAGCCGCTATCAATCCCTTTGTTTCTACCATTCCAAGTGCCTGTTTTTCCATTTGCTTTTCCATTTTTTTGTTCTCCTTCTTATATATACTTCAATTAGAACTTTATGTAATTGCTTCAGGTATATCTTTTCCCTGAACTTCAGCCCTGACCTGTCCTTCGAATGTTTACTGTTTATCTTTAACTAGGGTTTGATAACCGCTTTCATGATGCCTTCTTTTTGAATCGCAATAAATGCGCTGGCAATCTCCTCAAGAGGATAGATCCTTGTAATATATTTTTTTACATTGATTTCACCCGAGGCAATCATGGCAAGCACTTTCTTATTCTGTTCAGGGGACGAAGCATGTACTCCGTGAATGGATAATTCACGATAATGAATCGCATTGCTGTCCAAAAACCCTGTTGCATCGCCAGGTATTCCACCGAAAAGGCTTATTCTTCCTCGTTTAGCGGCAATTCTGAGCGCATCCTGTTGAACTTTGCCCACAGAGCAGGCAGTTATAGCGACATCCACACCACGACCATCCGTCAATCTTTCCACTTCCCTGTAAAGATCCTGATTCAAAGGATCGATCATAATAATGCCGGGGACAAGCAGTTTGGCTTCATCAGCACGAACCTTTGAAATTTCCACCATAATAACTTTCTCCGCACCGCTGGCCAGTGCCAGTTCGGCGTGCATGCAGCCTATAAAACCGGATCCGAAAATAGCAACATAATCACCTTTTTTGATATTCAAGTATTCCTGGGCATTAACCACGCATGCAATCGGTTCTGCCAAAGCTGCTTCTTCGTCGCTGATGTTATCAGAAACATGGTTCACATTCTTCATGAAAATAGCCTGGGAAGGAACTTCCATGTATTCAGCAAATCCGCCGTCGTACTGAAATCCAATGGATTTGAGATTGTCGCACATATTGGGGTGCCCTTGTATGCATGAATAACAGGTTCCACAGCCAATCGCCGGCGCAACAGTGACACGGTCTCCTATTTCGACTTCATTGACCAGCTCACCCTTTTCAACGACTTCCCCGCAGGCTTCATGCCCGACAATGAGTCCGTGCTCTATTTTTGTGCTCCCATGAATAAATGCCCTGAAATCCGTACCGCAAATGGAACATGCCTTTACCTTTATAACAAAAGTATCCTTTTTCGCGATAGGCCGCGGCATTTCCTTCAGTGTGAATTTCTTATCACCCTCAAACACATATGCAAGCATTTTCTGTTCCTCCTCAGCTTCAAATTGAATCCAATGTTATCTGTTTATCACCTTGAATCCCGGTCATATTGCGGAATTTTCTTGATATAAGCGAATAGTTTACAAAAGTTACTGATGCTGTAACTTTTGTTTATATATTAGCTAATTTTGTTTCCAAAGTCAAGATTATAGATAAACATATTTTTTGAAGGTTAATTGAAACAATGAAAAATGCAGGTATCAATTCCATTTACGGAATTGGCTCCTGCATTTTTTGCGCCTTCTATATGGGGTTAATTTTTCATTTACTCTTGTCAATAAAGTTTAAAAACCTTCCATCAGCTTTACAGCAGTCAGTTCGTCTGTCACAAGCACATTGCATGCACCACTCACAAGCGCTCCATAAATGCATTTTTCCCGCCCTGTTCCGCTTGCAATTCCGATTCGATACTTTTTCTTTTTCAGTTTTTCCAGATCAAGTGCAACCGTCCGGCTATCCAGCTCACTATCACAAATCTTCCCTTCCACATTGATAATATGCGTGAAAATATCGCCTACTGCTCCCTTTTTCTTCAAATCCTCCACCTCGCGTACATTCACATAACCGGCTCGTGCGAGTGCACATTCCGTGCTGAAATAACCCATCGTAAAAATAGCAATGTTAGCTTTTTCTGAAAGATCCATGATTTGAGCAATGCTTCGCTCCATTAAGAGCAAATCTTTTGTTTCCTTATTATCTACTATGGCCGGCAATGGGAGAATATACGGAATACCGTTATAGGCGTCCGCGAGATTCGCGGGAATTTCACTTGCGAAAATATTTTTCGAAATCTGGCTGATTCCGCCGCTGCCCTGAACAATTGATATATTTTTTATGTCGGATCTTGGAATCAGGTTCAAACTGAATTCATATAGCGTGCTGCCCCAGCAAATACAAATAATATCGTCATCTTTAATTATTGAATTGAGATATTTCGCCGCTTCAACTCCGATTCGGTTGATGATGCTGCTGTTGAGACTCACAGGAACGATGATAGCTTTCAACAAACCAAACCTCTCACGAACTTCGGCTTCCAGACGACTTTCATAATCCTGAGGGACATGCACTTGAACAGTGACCAGCCCCGCCTCCTTGGCCGCATTTAATAGTCTGGAGACATACGGCCGTGAAAGGTCAAGTTTTTCTGCAATCATATTTTGATTATAATTATCCTCATAGTAGAGTTTCGCTATGTTAACCATAAGATTTATCTTTTCATATTTTGTCATACGTCCCCCTATTTGTTCTGAAATAATATTAGAGATTTATTTGAGATTCCCTCGTCTAAAAACATAAATATCTATTCCGCCACTTTAACATCGACACCCGATTCTTTTAGTATGTTTTGCTGCTCCGGTGTTATGTGCTGATCGGTTATCAGCATATTCATGTCGCTCAATTCTGCAATACGCATAAAACTGATCCGTCCAATCTTCGAACTGTCACACAGCAATATGGTCTCACCTGAAATTCGTACAAGTTCCCTTTTAACTTCAGCGGTATCAATATTAGGTGTAGTAATTCCTGTTTCGACAGACACACCATTGGCGGCAATGAAAGTTTTATCAACACGGATTACGGAGAGAGCAGCCATTGATTGAGCACCAAAAGTGCAGTGAAAATTCCGCCGTACTGTCCCTCCTATCATGATAACTGTTGTATTTTCCTGTTTTTCTAACTCCAGGGCTATTTCCAGGTCATTTGTTACAACAATCAGGTTCTTTTTGCTGGTAAGTAGTTTTGCCAGCTCCATAGTCGTCGTACCTGTATCAAGTGCAATGGTATCACCATCGTAAATCATTGTCAGGGCCAATTTTGCGATGGCTCTTTTTTCCGCTAAGTGAAGAACTTCTTTTTCATCTGCGTTGTGTTCAAAACTGATTTGATCGGGACTGATCGCGCCGCCATGTGTACGTTTCAGAAGCCCACGATCTTCAAGTGCTTGAAGATCATTGCGAATTGTACCGGGAGAGGACGAAAAGTATTCGCTAAGCTCCAAAACAGTAATTTTTTTTCTTTTTTTAATTAGATCTACGATTACTTGTTTTCTTTCTTCTGCGTACATTTTTTCCTCCTCTGCCTGTAAAGACATTTTTTATATTTTATCATAGAAAAAAACATCAAGCAACAACTCGCGGCTTGTCAATCGGCAATACGACAACAAATTTTTACTGTTTATGTCGTTTCCCTCTCCATTTAACAAAATACAACAGCAATTAACAATTTCCTTCTTTTCATATGACAACCAGCATGCTATAATCATCTAAATTCAATCATTTTCCCATTCAGCAAATTAGAATCATTAAAAAGGAGAACAAGCAGTGAATGACAATATTGGAATCTGTTTAATAGGTGCTGGCCGTGCAGGGCTGATACATGCAGTAAATTTCCGCAAAGCGGTTCCTGGAGCCTATCTGGCCGCTGTTGCAGATCCTTATCCGGATGCCTGCCTCAACGCCTGTAAAGAACTTGACATTGATCGTTATTATCTCGACTATCACGATGCTTTGAATTCACCGGATATTCATGCCGTAATAATCGTAGCGCCCACGTCTCTCCACTGTGAAATGGTTGAGGCTGCAGCCGCTGCCGGAAAGCACGTCTTCTGTGAGAAGCCAATGGCAATGGATGAATCTGAATGTGATCGAATGATTGCCGCCTGTGCCGATGCCAAGGTCATTTTACAGATCGGATTTATGCGCCGGTTTGATGACAGCTTCATGCTTGCTTATGATGCCGTACAAAGAGGTGATATAGGCGATGTAGTCATGGTTCGTTCAAACACCCGAGGGCCGAGCATCCCAATGAAATGGACCTACGACCTGAAAAAAAGCAACGGTCCTTTAGCAGAGGTCAATAGTCACGATATTGATTCCCTGCGTTGGTTTACCGGAAGTGATTATGAATCTATTTATGCGATCGCCGGTAATTACAGATGCCCGGAAGCGCTCGCCGATTATCCTGATTATTATGATAATGTGTCAATGATTGCCAGGTTTAAGAACCAGATGCAAGGCATGATTGACGGTGCTGTATCCGTACAGTACGGCTATGATTCGCGTGTCGAAATTCTTGGCACACATGGCTGTATCTACCTGGGTGAGATGAAGGATAAACGCATTTCCATCGTTACACATGCCGGAGTTGTTCAACCGGTTCAAAACAGTTGGCGAACTCTTTACGTCGATGCTTACTTAAAAGAAGACAAGCATTTTATTGAGTGTATCCGAGAGGAATGCTCCCCCAAAGTCACGGGAGTTGACGGAAAAATGTGCGTCAGTGCAGTCACCGCCGGCAATCTTTCGATTGTTGAAAAAAGAATTGTTATCTTGAATTAAATGACCGGTATCTATATTTTCGTTTATAAAAAAACAGAAAGCAGGTAATTTAAATGTTAGCAGGTAAACTATACGGCAAAGATGATCTTCGTGTTGTTGAAGTGCCAATTCCGGAAATCACCGATCAGGAAATGTTAATCCGCGTCAAAGCATCAGCTATTTGTGGTACGGATGTCAGAATGATTAGTAACGGGGCTCCAGGTGCTTCTGCGGAGCATCCGTTGACCCTTGGCCATGAATTTGCAGGAACTATTGAGAAAATTGGTACGGCTGTTTCCGGTACTTATAAAATTGGGCAGCGGGTTGCAGTCGCACCGAATTTCGGCTGCGGAGTTTGTGACTTTTGTGTCAGCGGAGAGGGACATCACTGTCCCGATTTACGTGCTTTCGGTATCAATATTGATGGAGCATTTGCAGAATTTGTCAGAGTGCCGGCCGAAGCCATTCTGCAGGGTAATGTTACGCTGATCGATGACAGGGTTTCATTTGCAGCCGGAGCTTTGAACGAACCTTTTTCCTGTGTCAATAATGGCTTTGAGCGCAATCAGGTAAAACCGGGAGATACTGTTCTGGTTATAGGTGCAGGTGCAATCGGCATCATGCATGCTATCCTGGCAAAAATGGCAGGAGCATCTACGGTTGTCGTCAATGATCTGTCCGATGAACGTCTGAATTTTCTAAAGAAAATCGAACCAACGATAATCACAGTTAATGGTGAAGTCGATTTGGAGGCCTTTACACACACCATTACCAACGGCAAGGGCTTCAATGTCATTGTAACTGCCGCTCCTGTACCGCAGATTCAGCAAAAAAGCCTGAAACTGGCAGCAATCAACGGACGAATCTGTTTCTTTGGCGGTTTGCCCAAAGATAAGGAAAATGTCACTCTTAATACTAATATTATTCATTATAAGCAGCTCATTATATCAGGCACAACACGAGCAAGTTTGCGGCAGTATCGCCAGACACTCAAATATATCTCGAGTGGAATAGTCAATGTCGATTCACTGGTATCTGCAAGAGGTGACATATCCAATTTAAATGCATTTGTTGAAAATGCCCGCTTTGCACGCGGCCTTAAAAATGTTATTGAGTTCTGAGAAAAAACAGGAGGATTTTTTGATGAGTATATCGAGTTCAACTTACAGCTGGGACCGGGGCTTTTCCATTGATTTTTCTTTGACAGACGGTTTGTCTGCAGTAGGTCAGTCGACACGACGCCATCTTGCCGATATGAAAGATATGTTTGCAGACAAGGCTGCCGCAGAAAAGCTCTCGGCAAATTCAAACCCATTGGTTTATGAGTTCTACGAACTGGGCACCCCTGAACATCCCGGTGATGTTGCATTCGGATCAAGCATCGTTTATCCGGGCAAAGTCGGGGATGAATATTTCTTCACCAAAGGTCACTTTCATACGATTCTTGAAACCGCTGAAATATATTATTGCTTGAGCGGAACCGGCTTTATGCTGATCGAAAGCCCCGAGGGGGATTGGCAGGCACTGCCGCTGTCACCTGGTCAGGCAGCTTATGTTCCCAAACGCTATGCACATCGCAGTATTAATTGCGGAAATGACTCCCTGATCACTTTTTTTGCCTTCAGGGGTGATGCCGGTCATAATTATGGAACCATCGAAACGAAGGGTTACAGGAAACGAATTGTTGAAAAAAATGGCAAACCCACAATCATTGATAACGCAAACTGGGTTGACTGATTCAGCCGGCAAAACCAGCAACTAGCAAGAGGCCATTGAACGATTGTTCAGTGGCCTCTTGTGTTTAGTGATAATAACAGTAGATAGGCTACCCGGTTATGATCAGATTAAAATAATGGATAAACATAGTTGCATGCATCCCTTGTTATCTGTTAAAAAGACATTACGGAACAATTGTAACTTTTATAGATGTCGGATCCTTTTCAGCTGTTTCAAAAGCTTCTGCCCAATCCTTAAGTTTGTATGTATGCGTCACTATTCCATTCGTTTTGATTGTACCATCAATCATTCCCTCTATAACAGCTTTATAGCAGTATGGTCCAAGGTGAGATCCGAGAATGTTGATTTCCTTTGTATCGCCTATTATGTTCCAATCAGCAGATATTTTATCAGCAAATATTCCGAACTGAACATACGTCCCCAGATTTGCAATAGAATCAAGACCTTGTGCAACGCTCTTTTCACTGCCGGATGCTTCAATATATACATCACATCCGTATCCGTCTGAGAGCTTTTTGATTTCAGCAGCAACATCACATTCCATAGGGTTAAATACATAGTCAGCGCCAAATTCAATCGCTTTATCAAGTCTGTTTTGCCTGATATCAAGACCAATAATACGTGCTGGTGAAAGTTTTTTGGCAATAGTAACCATTGCAAGCCCTATGCACCCAAGACCGCTGATTACTACGACATCAGTATGCTTAATCGCAGCTCTCTCGACAGCGTGCATTGCACAGGCATACGGTTCAATTATTGATCCCATTTCCACCGGAAAATTCTTAGGAAGTTTATGGTTTATACCATTCCTGCCAATTTTACAATACTCTGCAAATCCACCGGGTGCATCTTTTTTGAAGCCCAGAATATAGTGGCGCCGGCACATCCAATAATGTCCTTGTTTGCAATACTTACATTCATTACAGGGAACCATTTGTTCGGAAATGACAAAATCACCAACCTCAATATCATCAACACCTTCGCCTTTTTCAACAACTTCACCATAAAATTCATGTCCGGCAGTAACAGGAGTTTCGATATAGCGTGTTTCCGGGGTTTGTCCCCACACACGTTTTCCGCCGTGAAATGTCTTTGTATCACTGGCACAAATGCCGCATCCATGAACCTTAAGCAGAATTTCACCTGCTTCAACTTTAGGAATATCCAGTTCTTCTATTCTGTAATCGAAAGGAGCAAATGCCTGCAATGCTGTCATTTTTTTGTTCATTCTATTTTGCCTCCTGAAATATTTTATTTAATTCTATTCGTCTTTAAAACTCTTTGTTTGTAAGAGAACTGCAAAGATAATAATTGCACCTTTAATAATATCCTGGGGATAAGATGGGATCGCAAGTAAATTCATGATATTGCCAATAAGAGCAAGAACAAATACACCAACCAATGCCTTGAAAGCAGTACCGGAACCACCGCTCAGACTGGCGCCGCCGATAACACATGCTGCGATCGCATCAAGCTCCCAACCCATTCCAGCTACCGGTGCACCAACTTGTGTTCTTGTAGCGGCGATAATACCGGCAAAACCGGAACACAACCCGGAAATAGCATAAACCGATGTTTTCATAGCCCTGACATTGATACCAGCCAACCGTACAGCCGTTTCATTACTGCCGATTGCAAGAATAATACGCCCATAAGATGTGTATTTCTGTATAAACCAGAATACTAAAACGATTATTAATATGAATAGACCAAGCAGCGGTGTAATTTCACCCAATGTCTTTGTGAGCTCAGGAGTTGCACTTATTAGCTTAATTGTTGCAATTTGTTCAATAGAGCCTTTTGGAACAATAATTGGTGACCCATTCGCTATAACCAGCGCCAAGCCCCTTGCCATAGTCATCATAGCAAGCGAAGCCACAAATGAGGCCATTTTCGCATAGGAAACAAGCAGTCCGGTTACAAGCCCAAGTATTGTTGTAAGTGCCAGCGGCAAAATAAATGCCAGGAAAACCGGTAACCCCAGATTTGTTAAAACATATGCCGACCCAACACTTCCAAGGGCAACCATCGCACCAACTGACAAGTCAATGCCGCCGGTAATGATTACAAACAGCATACCCATAACCATAAATGTATATGCTGAATTTTGTCTGATAAGATTTCCTATATTCCTCCACGAGAAAAAATCCTTCGATAACAATGAACAAGCTATAAACAAACAAATGAACATAACATACGTATTATTTTCCAACAAAAACTTCCCGATAGTCTTTCTTTCTATTAGTGATGCGCTTCTTGTCTTCTCCATATTTGTTTACACTCCCATTGCTAAAGATATTAGATTAATTTCTGATAACTCAGCCTTACTTAGTTCACCCACTATTGTACCATGCCGCATAACATCAACTCTGTCACACATACCAATCAGTTCAACCATTTCTGAAGAAATCATAATTATAGCCACTCCTTTTGCAGCCAAATCATTTATGTTTTTGTAAATTTCCATTTTAGCGCCAACATCAACACCTCTGGTCGGTTCATCAAGAATGATTACTTCACAACCTGCTGCAAGCCACTTGGCAAGTGAAACTTTCTGCTGATTTCCTCCGCTTAAACTTGAAACAGGATCTTCTGTTGAATTGTATTTTGTATTTAACTGTGCCAATATATCCGTTACCCGGATTATCTCGGCTTTTTTATCCAAAATATTAATCTTGTTTTTTGCTATTTTCAAAGAAGTAAGTGTTGTGTTAATTCTTATACTTTGCCCAAGTAAAACACCTTGTTTCTTTCTGTCCTCAGGTAATAAGCCAATCTTATTTGCAACAGCCTGTCTTGGCGATTTAAACTGAACTTCTTTGCCAAGGTATATGATTTTCCCGCTGTCTATTTTATCCGCACCAAATATTGCACGCATAGTTTCTGTTCTTCCTGAACCTACAAGTCCGGAAAACCCTAATATCTCACCTTTTCTAAGTTTAAAACTAACATCCTTTACTAATTTATTCGCGTTAAGATTTTCTATTTCAAGAACAATCTCTCCAATAGCAGATACTCTTTGCGGGAATAGCGTGGATAACTCTCTTCCAATCATCTTGCTGACGAGAGCATTCTTGTTAGTCTCTGCTACGTTGAAAGTAGCAACATATTCGCCGTCTTTCATAACAGTAACTCTATCACAAATTGAAAACACTTCTTCTAATCTGTGGGTAATATAGATAACGCTTACTCCTTGTTTTTTTAATGTCTTGATAATTCCAAAAAGTTTTTCAATTTCCGAAAATGTGAGCACCGCAGTCGGCTCATCAAAAATCAAAATCTTTGCATTTCTTGACAGTGCTTTACATATTTCTATAATTTGTTGATAAGCAACACTTAAATCGGCAACTTTTGTTGTTGGCTTAATACTGCCAAATCCAAGCGAAGAAAGCAGCGTTGTTGCACTTTTGTTGAGTTTTGCCCAATTAATTAATGCTCCGCCGTTTGTAAGTCTGTCTATAAAGATGTTTTCAGCAACAGTCAAATCCGGTGCCAGCATAAATTCCTGATAAATAATAGAAATACCCTTCTTCATGCTGTCTTTGGGAGAATGTATCTCCGTTTCATCTCCGTCTATAACTATTTTCCCGTTGTCTTTTTTAATGGCACCCGATAGTACCTTCATCAATGTGGATTTTCCTGCACCATTTTCTCCGACTAAGGCATGCACTTCCCCAGGCTCAATTTGTAAATGTGCCGCTCTCAGAGCATGAACACCCGCAAATTTTTTGTCTATGCCTAATAATTCAACACTGTATTTATTAGCCATTTTTGCCCCCTGTATATACTGTTTTTTATATTTGCAATAATTATGTTTTGTCTGTCTCCATACAACATCATTCGTTATACAAAATGCAGTTTTCACTTGTTGTTATGGAAATTTCACACAACCGCCCCACATGAAACGGTTGTGTGAAATTATCAGTCCGAGTTCGTCTGTTGATTAAAATAATGCGGCAGGATCATAATACTGATCAACATTATCAATTGTTATTGCTGCGGGTGGTGTTGTCTGAACTTTAGGAACACTATAAGGATCAACACCATCAATCAAAATGGATGCTGCAAGGTTAACTGCAAACTCTGCAATTGCAGGAGGTGCATTCAAACCTGTTGCGACATAAGAAGTGTTAGCCTTAATCAGCTCATATGCTTCTTTTTGTCCGTCAGCTGCTGCTGCGATGAGAACTTTATCCAGACCTTGATTCTTAAGTGCTGTCATAGCGCCCAAGAGCATGTTGTCGTTTTCTCCGAGAACGAGATTGACGTTACTGTTAGCAACCAATAAGTCTTCAGCTGCAGGCAGTCCGCCTTCTGAAGTCCAGCCGCCCCATCCTTGACCAAGGATGTGGAAGTCAGCATCTTTCTGATATGCAGAACCTTTGTCAATTAACTCTTGTTCCATAACAACTGCTGCGGCCCATGCTTCATCAGCGGTCATCTTTGTTCTGGATTGAATGAGACCAGCCATCAGGCCAGTTCTTCTTTCTTTTCCAACTGAATTTCCTTTTTCGCCGGAAATCATGATGGAGTTGATTGTTTCTCCAACAAGATATTTAAGACCGACATAGTTTCCAACTGCCATACCATTTGCTTTATTATCTGAATAAATAGTAGCAACTCTGTCGCTGCTTTCATCAGGAGCATTATCAACACAAATCAGAGGTATTCCAGCAGCAAATGCAGCTTCAATAGCAGCCACGGAGCCTTTGGGGTCCTGTGGGTCCATCAGTATGAAGTCAACTTTCTGTGAAATAAAAGTCTCAATATTTGCTGCTTCCTTAGATACATCCTGACCAGCGTCAAGAGTGCTTACGACTTCGAAGCCTTTTTCCACGCAATACTTTTTAAGGTTTTCAGCAAGAGCTACAAAATAAGGATTGTTCAAAGTTTTCATGGCGATGCCAATTCTGAATGTCTTTGTACCGGCTGTTGTAGCTGCCTTGGTCGCATCAGCAATTGTTGTTACTGCTGCTGCTGCTGTTGTTGCTGCTGCTGCTGTTGTTGACTTTGTTGTTGCGGTTGTTGCGGAAGCGCATGCAGTCAGCATACCGCATGACATTGCTGCCACCACTAAAAGAGCTAAGATTTTTTTCATTGAATTCCCTCCTGATTTTCGATTTTTGTCTTTCATAAAAAATGCTTGACATTTCACGAATAACATTACATTTTCTGTTTTGCCTGCCACGACAACCCCCTTCACATTCACAAGCTAATTCAGTGCAAATCCATTTCTTAACAGCTTTAGTATACAAACAATTGAAAGTAGTAACAATGAGACAAACTTTATATTAAGTGGAATTTCTTATGTATATTCAACGAATTATTTACCAAATACGGGATATCTTTATGTGTTTTGTCAAAAAATGGGTCTAAATGGCTTGGGTGATTAACCATTTATGGAAATTTGCTCCGAAACATTTATGTGCTCTCATTGTTTGGAATCTTCACAATATTTGAAATAAATGCTATACTCGCATTTATATCAGGTACATTTTGAAAACCAAATGATCATGGAATTTATTCAGATGAGCGTGGATGCAGGTATCGCAATGAAGCATGAAGTGTTAAGAATTGAGAATCTGTCATACCAGAAAAACCATAAATCATATCTAAAACAAGTAAATTTTCAACTTTACCAGGGAGAGTTTCTCGGGATTTGCGGGCTGCACAATTCAGGGAAGACTACGCTTGCAAATATAATTACCGGATCATTACTCACAACAGATGGACGTGTCTACCTTCAGGAACAGCCAGTCTCACTATATAATTACACCAATTCGGGTCGAAGTGCCCAGAGGCTTGGTCTATTCAAAATAAACATGACGTCAACTTTTGTTCCTGCTCTGTCTATTGCTGAAAATCTATTTGCTTTGCGGCCTAAGATAAATTTTATTTACCGTGCAAAATCCTGTTCCATGAAGACAGTTGCTCTGCTTGAGCAAATAAAAATCAATGTATCCCCTAATTCATTAGTATCCGACTTGTCTGCAGCACAGACGCATCTTCTTGAAATTGCAAAATGCATTTCTATGGGAGCTAAAATCATCATTTTGGATGATATCGCAAGAAACTACACGTTAGCTGAGTGTATGCATCTGGTCTGGTTGATTAAAGATACCACTCAGATTACTTTTGTTTATATTAGTAATAAGGATGACCCGATTCTAAAAGAGACAGAACGTATAATCGTCCTGCGCGGAGGACGCGTAGCGGGCACGATCTTCCATGATGACTACAATCCCGACTGCTTAATGGCTATGTCGGCAGGTTATGGCAGCTCCATTCAAGCTTCCCGTGAGTCATCTGCACGTGAAAAAGTTGTTTTAGATGTTTTTATCCCATCCAACCGAAATCGGCCTATTCAATTTAAAGTTCATGCCGGTGAGGTTTTTGGAATTTTTGACTTAGAGGGAGGAAGCCGCTGGGAAATTATTAATAGTTTTCTCTTCGGAAGCGACTCAACACTCAAAGTTGATGGTCACAAAGCCAACAATTATAGAGAAGCTGTGAAGTATGGTATGGCACTTCTACGAGAAAACTACAGCAAAAATGATCTCATACCCTGCTTTAATTTTTATGATAATCTGTTATTTCAAGTACTCCCGAAACTTTGTTATTGGGGATTTATTCGAAGAAAGCTTTATATTTTTATTGGTAATCAGCTATTGAGCCATTTCTCCGTTGATGATATGCAGCTGCGTAATCATTGGGTGGCAACAAAGACCTTGTTATATAAATGGATTATCACGCATCCAAAAATAATGATACTCAATGATTTAACTTCAGGCTACAGTCCTGCAATCAAGCAGGAGTTTGATTCAATTATTGATCAAACAGCACGTGATGGTTCGGGCATCTTAGTTGTCTCTACCGACTTTGCTGAGTGCCAGAGGTTATGTGATCGGATTTTAATCGTCACTACAACGTCCTCTCGAATCTTTGAAAAAAGCGAGAACAGCATGGATAATTATGTTCGATTTCTTTATAGTAATCTGTAAAAAGCAATTTTTTGTTATATATAACTATCAATATTTATCTGTTTAATTCGTTGATTGCAAACTGTGATTTGTAATTTTCATCTTTAACGAGTGGTAGAACGATTTCAACATCTGTTCCCAACCCAATCGTACTATAGACTGTGATTCCGTAATTATTGCCAAAACAAAGCTTGATTCGATCGTTTACATTTTTTAAAGCAATGCCGCCTTCTTTTTTTTGTACGGACTGCGAGAAAAAATTAATGTCTTCTGCCAGCGATTCATTCAGGCGATTCAAATCAGGCATTCCAATTCCCTTGCCATTATCCGTAATATGAATTTGCAGTCGTTGATCTGTCATTGTGAGGCGAATTACTATTGTTCCCTCACTTTCAAGCAACTCAAGCCCATGATAAATCGCATTTTCAATAATAGGCTGCAGCGTCAATTTTGGCATTCGACAATCCATTATTTCACTGTCTGCGTCAATTTTTTTGATTACATTAAATTTATTGGAAAACCGAAACTGTTGAATAATCATATAATTATCCACATTCTTCAATTCCTCTGCCAATGAAACTAAATTACTCTTATGGCTGATGCTGTACCGGAAAAACACAGCTAACGCTTCCGTCATATCTGCAATTTCCGTTGCTCCATCTATGAGCGCCTGACCGCGGATTGAATCAAGCGTATTATACAGAAAATGCGGATTAATCTGACTCTGAAGAGCATTGATTTCAGCTTGTTTTTTGCATATAAGTGCAGCATATTCGCGGTCCATAGATTCTTTGACCTTTTCTACTATGATTTTGTTAAAGGCACGTGACAAATTATTATCCATAGTTTCGAAGTTCTTGCCTTCAATTATGCCGCTTTCGAGCTTTCTAATACTTGCATATGCCTTTATAATATACATAACAAACCCAATGGCAATAAGGATCAATGCAATGATATGTAAAAAAAGCAGAATAGGGCTTTCAATAAAAAATAACCTCCAGACCAAATAAATTTCCAGACCCGCTAATATTACTATGGGAATTCTCATGTACTCACTAGTCTTATAGTCCTTATTTTCAGTTGACCGAATATTTGTTTTAATTTTATGCATATTTCAGTATCCTCATGTAAATAATTTTCGGTAGTCGGAAGGCTTAATCCCCACTATTTTATTAAAGAGCTTACTAAAATATCTAGGATCTTTATACCCTACAAGTGCGCCTACCTCTGAGATACTAATTGAATAATTTTTTAGAAGTTCTTTAGCTTTTGTTAATCGGAAATCAACAAGATAATCACTAAAATTGATGTTCGTTTCCTTCTTGAACATAACACTGAAATAGACTGAATTCATATGGACCTGTTCGGCAATATCTTCCAGATTGATATTTTTGCTATAGTGCTCGGCCACATATTGCTTAGCAGTACGTATATACCTGGTATCTTTGGTTGATCGCAGATTAATATAATCCGCAACAAGACGGCACACTTCATCTTGGGTTATATCAAATAACTCCGCTATTGTATTTGACTGTTCCATTTTATCGATGATATCTTCCCTTGATACATTTAATTTTTCATTTTTATACAATACCTTCATTGATGCTAATAATAAATCAATTATTATTAGCATCTCTTTGTACATATTTTCCGGATTGATTTCACCCTGGAGATATTGAATGCGAAGTTTAGTAAAATATTCTTTGATACCTTCAAGGTCCGAAATTGCAAACAGCTGCCGCAGATCGCGGTTTATCTCTTCAGTCAGAACAACACGATTTGTAACCTGAATTTTAGCAATATCAATTATATGTTCTTTCCCCGTAATGAGTGCATATCGAATTGCTGTAAAACTTTCCTGAACAGCAGCTTTTTCAAAATTGCTGTATCTATTAGATAACCCAATGGTAATCATGAAGTAATCACTGAAACGAGTTTGAAGCTCAGAATACGTCTGTTTTAGTTGTGCAATGAAAATTTCGTAATCCTCATGGTTCAGCAAAAAAACGATTTCACGTTTCGTTCGATATGATTCCATATCGAAACAAATACCGCCCATTTCCTTATTGAAAACGGCTTCCATTTTTTTCGTTTCCTTTTCATTTTGCTCCGGTTGGAGCTCTTGTTTCTTTTCTGCTTTCAGAACCGCGAATTGAAAGTATCCAGGTTTGAGATTCATCATATATTCTTTATTGATTTCTTCCAGATGCAATGAGGTTATAATTTCCGGTGTTGCCAGAAGAATCTCTATCATCTGTTTCCTAACCTTGGAGACACTCAGTTCGAGCTTGTTTTTAATCAGAATTTTTTCTTCCAGGTCTCCTTTTTTTTCAAGTATCTGATCCCTTATTGAAATTAAATTTTCCAGCAATTCCTGCCTGTTAATTGGCTTAAGCAAATAATTTTCGACACCTTGTTTAATTGCATTGTGTGCATACTTAAATTGTTTATGACCACTAATTAGAATAAATGATGGTGTGATGTCTACAGAACGTAATCTCTCTATCATTTCCAAACCGTCCATGCCCGGCATGCGGATATCCGAAATGACAATATCTGGCTTTATTGCATATATCAGGTTATACGCAGAATTTCCATCTGATGCTTCTGCAACAACTTCAAGGCCAATACTCTCCCAGTCAATTAGTCTTCTGATCAGTTGACAGATTCTCTTTTCATCGTCAACAATAATAACTTTCAACACAGAACAACCTCCAAATACTTTACATTTGTATTATACCACCGCACATCTGTCAATTAAAAGCCACCATTTCCAAATCATTATAGAATCAACTTTACGGTACTTCATTACCGTTTTCGATCAAGTGTACCAGAGCCTTAAATAAGAGTCTACTATGTTCTTCATACGGTTATAGATAATATCCTGCCTGAATACTGTTGTGAAAAAACCGATTGATGCTTTCCCTTCTGCATGACAGTTATCGCCAAGCAGTCCCTTGCTCTTGAGTTCTTCAACTTTAACACTCCCTGCTATCCTGGAAGCATTCTCAATCATCGAATATAGAAGATCAGGGGACGAGTCCCGTTCGAGCGTCGTCCAGAGATTGACCTTGCAGACACCATCCCCGAACAGGTTGGCAATCTGGTCCCCGGGAACCGATGAAGCGCCATGAAGGACAATCCGGCTGCCAACGCGTGCTTTAACTTTGCGGGCCTGTTCACCCAGGTATTGTAAGTCCTTCGCACTCGCACGATGCTCCGTGCCGAGATTCCCTACGATAAGATCGACACCGGTCTCTTTGAAAAAGCGATCTGCATTGTCCGGTGTAGTCGGCTCACTTCTCTCTGTGCCCGCCGCATCAACGATTTCGTCACACGCACCCTCAATGACTATCTCTTTGCCCCGCTCCAAAACAAATTGTTTGGTCAGCGCAATATTTTTGTCAAACGGTAGTTTTGATGCATCAAACATGATGGAAGAGAAGGCACCAAGATCCCAGCCGAGAAGTTCCCGGTCGTCATCAAATTGAATATGATCCAAGTGTATCATGACTCTAAGCTTTTCAAAAGGCGAATTCTTTCCTGCGAGGACCTGCAGATCCGCAAGGAAAAGCCGAAGACCCGTGTCCCAGCGCCGGGTGTGGGTGTAATAGGCTGCCTGCGTTCGATGGTCATAGCAGCAAGTGATTGCGATGATAATGGGAAGATTGTCAATACCCTTCTTTTCGCCAAACTCCTTAACAGCAGCAAGAATAGCTTCTGTTGTTGTCAGATTTTCACTGCAAAAACAGGGTAATACCCAGCGATTCTGTGCAGCTTCTTCGTAAATAGCCAGAACGTTGTCTCTTCCTGTGATAATAGCCATAATGTCACGTCCTTTCAAAATCGAGTGATGTCCATTATTTAAAACAAATCCGAAACCCTTCCATATAACTTCTTATATTTCTCATAATTTTCAAGATATTGTTCCTTATTATTTTCAATAGGAATGTAGCATTTATCTTCCAGGGAGACATATTGATCACATGCTTCCTGTACGTTAGCCAGTAACCCTGTCCCAACGCCGGCTAAGATGCAGGCACCCAGGCAAGCCTGTTCCTTTTCTTTGCAAACCTGTACACTGCGTCCAAAAATATCTGCCTGAATCTGCAGCCAAACCGAACTCGCTGCACCGCCGCCGCATGCGATAATTTTGTTGTAGGAAATGTCCAATTTATCAAAAATATCCAGAGATTCCTTTAAATCATAAGCAACTCCTTCCATAACTGCCCGAACAAAATGCCGCCGTTCATGATTCAGCTTCATACCAAAAAACAGGCCTTTCGCTTTTGCATCCATCTGAGGCGTGCGGCTTCCTGCAAGATACGGCAGATATATCAAACCGTCACTCCCTGCCGGTGTTTTTTCAGCCATCCTGTCCAAAACTCCAAAATCATCTATATGAAGAACCTGATTTTTCAGCCACTTCAAAGACATTCCGCTGCACAAATGTGCACCGAATATTGTGTATGCATGATCGAAGGCATGACAAAATGTATGAATTCTCATTTGGGAATCAAATTTGTCTGTTTTAGAATACGCCGAGATTTCTCCGCCTGTGCCAATATTTGAAACAATTAAACCTTCCTTTACAACCCCGGTCCCAATACTATGAGCCGGCTGATCACCTGCGCCATATATAACCGGAATCCCTTCGGGAAGCCCGGTCTCCTCTGAACATTTCTTTGTAACAGTCCCTGCAATTTCTATGGCTTCATGACACTCCGGAAATATGGAATTCGGCAGGTTCATCTGATCGATAATATCCCAGGCCCACTCTCGTTTTGCGACATTAAATGCCGTGCTGGATGAAGCATCTGACACATCTGTACCGAATTCTCCTGTTATTTTGAAACGGATGTAGTCCTTGGGCATCAGGATTTTATAAATTTTCGAAAAAACATCCTTCTCGTTCTCAAATATCCAAAGCAAAGAAGGAAATGCAAACCCGGTGAAGGGCCGATTATGCAGAACATTCGCAATATCTTCTTGTTTAATGGTTTTGTTGATTTTTTCCAGTTGGCTGTTGGAGCGTTGATCCAACCAGATAATGGCGGGACGCAAAGGATTGCCAAACGGATCTACGACTACTAATCCATGCATCTGCCCTGAAAAGCCAATTGCATTGACTGAATCATAGGCTTGTCTTTGACGCTGCTGCAATTGAAGCAGGATATCCACTGTCGCATGCCACCAGACATCAGGAGATTGTTCAGCACAATTTGCAGCAGGAAAATCGACTTCATAATTTTTAGCGGCAAAATCAAGCACACCATAATCCGTATCAAAAAGCATCGCCTTGACACTGGACGTCCCTAAATCAATTCCTAATATGACTGCCATGGGAATCCCCTTTTTCTGTTTTAACGATTTACTTGAATGTTTTTCAATCGCGCCATAATATTGTTTTCACCTCTGCCAAAATAATCATGCAGCTGTTTATATTCTGCGTAAAGCAGATCATAGATCAGGACATTTTCAGGAATGGGTTTATATGTTTTTTCTCTGACACCGCCCATTTTTTTGGCTGCTTCCGCAAGCTGTGCATATCCGCCGGACTCTTTACCTGCCGCAACAGCTCCAAAAATAGCTGCACCGAGTGCCGGAGCTTGTGACGATCTTGCAATTTTGATCTCTATATTCATAACATCTGCATATATCTGCATCATAAATTCATCTTTAGCTGCAATGCCGCCGCCTGCAACAAGTTCATATACAGGAACATTGTTTTCCTTAAATGCCTCCAGGATAACCCGCTGGCCAAAAGCTGTAGCTTCAATCAGTGTACGATAAATATCTTCCGGTTTTGTATGAAGAGTCATCCCCACCATAACTCCCGTCAAATCCGCATCCATCAGAATAGATCGATTGCCATTCCACCAATCAAGAGCTACGAGTCCCGTCTCACCGGGCCTTTTTACCGATGCTTTTTCGCGCAGCAACTGATGAGGACTGATTTTTCTTTCGAATGCCTCTTTTGTATATTCCGTAGGCATGCATTTCTGAACAAACCAGTCAAAAAGATCTCCTACAGCATTCTGCCCGGCTTCATAGCAAAAAAGTCCGGGATAGCCTCCGCCGTCTTCAACGATCCCGGCTACACCGGGAACAGGCTGCTCCTCTTTGGCCAGCATAATGTTGCACCCGGAGGTTCCAATAATTAAAAGCATTCTTCCAGCCTCTGTAATTCCTAACGCGGGAAGAGCAACTTGTGCATCAAGGTCTGCAACGGAAACAGGAGTTCCCGCCCGTAGACCTGTAATCAAAGCCATTTTTTCAGTAAGTCCGCCGGCCAGGCTTCCAAGCGGCAGCAGTGTCTCTGCCAGTGTAAGCTTTTCCTCGACATAATTGATTAATCTTTTATCCAGTGCAGCAAAAAAATCTTTATCCGGATAACCGTCCTTCTTGCTCCAGATTCCTTTGAACCCTGCCGTGCTTAGCTGGCGCTTTTCCATGCCGGTCAGCTGCCAGACGATCCAATCGCCCCCTTGAATCCACCGGTCCATAGCATCGTATATTTCAGGATCATCATTAAGGATTTGCAGGATTTTTGCAATTTCCCATTCGGAAGATTGTTTGCCGCCATATCGTGACACAAACGATTCAGCGCGGGTATTGGCGACCTGGTTTATATAGTTCGCTTCTTTCTGCGCAGCATGGTGTTTCCACAATTTCGGCCAGCTGTGCGGATGATTTTTCCACTCCGGCTTCAAACAAAGCGGTTCTCCGGACCTGTCGGTAGGCAATACGGTGCATGAAGTAAAATCAACACCAATTCCTATAATATCCGAAGGATCTATCCGGGCCTGCAAAAGCACGGAAGGAATCACCTGGGCAAGTGCCTGCCTCCAATCGCCCGGGTGCTGAAGCGCCCAATTCATTTCGAGTTTGATATTGCTGTCCGGAAGCTGTGTATCAATAACTTTATGTGGATATTCAAAGACCGCTGAAGCAATTTCACGACCATCTGCAACGTCAACAAGCAGTGCTCTGCATGACAATGTCCCATAGTCAAGTCCAAGCGTGTATTTGGGCATTTTCACATCCTCCTAAAAATCTGGCGCCGGACAGGCCCTTTTGCATATTATATGGCATTTACGGTTATGGAAATACTTCCTTTTACAAACACAAGACCGGAATGGCTGCTCTTTGAGGTAAATCCCCTGCGCACTAACTGAGAGGTCATTCTGGGGATACTGATTGTTGTAACTTCGCCGCCCTTTTCTGTAAGTGATAATAAGGATATAGTATTTCCTTCTTCCTTTAATCCCAGTAATACATCCACGGATTTACGGCAGGCATCAGAAATCACATCAAAATTCCCGGCACTAATGGCTTTTCTGGGGCATAGCCAACCGCCGCCGATTGCAAAAATCGGTGAACCGACAAAATCAGCTAAGTTGCTCAGGTCCACACCGCCGGTGGGAATGAACTCCACTCCTGTAAAAGGACCTGCCAAAGCCTTAATTGCATTGATTCCGCCATATACGTTTGCAGGGAAAAACTTCAACACGTGAAGTCCCTTCTTTAAGGCTGCAGTAATTTCTGTCGGGGTTACACATCCCGGGCAAACTGCAACGCCTGATTTGATGCAGTATTCAACAATTTCAGGATCATATCCCGGCGAGACAATAAATTCAGCGCCGTTTTCGATTGCGTTTATGCACTGGTCCATGTCAAGTACGGTACCCGCACCTACCAGCATTTCGGGGCATTCGCGGGCTACCAGTCGGATTGACTCCATTCCTGCAGCAGTACGCAGCGTAATTTCCATTACATCTACGCCCCCTGCCAGTAAAGCCCGGGCAGTTGCCACTGCCGATAAGGCATCGTCAATGACAACAACAGGCACGAGTCCCGTATTGCCGATTCTCTCCATTACGTTATTCTCCATGATATATGCCCCCTATTCGCATTTCCATTTCGTATTATCTATAATTGCCGGATTGCCGTCTTTACCTTCGACAATGAGCTTGTGATAACCTTTTTGTTCGATGGTTCCATAATCATGGCCGGCATCTGCACGAAATACAAAATATGTGATCAGGGGGGTGACACCGGTGTTAATTGTTCTATGCGCCCATCTTGGCGGTACATATACAGCCACGCCTGGCTCCAAAGCTTCGGCCTTAACCTCGCCTTCGGGAGTTTCCATCATCATATAGCCTTTACCGCTTAATGTATAATAGACTTCTGCGGTTTCAAGGACCTCATGAAAATGTCCTTTGGTCATAAAATATTCTGAACCAACTTTTCCGGGATATACAATGGACGTTCCAAATAATAAATCGCGGGCGTCCTTAGGCATTTTCAGCTCGAAAAATTCATATACAAGGGGATCTTCCTTCTTCAATCGTTCCTCCAAAGCTAAATCATCAAAGAAAATTCCTTTCATATTGGACAACGAACGTTTCGTGGTCTCTCCGTCTTTTGAAAACCCTGACTGCAGGTTGAATTCAAAAATAAACGGGCTGACTTTTTGATAATCTGTCATTGTTTCTTCCTCCTACTTTCTCATCTCTCTGGCAATTTTTTCACATGCATCAAAATTCTCACCGGTTATATCAATATGGAAAACCTCAGCGACAACCTGTGTCCATCCGTGAATAAAATAGGTCCATCCATCCTCGATAAATAAATTCTTCGCTTCCTGCTGTGCCTGTGCCTGCTTCAAATAAGTCAGGTCGCCGCGGTAATTGAGTTCCCATACGAGGGAATCCCTCGGGAATTCACAGTTATCTGACAGAGGTGAACCGGGCCTGTCTTTCCCCAGACCGGTTGCATTGATTACCAGAGAATTCGGCTTGATACCTGCCAGTATGCGGTCGTTATCCAGTGTTTCCGGTGAAAGAATGAATTCAGCGGGAACATTGGGGTTGATCTTTTTTACCAGTCGTTCAATTTCCTGAAGTCTTGGCAGCGATCGGTTTGCCACAATAACTTTTGAGGGAATATTTGCTCCGTTTGAAGGCTTTAGGAGATAAGAACAAATCGCAATGGCGCTTCCACCGGCGCCCATTATGAATAATTCCCCGCCTTTTTCAACCCAGAAGTTTTCCGGAACAAACGAGTCAAGTGTTTTCCCGCTGGAAATCGGATCCTTGGCATATCCCTCCAGACGGCCGTCCTTTTTAGAAATAGAGGAAAGTTCACCGAACATTTTGGCATAGGGATCAAAATATTCGAACATGTCCTTCGCCGCATTATAAAGGTCGATTTTATGAGTTGTAACCAATGCTCCCATTGATAACGGATCATTTTTAATGAAGTTCACCACTTTACGGTAATCCTCGGCAGCGCCATGGATTTCCAGGTCTATTCCCTTTATAACTGTATCTTCAAGACCCAGTGCCTCTTTTGCCCATCTTGGGTAAACCTGCATAATCGAGGATTGGCCTGTCGTCACACCAATAAAATAAAGTGTTCTTTCTGTTGCCGGAACGGGTAATTGCATAAACTTTTCCTCCTAAATTTTATTATTCTTAAAACATAGAGCTTGTCTGGGATTTTCTACAGTGAATCGATAAAACAAATCATCACCGATTCCGAATTTACTTAACACGCTTTTAAAATTATCGAATATGTAATCAAGACCAATCGAACCTCCGTAGCTTTTCAGGCGCTCTCTGGTCGTGTCCAGACCCAATAATATTTTGTTCTGGTATCCTCTTTCACAAAGCAGCCAGATAAATTCAGCTTCTTCTTCATCACTGTGATATTTAAATCTACCGATAGTATCCAGCTGAAGGTAAACGCCGCTTCGTGCTGCTGCCAGGCGGTATTCAATGTTTGAACTGTCCAGGACCCGGTCAATGTGACTCATAATGATTCTGTCAGGGGTTATCCCCTGTGCGGTAAGAACTTCCAGCTGGCTTTGGGCACCTTTTCCCATATCAAGGTGAGTCATGACCGGCGCCCCTGTTTTTTGGGCGGCTGCACCAGCGGCGCAAAAGAGCCGCTGGTATATTCGGAGGCTGCCGTCAATAAGTCGAATATCCCTTCCATCAGATGCGCTTTTAATGATGCCGGCTTTCGCGCCGCCCTGTATGACGGGAGCTTGCGGGCCGTTAACACAATCTGTGTACATTCCTTCATTTAATTCATCAACGAACAGTTTTTCCAATTCTTCCTGTTCCATTTTGAAAATGAAATGATCGCTGTCATAGAAATCAAGCTTGTGAAAGCCGGTTGAGGCAATAATATGAACACCTGTCTGCCGGGACACGCTTTGCAGATCATTTGCCATGCGACCGCAGCCCACCGGCTGCGCATCCACTACGGCTCGTCCGCCTTTACTAAAATAAAGCTGCAGCTCTTCCTTCGTCTTCGTATAGTCATCAATAATCAAGGATGGAATTTTCTCACCTGAGATACCTTTAGCAATAAACAGATGTTCATGGCACTGACAATACCCCAAATTTTCGGCCGCAATATCTCCGCAAACAGTTCGAATCATCTTCTCCGGCATTCTAACAGTCCTCATTATTTGACTTGAAATTTACATTCCAGTCCGGAAAGGACCAGAAGCAAATTATCTGCGGCAACATTTGCCATATTATCCGTCGCTTCTCTTGTATGTGCAGCCGTATGAGGTGTTACAACAACATTTTTCAGTTCGAACAAAGGTGAATTACCCGGCGGTTCCATTTCGAACACATCTATTCCCAGACCTCCGAGTTTTCCGTCTTTCAAAAACCTGTATGCCGCCTCTTCATCAATGATTCCTCCGCGGGAAGTGTTTACAATAACAGCCGCAGGCTTCATCTGCTCCATTACTTTTTCATTGATCAGATGTCTTGTTTCTGGAGTGAGCGGCAGGTGAAGGCTCAGAAAATCCGATTCTTTTATCACTTCATCGAAAGTCGCTTCTGTTATGTTATTTGCATCAATGTAATCCTTATTAATATAGGGATCATAGGCAATTACTTTCATCCCGAAACCCTGAGCATATTTTGCCAGATTTCTTCCGACAGCCCCAAGACCCATAATTCCCATTATTTTGCCGCCGAGTTCGACCCCCATTGAACGGACCCATTCGCCCTCGCGGGTTTTTCTGTCCAGGAACGGAATATTTCTTGCCAATGACATGACAAGTCCCATAGCAAGCTCTGCAACAGCAACGGCATTCACGCCGGGTGTATTGGTGACAACAATTCCTTTTTTGCGCGCTGCATCGAGATCCACACGGTCAACACCCGCTCCATACCGGGAAACGACCTTGAGCATAGTGCACGATTCCAGAACCTTATCCGTTACATAATCAAGACCGGCAATATAACCGTCACAGCCTTCAAGCAGAGGAATCAATTCGTCTTCGGTCAATGGTCTTCCTAAGGGATTAAAGACCAACTCAACGGACGCCTCCCGAAGCCTGTCCAGCGCTGCACTTTTTTTGTCCTTCTGAAGCGATGTCGGTGTTACTAATACTTTCACTTTGTTATCCTTTCAAATAAAACTATCATCAGAATCTGAACATTCCTATGTACTGCTGTTGACAGCAGGCATCCTTTTACAGGGCTGTGGTTGAATTGTGCAAACAGTATGTTGTTACGACATAGTAACATTTCAATCTTACTATGTCAACGCAGATGTGCTTCTAACACCACGATATTCTCAGGTACTCTACCGTTGAATGAAACAGGCAAATAATTGATTCTGACATCACCAGGAGTTCCGTTGAATGAAAATACAGCACAATGTCACTTGCGGTGACATTGTGCTGTAACTTAACTGCATTTTTCAAACAGCATTGACTCGGCAAATAATTATTTTTTGTTATCTGGACGGGTTAGACTCTTTGCTGTAAAACAAATCAACCTCAAATCGATTGCGGTCACCGCGATAACGGGCATGAGAGTATTCTACCGCTTCGCCGGCAGGATTGAACCCCGTGCTGGTGAAGAAGTGTATCGGTTGTCCCATATTAATTTTAAGCAATTTGGCATCTTCTTCACTGGTGAGCATCGACTCCATGATACGGTTGATATGATAAACTCTGGTTTGTTCCCGCTGTGACAGAATCTCATAAAGGGATTCCTTTCCAAGGTCATGCTGCATAACAAAATTACAGCGGTCGTAGGAGAGGTACGTGCGCACCACAACATTTGGTTCATTATCTGCAAAACGAAGGCGTTCAATCAGAATACACTTTGCATCTTTTTTCAGTTTGAGAACTTCAGCTGCATCTTCAGGTGCCGGAATGATTTTCATTTCCAGAAGCTTTGTGCTTGGCGTCATCCCTAACCTGCGGATTTGTTCGTTATACGTCTCCAGTCGCTTAATGAAATCCTGCTTGATTTTAGGCTTAGCTACAAAGGTGCCTTTGCTTTTTATTCGGAAAAGCTTTCCCTCCTGAACAAGCTCAGTAATCGCCTGTCGGACCGTAGTCCGGCTGAGCTCAAAAAACTCACTCAATTCTTTCTCGGTTGGAATCAGATCGCCTTGCTGGTATGTTCCATTTTGTATTTCTGTCAGAACAATATTTTTTAATTGATAATATAGAGGAATGGGTATCGTTTTATCGATTACTTGATGAAAAATACTCATTTAACGGCCTCCATAAAATGCTGAATTCATAATTTTTCGTGTTCATTGCAGTATCATTTAGAAATTGAAAGTATCCGGATCTGCACCCGTCCGCTTGTCTTGATTCAGACAATTGATTTTCGCCATGTCTTCCGGGCTCAGCTCAAAGTCAAACACCTGGGCATTGCTGATAATCCGTTCTTTATGCACCGATTTAGGTATCGTAATGATACCGCGCTGCAAATCCCATCGCAGGATCACCTGCACAGCACTCTTATTGTATTTTGCACCGATCTTTTGCAGCTGCGGATTTGAGACCAGTTCACCACCGCCCAGCGGACTCCATGCCTCAATAACTATACCCTTAGATGTACAGAATTCGACCAGCGGCACTTGGGAAAGCTGTGGATGTAATTCAATTTGATTGACAGCAGGTATGATCTTCGCGTCTGCCAGGATGGTTTCCAGATGATGCTGCTGAAAATTACTGACACCTATGGCACGGACCTTTCCGGTCTTGTAAATGGTCTCCATTTTTTTCCAGCTTTCATGGAATTTCCCGGCTACCGGCCAATGGACAAGATACAAGTCAATATACTCGACCGACAGGCGTTCAAGGCTCTCCTGAAATGCCTGTTCCTGCCTGTCCCGACGCATATCATCATTCCAGAGCTTTGTTGTCAGGAAAATCTCGGCGCGAGAAATCCCGCTGTCACGGATTGCTTTCCCAACACTCACTTCGTTACCATAGACCATGGCTGTGTCAATATGACGATATCCGGCCTCCAGGGCCCAGAGAACGGACTGATATGTTTCCTGACCTTCAGCAGACCGAAATACGCCAAATCCAAACTGCGGCATTTTAACTTGATTGTTAAGTGTAATTGAAGACAATAGGTTCATATCCGTCCTCCTTACAACGATGAGTTAATGTGATGACATTATAACATAGATAAATTCAAAAACACAAGTGAAAAGATGCTTCGGGTTGTGTTAGTTTTTCTCGGATTTACTTTCAAACTTCTTTTATATCATTAAACGCGCTTCTATTTATAGACGATCAAACATAATGATGTTATTATGTTGTGATATATGAATTGTATATGCAGTGAGGGCCAGACAAATGAAACAATATGAATTGGCACAGATGTTGGATGTAACGCTAGTTAGAAATAATAATACGATTGAAGAAATCAATGATTTGATCAAAAGTGCAAAACAATATTCCTTTGCTTGTGTTTTTTCAATGCAATGCTATTTACAGCATGTGCATGACAGCCTTAAGAATAACAGCACACATGCAGGTGGTATTATTGGATTTCCTTCAGGCGGTGAATTCACAGAAATCAAGTTGGCCGAAACAAAAGCTAACATCGCTGCAGGAGCCGACGAGTTGGATATGGTTATTAACCTTGGGTGGCTGCTGAGCAGGAATTTCGATGCCTGTTCAGATGAAATAAAGCGTATCAAGGAAGCCGCACAGGATAAGCCATTAAAATGCATCATCGAGATCTCATGTTTAGATGAATACTCTGCAAAAAAAGCCTGCGAAATAATTATGCAGGCCGGGGCTGATTACGTTAAAACGGGAACTGGCTGGTTTGGCCCTGCGACACTGGATCAAGTGAGACTAATCAAGTCTGTCGTCGGTAACGATATTTATATAAAAGCAGCGGGCGGTATACGAGACTTGGAAACGATTGAGCGGTTTAAAGCTGAAGGTGTCCACAGGATGGGTATCAGTCTTAGAAGTGCAATTGATGTTCTCAAAGAGGCCAAATAATATCCCGCTAAGCCCAAATAAAAGGAAGGGAATTGAAATAATATGACAAATAATAACACACTCCTTATGTCTGTCGATTTAGGAACATCCTTTATTAAGGCAGGGGTTTATAGCCTGGATAGCCGCTGTATCACTTCTGCAGGTTCAAAAGTGAAAAGCGAATGCCCCTCACCTGGCGTTTTTATTCAGAAAGGTGACGACATATTTAGTGCTGTGGTTGAAAGCATGAAAGTAATCAGCGCAAAACTAGGAAATCAAATACATGATGTAGCTGCAATCGCATTTACAGGGCAAATGTCAGGCTTTATGGGGGTCGATAAGGATTGGAATGACATTACAACCTGGTCCTGTTCATTGGATAACCGTTATATGCCATATGCAGACCGGCAAATAGCTGCACTTAAAGAAGATTTTTGGACTATAAGCGGAACAAATGCACCGCAAATGGCGCCTAAGTATGAGTGGTTCAAAACAGAATTCCCTGAACAATCGAAAAAAATAGCAAAATATGTAATGATAAGCAGTTATGTTGTAGGCAGACTGGGTGATGTCCCAATTGAAAACGCATCAATTGACAGATCTTACACACAATGGACAGGCCTTGCAGATGTTAAAAACGGTACATGGTCGTCCAAATTATGCGATTCTGTAAAAATGGATGCTAATCATTTGCCCGATATTGTCAATTCGAATCACATTTGCGGAACTTTATCCCAGTCGATTGCTGACATCACGGGATTCAAGGCAGGAATACCGCTTGTATCCGGAGCAGGGGATAAAATTGCAGGATGTCTGGGTTCCGGTGTTGTTAACAACGGTGATATGATCCTGGAAGCATCTTCATACGGTGCGTTAAGCTGCTGTACTGACGAATACAATACGAATATGAAAATCAGAAGAGCAGATATGGTTCCGTCCGCGATTCCCGGTCAATTTTTTGCGATGAATTTTATTGCAGGTTCGGGAATCACGCTGGATTGGTTCTTGAAGACATTTTATGAGAATGACAATCGTTCTGTCGGCAGTATATTTCAAGACATAGACAGTAAAGTAGACAAAATAAAGCCGGGATGCGATGGATTAATGGCGATAGGATTATTAGGCGGAGGCTGCATGCCTTTGGACGGGTCTTTGAGAGGCATGTGGATGGGCTTTAACTGGAGCCATAAAAAAGAACATTTTTATCGGGCGCTGTTGGAAAGTTATAGTTATGATTTTGCGCTTACAGCAAGATGTATAGAAAATTTATATCCTGGCTATACGATGGATAAAGTCAAAGTTATAGGCGGAGGCGCAAAATCAAATACATGGACACAGATCAATTCCGATGTTATTGGCAAAACCTTCCAAAGTCTGGATAGAGACGATGTAGCTTTATGGGGTGCTGCAATCATAGCCGGTAATGCTATCGGTGTTTTTGAAGATATGAAAAGTACAGCTTTAAAACATGTCAGCATTCAAAAAGAATATTATCCAGACAAAATTCTGACAGCAAAATATGCTCCTTATATCTCTTTATACGAAAAATACATAGTGGATTTACATGATTTTTATAAACAAATCCAGGACTGCAGCCCAATAAATACTACACCTGAGGATTAACTAAATGTACCATAAAAGATTGAATATCGTTTTATGCGGTATTGGCAAAATTGGAAGGGGCATCATTGCGAAATCCGTTTTAAATGCAGGACATACATTAACAATGCTGGACGTTAACCGGGAACTTGTCGGCCTTCTGCGTGATGCAGGTTCTTATACCGTCTGTTCGATTGATGACGAAGTCAATTACTGTGAAAAGGTTACCGGATATAAAATATTTTTAATGGATACCCAGGAAGCCGAAAGGGCCCTCTGTCAAGCTGATTTAATTTTCACATCTGTGGGTGTCAATAATCTGGGCTCCCTGATGAAAACAATCACGCCTTTTTTATTGAAGAGGATTTCTCTTAGTCAACCTCCGATCGATATAATATTTTGCGAGAACATGGTTGATATCGGCATATTTATTTCTGATATCCTTAAAAACGAACTGGCAATAGACCCCGGCAATTTCAAGGGGCAAGTCGGTTTTGCAGGAGGGAGCGTTGGTGTAGTCGTTCCACCGCCGCTTGACCCCCTTTATCTCATCAAAGGGCCATATGAAGATATACACATTGAAGAAAACGCCCTCATTACAGATATAAGGATCCCTCATTTTATTCCTGTCAAAAATTTCGAACTGTGTATCCGGGAAAAATTGTATATCTATAATATGGCCCATGCACTGACTTCGTATCTTGGTTGGAGGCTGGGATACAAATATGTTGATCAAGCCTTTTCGGCACCCGAGATAATAGAAGATGTCAGATCCGCCATGAATTCCGTTGTGCAAGCGCTGGCAAACGAATACAACGAACCCTTCCAGGAACTGCATGAGGTTGCAGTTGATATAGAAAATCGCATATGTAATAAACAAATACGCGATACGATCATTCGCATTGCAGAGGATCCTATCCGCAAACTCAGCTATAGCGATCGGCTTGTTGGAGCTTATTTGTTGACGCAAAAAAATAATATTGCCTGTGATGTGATCTTAAAGGGAATTGCAGCAGGGTTTAGATTTGATGAGCCTTCAGACCCGTCTGCCGTGCAAATCAACTCTTTCATAAAGGCACATGGCATCCGCGAAGCAGTCACAGCATTTACCGGTCTGCAAAATGAAGAACCTATTTCTAAGATAGTAACTTATTATCAAGCTTTTGAAGCTGAGGACAGGAATAAGAATGTGCCCGGTTAAGCAAAATGCACTTTCCCACAGTCAGGATATTATCCTGCGGCATATTTTACCCCCTGATTCAACATTGGCTTAAGCAACTCATATAGTTTGATGTAGTCCCTGTAAACAGGTTCGTAAAGATTGTGGCGGTTTGGGTCGGACCGAACCATCCGTTTGATATGTGTCATTGAAACAGCGGCATCGGAAAATCCGGAATAGACACCTTCACCCACCGCACTGATCAAAGCGCATCCCATAATACCGCCGGCGTGTGTATTTTCGTTGACGATGAGATTTTTTCCCGTAACATCTGCAATTATCTGCATCCAGAGCGGATCACGCGTCACGCCTCCGCAGACAGTAATCTGATCAATATAAATACCATTGTTTTCAAAATTATCAACGATCAGCCGGGCGCCGCAGGCAACCGATTCAAGGAGCGCCCTGTAAATATGACCCCGGTTATGCTGGAGGGTCAGTCCGAAGATAACGCCTTTTGCATCCGGATTCTTATATGGAGTTCTGTTTCCTTGAAAGTAGTCCAGAACCCGAAGACCATCTGCTCCTATTTCCACCGCAGCCGCCTCGTCCATCATCACGTCATAAGGCTTTGCACCCTGGATATTGCTGATTTGCTTAAACCACTTCACCAGGGAACCTGCAGAGATTTGCCCGCACTCCAAAAGGAATTCATCTCCTCCCATTGCGCCTTTGTAAGGGCCCCAAATCCCATCCATTTCCGGTGCTTTGTCAGCCAGTACAAACTGTACAAAGCTTGTTCCCATAATCATAGCCATCCGGTTGATGTCGACGACGCCCATTCCATACATAGCTACGTGGGCATCAATGCCCCCCTGGTACAAATTGATTGAAGCACCATGCATACCAATGCTGTCTAAAGTCTCCTGATTAAGCTGACCGATTTTACTTCCCAGCTGCAGCACGTTTATTACCAGTTTCTCCTCAAAATCGGCAAGGCCGATCGCATTCATGAAAGAAACATCAAACCCTTTGTCAATATCGTAATTTCCCTTGCATACAGCATTGCAGGCGCTTGCACATAACACCCCGCTGAGGCGGTAATTTATATAGTCAAGCTGTTCGAAAATAACTTTTGCCCTCTGATAATCTTCCGGTGTATTTTCTTTGATCCAAAGGACTTTCGGCAGCAGCCATTCCGGGGACACTTCGCCGCCGCATTTTTTCAAAACCGCAGAATGCGTATTATTGATCCTCTGCGCCTGTTCCTTAGCCCGGATATCCATCCAAAGCATGCTGTCTCCCAAAGCTTCACCCTTACTATCCAACATTACTACGGAAGAAGATGTCGCACAGATAGTTGCCGCCTGAATTTTGTTTTTCTCTTCCTGTGTCAATGCGGACAACGCCGATTTACTGGCTGTAACAAAACTATTCCACCAGTTTGCCGGAATCTGCGTAACCCATCCCGCTTTAGGATATTCTGTCGGATAAGGACATTCGGACTCAGCGTGAATCAACCCGGTTTCGTCAACGACGCCAACTCTCACACTTTGTGTCCCAAAATCGATTCCAAGAAAAAAATTGTCTGCCATGAAGTCCTCCTACCGTTCTTTCGCAAAATGTCCGCTTCTCACAGGTTTTAAATATTCTTTGCTCTTCGATGCATCCGGCACCCTGCAAAATTCGAATTATTTTCTATTTATATTGTGTTTTTCCTTGTCAAGGCGGTTGAGAATTTCCTTTGCTGTTTTTTCATCAGTAAAGAGCGTATTTGCATATCCGCCGCGGGCTACACCAATGATTCCATTGACTTTCTTTATGCCGGATGCAATACATATGCTGTGTTTTTTTATCTTCAGGAGGTCGGGCGAAATCCCCAGAACCCGGTTGTCGTTAATATTATTAGCCGGCATCTCTCCCTTTATGTTGAAATATCGGGTGCAGACATCAGCAACAAAGCCTCGTTTTCTCAACTCGTCGTACTGTTCCTTAGTGAAATAGCCGGCATTTATCAATATTGACCCGGGATCAAGGCTGCCTACGCTGAATACTGCAATCCCGGCGTTTTTCATCATGTCGAATACGTTACTTATACGGGAATCTTCCAGCAGAGCTTCAACGATTTTGGAACTGTCGACAAAAGCCGGTACAGGTAAGATATAACCGATGCCGTTATAATTATTTGCAAAGGTGCTCACAATCCCCTCCGCATTGGTCGGTGCGATATTTCGGGATATGCCTCCATTGAGCTGAACGACGCGAACCCCAGTGCGTTCAACCGGCTCAAGATGCGAGGCAACTTCATTCATCGTGTTGCCCCACGACACACCGATTGTATCCCCATCTTTTACAATTGTATTCAGATAGGCCGCAAGCGAAGCGACAACGTCCCTCAAAATAACAGTCGGGTCATCGACATCAACTGCGGAAACATAGACATGCTTAAGATGCAAAGCTTCCTGCAGTTCCTGCTCAAGGGACTCCACGTCCATCAGCGGAAAGTTGAGCTGATAAGTAATATAGCCCATTTTCTCAGCTTTGGCCAGCATTCTTGACACGGTTGATTTTGATACGCCTTCCTGAATGGCAATCCCTTCCTGACCTTGATGCAAGAAAAAATACTTCTTTGCAATTCTCAGCATTAGTCGATTATCGTCACTCATTTGCGTCTCCTTGCTTGAAATAAATTTCACCGCATGAATTTAATTTCATTATATGAATGACATCCCTGTCTGTCAACAGATTTTTTGGTGTTTTATTGATTGCACGATCAGTGGATTTTCAAAGAATAGAAATGCTCTTTTGCCGCGGAAATGCTACAATGAATACTAAACCATTCACGAACAAAGGAGAGACAAAATGGAGAACCTGAGTATCGCTATGCAGAACTATCTCGAGACAATTTTTGATTTGTCGCGGAAAAGCACACCCAATGATCAGGATCCATCGTCAGCACTTCCTGCAGGCGTACGCGTCAGTGATATTGCTGCGCGCCTTGATGTCTCCAAAGCCAGCGTCAACAACGCGATGAATGTCCTTGCCAAGCTTGGCTTCGTCTCCAACGAAAAATACCAGGAGATTTATATGACCGAACTGGGAAAAGAGAACGCCGCCATTTTGGAAGGAAAGCACAAAATATTAAAGACCCTCTTTACAGATATAATCGGCATTCCCGAAAACACCGCAAATGACGATGCCTGTGCGATTGAGCACATAATCAGCCACGAGGCGGTTCAGCAGATCCATGAATACCTTATCAGGCAGGGAATCAACGTTATCGAGGAGTGAGTTGACCTATTACTTTCGCTCCCCCTGTCCTCGGCTTACGCCTGCGTAAGGTCGCTCGAGTAATAGGTCAACTCACTGTGAAGGCACCCTGCGGGTGCTAAGGAAATTGATGTCCCCGGGGGAGTGAACCTATTACTTTCACTCCCCCTGTCCTCGGCTTACGCCTGCGGAAGTCGCTCGAGAAAACACGCTCACTCTTTACATAGCGCTTCGCACAAAAGCATATTTTCCTGATCACGCAAAAAAGCGCTTTCCCCTATAGTAGAGAAAGCGCCTTGCTTTTTATAATAGTGAAATCACATCGAGCAAGACTTACTTGTTGACGTATTTGGCCTGGAATTCTTCTTCAGTAGCAGTCAGATACAGTATACCTTCGATTAGACCAATAATTTCCGGAATTCCCGTCCAACAAAATACCAGATACAAAATGCCCATACCGATCTTACCTAAATAGAATTTGTGTATGCCTAATCCACCAAGTACAATAGCCAGTACTCCTGCTGTAACCTTGCTCTTCATAAAATGTCCTCCTTAAAATAATAATGGAATAGTATAAACCCCCAACAAGAAGATATACTCTTATTTTATATCATATGCATATCCTTTTATCAATCGAAGAAAACCCTATTTATTATTTAATTCCAATCATTGGTCAGGAAGGTGAAAACGCCCTTATACCAAGGCTTCCGTGTTATTATGCCTGGTGAATACGACCTCGAAAAACTGTCTTTCTTCGTGCTCATGAACGAAAAAAAGTGGCCTGTGCTCCCCTTGACTTATCATCCCATAAGGCGTATAACTAATCTTGCAAACGCGAACCATTCGCAATTGGAGGGTGCCCTGTATTATGAGAAAATTTACCATTCTTCTCTTTCTGCTGTTTTCTTTTTCACTGCTCGCAGGGTGTTCCGGGGGCAGCGGAGGGCAGACCTCTCCAGGCCAATTATCCGTGGTCACAAGCTTCTATCCCATGTATGATTTTGCTTCCAAAGTAGCCGGTGACCAGGCGACTGTGACAAACCTGACTCCGGCCGGTGTGGAACCGCATGACTGGGAGCCATCTGCTTCCGACATGATCACGCTTGAAAAAGCTGATGTATTTATTTATAACGGTGCAGGTATGGAACACTGGGTTGATTCTGTTCTTGCGTCACTTCAGAATAAGAATCTTATTGTAGTGGAGGCATCCGCCAACGCACCTTTTCTGGCGGTCGGCGGGAAGGCGAACGCTGTTGCTGCTTTTGATCCGCATGTATGGCTCGATCCGCAAATTGCGAAGTTAGAGATGCTTACCATTTTGGATTCACTCAAAAAAGCGTCTCCTGAGCACGCGGATTATTTCCAGGCCAACTATGATAAGTACGCTCTGGAATTTGATAAGCTGGACGGGGAGTTTTCTTCCGCGCTTGTAAGTGTCCCGCAGAAGAATATAGTCGTCGCACACAATGCTTTCGGTTATCTGTGCAATGCGTATGGCCTGACACAGGTGCCGATTGAAGGTTTGTCGGCGGATTCCGAACCGGATGCGGCACGTATGAGTGAGATCATTGATTTTGTCAGCAAGAATAATGTAAAAGTGATTTTTTTCGAAGAACTGGTTAGTCCGAAGGTTGCGCAGGCAATTGCGAAAGAGACGGGGAGCACAACGGCAGTCCTGAATCCCCTCGAAGGTATCAGTGACGAGGATCAGGCTGCCGGGGAAGATTATTTTTCCGTCATGCGGACAAATCTTAAAACCCTGGTCGCGGCCCTGTCGTAATAGACAACTCAATAACGGAGGTCATGCAGTATTATGCCGGCAGAATGTGCAATTGAAGTCAGGGATCTGTCATTTGGTTATAGTGATGTTCTTCTCATGGACCGGGTTTCCTTCTGTGTTAACAGAGGTGATTTTGCTGCAGTAATCGGCTCGAACGGCACGGGTAAAAGTACTTTGATCAAGCTTCTCCTGGGGCTTCTTACCCCGGCGAACGGCGAAATTTTTCTGATGGGAGAGTCGCTTTCATCCTTTCACCGTTTCCCCAAAATTGGCTATGTACAGC